>ENA-UOJC01000161-UOJC01000161.1-human-gut-metagenome-genome-assembly--contig:-C104-NODE-161-length-120306-cov-38.214834_pt1 | contig 120306 bp, 109 predicted proteins | sample MGYA00242339_ERZ723886 | MGnify/ENA metagenome assembly ERZ723886 | reverse complement strand
GAGCAGTCTGGAAGCTCGCCGGGCTCATAACCCGGAGGTCATAGGTTCAAATCCTGTCCCCGCTACTCATGCCCAGATAGCTCAGTCGGTAGAGCAGAGGACTGAAAATCCTCGTGTCACTGGTTCGATTCCGGTTCTGGGCATTCTCTTATGTTTATAATAAAAGCATAAGAAATGTAAATGATATACATGGGCCACTAGCTCAGGTGGTAGAGCACTTGACTTTTAATCAAGTTGTCCGGGGTTCGAGTCCCCGGTGGCTCAGTGGAAGCTTATTTCTAAAAAGAGATAAGCTTTTTTGTTTTATAAATTATGTAACGCAGGTATAATCCGGTTTTGCTTTTTGACGCTGATATTATTTAATAATCTATAATGAGGATTGCAAAAATTACGCAGCAGTGCGGAAATTCGAATATATCAATACGTGGCAAATCTGCTTTTAATACTCATATCAGTTAATAAAAAATATAAAAAGACTACTCTATACAAAATAAATGTATTATAATAAGAAAATATAAACTGAAAATTATAGGGGATGAGTAAGTATCGTCATACTTTTTGGAAAAAAGAGGGAAAATATAGCTATTTTATTTAGGTAAAAATAGAGAAATGAAAATAAAGTAACGAAATAAAATAGAAAAAGAAAGGGGAATCATAATGAAAAGGATGAAAAAAGTTGTATCAATTGTATTAATCATGGCGACATTGTGTTTACTGACAGGTTGTTCTTTTGTAAAAGCAGAAACGACCATACAGGTATCAGTGGATGCAGATGGAAAAACGGTAAAAGCTGTATTGAAAGCAGATCAGAGTCAGGGATATGAATGGAAATATTTCATAACGAATGGCGCACTTTCAGAATCCGCGTCCAGATTTGAAAATAATATTTTCAGTGATACATATATTCAAAAGTATTCTTATACCTATAATGTATCAAAGGGAAATGAAGATCAGCTTGTATTTGTATTGATCAAGGACAAGGATTATGAGAACGCAAAGGCATATGAATATCCGGTTACGATCGATGACAATGGCAGTGTTAAAATCGGAAACAGAACAGAAAAAACAGTTGGATATTATCCGGATCTGTTAAAAATGATTCAATAGAAACATAAGTGAAGGTACATGCATAGGATATTTGGTGAACAGGAAATATTCTTTGCATGTGCTTTTTGTTTATAGGAGCGTATGGTATACTGATGTAGAAAGAGCCGGTTGTTGACAGATAGTATTGTGAGATAACTATAAAATGTATTAGGTGTCAATAAGTCTAAAATGCTTACTTGTGCAAGCACAATCGCATTTAGGACTTTTGACACTTACATCATAAAGTGAATTTGAGATATGTATGATAAGTTATGATAAAAGGACGCTGATAACATGGGATTTGATTATATAAATAAATGGAAAAAACAACGCAGAAAAAGAAAAACGGATTTAAAAATGCTGCAGCATGGGCTGATGAACAGGACAAAACATTATGGCAGTGATATTTTTCAAAAGCCTAATTTTAAAAAAACAGCTAAATTTGTCCAGCATGGGGATGTATCTGTCAGAAAGCACAGTATCAGCGTAGCGCTGACTGCTCTGAGGATCAGCCATATGTTGCCGTTTCACACAAACGATAAGGCAATTGTCAGAGGTGCACTTCTGCATGATTATTTTCTGTATGACTGGCACAAAAATAAGATCAGGCCAAGCAGATTTTATAAATTTTATGAATTGCATGGTTTTACCCATCCGGGCACAGCTTTGAAAAACGCCAAAAAGGATTTCAGACTGACCCCAAGGGAACAGGATATCATTAAGAAACATATGTGGCCGCTGACAGTCATCCCACCGATGTGCAGGGAAGCATGGATCGTGACAGCAGCGGATAAATATTGTTCCCTGATGGAAACATTGCATCTGCATGGGAAGAAAACGAAAAAATAAATTTGACGGGACTTTGTATACACGGCATGTCAGGATCAGTTGATATATAAAATTCAGGCACAGAAAACGGATATGCAGTCAGAATTATGGAATGATACAGAAATCGGATAAACGGATAGAATGATGAAACAGACTTTATATGAAAAACTGGATGAATTGGCGAAATCGGATATTTATCCTTTCCATATGCCGGGCCATAAAAGGCAATTGCAGGATCAGCAGTTTGGCGATACTTTAAAAATAGATATAACGGAGATTAGCAGCTTTGATGACCTGCATGAGCCGGAAGGAATTTTGAAGGAAGAACAGGAATTTGCTGCTGGATTATATGGAGCGGATTATACGTATTATATTGTAAACGGAAGCACCTGCGGTATTCTGACCGCTGTCAGTGCAGTCTGTCGCTGGGGCGACACGATCGTTATGGCAAGAAATTGTCATAAATCAGTTTACCATGCAGCATATCTCCAGAACCTGCAAATAGAATATATAGAACCTCAAAGATATAAGGAAGGCTATCCAGTCGGTCCGGTACTTACAAAAGAGATTGAACATGCGCTGCAGCGGGCGGAGCAAAAGCAGGATGTCAAAGCAGTCATACTGACATCTCCCACTTACGAAGGGGTGCTTTCCGATATCCCGGCGATTGCAGAAATAGCACATGCACACCATGCAGTATTGATCGTTGACGAAGCACATGGTGCGCATCTCGGATTTTCAACAGAGTTTCCGCAGTCAGCGGTCAGACAAGGAGCGGATCTTATTGTGCAGAGTCTGCATAAGACACTGCCTGCGATGACACAGACTGCACTTCTGCATATATGCGGAGACAGAGTAGATTTGCAGCGTGTGCAGTACTATCTGGATATTTACGAGACAAGCAGTCCATCCTATGTCATGATGGCCTCCATGAGTAAGTGTCTGCATCTGATCGGCGAAGAGAAAGATAGTTTATTTTCGGCTTTTGATGAGAAGTTACAGGATTTTTATGAAATCAGGGAACAGTTAAAACATATTACGATACTGGACGATGTATGGGCGTGGAATACCTATCATGCCTATATGGATCCGTCGAAGATCAATATCTGTGTGGCAGGCTGCATGAGAGATGGCAGCATCTATACGGGTAAGAGGCTGTCAGCAGAGCTTTTGGAGAAATATCATATCGAAACAGAAATGACAGCAGAGCAGTATGTGATCGCAATGACTTCTGTGATGGACACGCAGGAAGGCCTTGACCGGCTGAAGGCAGCATTACTGGAAATTGACAGCAAATTGTCAGTGGTCGAAAGTGGGAAAAGTACGATAACACGATCAGGTTACAAGGGGACAGAATTGCCTCCCCGGAGAATATCAGATGAAGAAAAAAATACAGATTCCGACTGCAAAACAGAAAAAAATGTGAAAAAAAATGCAGGGCAATCAGCAGGACAGAACAGTATGCTGAATGTTGAGGAAGAGGAAGCAGAACACAGAGCTGACAGTATGCAGACTGCATACACGATCCGTGAGGCGATGGATCATAAGCAGAAGGCTGTGGGCTGGAGGGATGCCATAGGACGGATCAGTGCGGAATTTGTGATCGTATATCCGCCGGGCGCGCCTCTTCTGGTTCCGGGGGAAGTGATCACGCAGGAGTTGAACGAGAAGGTAAGGCATTATCAGAAAGTGGGACTCAATCTGCAGGGGATGCAGGACAAGACATTGCAGAGGATCTGTATCGTTACGGAATAGAAAAGTTTTACCGTATCTTTGCCGTTTATTTACATGCAGTGGGGTAAATACGCATTGCAATCCCTTATTAAAAATGAGATAATACAGGAAAAAGCGAAAGGTGGAAAAATATAAATGAGAAAAACGAAAATAATCTGTACAATCGGACCGGCCAGTGAGGGAGAGGACAAGTTAAAGGAATTGATGCTTGCCGGAATGAATGTGGCGAGATTTAATTTTTCCCATGGAACACATGAAGAACAGAAAGCAAAGTTTGCAAGAGTATTGAGGGTCAGCAATGAGCTGGGACTTCCTGTTGCAACCTTATTAGATACAAAGGGACCGGAGATCAGATTACGTGATTTTGAAGGCGGAAAGGCAATGCTTGAGGCCGGTCAGACATTTACACTGACAACAGAAGAGATCATGGGTACAAGCGAAAAGGCTGCGATCAGCTATAAAGGGCTGAAAAATGATGTCAGCACAGGCAGCATGATCCTGATCGATGACGGAAAGATCGAAATGCGTGTAGAGAAGATTACAGATACAGAGATCCAGTGTCGTGTTGTCAATGGCGGTAAAGTATCCAACCATAAGGGAATCAATGTACCGGGTGCTGTTCTTTCCATGCCATATATTTCAGAGGTGGATTATGCAGATATCAAATTCTGTGCAGAAATGGGTTATGATTTCCTGGCAGCTTCCTTTGTCAGAAAAAGAGAGGATATTTTAGAGGTCAGAAAGATCTTAGACGAATATAACAGCAAAGCAAAAGTAATCGCAAAGATTGAAAATATGCAGGGTATCCAGAATCTGGACGAGATCCTCGAGGTTTCCGATGGTATCATGGTTGCCAGAGGTGATATGGGTGTTGAGATCCCGCTGGAGGAAGTACCTGTTTTGCAGAAGCAGATGATCAAAAAGGCAGTTGCTCAGGGTAAACACGTTATTACCGCAACACAGATGCTTGAATCCATGATCACAAATCCAAGACCGACAAGAGCAGAAACAGCCGACGTTGCCAATGCCATTTACGATGGAACCACGGCGATCATGCTTTCCGGAGAAAGTGCAGCAGGCGCATATCCGATCGAAGCTGTAAAGACAATGGCAAGAATTGCTGAACGTACGGAGCAGGATATCGATTATAAGAGCAGGCTGAAAAAGGTTGAAGATGAAGATGATACGGATATTACAACTGCTATTTCACATGCATGCTGTACAACAGCGATGGATCTGAATGCCAGTGCGATCATCACAGTAACAATGTCAGGCTTTACGGCCGGTATGATCTCCAGATACAAACCGGGCTGTCCGATCATCGGATGCAGCGTAAATCCGAGAGTCTGCAGACAGTTGTCTCTTTCCTGGGGCGTAGCACCGCTCCTTATTGAAAAAGAAGATAAGGCAGATGTGCTGTTTGAAGAAGCAACCAGAGCAGCGGAAAAAGCAGGATACATCAAGAAGGGTGATATTGTTGTTCTGACAGCAGGCGTTCCGCTCGGTATTTCCGGCAGAACGAATATGATCAGAGTGATTGAAGTATAGGAACGGACATGGGCAAAATATTTTATCTGATGGGCAAAAGCTCCTCAGGCAAAGATACAATATACAAACAGTTAATGGCAGATGAAGATCTGCATCTGAAAAACATCGTACTGTACACGACAAGGCCGATCAGGCAGGGAGAACAGGAAGGTATCGAGTATCATTTCATAACAGAAGAGCAGCTTGCAAATCTGGAAAAAGAGGGCAGGGTCATAGAGCTTCGCGCCTATGATACCTGCTTTGGTATTTGGAAATACTGTACAGTAGATGCACATATCGATTTAGACAGGGAAAATTATCTGATCATCGGAACAATTGAATCCTTCTGCAAAACAAAAGCATTTTACGGAGAAGAAAAAGTGATCCCGCTTATGATAGAGCTGGATGACGGGATCAGACTGCGCCGTGCACTTGATCGGGAAATGGCACAGGATCAGCCAAAATATGATGAAATGTGCAGGCGTTATCTGGCGGATGCGGCGGATTTCTCACCGGAAAAGAAAAAAGAAGCCGGCATTGAAAAGGAATTTCTGAATGATGAGCTGGATGTCTGCATTGCTGAGCTTAAAGAATACATTCTCCATGAAATGAGAAAAAGAATATGATCCAGAATAGGATTGCACATAGAAATATCTATCTTGCAGGTGCATTTCATGGTATACTAAGATATAATGATGACAGGGTCAAAAGGCCTAAACCTATGTGAGCCTGCTTATATTGGGTAGAATTGCTATGTGCTACGCACGGAACAATTCGTAGGCATCAAATTCGGGGCTTTTGCCCCCGACATCATATAATACAGTTCATTTAAAAGTGTTATAACACATAAGGGGGTGGACAGATGGACATTAAAGTAAATCAGACGATGCCCGTAACGCAGACTGATGCAGTCAGCCAGACGCAGCAGACCGACGGCAGCTTTAAGTTCACACTGGCCAGCCATATTGAAGAGCAGGATCTGCAGGTTCGTCTTACCGCCATGATGGAGGAGATCACCAGACAGGGTGACCGCATTTCCAAAAAGATGGATATCAAAGATATGCGCAGGTATCGTTCGCTCGTGAAATCCTTTTTAAATGAAGTAGTCACAAGAAGCCATAAGTTTTCCAGAGAAAATTTTTTGGACAGGCGGGGCAGACACCGTGTTTATGGGATCATCAAACAGGTGGATGATACGCTGGATGAACTTGCAAGAGAGCTTGTAAAGGATGAAAAAGATCATATTGCGATACTGAATAAGATCGGTGAGATTCGGGGATTATTACTGGATATTTTTACATAGAAACGATGGATTTTCATAGAAGCATACATCATCTGGCAATTGCAAGAGAGAATTATCTTAAGTGAAAACAAATATCATAATGTGCGAAACGAAAAGGGGTAAGGATATGCCTAACTTTAAAGATATTTACGGACAAGAGCAGATCGTGGATCATTTAGAGAATGCGATCGCATCAGGCAAGATTTCTCATGCCTATATTATCAATGGGGAGCGCAGCAGCGGTAAGGAATTTATTGCCAATGTGTTTGCCATGGCGCTGCAGTGCGAAAGTACCGGGCAGGAAAAGCCATGTAATGAATGTCATTCCTGCAAGCAGGCACTTTCCGGTAATCATCCGGATATCATCAGGGTCACACATGAAAAGCCTGCAACGATCGGTGTAGAGGATATCCGTACAGGGGTCAATGACGATATCATCATTAAGCCATACAGCAGTGACTGGAAAATCTATATTATCAGTGAGGCGGAAAAAATGACCGTGCAGGCACAGAATGCACTGTTAAAAACGCTTGAAGAGCCGCCTGCTTACGCAGTGATCATCCTGCTGACTTCCAATATTGATTCTATGCTGTCTACGATACTGAGCAGATGCGTGGTATTAAATATGAAGCCTGTAAAGGATGAGATCATCAAAAAATATCTGATGGAAGAGATTCACGTACCGGATTATAAGGCAGATGTCTGTACCGCCTTTGCAAGAGGCAATCTCGGCAAAGCCAAGGCGCTTGCTGCCAGTGAAGAATTTGACAATATCAAAACAGAGGCTGTCAGTCTGCTCAAATATATCCACGATATGGAAATTACGGATATTATGTCAGCGATCAAAAAGATCAATGACTATAAAATAGATATCAATGATTATCTGGACATTTTATCTGTCTGGTATCGTGATGTGCTGCTCTTTAAAGCGACAAATGACGCAAATCAGTTGATTTTTAAGGATGAATTGCAGTATATTAAAAAAATAGCAAACCAGAGTGCATATGAAGGCATTGAGATCATTTTAGATGCATTGGAAAAGGCAAAATCAAGATTACGTGCCAACGTTAATTTTGATCTGACGATGGAATTGCTTTTACTGACAATAAAGGAGAATTAAGCATGATAAAAGTTGTAGGAGTCAGATTCCGCAGCGCAGGAAAGATTTATTACTTTGATCCCCAGAAGCTTGATATCAAAAAAGGGGAGCATGTTATTGTGGAAACTGCCCGTGGCGTAGAATACGGAACAGTGGTACTTGGCATTAAGGAAATCGCGGATGATGAGATCACAGCACCGCTCAAACCGGTGATCCGTATTGCGACCCCGAAGGATGACAAGCAGGAAGCTTCCAACCGCGAAAAAGAAAAAAGTGCAATGGCCGTTTGTCTGGAAAAGATCAAAAAGCATAAGCTGGATATGAAGCTGATCGATGCAGAATACACATTTGACAATAATAAAGTGTTATTTTATTTTACTGCAGACGGACGTGTGGACTTCCGTGAGCTTGTAAAGGATCTGGCAGCAGTCTTTAAGACAAGGATCGAGCTTCGTCAGATCGGTGTCAGAGATGAGACAAAGATCGTAGGTGGGATCGGTATTTGCGGTCGTCCGCTCTGCTGTCATACATTTCTGGATGAATTTGCACCGGTTTCCATCAAAATGGCAAAGGAACAGAATCTTTCCCTGAATCCGACAAAGATATCCGGTGTCTGTGGCAGACTGATGTGCTGTCTGAAAAATGAAGAAGAGACATACGAAGAGCTGAACAGAAGACTTCCGAATGTCGGTGACCGTGTCACAACGGATGATGGCCTGAAGGGTGAGGTACATAGTGTGAATGTACTGCGCCAGCTTGTTAAGGTTCTGGTAGATGACGGAGAAGAAAAAGAGATCCGGGAATATAAAGTAGAACAGCTGAAATTCCGCAGACGAGGCAGACGTGACAAGGAAGAGCGCGGTGATAAAAAGCAGAGTGCGGAAGATAAGGCATTAAAGGAACTGGAAAACCTGGAGAAAAAGGAAGGAAAATCAAAACTTGATGAAGATTGAGCTTTTAGAAAAGGAAAGGCTTGATGATCTGGGTAGAAAAAATTACAAAATAATCCAAAATCCGGATGGTTTTTGCTTTGGCATGGATGCAGTACTGCTGTCAGGCTATGCCAAAGTCAAAAAGGGGCAGCGTGTTTTGGATCTCGGAACCGGAACGGGAATCATTCCGATCCTGCTGGAAGCAAAAACAGAGGCTTCCCATCTGACGGGACTGGAGATTCAGGAAAAAAGTGCGGATATGGCAAGGCGCAGTGTGCGCTACAACGATCTGGAAGATAAAATTTCCATTGTAACGGGTGATATCAAAGAAGCAGGAAGCCTGTTTGGCGCTGCTTCTTTTGACGTTGTGACTTCAAATCCGCCGTATATGATCGGCGGACATGGGCTGCAGAATCCATCCATGCCCAAAACGATCGCAAGGCATGAGGTGCTCTGTGATCTGGAGGATGTGGTCAGGGCTGCGTCGACAGTTTTAGTACCGGGCGGTTATTTTTATATGGTACACAGACCTTTCCGACTGGCAGAGATCATCACAGTAATGACAAAATATCAGTTAGAGCCGAAACGGATGCGTTTTGTATATCCATATGTGGATAAAGAGCCCAATATGGTGCTGATCGAGGCAAAAAAAGGCGCAAATTCCCGTGTGACGGTGGAAAAACCGCTGATCGTATACAAAGCAGTAGGCGAGTATACAGATGAGATTTATGATATTTATAAGCCGGAAGTGTATGATAAAAGAAATCATGACGGACAGGAAAGCAGCGAAAAACAGAAATTATAAAGCTGAAAGAAAATAGAGAGGAAAAACATGGCACAGGGAACTTTATATTTATGTGCGACGCCGATCGGAAATCTGGGAGATATGTCGCCCCGTATCCGGGAGACTTTATCACAGGTCGATCTGATCGCTTGTGAGGATACGAGAAACAGCATCAGGCTTTTGAATCATTTCGAAATTCATACGCCGATGACAAGCTATCATGAGTATAATAAGGTAGAAAAGGCATATGCTTTAATAGAAAAAATGAAAGAGGGGGCTGATATTGCTCTGATCACGGATGCTGGAACGCCCGCGATCTCCGATCCGGGAGAAGTTTTAGTAAAGATGTGTCAGGAAGCAGGCATTACCGTTACTTCCCTGCCCGGACCTGCTGCCTGCATCACGGCGCTTACTCTGTCAGGGCTGCCAACGAGGAGATTTTGTTTTGAGGCTTTTTTGCCGGCAGATAAAAAAGAAAGACAGCTTATTCTGGAAGATCTGAAAACTGAGAAAAGAACGATCATTTTATACGAAGCGCCGCATCATCTGATCAAAACATTGCAGCTTTTGTTTGATACACTTGGTGACAGACGCATTACGATCTGCCGGGAGCTGACAAAGAAATTTGAGACAGTCATGCCAACGACACTTGCAGAGGCACTTTCCTATTATGAAGCAAATGAGCCGCGCGGTGAATATGTGCTTGTGATTGAAGGAAAGAGCCGGGAAGCGGTTTTAGCAGATCAGCGGGCTGTTTATGAAGAAATGTCCATGGAAGAACATATGGCATTGTATGAGGAGCAGGGAATGGATCACAAGGAAGCGATGAAGGCGGTTGCAAAAGACCGGGGGATCAGCAAACGAGAGGTTTACAATTATTTAATAAATGTAAAAAAATAGGGAATTCTATTTACAATGCAATCCGTGCATATTATAATCATGTAGCAAAGAGCGCCAATAGAATAATGGAATACTTATTTTACGAATTTTAAAGGAGAACGAAATATGTTAGAAAGAGTTGTAGAAATTATCAAAGAGCAGTTAAATCTGGATGGAGTGGAAATTACAGAAGATTCTTCTTTCAAGGATGACTTAGGAGCAGATTCCTTAGATTTATTTGAACTTGTTATGGCATTTGAAGAAGAATACGGTGTTGAAATCCCTTCTGAAGATTTAGAGAAGATCACTACTGTAGGTGATATTGTAGAGTATATGAAATCAAAAGGTGTAGAAGCTTAAGTATTCTATGTGAAGAGATATACCGCAATCAGCTTATAAAAAACGAACGATCAGGAAACTCGCTATCACGCCCGCCAGGGTTGCAACAAGTGCACCGGGCAGTGTGTAGCGGGTTTTCTTTATTTTTGCAGCCATAAAATAAACGGACATGGTGTAAAAGATAGTTTCGGTCGAACTCATGATGAGGGAGGTCAGAAGTCCGGTCCGGCTGTCCGGTCCATATTCCTTGAAGATATCAAGGACAAGCCCGGTTGCGGCAGAAGAGGAAAACATTTTGATGAGCAAAAGGGGCATGATCGGAGCAGGAATATCAGCACCGGAAAACAGCCGGCTGCACAGACTTCCCACAAAATCCAGAAAGCCGGAAGCCCGCAGGACTCCAACTGCGATCATCAGTCCGATCATCGTGGGTGCGATCGAGATAACAGTCTGCATGCCAGACCTGGCACCTTCTAAAAATTCATCATAGACATTGACATGTGCACTGATCCCATATGCTACGATATAGAAAATGAGAAGTGGGATGATGATATTGGAGAGATTCGCAAGAATGTTCATGGCTCAGGTCCTTTCCGTTTTATATATTTATGCATGAAAAGCAGACGACAGATTTTTACTAAAATGACGGCTATGTACCACATGATTGGTATATCAGGTTACATTTAAGAAGGACTTCTGTCGGCAAATTTGATAAACAAAATGCCCGCAAGCGTGGAGCAGGTTGTGGCAAGTATGGCGGGCATGATAATAGAAGTCGGTGTTACGCTGCCATATTGGCTGCGGTAGACGATGATATTAACCGGAATGAGCTGCAGGGAAGAAATATTCAGGATCAGGAAGTTGCACATTTCATTGCTGGCAGCAGTCGGATCCTTGCAGGCTTTGTTTTTTCGCTGTATTTTGCCAAGCTCCTCCATGGCTTTCAGCCCTGCGGGGGTACATGCCCAGCCCAGCCCTAGAATGTTGGCGACCACATTGGTGGAAATGTATTCGAGAGCAATATCTTCATAGCGCAGGCGCGGAAACAGAAACAAAAGAAACGGGCGGAGCTTTTTCGTCATGGATGCGATAATGCCCGCTTTTTGGGCGATCTGCATGAGACCGACCCAGAGTGCCATGACACCAAGCATTGTAATGCAGAGTGTTACGGCTTCTTTTGCGCTGTCAAGTGCTGCATTACTGAGTTCTGCCATATGGCCTGTCAGCGATCCGTAAATAATGCCAATGATGATCATAAATGCCCAGATATAATTCAGCATATATATTCCTTTCCTGCATGTTCTGCTATTTCAGTATATGAGGCAGGGCATGGGCAAAATACCGATGGAAGTTGTGGCGCAAACAGAATAGTTGACTTCAAGATATGAAAATGGAAGGGATATCGGAAGCACTTAAAAAAGCAACGGGCATAATCCCATATACATTTTTAAATGATTACATGTTTCGGGTAATTTTGCAGAAACACAAAAATGTATTACGTTCCATTGTATGTGCTTGCCTGAAGCTATGATAACGTAGCAAAAGGAGATGAATACATCAATGTCAAACCGGTATATCATATCGGATTTTTAAACTATACGATTTTCCCGGAATATCCGGAATTTTATGCAAAATACCGAATGATGAACATCAAAAATCATAATGTATATACTACAAAATTTAACCTGTATGTGGTAGACTTAAGAGCCTGTTCAAGGGAAAAGGGCAGAAGAAATCTGTGAAGATCACAAAATAGGCAATAGAAAGAAAGTTGATACAAAAACAGGAACAGCATAGAGTAAGCAATCGATAGTGTAGGCGACTGAGATTTATCGCTCGTTTACCCGGCGGCGAGATCGAAACGCTCTTTTTCGACCAGAGCCGGGTAAAATACGAGCAAGATAAATCGCAAGGTAGCCAAACGTGATTGCGACTATATGCTGTTCCTGTTTTATTCTTTCTCTTGCCAAACTACTTATGATGTCAGGTACTTTTAGCGTAAATTCTGCATGGAATGTTGAAAAACTTTGCTTCATCATCTATAATCTTTTATACAGGGGTTATCTGGGAACTTACAGCTGTTTCATTTGGAGATACAGAAGATGAAGTTCCAAATAGGTATCGTGATGAAAGAAAAGGAGAATAGCAAAATGAGACTGATTACACGTTCAGATTTTGATGGACTTGCATGTGGTGCACTTTTAAAGGAAGCAGGGATTATCGATCATTGGAAATTCGCGCATCCAAAGGATCTGCAGGATGGACTTGTAGAGGTAACAGAGGATGACTGTCTTGCCAATGTGCCATTTGTAGAAGGCTGCGGTCTTTGGTTCGACCATCATTCCAGTGAACATGAGAGAATGCAGCTCGAGGGTAAATATAAAGGCGAAAGCCGTGTAACACCTTCCTGTGCACGTATTATTTATGAATATTACGGCGGAAAAGAAAAATTCCCGCAGTTTGACGATATGATGGAAGCTGTTGATAAGGTAGACAGCGGTAATCTGACGATCGATGATGTACAGAATCCAAAGGGCTGGGTACTCATTGGTTTCTTAATGGATCCACGTACAGGACTTGGACGCTGGAGAGATTTCACGATAAGCAATTATCAGCTGATGGAAAAACTGATCGATGCCTGTCGTACTATGACAACGGAAGAGATCTTAAATCTGCCGGACGTGAAGGAACGTATCGAAGTATACTTTGAGCAGACAGAAAAGTTCAAAGAAATGGTCAAGGCGCATACAAAAGTAGACGGAAAGGTCATTATTTCCGATCTGCGTGGGGTAGATCCGATCTACTCCGGTAATCGTTTCATGATCTATTCCATGTATCCGGAGCAGAATATTTCCGCATGGATCGTAAACGGTAAGGGCGGACATGGCTGCAGCGCAGCAGTTGGTTACAGCATTTTAAACAGAACCTCCGATGTCAATGTCGGAAGCCTGATGCTGAAATACAACGGCGGCGGACATAAAGCAGTCGGAACCTGTCAGTTTACGGATGAGACAATGGAAACAGAGCTTCCGAAGATGCTCGCTGAGCTTTGCGAAATGAGCAATAAATAACAGAATGCGGATTGAAGAATCTGTATCTTTCATTTTTGAAGGATACAGATTTTTTGTTATGGCGACGAGGAAAATGCACGCATCTCGTCTCTGTTATGATGAGGAAAAAAAGATTATAAAAATAACAGTCGACAAAATCCATGCATAAGGGTTAGAATAAACTAACATAAGTAAGACTGTTCAAAGAGGAGAAAAGAAAATGCAGGAAGAAAAGATTAAACCAGTGTTAAACGGAGCAGCAGAGACTATGCTACAAAGCTTTTATGCAAGAGCGATGTACAGCAAAAATCCAAAGCACCGTTTCAAAGATGCAAAGGCAGAGGAGATCGTAGCGAAGCTTGACTATGATTTTTCCAAAGCTGGAAAGGATCAGACGATGAGTGGTGGTGTGATTGCCAGAACTGCGGTTTTGGATGAGCTTGTGTCTGATTTTATCCGGAAAAATCCTGACTGCACAGTTGTAAACATTGCCTGTGGTCTGGATACCCGTTTTTACCGGATGGATAATGGCAGGATCACCTGGTACAATCTGGATCTGCCTGAAACAATACAGGTGCGTGACTCTGTATACAGAGAGAAAGGCCGTGTTTCAACGATTGGTTGTTCCTGCTTTGATCCTGAATGGCCAAAGCAGGTAACAAAAAGAGGAAAAATGCTCTTTATCATAGAAGGTCTGACCATGTATCTGACAAAGGAGCAGGTAGCGCAGATGCTTGCGATTATCCGGGATAACTTTGATAATGCCTATGTGATCATGGAATGTCTGTGTCCAAAATTTGTGAATAAAGAGAAGGTGGAAAAATCTATCCAGTCCACAGGTGCGGTCTTTACCTGGGGCGCAAACAGCTTTGAAGAGCTGGGAGATGTGGCAAAGGGCTTTTGCAAGGTAAAGAATGACAATATCCTGCGTGGTATGTGGGTATTAAATCCGGCATTTAAGCTGGTGACTTGGCTTCCTGTCATGAGGAAAATGTCACAGAAAATACTGGTATTTGAAAAGGCATAAAATGGAAATCCCTAGATCAGCCCCATCGTTTTCAGAATAAACAGCCAGAAGGTCAGGGAAACGGAGCTGAGCAGCGTTGTCAGGACGATCACGCTGGATGTCAGAACACCTTCATGACCCATATTTTTTGCCATGATATAGCAGCTTGGCGTTGTCGGAGCACCGAGCATGATGAGCAGGGATACCATCTTTTCGCCTGTAAAGGAGAAATGGGCAGCGACCGGCAGAAAGACTGCACACTGCACGAAGAGACGGATAAAAGAGGCTGTAAGAGCAGGTTTGATCCGTCCGCAGGCTGCTTTGACTTCAAAGCCCGCACCAAGTGCGATCAAGGCAAGCGGTGTTGCCATGACAGACAGGTTGGACATTGTTTTTGTCACAAGGAATGGCAGCTTGATCTGGGAAACAGAAGCCAGCAGACCAAACAGAATACCTAAAATAATAGGATTTGTCGCAATTCCTTTGAGGGATTTGACAAGTCCTTTTTTATCGAGCTTGTGTTCACCCGGACCTGTAAAGGACAGGATCAGGACAGCGAGGATATTGTAAAGTGGCACACTCCCGATGATCATGAGTGGTGCGATCGTTGCTTTGCCATAGATATTCTGGATAAAGGCAAGTCCGAGGACAGCAGCACTGCCACGATAGCTGCCTTGTACAAATTCGCCGATGATATCTTTATCTTTCAGGAAAAGAGATGCACCGGTCATAATAACGGTAAAGCAGATCAAAGTGGCAAAAAAGCAATACAGAACATAGCCTGTGTCCCAGACACTGAAAAAGTCTGCCTGATAAAGATCCAGAAACAGAAGTGCGGGTAATGTTACTTTAAAGTTGAATTTATTGGCGACAGTCACGAAGCTGTCATTCAGCATATGGATCTGTTTGAGGACATAGCCTATGACGATCGTTAAAAAGATTGGTAATGTTACATTTAAACTGAAGATTAAATTTTCCATGACAAACTCCTGTTTTTGTGTGGAGGATTTTACTCCCGGACGGTTACAAGTGTATATAAAATAAGGTATAATAAGCATTGAAAGTACCTATGCGATTTTAGTACAAATATATTTATTTGTAAAGACGGGCGTATATCCGGAAAGGTCTTAAAAAGGCAATTTTACAAATATTTTCTGAGTAGTTGGAAGGAAACGGAGAAGCAGCGGATCAGGGATTAATTTATCAGATAAAATGAAGGATGAGGAAACAGGAATGCAGGCAGAAACTATACAGATACTGGGAATCGTCATTGCCGCCATTGTGGCAGCAGTATTGTTTCTATGGATACTCTGGCAGATCCTGCGTAAAAAGGAAACGCCCTTAGATGAAATGGAGGGCGTGGAATTCGAGCAGTATTGCGCAGAGCTTCTGCGAAACAGAGGGTTTATCGATGTGAAGCTTACCAAAGCAAGCGGTGATTTTGGAGTGGATATTCTGGCAGAAAAGGATGGCGTGACTTATGCCATCCAGTGTAAGCGATATGCGGATCCGGTCGGCGTGAAGGCAGTGCAGGAAGCGTTTGCGGGCAGGGAATATTATGACCGCATGGTAGGAGCGGTTCTGACGAACCAGTATTTTACCGCTCCTGCGGTCGCAGCAGCCAAAAAGCTGAAGATCCTTCTCTGGGACAGAGGTTATCTGGACAGTATGATCGAGGAAAGACGTGTATAGCTGTCAGGACCATGTGACAGGAAGAAGGTGTGGAATGCGAGATCTGAGTAGGGAATCTGCTCTTTCTCGCATTTTTTTTGATACAGCTCTTTGCAGGCAAGAAGCTGTAAATAGCCGCCGTAGTATTTTAAATAGGTGCCCGGTTCGTTGATGAGGTAAGTGTAAACATTTGCAAGCTCCTGTGGCTCTGTAATACCGATCTTTGCCAGATAAGGGGCAATATCGGGAAGGCAGGCGGATTCTGCATGAATCCGGATATCCAGATAGCAGAGCAGACAGATCTGGATCTCGCGGGAAAGCCGGAGCATATGGGAATATGCCTTCTGCTCTTCCTTTTCATAGGCGTGATCGAAGGACAAAAGCTCTACGTACATTGCCCAGCCCTCGCTGTAGCCCGGGAAATTCATGACATAGCGCAGGATATTTTCCCGCGTAACCCCCTGCGAGGAAAGAAAATAGACATTCTGGAACATATGGCCGGGAAATCCCTCATGCGCCAAGGTGGTGTACATTGTCAGATAATCGGTTTCGGGATTGACATAGATCACATTATTGACGTTGCTGATCTCGCCCGGTCTGCAAAGGGAAAGACGCGGTGTAAAATAGTAGGCTGGCGCGGTATACGGAGCAAGTGCTGCGGGGATCTCTTTTACCGTAACGGGGGAAGAAGCCGGAAGTGGTGGAAAAAGAGCCGACATCTGCTCCTGCAAGGTGGATAAGTAGGTATCTGGAGCAGGCAGCTTAGCAGAGGCATCGGAGAGATCAGACAGAGTGTCTATCGGATATTTCTGCCGATACGCCGCAAGCTCCGCGTAAAGCGTCTGCAGTCTTTCGGAAAGCTGATTTGCAAGTTCCTCGGTTGTCAGATCACAGCCGATCTGCTGCTGCACCAGATAGGTGTAATAGGCTTTACCGTTTTTGTACTGACAGAGTCCGCGCTGCTCTTTTCCCTCTTCCTTTAGCAGCAACAGAGAATCCCCCAGCTTTTCATAAGCCGGCTGAACAAGTGTATGCAGGATGCGGGCATGGTCGGAAGCGTAGTAAGCATATTTTTCAGTATCTTTCTCATAGACCTGCTTCAGGTTTTGCAAAAAACAGTCTGTAAAAAGGGCTTCTCCTTTCTCAGATGCCATAAAATCACATTGGGAAATGACCATGGAAGCGTCTTCGGAAGCCATAAACATGCCAGCAGCGGCTTTATCTGTTTCATAAGCGGCAAGACTGTCAAAATAAGAGGGGATCAGCGACAGAAGCGCCAGATAGGATTTGACATCTTTCTCATTTTCCATGCTGTATTCTGCCAGCAGAACAGGAAGAGAGGTGTGTATCCCACTGGTCGGACTGAGTGGTTCCTCAAAATAGGGAAATTTTGTACCTTCCTGCCTTTTTTCGAGGTAGGAAGTCAGGATTTCATAGGTTTCCCGTGTATGGGCAGGCAGGTGTGCAGGTGATATACCGGAAAGTGTCCGGCGGAGCTTTTGCAGAGTTTCGCCTTCGGCAAGATAGGTTTCCCGGTCGTAGCAGGGCAGGCTGCAGATAGCCGGATCGATCCCGAATGTGGAAGGATCTGTCAGGGTGAAATGAAGGCTCAGACTGTCATTTTCATAAGCACTTTGGAGATAGCTGTCCGAAAAACGGGCAAATTTCTCCTCAGGGGAATTTTTTTGGATAAGATACAGGGAAAACAGAAAGGCCAAGGTCAGAGCGGTTAAAAACAGGGAAGAACGTAGTTTTTTCTTGGGATACATGAAAAGCTCCTGCAGGAAATGTTATTCCATTTTATGCAGATCTGTCTGCAGATATGAGGGATGAACGGAGCCTGCAGGATGGCAGAAAATGTGCGGAAACAGAGATCTGTGGTATGAGTCCGGGTAGAAGTCCAAAGCCGGAATATGTGAATAAGGATCTGTATTGCTATACCGGACAGAACAGATAAAGTAACAGGGACAGAATACTAAAAAACAGAAACAGCAGTTCAAACAGTATGTATTTTCTGCCGGGATGCTGCATCCGCCACAGAGCATAGCCAGGAATCAAAAGGGCGTAGCCGCTGAATAGGTAACGTGCGTTCATGGTACAGATGAGCGGATAACGGAAGCAGAAGATGATATAACTGATCAACAGGGCACCATTTCCGACACCGATCAGAAGTCTGATGGCAGGATCTCCTGCTTTGGAAAAGCAGTAAGAGGTACTTGTGCAAAACAGGATCAGGGACAGGGCAAAGCCAAGCAGTGTGAAAACAGGCGCAAGCATTTCCCAGAAAGAAGTGCGGAATACAAGGATTCCTTCGTCATAAAGCAGCGTCAGGATCGTCTGTCCCCAGATATTGGCACTGTTTGAAAGATCCCACCAGTCGATCGTATGTGCTGTAAAAATGCGGAGTGTGGGAAAGCCCATGCGGTAGGCAAAGCCATAGCCTTCCACATTCTGCCAGGTGGCATAGCCTGTTGCATCTACGACATAAGAAAATGGCAGACCATACAGAATCAGGTTCCGGAGTACCCAGGAAAGGGAAAGCGGAATGCAGATCACGGCAAACAGGATATATTGTTTAAGCAGCGCTTTTCTATCCTTTGTTTTAATCAAATGGTAAAGAAAGACAGCACCGACACCGGGCGCAATAAGGACGCCCGATGTTTTGGACAAGGTGGCAAAAATGATAGCAGCAGCAATTTTCAGGATGTTTCCGGTATTGGGATCAGAATGCCAGCGCAGTGTGTAAAAAAGAGCCATGACACAAAAAAGCGTCATCAGACAGTCGTTGTTCAGCTGCGCACCCAGAAAAAATAAGGTCGGAAAAAAGGATACAAGGGCAGTCAGACAACAGAGCAGCTTTTCTGAAATCTTAAGCTGCTTCAGGATACGATATAGAAAAACGGAGATCAGCACGGAAAATACCATATTGACATATTGCAGCATTTCAAAGGCATTTATCAGATTAAGATTATCTGTACCATGGTAAAAAAGCTGCAAAATAATGGCACCAACTATGTAAAATAGCGGTGGATGGTAATATTGTCCCATAAATTCCGGTGAAAAATCGGGTAGATGATGATATTGATATAAGTACTGGATGTAACCAAGATGTCCATAGGTAATGGACTGCCAGTCAGACAGATCGCCAAGGTCGTGATTCGTATTATAGTAAGGAACCGCATAAGCATAGAAAAAGCGTGCAGCTGCGCCAAGAAGCAGGAAAAGCATACAGATCATGCGGGGAGAAAAGAAAGTCTTGATATTCGATTTTGACCCTGTTTTGTGTATATTCATCAGAAGAACCCTCCTTAAAAACTGTATCATGAACGGAAAGTGCTGTCAAAGCGCAAATATTTTTGATATACTTACGCTATGATGAGGATTGTGGGAGTGCGTAGCACAGAACAATCCGCAGGCATCAAAGCCGGGAACTTTTGACCCCGGTATCATGCTATAAAAGGGACAGGAAGGGAGAATAGACCGGAATGAAAATGGAAATCCGCAGAAAAGATGTCATATTGGTATGTCTTTTCACAATCGGCTTTTTCTGTATTGCACTTTGGGGGCTTGGAAGTCACAGCATTCCGCAGACGGAACAGGAGCTTTCGGCGCGCGGGGACGGCGCAAAGGAGGTAGTGCTTTACTTTGAAGAAGGGCAGCAGCTTTCGGATCTTTTGTTGTTTATCGGATATCGGGCAGCGGGGGAAGTGACGGTGTCTGTTGCAGCAGGAACTGACTGGCAGATCGTACAAAGCGGGGAAGAACTGGATTCCGTGTTCGTATGGAATGAAATCCCTGTTTCGTATCGGACAAACTGTCTGGGGCTGGTATTTTCGGATGCTTCGGTGAATTTAATGGAGCTGGTCTGCTTAGATGAGAATGGAGAGCCTGTTTTACCGGTGAATGCCATGCAATATCCGGCGCTTTTTGATGAACAGGAGCTTTATGAGGATGGTATTACTTATCAGGATCAGACGATCTTTGATGAGATTTATCATGGCAGAACTGCCTACGAATTTCTGCATGGACTGCCTATTTATGAAAATACGCATCCGCCGCTCGGAAAGACACTGATCTCTGTCGGAATTGCGGTCTTTGGTATGAATCCGTTTGGCTGGCGGTTTATGTGTGTCGTTTTCGGAAGCCTGATGATGCCATTTATCTATCTGTTTGGTCTGCGTCTGACAGGAAAAACGAGATATGCCTGTCTGGCAGCAGTCCTGCTTGGAACGGATTTTATGCATTTTACACTTTCCAGAATTGCCACGATCGATATCATAGTCGCGTTTTTTATTCTTGGTATGTTCTATTTTATGTATGCATTTGTGGTGTCGGAAAAACGGCGGTATCTGCTGCTTGCCGGTCTGTTTACGGGACTTGGCTGTGCAACAAAGTGGACGGGGATCTATGCGTTGTGTGGAATTTTTGTCGTTTTTCTTCTCTGGATGATCGGAAAGATCAGAAAGATCGGTGTAAGGAAGGAAACAAGGCGTTACTGGACCTGGCTCTGCCTGCAGTGTATCGGCTGTTTTATACTTCTGCCTTTCACAATTTATACGCTGTCTTATATTCCGTTTGTCCGCATCTATCCGGATCAGAATCTGCTGCAGCATGTACTTTCCAATGGAGAGCTGATGCTTTCCTATCACAAAGCTACGATTTTTGATCATCCGTATGCTTCACCGTGGTATAGCTGGCTGTTTGACTGGAAACCGCTGCTTGACAGCAGGGAATATCTGGCGGGGGATAAGGTCAGCGTGATCGCAACCTTTGGCAATCCGGTCTTGTATTTTGCAGGACTTTATGCATATGGAAAAGAACTCTGGCGTACCTTCCGTAATAAAGATAAAAATGCAGCAGTGCTTGTACTGTATTATACGGTCATGCTGCTTCCATGGATCTTTATCAGACGGACAGTTTTTATCTATCAGTATTACGTCTGCTCGGTTGTGCTCATTCTGCTACTCTGCCACAGTGTCAGCCAGAAAGAAGGTGGGCAGGAAAAGAGAGCTTACTGGGGACTGCTTGCAGCTTCGGTTCTTTTATTTGTGGTCTTTTACCCTGTCATATCGGGGCTTGTTGTGCCTACAGTCTATATCAGACAGGTGATCCCATGGCTGCCCAATTGGAGATTTCTGTGATAGGATGGGGATTTCTGCAGGTAATGGGTTTGACATCTAATATCTGCTGTGTTACATTTATTACATATCGGGTATACTCATAAAAAGGCAGTGAGAAAGAGAGTACATTTGCAGGAAGTTTTCAGAGAACATCCTACGGACAGGGAAGCAGAAACAGTTCTGATCTGCGGAAATGTCCGGTCTGTGAGGGATGGATGGAATGCACTTGGAAGATGGCTTTTGAGCAGCGCACCGAGGTCACAGGGCTTAGGCTGCGACAGGTTCCGCCTGTTATAGCGGAGGAGTATCGAAAGGATCGATACTTGCTGAGGTTTCGGGTGTGAGCCCGGAATAAAACAGAAGTGGTAACGCGTTTATTCGCCTTCTGGAGGGAAACCTTCAGAAGGCTTTTTTGTAGCGAGGAAGGAAACCAAGCGACAGCGAAGCTGGCATTTGGTTTCACCCGAGCGTACAACGAGAAAATCAGAGAGCAGCGAAGCTGCGGCGCTACGAAGTAGCGGGATTTTCGAGCTTGCAAGAGGAAGGAAATCAAGCATTGTCGTATATTTGCGCAGCAAATGTACGGCGAAATAACCTGCGTAGCAGGTTATAGAAGTGTTCACCCGAACGTGTGCTGTCATGTATCGAAGATACATGATATAGCCTCAGCCCATCACCGAAGGTGATTATACATGGCTGAGGCTCACATGAGAGAAAATCAGAGAGCAGCGAAGCTGCGGCGCTACGAAGTAGCGGGATTTTCGAGTCAGAAAAGAAAGAAAAAGGAGAGAAAAAGATGAACAAAGGCAAATATTATATGACAACGGCGATCGCTTATACATCAGGCAAACCGCATATCGGGAACAGCTATGAGATCGTACTGGCGGATGCGATCGCACGTTTCAAAAGAGCGGACGGATACGATGTATTCTTCCAGACCGGTACAGATGAGCATGGTCAGAAGATCGAGCTCAAAGCAGAGGAAGCAGGCGTATCTCCGAAGGAATTTGTAGATAAGGTAGCAGGTCAGATCAGAGAGATCTGCGATATGCTGAATACTTCTTATGACAAATTCATCCGTACAACAGATGATTATCATGAAAAACAGGTACAGAAGATCTTTAGGAAATTATACGAGCAGGGAGATATTTACAAGGGCGCATACGAAGGTATGTACTGTACACCTTGTGAATCCTTCTGGACAGAGTCACAGCTTGTAGACGGTAAATGCCCGGACTGTGGCAGAGAATGTAAGCCTGCAAAGGAAGAAGCATACTTCTTCAAAATGAGCAAATATGCAGATCGTCTGATCGAGCATATCAATACACATCCGGAATTTATCCAGCCTGTCAGCCGTAAGAATGAAATGATGAACAACTTCCTTCTGCCGGGTCTGCAGGATCTGTGTGTATCCCGTACTTCTTTCAAATGGGGTATTCCGGTAGATTTCGATGACAAACACGTTGTATATGTATGGCTGGATGCCCTTACAAACTATATCACAGGTATCGGCTATGATGCGGACGGAAACAGCACAGAGCAGTACAAGAAGCTCTGGCCTGCTGATCTGCATCTGATCGGAAAGGATATCATCCGTTTCCATACGATCTACTGGCCTATTTTCCTGATGGCACTCGGTGAGCCGCTGCCAAAGCAGGTATTCGGACATCCGTGGCTTCTGCAGGGCGATGGCAAGATGAGTAAGTCAAAGGGTAACGTCATTTATGCGGAAGATCTGATCAATTTCTTCGGTGTAGATGCAGTCCGTTACTTTGTACTGCATGAGATGCCATTTGAAAATGACGGTGTGATCAGTTGGGAACTGATGGTAGAACGTCTGAATTCCGATCTGGCAAATACACTCGGAAACCTTGTAAACAGAACCATTTCCATGAGCAACAAATACTTTGGCGGCGTTGTGGAAAACAAGGGTGAATCCGATGATCCGGCGCAGAAAGCGATCGATGCGGATCTGAAGGCTGTCGTAACAGACACATACAAGAGAGTTGCAGGGAAGATGGATGACCTGCGTGTCGCAGATGCGATCACAGAGATCTTTGTTCTCTTTAAGAGATGCAATAAATATATTGATGAAACAGAGCCATGGGTACTTGCCAAGGATGAGGCAAAGAAGGATCGTCTTGCGACCGTTCTTTACAATCTGGTAGAGGGTATCACGATCGGTGCTTCCCTGCTTGAGCCGTATATGCCGCAGACGGCAGAAAAGATCGTAGCACAGCTGAATACGCAGATCAGAAGCTTTGATGACATTGAGAAATTCGGACTGTATCCAAGCGGCAATAAAGTAACGGAAAAACCGGAGATCTTATTTGCCCGTCAGGATGTGGAAGAAGTTGTTGCAAAGGCTGACGAAATGTTTGAACAGAGAAGAAAAGAAGCCGGAATCCCTGCAGAGGAAGCAAAAGAGGAAGAGGCTGTGATCGATATCGAAGCAAAACCGGAGATCACCTTCGATGATTTCGGAAAAATGCAGTTCCAGGTAGGCGAGATCGTTTCCTGTGAAGCTGTTCCGAAGAGCAAAAAGCTGCTATGCTCACAGGTAAAGATCGGTTCTACGACGAAACAGATCGTATCCGGTATCAGAGCACACTATACACCGGAAGAAATGGTTGGTAAGAAGGTTATGGTTCTTGTGAACTTAAAGCCTGCAAAACTTGCCGGTGTATTAAGCGAGGGTATGCTTCTGTGTGCAGAAGATGCAGAAGGCAATCTGGCACTTGTGACACCTGAAAAACCGATGCCTGCAGGCGCAGAGATCTGCTAACTGAAAGGGGATAATTTTGATCCGGACTGAAGAATTTACATTTGATTCCCGTGACGGGAAAACAAAATTACATGCAATGCGCTGGCTTCCCGAAGGGGAGCCCGTTGCTGTATTGCAGATCATTCATGGGATGAATGAATACATCCGCCGTTATGATGCATTTGCAGCCTATATGGCAGAAAGAGGCTTTGTCGTGGTGGGAGAAGACCACCTCGGCCATGGCGAAAGTGTTCCGGAAGGGGGCACCTACGGTTATTTTTGTGAAAATGATCCGGCGACGATCATAGTCAGGGATGTGCACAGACTAAAGAAGCTGACACAGCAGGACTATCCGACACTTCCTTATCTGATCTTGGGACACAGTATGGGTTCTTTTATCCTGCGTAATTATATTACCAGATACGGAACGGGCATCAGCGGTGCGATCATCTGTGGCACCGGAACGCCAAAAAAGAGCCAGCTTGTGGGTGGTAAGCTGCTGACTTCAATCCTTGGGAAGTTGAAGGGTGATACGTATGTCAGCAAGCTGGTAAACGAGATGAGTACAAAGGCTTATATGAGCGGAGAAGGAATGGAAACGGAGCTTGACTGGCTCTGCTCTGATCGGGCAGTGCAGGAGGCTTACGCAAAGGATCCGCTCTGCTCCGGCTTTACTTTTACCGTCAATGGCTACCATACGCTGTATGAGCTGGCACATCGTATGCAGAAGAAAGAGAATCTTGCAAAAATACCAAAAAAATTACCGATTCTGATCGTATCAGGTACAGAAGATCCGGTTGGTGACAGAGGAGAAGCGCCGAAGGCACTTTATGACACACTCCTGCATCTGGACATTACCAAAACAACGCTGAAGCTGTATAATGGCGCGCGTCATGAGCTGTTAAATGAAAAGATCAAAGAGACTGTTTATTATGAACTGTACAACTGGATGGAAATCGTGTTAAATGAGCTGCAGTAAATGCAGCAGTTATTTCACAGGAGGTTTGAATCGTATGAAGAAACTAATCACACTGCTGTTTTCCGCAGTTTTACTGCTTTCGATGCCTGTTATGGCAGCAGAAGTAGATCAGAGCAGGATCGTCAATATTGACGCGTCCAAATCGATCATCGCACTTGGTGCAGATCTTTCCGCAGAGCAGAGAGCGACTGTATTATCTCTTATGGATGTGACGGAAGCGGATCTTGCCAATTATCAGGTCGTTACGATCACCAACGATATGGAACATCAGTATCTGGATGCTTATATGGATGCATCCGTAATTGGTTCCAAATCGCTTTCCAGCGTGAAGATCACGCCTGCAGAAAGCGGACATGGTGTACTTGTTACAACAAAAAACATCAATTACTGTACGACCGGTATGTACCGGAATGCCCTTCTGACAGCAGGCGTTTCCGATGCGGATATTCTGGTCGTAGGCCCGACGGAAATTTCCGGAACCGCAGCACTGATCGGAGCGATCAAGGGCTATGAAGCAATGTCGGGAGAATCCGTTTCCGATACGACACTTGATACAGCCATGAATGAGCTGATCACGACAGGTGAGATCGCCATGCAGGATGCGGACAGCCAGGATATTGAAGAGCTGATCGCTTTTGTCAAAGCAAAAGTGGCAGCAGGCGGACTGGACAGTGATGACCAGATCAGAAGTGCCATCGAAGAAGGCGAAGATAAATTCGGTGTGACACTGACAGAAGATGAGATCAATCAGATCATTGCCATCATGCAGAAGATCAACCAGCTCGGACTGGATCCGAATGTACTGGTTTCGCAGGCAGAAGATCTGTACAGCAAATTTGGAAAGGATTTCCTGAAAAATCTTGATACGGATGCGATCGCCAAGGAAGTTGCCAAAAGTGCGGCATCCGGCTTTTTTGCAAAGATCGGTGATGCGATCAAAGGATTTTTTGCAGGATTGTTTCAGTAAATGACATTTCAGATCCGTAATATCAGAACAGAAGAATGGGAAGATGCGATGGCACTCGTCTGGCGCACATTTCTGAAATATGAAGCGTGTGACTATGAAGAAGAGGGTGTCCGCAGCTTTCTGGATTTTATCACGGATGAACGATTAAAGAAGCTGCATATGATAGGAGAATACCCTGTCATGGCAGCTTTTTGCGGTCAGAAGATGGTTGGCGTGGCATCCATGCGGAGCATCAATCACATTTCGCTTTTGTTTGTGGACAGTAAGTACCACAAAAAGGGGATCGGAACAGAGCTGGTGCACAGTCTGCGGGAGCTGGTTCTTGCAGAAGGAAGAAGGACTTCCCTGACCGTGAATGCAGCGCCATACGCGACGGGATTTTATCATAAGATCGGGTTTACGGACACGGACCGGATGTGCACAAAAGAAGGGATTTCCTACACACCGATGGAGTGGACTTTCGCATCTTTTACAGGAAATCCGACAGATTAGGCAACATGTATAAGAAAGGTTGAAAACTTTGTGTACTTGTGTTATAGGAAAAATCAGAAGTGTATTATATAATACCATTATCGGGTGACAGAATAACACCAAACATAATTTTAGGAGGAAGATTTAATGGCTAACTTATCATTAAAAGACGTATGTAAAGTATATCCAAACGGATTTGAAGCAGTTAAAGATTTCAATCTTGAGATCGCAGATCAGGAATTCATCATCTTCGTAGGACCTTCAGGATGTGGTAAATCTACTACACTTCGTATGATCGCAGGTCTGGAAGATATTTCTTCCGGTGAATTAAGAATCGGTGAGAAATTAGTAAACGACGTAGAACCAAAGGACAGAGATATCGCCATGGTATTCCAGAGCTACGCTCTGTATCCTCATATGACAGTATATGATAACATGGCTTTTGGTCTTAAGTTAAGAAAAGTTCCAAAAGAAGAAATCGACAAGATGGTTAAAGAAGCAGCTAAGATCCTTGACCTGACTCCACTCCTTGATCGTAAGCCAAGAGCTTTATCAGGTGGTCAGAGACAGCGTGTTGCTATGGGTCGTGCAATCGTTCGTAATCCTAAGGTATTCCTTATGGATGAGCCTTTATCAAACCTGGATGCAAAACTTCGTGTACAGATGCGTATCGAGATCGCTAAATTACATCAGAGATTAGGTACAACAATCATCTACGTAACACATGACCAGACAGAGGCTATGACACTTGGTACAAGAATCGTAGTTATGAAGGATGGTATCATCCAGCAGGTAGATACACCTCAGAACTTATATGAGAAGCCACAGAACCTGTTCGTTGCAGGATTCATGGGATCTCCACAGATGAACTTCTTAGATGCAATCGTAGAAGTTGTTGATGATACAGCAGTATTAAAGGTTGCTGGTCACTTCATTCCACTTCCACCTGCAAAATCTAAAAAGCTGATCGAAGGTGGCTACAACGGAAAGACTGTTACATTTGGTATCCGTCCGGAAGATGTATATGATTCAGAAATGATGGTAGAAGCTTCACCACAGAGCACATTCGAAGCTACAGTTAAGGTTTACGAATTACTTGGTGCAGAAGTTTACTTATACTTCGATCTTGATGAATTCCAGATGACAGCAAGAGTTGATCCTCGTACAACAGCCAGACCAGGTGATGTTGTTAAATTCGCTATTGATGTTGAAAAGATTCATATCTTTGATAAAGAAACAGAATTAGTAATTACCAACTAATCCGAACAAGTTTACTTGGGGAGATACATTGTATGTATCTCCCTTTCTTTGTAGCGAGGAAGGAAACCAAGCGACAGCGAAGCTGGCATTTGGTTTCACCCGAGCGTACAACGAGAAAATCAGAAGCAGCGGAGCAGCGGCGCTACGAAGTAGCGGGATTTTCGAGTCTGTGCGAGGCTTGCGGTAAGGAGGGACCCACGGTATGTAGTTAGGGGAACCGCGAAGCGGTGGAACCTGACTACTGGCACAGCCCACGAGCAGAGCGAGTATATAATGGCTGTGCTCCCGAGGGAGGATGCCTTATCGCCCAGTAACGAGCTTGCTCGTTACAGAAGGAGAAGCAGCGGAGCTGCGGCGCTACGAAGTAGCGGGATTTTCGAGTCTGCAAGAGGTATAGAAAGGATGTGTGCATTTGATAACAGCACAGGTAATACAGAGCTGTCTGGATGATTTAAAGACAATTACAAAGGTAGATCTGGCAGTTGTTGACGTAGAAGGCGTCATGGTGGCAAAGAATTCGGACAGATTTGAACAAAATGTAGAATTTGTAACGGAATTTGCTGCCTCTCCGGCAGGAAGTCAGGTGCTTCAGGGCTGTCAGTATCTGAAAATCTATGATGAAGAAGATCCGGTATATGTACTTCTTTGTGGTGATTCCAGTGAGGAATATATGATCGGAAAGATTGCGGTATCCAATATCCAGAATCTGATCACAGCCTACAAGGAGCGGTTTGACCGCAATAATTTCTTCCAGAATCTGATCCTGGACAATCTGCTTCTGGTAGATATTTATAATCGTGCCAAGAAGCTGCATATTGAGATCCAGAAGCCAAGAGTCGTTCTGCTTTTGGAAATTCCGGCGGGAAAAGAAAATTATGCCATGGAATTTTTAAAGAGTATGTTTTCTGCGCAGTCCGGCGATTATGTAACGGCAGTAGATGAAAACACACTGATCGTTATCAAACAGGTAGAGGCAAAGGATTCTTATGCTGAAGTGGTAGAAGTAGCGGAAACAACCGTTGCAATGATGAACACAGAAGCGATGATCAATGTGCGTGTGGCATACGGTACGATCGTAGAAGAACTGAAAGATGTTTCTAAGAGCTATAAGGAAGCCAAAATGGCACTGGATGTCGGCAAGATCTTTTATGCGGAAAAGACGGTCACTGCATACAGCACACTCGGAATCGGACGACTGATCTATCAGCTGCCGATCAATCTTTGTGAAATGTTCATCGAAGAGATCTTTGGCGGAAAGGTTCCGGAAGAACTGGATGAAGAAACTCTTACCACGATCAATACATTCCTGGAAAACAATCTGAACGTATCGGAAACCTCCAGACAATTATATGTCCACAGAAATACACTGTTGTATCGTCTGGAAAAACTGGAAAAATATACAGGACTGGATATTCGTATCTTTGATGATGCACTGACACTGAAGATCGCACTTATGGTGGTGCGGTATATGCGTTATCTGGAGAGTATGGATTATTAAATGTCATGCATTCCCGGTCACACATTTGCTACGCAAATATGCGACAAGTAATGCATGACATTACGGGAACCTCTCGCATGAGAATTGCTGCGCAATGCTCGAGGCTGCATCATGCATCAAAGATGCATGACATTGCAAGCACTTTCATATATTGGATTAAATGGTTCAATATAGGGAAGTGCTATTTTGTTTACGCAGAAAAAGGATTATGTTTATGTGTATAAAGGAGAGCAGATGTTGTCCAAAGCGGGGCTGCGGAAGCTGACGGTCATGGGGCGGAAGGTAAAGGTGGAATTTCTACTGCAGGATCTGCCGGCTGCCGGGGGAAAAGGAAGCTGCAGACTGCGTTATCTTTTGGGCGGTCAGGAGAAGGAAAAAAGCTGGGATATTGTATTTGTATCCGGCGGACGGCAGATGCAGTTTTTTCAAAAGTTGCAGGAAGCGGAAGAAATGGAAGGGATCGTGGATTGCAGGATCTTTCTGCCCGGAGGAAAGGAGATCCGTGGAGAAGCGGATGCTGTCACAGAGGAAAAACAGAATGTGGAAGAGACGGATGTGAGGATGCAGATCCCGGATATAGATAAAGAAGGGAAAATGAAGCAGAAACCAGAATCTGAGGAACGCCGGATAAAGAAATCGGAAGAATGGAAAGAAACAAAGCAGAAATCAAAATCAGAAGAATGCCAAATGAAGAAACCGGAATCAAAATCAGAAGAACGCCAAATAAAGAAACCGGAATCAGAATCGGAAGTGGCGCCGGGAGATGAGGAACGATCACAGGAGATGCAAAACAAGAGCCGGGTAGAGACAAAAGAAAGCAGGAAGGAGACGGAAATACCGGAAAATCAAGTGCTCTATATCCAGGATCTGACGCGGCTTCTTTCCATGGGAGAAAAGCAGAGAGAGCTGTATTATAACAGCTTTTTGCTGCATGGATATTATCAGTACAGACATGTGGTGGCTGGTGACGGGTTTATCGGTGTTCCGGGTAATTTTAGCCAGAGGGAAGCGATCGCGGCAAAAATGATGGGCTTTCCACTTTTCATTGAGGCGGAAAATCTGCAACATTGTGAAATTGGGGAAGAAAGCAGAGCAGAAATGCCACAGATGGGGGCATATGGGTATTTTCTGTGTAAAGTCAGATAAATATGCGAACGGTCAGTGCGGCTGGCAAGGCAGAACAGGCGGTAGTGTGGCGCATGGCAGCTCGATCAGTCTACGCCCCGCAGTGCGACCGAAGGGATATTTGGTTTCAGTATTTCTATAAACTTCTCCAGTTCCATGCGGGAATAGGCAGAAAAGCCGGGGCATAGAACCCGTTCGCTTTCTTTGTAGGACTGCAGAAAGTATCTTTTGGCGCCTTTGATCCAGTCACCTATCTCGCGGAAAGTTTCTGCGCTGTGCAGCTCGCGGACGACTGTGGTGCGGAATTCGTAGGTGAAACGCCTTTCATCTGTCTCGTGCATCAGAAAATGTACGCTTTCGCGGATGCGGGCAAGCATTTCATCGGAAAAGGCATAAGAAGTACTGTGATCTGTCGGATCAGTCAGTCCTGCCACCTTCAGATAATCGGAAGGACCGGATTTGATATCCATTGCCACGTAGTCGATCAGCTTCTGTTCATAAAGCGTCTGCAGCATGAAAGGATTGCTGCCATTTGAGTCAAGCTTGACCAGATAGCCCAGCTGTTTGACCTCGGCCAGAAAATCAGGCAGATCATGATAGATCGTCGGTTCGCCGCCGGTAATACAGACACCTGTCAGGATATTCTTTCTTTTTTGTAAATAAGAAAGGATATCTTGTTTTGTGTATGCAGCATAAGAAGCAGGATCTAATAGCAGATCACTGTTCTGGCAATATGGGCAGCGGAAATTACAGCCGCCAAGAAAAACAGTAGCTGCCACGTGCTCCGGATAATCTAATAAAGTTGTCTTTTGTAAACCGCAAAATAACATAAGCTGCCTTCTTTCCTATTACACAAAAAACGTTCCGTGGGATGCGATGTCCCAGATAAACAGTATAACACTTTAAAGACCTGAGGGTATAGCGGATCTGGATATTTTGTGCAACTATTTTTATGCGGGAATGCTTGTTATTTTTACGCATAACCCGTATGATAGAAGTATAAGGCATTTGCGGTAATGATAGAAGCGGATGAAAAAGAAATAAAACGGAAAGATAGGTTATGCATGAACTGACAGAAAAACAATTAAAACGCCGGGAAAACCGGCTTCGCGCCAAAGAAGAGAAGCTGCGCAGGGAAGAAGAAGCAAGGCAGCAGGCACTTATACTGAAACAAAAAACAGATGAGAAGTTTATGAAACAGGCTCTTTTGCAGGCAAAAAAGGCAAAAGAGCTTGGCGAAGTACCGATCGGCTGTGTGATCGTACAGGACGGAAAAGTGATCGGACGCGGCTATAACAGACGCAATACCGATAAGAGCACATTATCGCATGCGGAGATCACAGCCATTCGGAAAGCAAGTAAAAAATTAAATGACTGGCGGCTTGAGGAATGCACACTTTATGTGACATTGGAGCCATGCCAGATGTGCGCGGGCGCGATCGTGCAGGCGCGTGTCAAGGAGGTTGTGATCGGAGCGATGAATCCGAAAGCAGGCTGCGCCGGTTCTATACTGAATCTGTTTACGATGAAGCAGTTCAACCATCAGGTGCAGACCACCTATGGTGTCTGCGAAGCGGAATGCAGCCAGATTTTGAAACAGTTTTTTGCCGGACTTAGAAAACGCCTGCATGAAACGGATGGTAGCGGTATTTGCAATAGGAAATAATGGAACTGTTCTGCGAGACAAAATGATCTTATCGGTTCAGATACGTTATAGGTGACGAAGAAAGGAAACGAGATGGGTGTGATATATTTTATTCTGGGAATCATGGGTGCTGCCTATGTGATAATTGGCGGAGGTGTATTTCTGGTATTTATAACTTCAGGAGGCTTTGCAGAGGCAGGAGGAGCAGTTTTTATTCCGCTTATTTTTGTGGTGATTGGTATTGGATTTCTGGCGGGAATTGCAATTCATAAGAGTGTCAAAAAGAGGATTCGGACAAAAGGGAAAAAGTATGTGGCGAAAGTATACAGCTATGTGGAGAATACCTCTTTTACGGTAAATAACTCTTATACAGTCAATACAGTGGTGCATTATTTCGATGAAACGCACACAGAAAGAGAGGCTGTCATTCCGACATGTTTTGAAAAGGGTTCCTCTAAAATGCTTCCTATCGGAATGACCGTTGACATTTATTGCTACCGGGATAAATATGACTATGATCCGAAATCTGTCAGAAGTGAATATCTGCCGGGAGAGGAAGAACTGATGGATGACAAGCCGGTAGATCCGATGCAGCTCAAAATGGTGGCTGTTTCGTGCCCGAACTGTGGTTCCAGCTTTCAGGCTGCAACGGGGTATTCCAGCAAGTGTCCGTATTGTGGCAGCTATATAAATGCGTAAAGGGATTGGAATCCGGTCTGTTAGAAGACCGGATTTATTTATTGCTATTTTTCGGCAAATTATATAAGATGATAAAAATAGTACTATTTTTCTGGGGGATCGGATGATGATAAAGATTTTTTTGGTGGAAGATGAAATTGCAATCCGTAAGGGAATCAAAAACAGTATTGACTGGGAAAAAGAAGGATATGAGTTTGTGGGAGAAGCGGGAGATGGTGAACTCGCATATCCGATGATCTTAAAGACGAAGCCGGATATTCTGATCACAGATATCAAAATGCCTTTTATGGATGGATTACAGCTTAGTAAGCTGGTCAGAAAAGAACTTCCCGCAACCAAAATATTGATCCTGAGCGGATATGACGAATTTGAATATGCGAAAGAGGCGATCAAATTACAGGTTACGGAATATTTGTTGAAACCAATCTCTTCCGCAAAGCTTCTGGATGTGCTCGCACAGGTGAAAGAAGTGATCAGACAGGAGCAGGAAGAAAAAGAACTGATCAAGAAGTATAGAGAAGATATGAAGGAAAACCGTGAGCTGGAAAAAGAACGGTTTTTAAACCAGATCATAACACAGAATCTAAGTCTGGCTCAAATACTGGAGACAGGAGAATCTCTGGGGATGGATCTGAGTGCGCCCTTATATAATATACTGCTTTTAAAAATTACCGAAAACGGGGGAAAGCAGGAGACGTATGCGGAAATTGAGAGCGCGCTGGATACGTTAAGCGGTGTATTTTCTTTCCGGAGAGGCGTGGATGAATGGCTCTTCTTACTGACTGCGGATGATGCAGAGAAGATGGAGAGGCGGATTGAAAGCTGCAGAAAGACAGTCAGACAGATCACAGAAAAAACAGATCCGCCGGTGGAATACTTCGGAGCACTCGGAAATCCGGTGGAAAGACTCAGGGAGATCAAAAATTCTCTGAAAGAGGCTGAAAAGAAGTTTGCTTTCCAGTATTTAAAAAAGTGGAACCAGATTTTGGAAATACCGGTCAGAGATGTCGGATCATCCGAAAATCCGCAGACTGAAAAGAATGAAAATGAAGAACTTCTGATCAGTTCTGTACAGGTTGATAAACTCAATCACAAAATTATTGAGAATTTCATTCATACAGGTCTGCGCAGGGAAGTTTCCAACTTTGTAGATGATTATTTTATGAGTCTGGGTGAAAAGAGTGTCCAGTCACTGATGTTCAGACAGTATGTTGCCATGGATTTTTATCTGGCTGCGGTAGCTTTTCTGGAAAGGCTTGGATTTTCCTCAAAAGAACTGGTAGAGCGTTGCGGTGATCTGAAGGAAATGGAACAGGTGATACAGACAATAGAGCAGACAAAAGAATATATCAAAAAAGTACTCGATGCAACATTGGAATGTCGGGAGTCTGTGTCAAGGAAGCGTTACAGTGATCTTTTAAAAGAGGCTGTTTCCTACATCGAGCATCATTATGAGGAAGAAGATATTTCACTGAATCAAGTGGCTGCAAGTGTAAATATCAGTCCAAGTCATTTCAGTACAATATTCAGTAAGGAAATGGGAGAAACCTTTATTGAATATTTGACAAACGTCAGAATGGAAAGGGCAAAGCAGCTTCTGCGGAGCAGTACAATGAAAACGGCAGAAATTGCGTATGCAGTTGGCTACAAGGATGCGCATTATTTCAGTTATCTGTTTAAAAAAGTACAAAAGTGTACCCCGCGTGAATTCCGTACACAGGTATAAGACAGGAGGCAGTTTTGAAAAAGAATTCGTTGCTGAAACAACGTCTGAATATGTTGATGGGTATTTGTCTGCTGCCGCTGGTTGTGATCATTATCTACCTGATCATTATGATCTACAGTTTTGCGGATCGTTATGATGCGATCGTTGGAAAGATTGAAATGGCTAATGCATATAATATCAATTTTAAGGATGATATGGATTACATCATGTATATCATTGCGGTAAACTCTGAACGTGCCAAGGAGCTTGTCGATACGCAAAAGCCGCATGAAATGATAGATGATGCAAGGCAGTCCTTTCAGAAGATGTATGATGCCACAGAGGACGAGTATGCGAAGAATCAGCTGACGATGATATTGAAAGCACTGGATACATTAGAGGATCGTGTGGAAGAAATAGAGAAGGATGCGCTGATTTCCGGGCAATACGATAAAAATATGGAACGTTTGGATGTTAATATCCGTATTTTGACACAGCTGATCCAGGATCAGATCCAGCAGTATATTTATTATCAGGCGACAAATCTGGAAAACCTCAGAAGTGATATCCGAATGGATGTGGATCAGGCAACACGGACGGTGACAGTAAGCTTTGTTTTAATCCTGGCAGCAGCACTCATCATCAGTCGGAAGATCATGCTGAGAATCACAAAACCGATCGAAAGCTTGTGTGAAGCAACCAGAATTGCTGGACAGGGTGATTTTGCAGTCCGGGCAAAAGGTGGCAATGATGATGAAATGGCGATCTTAAGCACAAGTTTTAACCAGATGGTGGAGCAGATCGGCAATCTTGTAGAAGGGATCAAAGTGGAGCAGCTCAATCTGAAAGCAACAGAGCTGAAGCTCCTGCAGGCGCAGATTAATCCGCATTTTTTATATAATACGCTGGATACGATCATCTGGCTGGCAGAGGCAGGCGAAAAAGAGCAGGTCGTCAATATGGTATCTTCGCTTTCTGATTTTTTTCGTACAACACTTTCGAAGGGGCAGGATTTTATTACGGTGCAGGAAGAAGAGCTGCATATCCAAAGTTATCTCCAGATCCAGCAGTTCCGCTATCAGGATATTCTGGAGTATGAAATAGAAATACCGGAAGAGTTGTATCAATACAAAATATTAAAAATGACATTGCAGCCTCTTGTTGAAAATGCATTGTATCATGGCATTAAAAACAAAAGAAGGCTGGGGCATATCCGTATCAGCGGACAGATAGAGGGAGATTATCTGATATTTGAAGTTTATGACGACGGAAGCGGGATTGATCCGGAAAAGCTGATCCGTCTGAAAAAAGTATTGGATGGTGAAATAGAGGAGAAGGAAAATCCAAGCGGATTTGGACTTTATAATGTGCAGCAGAGAATCTGTCTGAATTATGGACAGGGGTATGGATTACAATTGGAAAGCGAGTATGGGGAATGGACAAGAGTCTATGTCAGGATTCCATGCAATAAAATCAAACATATTTCGTAAAAAATCCAACTTTTTCTTACAAAAAATAATAACATCCCGAATATTAGAAAAAATTTACACTTTATTCAAAAGAAACTCCGTATTTTTTGCCGGCAGATTACGTTATGATTAGATCATCAAAAACGTGGTAACAAGCAAAAAGGAGGATACGCCATGAAAAAGAAATTATTAGGGATTTTACTTAGCACCGCAATGATCGCAACAATGCTGGTAGGATGCGGAAGCAGCGCAGCAGACACAACAGCTCCTGCTGACAGCAGCACAGAGGAAAGCACAGATGCAAGCACAGATGCAAGTGCAGATGCAGAAGCACCTGCAGCATCAGGAGATCTGATCAAGGTAGGTATCATCAATAATGATCCGAATGAATCAGGATATCGTACGGCAAACGATAAAGATATGAAAGCAATGTTCACAGAAGAAAATGGATATGAAGCATCATTTGCATACAGCTTAAAGAATGATGAACAGATCACAGCAGCACAGAAGTTCATTCAGGACGGTGTTGATTATCTTCTCCTCTCCGCAGCAGATACAGCAGGCTGGGATTCAGTTCTGCAGGATGCACAGGATGCAGGAATCAGAGTTATCTTATTCGATCGTACGATCGATGCAGATGAGAGCCTTTACGAAGCATCTATCGTTTCCGATATGGCAAAAGAAGGAGAAACAGCAGTTGAATGGTTAAAGGGCCAGAACCTTGATGAATACAATATCATTCATTTACAGGGTGTTATGGGTTCTGCAGCACAGCAGGGTCGTACAGGTGCTTTAAATGATACAGTTGCATCTGACGGATGGAATCTTGTAACACAGCAGACCGCTGAATGGAACTCAGAAAAAGCACAGCAGATCGTACAGTCTGTTATCGACTCAGGTAAATCCTTCAATGTCATCTATGCTGAAAACGATGATATGGCAAAAGGTGCTGTAGCGGCTCTTGATAAAGCGAATATTCCTCACGGTGTAGGCAAAGACGTAATCGTTATGGGATTTGACTGCAATAAGTGGGCACTTGAAGAATTATTAAACCAGAACTGGAACTACGACGGACAGTGTAACCCATTCCAGGCTTCTTACATCGATGACATCATCAAGAAGATTGAAAATGGTGAGACAATCTCTGAAAAGACAATCATCATGGATGAAAAAGGCTTTGATGCTACAACGATCACACAGGAAGATGTAGACAACTACGGAATCTAAGATCCACGATCATACAAACAGCCGGGAGCGCAGCGCAGCAAAAAAGCTGCCTTGCGCTCCCTTTTTATAGGAAGGAGGATGCAGGGTGAAAGAAAACAGAGTACTTGAAGTGAAAGGTATTTATAAAAGCTTCCCCGGCGTAAAGGCACTACAGAATGTGGATTTTAATCTGTGCGAGGGAGAGATCCATGCACTGATGGGTGAAAACGGTGCGGGAAAATCAACATTGATCAAGGTGCTGACAGGTGTTTATACAAAAGATGAAGGACATATTTATCTGAAAGGAATGGAGAAAGAGGCGGTGATCCGTTCTCCGCAGGATGCACAAAATCTTGGTATCAGTACTGTATATCAGGAAATTACACTCTGTCCGAATCTGTCTGTAGCAGAAAATATGTTTATTGGCAGAACAAAGGGCGTAGGACAGAACTGGAAGAAAATGAATAAGGCGGCAGATGATATTCTGCAGTCGCTTGATATACCGGCAAAAGCAACCCAGCAGCTTGCAAGCTGCTCTATCGCAATCCAGCAGATGGTAGCGATCGCAAGAGCGGTTGATATGGAATGTAAAGTTCTGATCCTGGATGAGCCTACTTCATCACTGGATGACCAGGAAGTGCAAAAGCTCTTTAAACTGATGCGCGATCTGAAAAAGAAGGGTGTTGGTATCATATTTGTAACCCATTTCCTGGATCAGGTATATGAGGTTTGTGATAAGATTACTGTTCTGCGAGACGGACAGCTTGTCGGAGAATATGAGATCAAGGATCTGCCACGTGTGCAGCTTGTTTCCAAAATGCTTGGCAAGGAGCTGGATGACATGTCTGACATCAAAGGTGAGCAGAAGACATTTGAGAAGAGTAAGAGTGATGAACCTGTTTTTGAGGCAGAAGGACTGTATAGCGATGCAGGTATCAAGCCATTTGATTTCCATATCGAAAAAGGTGAAGTCAATGGATTTACCGGACTTTTGGGATCCGGTCGAAGCGAGTGTGTACGTGCGATCTTTGGAGCAGACAGAGTACTGGGTGGAACCGTAAAGATAAACGGAAAACCGGTTAAGATCACAAAACCGCTTGATGCGATGAAACAGGGTATTGCATACCTTCCTGAGGACAGAAAGAAAGATGGTATCATTGGTGATCTTTCTGTCAGAGATAATATTATTTTTGCATCTCAGGTGCTGAAGGGCTTCTTTAAGCCGTATTCCAAAGCAGAAGCCAACAAGCTGGCAGATGAATATATTAAACTTCTTGCTATCAAAACAGCATCTGCAGATACACCGATCAAATCGTTATCCGGTGGTAACCAGCAGAAGGTTATTCTGGCAAGATGGCTTTTGACACATCCACAGTATCTGATCCTGGATGAACCGACAAGAGGTATTGATGTCGGTACTAAGATTGATATCCAGAAGCTTGTGCTGAAGCTTGCATCAGAAGGAATGAGTGTAACATTTATTTCTTCCGAAACAGATGAAATGCTCCGTACCTGTTCCAGACTGGTTGTCATGCGTGACCGTAAAGTGGTCGGTGAGCTGACAGGCAACGAACTGACACAGATGGGCATTATGAGTACGATTGCAGGAGGTGACCAGAAATCATGAAAAACTTATTGAAAAAACAGATCATGATTCCGATTATGGCATTGATCATACTGGCATTATTTAATTTAATAGTAGATCCATCCTTTTTTAAGATCACAATGGGATATAACAGCATGGGAAATCCGGTATTGTCCGGTTATCTGATCACCATTCTGGATTACGGCTCAGAGCTGGCGATCCTTGCGATTGGTATGACGCTTGTAACAGCAGCTTCCGGCGGACAGGATATCAGCGTGGGCGCAGCAATTGCGATCAGTGGCAGCGTGGTACTGCGTGTGCTTTGTGGGACCAACTCCAGACCGGATACACTGCAGGCTCCGATCATTGTAGCATTTTTGGTAAGCTGTATTGTAGCAATGCTGTTTGGCGCATTTAATGGTGTTCTTGTATCTTATTTCAAGATCCAGCCAATGGTTGCAACACTGATCCTGTATACAGCCGGTCGTTCTATCGCTGCATGGATCAATAATAATGAACTTCCGATCGTTAATGATGCAACGTTTACTTATTTTGGTGGATTCATTCCGGGAATTCCGATTCCGACACCGTTTTTCATCATGATCGCATGTCTTATCGTGATGGCACTTGCGATGAAGTTCACAAATCTCAAATTATATGTGCAGGCAGTCGGTATCAATTCTGATTCCGCAAGACTGAATGGTTTAAATCCGAAGATGGTAAAGCTGCTTACTTTTGTAATTCTTGGATTATGTGTTGCGGTTTCAGGTTTTATCAAAGTAAGCCGTCTGTCAACTATTAACTATTCCGTTATTGCTAAGGATATTGAAATGGATGCGATCTTAGCGGTTGCACTTGGAGGAAACTCATTGAGTGGTGGTAAATTCAATTTGCCGGCTTCTATCCTCGGTGCGTATGTGATCCAGTTCCTGACAACAACGCTATATAAATTTAATGTACAGTCAGATGCGCTTCCGGCTTATAAGGCGATTGTTGTTATTGCGCTTGTTGTTTTCAGTGCACCGGTCGTAAGAGAAAAAATTGCCGGTTTTACCAAAAAATTGAAAAACAGTGAACAGGTAAAGGGGGTTGCGTAATATGTCAGATAAAAAGAAAATGGGATTTTTTCAGAAAACAAAAAATATGACAGATACCAATCTGCTTCTGGCAATTACCATGATCGTATTTTTTGCCATGTACATAGGTGCTATGATTTTTGAAGGAAAGGGATTTTTAAAGGCACAGACATTTTTAAATATGCTGAATGCCAATGCAGCATTGATCATTGCATCCTGCGGTATGAGTATTGTTATGATCACGGGAAGTATTGATATTTCTGTTGGCGGTGTGGCTGCACTTGTCAGCATGTGCTGTGCGGTTTATCTGGACTATCATGGTGGAAATGTAGTAACAGCAATCTTTATTTCACTAGGTATCGGACTTTTATTTGGTCTGGTACAGGGCTATTTGGTAGCCTATTTGGATATCCAGCCGTTTATTGTATCCTTGGCGGGAATGTTTTTTGCACGAGGCATGACAACAATTGTAAATACAGAGCCGTTCAATGTACAGAATGAGGCATTTGTGAAGCTGAAGGAAACAAGAGTGATCGTTCCGGGGCTTGGTTCTGTTAATAAACTTGGTAAATATGTCAATGCCTATGTAGAGATCGGTGTTGTTGTAGCATTGATCCTGGTAATTGTTTTATTCTGTATGCTGCGCTGGTCAAAGAGTGGACGTAATTTCTATGCAGTCGGTGGTAATCAGCAGAGTGCATTGATGCTTGGTATTAATGTAAAGAAGACAAAATTTATGGCACATCTTCTCTGCAGTCTGCTGGCAGGTATTGGTGGATTTGTGTATTTTATGCATGTTGGATCCGGTTCTGCATCCCATGCAACAGGCATGGAAATGAATGCCATTGCATCCTCCATCATTGGTGGAACAATGCTGACAGGTGGTGTTGGTAATATCATCGGAACGTTATTTGGTGTACTCTCCTTAAGCACGATCCAGAACATTGTATCTTCTGCAGGTCTTGATCAGGCTTGGTGGACCGGAATTACGATTGCAGCAATGCTTTGTCTGTTCCTTGTCATCCAGTCAGTTGTCATGTCAAGAAAGAAAAAAGCATAAAACTGGCAGAAGGACACACACTTTTATGAAGATCTGTGATAAAATAAAAGTGTAACCCAAAGGACAGGTAGTATGGATAATGCGTAAGAAATTATATAGTCTGTTAAATTTTATATTGCTTTTCGGCTTGTGCGGATGTGCGGGCGGTGAGGCTGCGGCCGTACAGAATGCGGATGCCTATACGGAAGTAAAGGATATGGATTATATCGTTGTGGGCTATTCCCAGGTTGGATCGGAATCTGATTACCGTATTGCCAATACGCAATCTTTTATGGATACTTTTACGAAAGAAAAGGGGTATTATCTGCTTTTTGATGATGCACAGAATAAACAGGAAAATCAGTTGAAAACCGTGCGAAGCTTTATTTTGCAGGAGGTAGACTATATCATTCTGGATCCGGTTGTGGAAACCGGGTGGGAGTCGATTCTGCAGGAGGCGAGGGATGCAGGAATTCCTGTTATTTTATCGGATCGTTCTGTAGAACTTGAGGATGATAGTCTTTATACCTGTTGGGTAGGAAGCAACTTTCAGGAAGAAGGAGAAAATGCCGGTAAATGGCTGGCAGATTATCTGAAACAGCAGGGAATGGAAGACACAGTGAATATTGTAGCACTGCAGGGAACACTTGGATCAACTGCACAGATTGGCAGAACGAAAGGTTTTGAAGCTGTCTGCAGGCAGCATCCGGAGTGGAATCTTCTGGAGAGCAGGCCGGCAGATTTTACACAGGCGAAGGGTAAGGAAGTTATGGAGGATTTTCTTCGCCTGTATGAAGATATAGATGTTGTGATCAGTGAAAATGACAATATGACATTTGGTGCCATTGATGCGATTGAACAGGCAGGAAAAACATGTGGCCCTGATGGGGACATCTGTATTATTTCATTTGATGCGGTGCAGGCAGCACTGATTGCCATGCAAAATGGAAAGATCAATGCAGACTTTGAGTGTAACCCCCTGCTTGCACCGAAAGTAGAAGAAGTGATCCGGCGGCTGGAAAAGGGCGAACAGGTTGAAAAGATGCAGTATATAGATGAAACCTATTATGACAGTTCTATGGATCTGAGCAAGGTGATTGATCAGGAAAGGAATGGGAATGAGAATGGAGAATTCTAAAAAAACAATTGAAAGTGGCAAAGCCGTACTTGGCATTGAATTTGGTTCTACCAGGATCAAAGCCGTATTGATAGATGAAACGTATAAACCGATCGCGTCAGGTGATCATGTTTGGGAAAACCGTTTGGAGGATGGTATCTGGACCTATACATTGGATGATATCTGGACAGGTTTACAGGACAGCTATCAAAATCTGGCAGCAGATGTACAGAAGCAGTATGGAGTTTCTCTGAAAAAGGTAGCTTCTATTGGCTTCAGTGCTATGATGCATGGTTATATGGCATTTGATCAGGAGGGAGAACTCTTAGTACCGTTCCGTACGTGGCGAAATGGTATTACACAGCAGGCAGCGGAAATATTGACAGAAAAGTTCAGGTATAATATTCCGCAGAGATGGAGCATTGCCCATTTGTATCAGGCAATTTTAAAAGAAGAATCGCATATTGATAAAATTGCCTTTTTTACAACACTTGCAGGTTACGTACACTGGAAGCTGACAGGCGAGAAGGTACTTGGTATCGGCGATGCTTCCGGTATGTTCCCGATTGACATGGAAAAGAAAAATTATGATGCTGAGAAGCTGCAGATCTTTGATGCGCTGATCGCCGATAGGAATCTTCCGTGGACACTGGAACAGATTTTACCCAAGGTTCTTCTGGCAGGAGAAAATGCCGGTGTATTGACAGAGGAAGGAGCGCGTCTTTTGGATGTTTCCGGACAATTGGAGGCAGGAATACCGCTTTGTCCGCCAGAGGGTGATGCGGGAACAGGTATGGTTGCTACAAACAGTGTCAGGCAGCGAACCGGAAATGTATCTGCAGGTACTTCTATATTTGGAATGGTTGTTCTGGAAAAGGCACTTGAGAAGGTGTATCCGCAGATCGATCTTGTCACAACACCGGATGGCAGTCTGGTTGCGATGGTACACGCAAATAACTGTACTTCTGATGTGAATGCATGGATTTCTCTTATCAGGGACGCTTTGGAAAGATTTGGAGTAAAGCCTGATACAAACAAGCTGTACACCACCTTATTTCTGGCTTCGCTGGAAGGAGATAAGGATTGCGGCGGATTGCTGCCTTATGGTTATTTATCGGGCGAAAATATTACAGATGTTCCGGAAGGCAGACCATTGTTTGTACGTTTCCCGGAAAGCAGATTTACGTTACCGAATTTTATGAAATCCCATTTATATACCGCACTTGGTGCGTTAAAGGTTGGAATGGATATTCTGCTGAAGGAAGAAAAAGTGGAAGTTGACAGGATTTACGGACATGGTGGATTTTTCAAAACTGCATATGTCGGACAAGGTTACCTGGCTGCTGCGATCAATGCACCGGTAACAGTCATGAAAACCGCGGGTGAAGGCGGTCCATGGGGCATGGCACTTCTGGCTGCTTATATGCTACAGAAACAGGAAACAGAAACTTTGGAAGATTTTTTGGCTGATAAAGTATTTGCGGGTGATCAGGGTACAACCATGAATCCGGATCCAAAGGATGTGCAAGGATTTGAAACCTTTATTGAGCAGTACAAGAAGGGCATAGTAATTGAAAAAGCAGCAGTAGATACACTGACGGAATAATCTGCAAATCCAGCCTGACGGGGATCAGGATTGCAGAGAATATAGGAAGCAAGGAGAGATGATTTATGCTGGAGAAGCTGAAACAGGAAGTATATGAAGCAAATATGCTTCTTCCCAAATATGGACTTGTTATTTTCACATGGGGCAATGTAAGCGGTATTGACAGAGAGTCAGGACTTTTCGTTATTAAACCAAGTGGTGTGGATTATGATAAATTAAAACCGGAGGATATGGTTGTAGTTGATCTGGACGGAAATAAGGTGGAAGGAAGATACAATCCTTCTTCCGATACAGAAACACATCGTATCCTGTACCGGGAATTCCCGGAAATCGGCGGTGTTGTACATACGCACTCCACATGGGCAACAAGCTGGGCGCAGTCAGGCAGAGGCATTCCGTGCTATGGTACAACGCATGCAGATTATCTGTATGGGGAAGTACCTTGTGTCCGGAATCTGACAAAAGACGAAATAGAGGAAGCCTATGAAACCAATACGGGTATTTTGATAACAGAGGAGTTTAAGGCAAGAGGGCTGGATTATAATGCAACACCTGCTGTTCTTTGTAAAAACCATGGTCCATTTACGTGGGGCAGGAATGCGGAGGATGCAGTTCATAATGCAGTCGTTCTGGAGCAGGTTGCCAAGATGGCTGCTTACTGTGAACAGATCAATCCAAAGAATATGCCTGCACCCCAGGAATTACAGGATAAGCATTACTATCGGAAACACGGTGCGAATGCGTACTATGGGCAGAAGGAAGAGTGATCACTTACTTAATCTTCTGTTCATAAAACAGGAATTCCATATCCTCATAGCCACGGATAGACAGATGACCGGTATCACAAAATACAAAGCCTTGAGAAGGATAGAGCTTTTTGGCTACAGTATTGGTTCCGATCACATCAAGGCGCAATACTTTTTTGCCGTTTTCTTTGCATAAGCAGAGTGCTTCGTGGATCAGCTGCCTGGCAATGCCCTTCCCCTGATAGTCCGGGCTTACACCAAGGACGTGCAGCTCGGCAGCTTCTGTATCTGTGGCTTTTGTAATCCAGTTTACGGTCCGGTAAGTTTCGCTGATGCCATTTGCAAGAGCCATCATACCGGCGATGGTTTCGTGATCCCAAAGAATATAAAATTCGCCTTTGTTTATGTAGGATAAGATGGTTTCTTCGGTCGGATGCTGTCCCTTCCGCCACATGGCAAGGTGTTCGATACCCGGTGTTTTATCAATAATTTCTTCATAGCACTGCATTGCCTTTGGCAGATCTGCAGCGGTTGCTTTTTGTATATGCATGGTAAGTCTTCTTTCTACGTTCTACGCTGGCGGGCGCACGGGATGTGCAGCAATTAAATTCTCGCTTTGCTCGAATGGGCTGCACAAGGTAGTCAGGGTCCCACCGCTTCGCGGTTTCCCTAACTACAAGAACCGTGCGGCCTGCTTCGAGCGAAACCCCCATACGTTACCTTAACAGTTAACTCGGCCCAGGCACCCTCACGGCACACAGGAGCTTCTGCTTAGTGCTGCTTTGTTCCCAACCTGACACGGTTCACAGATTCCTGTTGCGCAAGACCCGGACGTCATCGCCACTTATTAAGGGCAGCTATGAAAGCCAAAACCCTCTGCCGGCCATCACCCCTACTAGAGCGGATTGTAGGTACAGGGCGCCGCTACTGCCCCGGCTGCACGGTTCGTTTAAGTATATCTAATTTTTAAAAGGATGTCAATGCATCGGACTTTAATCCATATTTTCCTTGATCCGGATATCTACCGCCGTGTAATTATACTCCGACTTAGGCAGATCTCCTGTTGCCAGATAAGAAAACAGGATGTCGAGCGGTTTGCTGCCCTGTACAAGCGGTTCCTGGCAGATCGTGGCGGAGATCACATCTTTTGCGACCATTTCTTTGGTAGTGGCAACCTTATCAAAAGTAATGATCGTCATATCCTTTTTCTGACCACACATGGCAAGTGCTGCGCGACAGCCACCGTATACACCTGCAGCAGCAAAGAAAAGGGCATTGATCTCCGGGTGCTCCTTCAGAAGCTGGGTTGTCCGGTCATAACTGACAAAATCATCATCATCATTTGTGATCGTTGCAACAATATCGATATTCGGATAAGACTGGATCGCATTTGTAAAGCCGGCAATCCGTTCCGTATGGCACAGAATCTCTTCGGAACCGGTAACAATACCGATTTTTGTGGACTCGTTTTTTGCCATCAGACGCATCAGACCTGCAGCCGTAGCGCCGGACTGGTAATAGTTACTGCCGACAAAAGCGATACGCTTACAGTTTTTGATATCCGTATTCAGGGCAACAACAGGAATTCCCTGCTCAAACAGCTCGTCGATACGCCTGGCAAGGCGCGGATCGTTGGTTGGCGAAATGGCAATGCCATTGATGCCTTCCTTTACAAATTCGTCAATTGCCTGAAGCTGCTCGAGTGTGTCAACATTGACACGTTTGATCTGTACCGTACAGTTGTAGCAGGCGAGATCTTCTTCTTTCTGGTGGACTCCGGCAGTTACTTCATCAAAGAACGGATTGCCCTCTCCGAATAAGATCACACCAAGCTTTAAGTTCTTCTTCTGTGCAGCAAGCACAAGACCTGCACGATTTGGTTTGTAGTCGAGAGCATGTACGATCTCCATGATTTTCTGTGCGGTCTGTGGGTTTACAGAGCCTCTTTTATTTAAAACACGGTCTACCGTACCGCGCGATACGCCTGCAAGATCGGCGATTTCCTTAATCGTTGCCATAACGATCTCCTTTCACGGACAAAACATAAAGTGCCCCTCTTCTTTAAAAACTAACATACTAGACATACAATGTCAATGAAATATGTGCCATAATGTGATACGTGCACATAATTTATAAAAAAGTAACAAAAGAGAACGTCGGAAAATGAGAATACAGGGAAAATCATTGGTTAGAATGACGAAATGAAATAATTTTTCAACTAGATATTGCATTTTTGAAACGGGCATATTATAGTATAAGTGTGCACGGGCACAAGAAAGCACGGTATTTGTGATTGAGACTCGTGTAACGAAGATAAAAAACGTAAATTAAGAAAATAAAACAGGAGGATGGATATGTTATATATCGGGGTAGATTTAGGAACATCCGCAGTAAAACTGCTGTTGATGGATGGAGAAGGTAAGATCCGGAATATTGTATCAAAAGAATATCCGCTTTATTTCCCACATCCGGGCTGGAGTGAACAGAAGCCTGAGGATTGGTATGAGCAGGTTATGGCAGGCATCAGGGAACTGATCAAAGATGCTGATAAATCACAGGTTGCAGGCATCAGCTTCGGCGGTCAGATGCACGGACTTGTTATATTGGATAAGGATGACAATGTGATCCGTCCGGCGATCCTCTGGAATGACGGCAGAACAACAGAGGAATGTGATTACTTAAATAATGTGATCGGAAAGGATAAGCTTTCTCAGTACACAGCCAATATTTCCTTCACAGGTTTTACAGCACCAAAGATCTTATGGGTGAAAAATAAAGAACCTGAGAATTTTGCTAAGATCGAAAAGATCATGCTGCCAAAGGATTATATCGCATATAAGCTTTCAGGCGTACATTGCACAGATGTTTCCGATGCATCAGGCATGCTGCTCTTTGATGTAAAGAACAGATGCTGGTCCAAGGAAATGTGCGAGATCTGCGGCGTGAAAGAAGAACAGCTTGCCAAGATCTATGAATCTTATGAGACAGTCGGAACTGTTTTACCGGAAATCGCAAAAGAGCTCGGTATTCCGGAAAGCTGTAAGGTAGTTGCAGGCGCAGGTGATAACGCAGCTGCAGCAGTCGGTACAGGAACAGTCGGAGACGGAATGTGCAATATTTCACTTGGTACAAGTGGCACGATCTTTATCTCCTCTGAAAAATTCGGTGTAGATAAGAACAATGCGCTGCACGCATTTGCACACGCAGACGGACATTATCATCTGATGGGCTGTATGCTTTCCGCAGCAAGCTGTAATAAATGGTGGATGGATGAGATCATCCGTACAAAGGATTATCCGGCAGAACAGAAGGGCATCACAAAGCTTGGTGAAAACCATGTATTCTTCCTTCCTTATTTAATGGGTGAGCGTTCTCCGCACAATAATCCGAATGCAAGAGGCACTTTTATCGGTATGACAATGGATACCACAAGAGAAGATATGACACAGGCAGTTTTAGAGGGCGTTGCCTTTGCACTGCGTGATTCCTTAGAAGTTGCAAGAAGCCTTGGTATTGACATTAAGCGTACAAAGATCTGCGGTGGTGGTGCAAAGAGCCCGCTGTGGAAGAAGATGATCGCCAATATCATGAACTTAAAAGTAGATGTCATCGAAAGTGAAGAAGGACCTGCGCTCGGCGGTGCAATGCTTGCTGCTGTTGCAAACGGTGAATTCGCTTCCGTGGAAGATGCAGCAGCAAAGATCGTAAAGGTTGTCGATACGGTAGAGCCTGATCCGGCGCTTGTTGCAAAATATGAAGAGAAGTACCAGCAGTTCAGGGAAATCTATCCTGCCTGCAAACCACTTTTCGATATCATTACAAAATAATGTGATAAAAGGAGGACAAACCAATGCAGATTTTAGATGTTACAGACGCACGTTTTAAAAAGTATGGACGAATCGTAAAAAATGTTGATTTTACAGGCCTTGTGGAAGCAATGCAGAGCACACCTCTCCCGGATGGCGTAGAGTATGTTGCCTCTGCTCCGGAGCTGGAAGCACTTCCTGTGATGCAGGAGCTTCAGAAGGTGACTTACGGAGAACTTCCGATCCAGATCGGTTACTGCAACGGTCATAACGTACTGTTGAATGCAGTAGAATATCACAGAAGCTCAGAGATCAATGTAGCTGCAACAGATGCAGTGCTGATCTTAGGCTCCGAGCAGGATATCACAGATGATTTCCATTATGATACATCCCTGATGGAAGCATTCAAGATCCCGAAAGGAACAGCAGTTGAGATTTATGGCACAACGCTTCACTATGCACCATGTGATCTCAATAATGAAGGCTTCAAGGTAACGGTTGTTCTGCCAAAGGGCACAAATGAGCCGCTTGACGAGGCACATAAGGATGCTGAAGATAAGCTCATCACAGCAAAGAACAAATGGCTGATCGCACATGCAGAAGGCGGTCAGGATCCGGCAGCTTTCATCGGACTGGTCGGAAAGAACTTAAACATCAACGAATAAGCGATACGTGATAAACAGGTCAAACCTGTTGAAATAAAGAAAATAAAATGAATCTTAAGTATGAAAGAAAATGGAGGAAAAAAATATGTACAATGCACCTGATGTAAAAATTGGTATCGTAGCAGTTTCCCGTGACTGCTTCCCGGAATCACTTTCCGTAAACAGAAGAAAAGCTCTGGTAGAGGCTTACACAAAGAAATATGACGCTTCACAGATCTATGAATGTCCGATCTGCATCGTAGAGAGCGAGATCCATATGGTACAGGCTCTGGAAGACATCAAGAAAGCAGGCTGTAACGCACTTTGCGTATATCTTGGTAACTTCGGACCTGAAATTTCAGAAACCTTACTGGCTAAACATTTTGACGGCCCTAAGATGTTTGTAGCAGCAGCAGAGGAATCACAGGCTGACCTGATGGATGGTCGTGGTGATGCTTACTGTGGTATGTTGAATGCAAGCTACAACTTAAAACTTCGTAACATCAAAGCATATATTCCGGAATATCCTGTCGGAACTGCAGAAGAATGTGCAGATATGATCCATGAGTTTATTCCGATCGCACGTACAGTAGATGCACTTGCAAACTTAAAGATCATCAGCTTTGGTCCAAGACCACTGAACTTCCTTGCTTGTAACGCACCGATCAAACAGCTTTATAATCTGGGTGTTGAAATTGAAGAGAATTCAGAGCTTGATCTGTTTGAAGCTTTCAAGAAGCATGACGGTGATGAAAGAATTCCTGCCAAGGTAAAAGAAATGGAAGAAGAACTGGGCGGTGGCAATAAAAAGCCTGAAATCCTTCCTAAGCTTGCACAGTATGAGCTGACGTTACTTGACTGGGTAGAGGAGCACAGAGGCTATCGTAAATATGTAGCGATCGCCGGAAAATGCTGGCCTGCATTCCAGACACAGTTCGGATTCGTTCCTTGCTATGTGAACAGCCGTTTAACAGGTATGGGTATTCCTGTATCCTGCGAAGTAGATATTTACGGATGTCTGTCAGAGTTTATCGGTTACTGCGTATCAGAAGATATCGTTACACTGCTTGATATCAACAACTCTGTACCGGCAGATATGTACGAAGAGTCTATCAAGGGCAAATTTGATTACACACATAAAGATACATTCATGGGCTTCCATTGCGGAAATACAAATACAAAGAAGTTATCTGCATGCTCTATGAAATATCAGAAGATCATGGCAAGAAGCCTTCCGGAAGAAGTAACACAGGGAACACTTGAAGGCGATATCGTTCCTGGCGATATCACATTCTTCCGTCTGCAGTCAACATCAGACAATATCCTTCGTGCTTACATTGCAAACGGTGAAGTACTTCCTGTTGCAACAAAATCCTTCGGTGCGATCGGTGTATTTGCAATTCCTGAAATGGGCAGATTCTACCGTCATGTACTGATCGAGAAGAACTTCCCACATCATGGAGCAGTTGCTTTCGGTCACTTCGGAAAAGCACTTTATGAAGTATTCAAATACATCGGTGTAGATGTAGATGAGATCGGATACAACCAGCCTAAGGGTGTAAGATATCCGACAGAAAATCCATTTGCATAAGGTGATCTGAAGCAGGTCAGGCTAAAATACTTTGACCACAGGCTTAAGGAATGGTACAATCAAAATGTTTATAAGGGTAGCAACCGGTCATATATGTGATCGGTTGCTATCATATGGTAAAGGGCAGCAGATAACAGTATGTCTGCACATCTTAAGGAGGATTATATTTCTCGACCATAAAGGAAGGAAAAGGAGAAAACACATGACAAATTTAGAGCTTCAGAAAATGGCAAACGAAGTTCGTAAAGGTATCGTCACAAGTGTACACAGTGCTAAAGCAGGTCATCCGGGCGGATCTTTATCTGCAGCAGATATGTTCACATACCTTTACTTTGAAGAAATGAATATTGATCCAAAGAATCCGAAAATGGAAGACAGAGACCGTTTCGTTTTATCAAAGGGTCATACAGCACCGGGCTATTATGCAGCACTTGCAAACAGAGGATATTTCCCGGTAGAAGATTTAAAGACACTGCGTCACCTTGGTTCTTACCTGCAGGGACATCCTTGTATGCAGGAAACACCGGGTGTTGACATGAGCTCAGGTTCTCTTGGACAGGGCATTTCCGCAGCAGTCGGTATGGCACTTGCCGGAAAGCTTGATAACAAAGACTACCGTGTATACACACTGCTTGGAGACGGCGAGATCCAGGAAGGTCAGGTATGGGAAGCTGCTATGTTCGCAGGCGCCAGAAAGCTTGACAACCTTGTTGTGATCGTGGATAACAATGGTCTGCAGATCGACGGTAAGGTAGAAGATGTATGTTCCGTATATCCGATCGATAAGAAGTTTGAAGCATTCAATTTCCAGGCGATCAACGTTGATGGACATAATTTCGATGAGATCCGTGCTGCTATGCAGAAAGCAAGAGAAACAAAGGGTATGCCTACAGCGATCATCATGCATACAGTCAAAGGAAAAGGCGTCTCCTTCATGGAAAATCAGGCAGGCTGGCATGGCAAGGCACCAAATGATGAAGAATACGAAATCGCAATGGCAGATCTGAAAAAGATTGATGAGCAGTTAGAGAAAGCAGGTGAAGTATAATGGCAGATGTAAAGAAAATTGCAACCAGAGAAAGCTATGGTAACGCACTTGTTGACTGCGCAGAAGACTTCCCACAGTTAGTTGTTCTTGACGCAGACCTTGCAGGTGCTACAAAAACAGGTATTTTCAAAAAAGCATATCCGGATCGTCACATCGATTGCGGTATTGCAGAATGTAATATGACAGGAATCGCAGCAGGACTTGCTACCTGCGGTAAGATCCCATTCATCTCTTCCTTTGCTATGTTTGCAGCAGGAAGAAACTTTGAACAGGTTCGTAACTCGATCGGTTATCCGCATCTGAATGTAAAGATCGGTGCAACACACGCCGGTATTACAGTCGGAGAAGATGGTGCAACCCATCAGTGTAATGAAGATATCGCTCTGATGCGTACCATTCCGGGCATGACAGTTATTGTTCCTTCCGATGATGTGGAAGCTAAAGCAGCAGTTCGTGCAGCACTGGAAATGAACGGTCCTGTTTACCTTCGTTTCGGTCGTGCAGCAGTTCCGGTCATCAATGACAAACCGGATTACAAGTTTGAGATCGGTAAGGGTGTTGTCTTAAAAGAAGGCAAGGATGTAACGATCATCGCAACAGGTATTTGTGTAGATTCCGCACTCGGTGCAGCAGAAAAGCTGGCAGCAGACGGTATCGACGCAGAAGTTATCAATATTCATACGATCAAACCACTGGATGAAGAGCTTGTACTTGCTTCCGCAAAGAAGACAGGCAAAGTTGTTACCGTGGAAGAGCACTCCGTGATCGGCGGTCTTGGCAGCGCAGTCTGCGACGTACTCAGCGAGAAGGCTCCGACAAAGGTTTGCAAGATCGGTATGTATGACAGATTCGGCGAATCCGGCCCTGCAGCAGCGCTTGTTGCAAAATACGGCTTAGATGCTGAAGGTGTTTACAAGAAAGTAAAAGAGTTTGTATAGGATCATTAGCAAATAAATGAACCAATTAAATCCCGGGGCTGATAGATACTAAGCAATCGATAGTGTAGCCGACCGAGATTTGCGGAGCATTTGCTGCAGCGGAGAGACCGCAACGCTTTTTTGCGGCCGAAGCGCAGCAAGACATGCTCATAGCAAATCGCAGGGTAGGCAAACGTGATTGCGTGTATCTATCAGCCTCGGGATTTTGTGGTTTATTCTCACTTCATTCACATATCTATGCAAGACAATCCTCATTGTTGTGACGCATTTTCCGAATGTAAAATGTAAGTAAAATATGTATATTCCTATGGTGTTATTGAGAATTGTATTATAAAATAATTCCGTGGAAACCTATTTATAGCATAAGAGGAGGCTATTATGGACTTTTTCGGAATATTATCAATGGTAGGTGGACTTGCCCTGTTTTTATACGGAATGCACCTGCTGGGAGAGGGATTATCGAGCGTATCCGGAGGCAGACTGGAAAAAATCCTGGAACGCATGACCAATAACCCGATCAAAGCCGTTGCACTTGGCGCGGGCGTGACAGCACTGATCCAGAGTTCTTCTGCCACGACCGTCATGGTTGTCGGTTTTGTAAACTCCGGTATTATGAAGCTTTCCCAGGCAGTTGGCATTATCATGGGTGCCAATATCGGTACAACCGTAACCTCGTGGATCTTAAGTCTGAGTGGTATCGAGAGCAGTAATTTCTTTATACAGCTGTTAAAACCAACCTCGTTTTCGCCGGTTCTGGCACTGGTTGGTGTCTGTATGCTGCTTTTTTCCAAGAAAGAGAAAAAACATAATATCGGAACGATCCTGATCGGCTTTGCAGTGCTGATGTATGGTATGGATGCCATGTCGGAAGCAGTGAAACCACTTGCTGATGTACCGGCATTTACCGGAATGCTGACAAAATTCTCCAATCCGGTGCTTGGTCTTCTGGCAGGAACGATCCTGACAGCTGTGATCCAGAGTTCATCCGCATCTGTCGGTATTTTGCAGGCACTTTGTAAAACCGGTGCAGTCAGCTATGCGACAGCGATCCCGATCATCATGGGACAGAATATCGGAACCTGTATCACTGCACTTCTTTCTGCAATCGGTGCAAAGAAAAATGCAAAACGTGCAGCAATCGTGCATCTGTATTTTAACCTGATCGGGACCATTCTTTTTATGGTGATCTTTTATTCCGTGAATGAATTTGTGGATTTTGCATTTCTGACAGACAGCGCCAATGCAGCAGGGATTGCAGTGATCCACAGTGCGTTTAATGTTGCTGCTACAATGGTACTGCTCCCGTTTGCAAAAGTGCTTGAAAAGCTGGCAGTTCTGACAATTCCGGAAGATGCGGAACAGCAGGAAGAGGATCGTGTGCTCGTGCTTGACAGCCGTTTCCTGGAAACTCCGGCTGTAGCCATGGAGCAGTGTCGTACTGCAACGATTGAAATGTCAGAGTTTTCCAAGAAAGCGATATATGATGCAATGTCGCTGCTCGCGCATTATGATGAAGAGAAGGCGCAGCGAGTACTTGATCTGGAAGATAAGGTAGATAAATATGAGGATGAGCTGGGAAGTTATCTGGTGAAACTGTCATCTAAAAACCTGACAGAAAAAGATTCCCATTCACTCTCTATCCTGCTTCACAGCATCGGCGATTTTGAGCGGATCAGTGATCATGCGATCAACATCAAAGAAGCGGCGGAAGAAATGACAAAGAAGGATCAGCATTTCTCTAATAAAGCGCTGGTTGAGCTGGAAATCTTTTCAAATGCTTTAAAGGAGGTCGTAGATCTGACCTTTGATATATTTAAGACGGAAGATCTGACAAGAGCAGCACAGGTAGAACCGCTTGAAGAAGAGATCGATTATCTGCAGGCAGAGCTGAAAAGACGTCATATCAAGCGCCTGCGTAAAGGAAAATGTACGATTGAGATGGGATTTATCTTATCCGACGTACTCACAAGCTATGAACGTGTGGCAGATCATTGCTCCAATATTGCAGCTTGTCTGATGGAGGTCAATGATGATGCATTCGATATTCATGAATATAAGCTGGACATCGAGAATAAAGAAGATTTTGAAATGAGCTTTAAGAAGCTGAAAGAAAAATACATGTTACCATAAGCGAAAGGAAGGCGGTTTCTATGGCACTCATATATATTGTAGAGGATGACAAGAATATATCTGAGATCGAAAGCTATGCACTGAAAAATGCCGGATATGAGACAAAGGAATTTTATTGCGCAAAGGACTTTTATGAAGGGTTGAAGGAGCAGATTCCGGATCTGTTTCTTCTGGATATCATGCTGCCCGATAAAGACGGTCTGCAGATCGTGAAAGAACTGAAGCTGGATAAAAAGACTAATATGCAGCCTATTATCCTGGTTACGGCAAAAACGACAGAGATTGATAAAGTAAAAGGTCTGGATATCGGAGCGGATGATTACATGACGAAACCGTTTGGCGTCATGGAGCTGATCTCCCGCGTGAAAGCGCTTCTCCGCCGCAGTGGGCGAACCCATTCATCGCCTGTACTTACCTTTCAAAATATTAAGATGGAAGAGGACAAGCACTTTGTCAGTGTAAATGAGAAACCATGTGAGCTGACATTTAAAGAATATGAATTGTTAAAGCTCCTTTTGACCAATGCAGGGATCGTGGTCGGCAGAGATACCATTTTGGAAAAAGTCTGGGGAACAGATTTTGAAGGAGAATCCAGAACACTGGATATGCATATTAAAACTCTTCGTAAGAAGCTGGGTGATGCGGGAGCTTATATAAAGACAGTACGAAATGTCGGTTATATTCTGACGGGAGAAGAGTAATGAAAAAGAGGATCAATGCCAAAATGATGCAGATGGTCGCACTGACACTGCTTCTGACAGTTTGTGCACTTCTTGTGATCGGATATCACCTCTTGCAGGAACAGGTCATCGATGATCTGAAGAGTTATGCCGATATTTTAGGAAATCGCGATACAACACAGCTGGAAGAAAGAGATGCTTCCACGCTGAAATCCGATAAAATCAGAATTACACTTGTAAATGCAGATGGCAGTGTGATTTATGATAATATGACAGATTACCGGAAGATGGAGAATCACAAAAACAGACCGGAGATCGCGCAGGCAATGAAAACCGGAGAAGGACAGACAGTCCGCATCTCCAGCACATTTTCGCACAATACTTATTATTATGCGATCAGACTGACAGATGGCAGCGTGTTACGTGTTTCCAAGGAGGCGGGAAATGTCTGGCAGATCCTGCTGCGGTCGCTTCCGCTTTTGGTGGTTGTTTGTGCATTTCTGTTGGTCATCTGTGCGCCAATTTCCCGGCTGTTAACAAGAAAACTTGTTGAACCGATCGAACAGATGGCGCAGGATATGGATCATATGGATACTATTCCGGTGTATGAGGAACTTGAACCATTTGTAAAAACAATCCATGCACAGCATCAGGATATTATGAAAAATGCTAACATGAGGCAGGAATTTACTGCGAATGTATCGCACGAGCTGAAAACACCGCTGACTTCTATTTCAGGTTATGCAGAGCTGATCGAGAACGGAATGGCTTCCGGAGATGATACGGTTCGTTTTGCCAAGGAGATCCACAAAAGTGCCAACAGGCTGCTTACATTGATCAATGATATCATCCGACTGTCGCAGCTTGACAGTACACCGGAAACGACCTTTGAAAAGGTAGATCTTTATGAGGTTGCACAGGTAACTGTCGATATGCTTGCCATGAGTGCACAGCAGCACCGGGTTTCTTTGCAGTTAGAGGGCAGAAAATGTTATGTATATGGCAACAAACAGATGCTGGAAGATCTGATCTATAATCTTTGTGATAATGCAATCCGCTATAATGTGGAGAATGGGCTTGTCTGTGTGACGGTCGGAGAGGAAGACGATAATGTCTTTTTGGCGGTGCGTGATACAGGAATCGGAATCAGTAAGGAAAATCAGGAGCGTGTGTTTGAACGTTTCTATCGTGTAGATAAGAGCCGATCCAAACAGACCGGCGGAACCGGTCTGGGACTTGCGATCGTAAAACATGTTGTAGCAGAGCATCATGCAAAACTGGATATTAAAAGTAAAGAAGGCAAAGGAACTGAAATTAAGGTAACCTTTGTATAATGTTTGATTGTACGAGATATATTTTAAAGTACTATTGTACATCCGGTTCGATCAGGCAGAACTCATATCCAAGTTCTCTTGCCTGATCAATGAAATCACCAAGTACTGCAGCGTTTGTAGCAGACTGACCGTGCAGCAGATAGATCGCGCCCGGATGCAGTCTGCTTATCATTTTTTGAAGACTTTCTGCCTGATCGGGCTGATTGTCCACATCATAATCCAGATAAGCAAAACTCCAGAAAATACTTTCATAATTACAATTGTTGACAATTGCCAGAGACTGTTCGCTGAATTTCCCTGCAGGGAATCGGAACAGATACATGGAATAATCATATTGCTCACGTACATAGGCATCTGTCTGCAGGATTTCGTTTTTTTGTGTTTCAATATCCTGGGACGGCAGACCTGCGGAAGGATGTGTGGTGGAATGGTTTCCGATCACATGCCCCTCGGAGATCATCCGGCGGATCAGGTCGGGCTCACTCTGGGCATAAGGAAGCGTTACAAAGAAGGTCGCTTTGACACCTTTTTCCTGCAACGTATCCAACATAGAAGCTGTTGTACCGTATTCATAGCCCTCATCAATTGTCAGGTAGATTTTTTTGGCACCATCCTCTGTCAGAGGTGCGTCCATATTGACGAAATGTGCATGATAATTTTTATATTGTTCTTCGTATTGCACGCTTGTAACAGGGCGGTTTTCTTCATCTGCATTTGTGCCCTGTCCGTATCCGATACATTCCCCGTCTAATGCTTCTATATTTTCGATCACAGCATTGGTAAGCTGCAGTCCGTTCTGATCAGGCTTTGCATCCGGAATGGTATTTGTGCAGGTTTCCTGATCCTTGTAGCATTCATAAGTCGCCATGACAGCATCAGCGATCGCATTTGCGTAGTCTGTCAGATTGGCATCGTACATTCTGTTGTCGTCGCTGTCGTTGATAAAGCCCAGCTCTAAGATACAGGCCGGCATTTCGGCATTTGCGGTAATGTAGTAGTCTTCTTCATTACTGTTGTAACTGCCCTGCTTGATACCACGGTTCCGGGAGATTCCCACCTTTTCCAGAGAAGTCAGAATATTGGAGGCAAGAGAGGTTGTTTCATCGGATGCCCGGCTGTTGATCCAGGCTTCTGCACCGTTGCCCTTTCCTTTATTACGGTGGAGAGAGATCAGATAGCGGGCATTCGCCTCTGTCGCCGCTTTGCATCTTTGCGACAGATAGAGAAAGCTGTCATCATCACGCGTCATCACAACACGGATCTGTCTTTCTGAGAGGGCGTCTGACAGTGCTTTTGCCAGCTTCAGCGTGTCGTCTTTTTCGATACGTCCCTTGCTGTCACTGCCGATATCTTTTCCACCGTGTCCTGCATCGATGCAGACCGTAAACAGGGAAGTGTCTTCTTCCTCCTGCCCGGCGATTTCGATTTCAGCAGGTGCTATACTGGAAATTGCATCCGCAGTCTGCATATCTCCGCTTTCCCGGAAATCAGAGCGCACCTTCTGAATCGTAAAAATCAGGAAAGAAACTGCAAAAAGGGCAAAAAGAAGTACGCAGATCATCTTGATTCTCTGTGAGCGCCTTTTTCGTTTGTTCTGCCGGGAGGAGAAGCGGTTCGGTTGTTTATAAAAGCTGTCAGACATGAAATTTCCTCTTTTCATTGGTGTGGTACTTACCAGTATACATGGTCGAAAAAATTGGACAAGGGGGTGCGCAGAATCTTAAATAAAACTTCATAATTTGTTACTATTCAGAGCCATGTAAATCCGTAATAAACTGTGAAAATTTAACGTACAAAAGTGTTGACAGAAGGGGGAAAACAAGATAAAATATCTTTGGTTTTGAGCTGATTTCAATCCCAATCTTAGCAAGTAAACTTGCACGATTGTTCTTGGATTATTTGATGTGAAATTCAGCCCATCTCGAATACTGCGTATTCTCGATGACCGTTTATTTGCAAATGCAAATAAACGCAAAATAATTTCAATCCCAATCTTAGCAAGTAAACTTGCACGATTGTTTTTGGATTATTTGATGTGAAATTCAGCCCATCTCGAATACTGCGTATTCTCGATGACCGTTTATTTGCAAATGCAAATAAACGCAAAATAATTTCAATCCCAATCTTAGCAAGTAAACTTGCATGATTGTTCTTGAAATTATTTTATCTGAATTTGCGCAAGCAAATTGATTCGCCCAGATAGCTCAGTCGGTAGAGCAGAGGACTGAAAATCCTCGTGTCACTGGTTCGATTCCGGTTCTGGGCATTATAACAGAAAATTGATAATGTGTCTTGACACGGAACAAGTTATCTGTTATTATCTTATTTGTTCGGGTTATCCAGACAGGACAAAAGATATGCGGGTGTAGTTCAATGGTAGAACACCAGCCTTCCAAGCTGGATACGTGGGTTCGATTCCCATCACCCGCTTCTCTGAAATAACGCAGAGAAGAATATATTATTAACTTAATACCTTCAATGCATGGCAACATGCAAAAACATGCGCGAGTGGCTCAGTTGGTGGAGCGCGACCTTGCCAAGGTCGAGGCCGCGGGTTCGAGTCCCGTCTCGCGCTCTTATTTTTTACACGAAAAGGAGCATCCAAGAGGATGCTCTTTTTTTCGTGTAAGAAGAGCCCAAAGGGCTCTTCACAATGGCATGAATTGAAATTCATACCAGGTTCGAGGTCTCAGCCCACATGAAGTGGGCTTCGGTCCGCACAAAACCGAGGTCCGGCGGACCTCGTGCGCCGTCTCGCGCTCTTTTATTACACGAAAAAGGAGCATTCAAGAGGATGCTCTTTTTTGTATCATAAAATATTTTCAGATAGACAGATAGTGTCAGGGTGAAATGTTAAAGTAACTACAGAAGTAGGAAATTATATAGATTATTTTGTCTGCGTGTCTTTAGAGTAGGAAAAAGCACTCTGAAAGTTTTTGATGGCATCTAAAATAAGCTTCTGTTGATCCGTATTGTATTTACTGATCGCCAGAAACAGATCAATCGGTTTTTCGGTAGCAGGATCTATGCCTCGAAGGATATAGTCTGTTGGGACATTAAGTGTATCACTGATCTTCACAATGGTTGAAACGGAAGCTCCTACTACGCCACGCTCCAGGTCAGAAATATACTGTGTGGAGACACCTATCATTTCAGCAAAAGCCATTTGCGTTAAGCCGGACTTTTTCCGAATGAGCTGAATACGAGATCCTATGGAGGAATTTAATGAGTTTTTTGTAGACATATATAAAATCACCACCTTATATATAATGTTAACTAATGGTGGTAATTTTATGAAAATAGTGATACAATTAGATTTAAAATAAATAATGCTAACGCTATTAGATTAAAACGTAATAAAAATGCGAAACAGGAAAACGATAGGCTGATTAATAGCAAGTACCCAATAGACAGGAAATGTTATTGTGAAAAGTTGAAGAAATTACGGAGTTTAATATGAAAACAAGGAGGGGAGAGTATGTCACAAGAATTAAATGAAGATATTTGCAAAATATATCAGCAGAAAAGACAGTACCTACGGGAATTAAAAATTTTTAATGACGCGATCGTACAAAGAGAACTTAGTGGGCAACTACAGCAAAAATGCGACATTCCTGAAATCTGGGCATTGAATATTGTAAACGGATATTATATGCAGGATTATCTGGCAGCTTGTGCATACAGACAGAAAGAAACAGATTCGAAGGAGGAAGAGGAAAAACGCCGGTTTATTGAAGAACTCCTGCAAGAGGCGGATATGTGGGATAAATTGGTGGTATAAGGCAAGTATGATAGTAAATATTGAAAAAACAAAGAAGTGTGCATTTTGCAAACATTGGTATGATCCGTCAAATGGTGCAATAAAGCCGAGAAATCCTCATTTTAACCAATGGGAGTTTGATGATCAGAGTAGAAAAATGTGTAATTAAGAATATGAGAGTGTGAAGAAGAGAGGAATATAGAAATGAACAAAGGTAATGTGCTTGTAATTGGTAATTCAGGAGTAGGAAAGTCGACTCTTATTAATGCGGTGTTAGGAGAACAGGTTGCAAAAACAAGCTGGGGGACAGAAGGAACCACTAAAGAGTTAAAGATTTATGAAAAAGAAAGGGTACCATTTAGGATTATTGATACAGCCGGTTTTGAACCTTCGATATTAAAGGAAATGCAGGCAATAAATGCTGTAAAAAGATGGTCAAGAGAGTCAACAAAAGAAGGTAAAGAAGATACAGCTATAAATATAATATGGTTTTGTATTGACGGAACTTCTCGTAAACTATTTATAAAAACTATTAAAGATTTATCATCTGCGACGAAAATTTTTAAGACAGTTCCTGTAGTAGTAGTTATTACAAAATCATATTCTGTTTTAGAGCGTTCTGAAAATATAGAAATGGTTCAAAATGCATTTGCAAATCAAAAATTAGCAAAAAATCTTAAAAAAATTATACCCGTAGTTGCGGAAACATACAAATTGAATGATACTGCATATGCTGCACCGGAAGGAATAACGGAGCTTATTGATATAACGAATAACCTAATGCCAGAAGGTATAAGAGCTGCTAAAAGAGATATAGGGAAATTTAAGCTTTCGAGGAAAAATGCACTTTCACAGGGATTAATTGCAAGTGCAACTTTAGGAGGCATAGCGGTTGGAGCAATACCTATTCCTTTTGCTGATGCTGCAATCCTGTCGCCGGTAGAAGTAGGACTGGTGAATGGATTAGCATCTATTTATGAAATTGGAAAAAATGAAAAGTCTAATAATTTTATAAATTCAATAATAAATGTGGGAACCGTCAGTGTGGTTGCCAAGGGAGCTTTATCTGCTATAAAAGCAATTCCGGGAATTAATATAGCAGCATCTGCCTTGAATGCAATAATAGCAGGCTTATTTGTTGCTACAATAGGTGAAACCTCTAAGTATTTATTTGAGCAAGTGTATTTAGGAGAAAAAACTGTTGAGGATATTGATTGGGCGACGAAAATATTGGAATCGAAATTGACAAACGAGATGGTAGATAAGTTTAACAAGGTAGTAAGCAAACTTAATGGTAAATACGATAAAGATTCTATTGGGGAAGCAATAAAAGAAATGTTTACAAAGTAAAATAGTTATTATAATGCGATACATATTGTATAAATAAAAGTTCTCAGCTCTTTGACTGCACTGAAGAGAACCGGTCATATATTCAAAAGAAATAGTGAAATATAAAATCTCTATTATGCAATTGTCAATGCTTTGCAACAATGATATAGTTGTTGCAAAGCATATTTTCTTTTATCAAGTCTGTTGGATTGTTATAGATAGAAGCTACCGGAAAATATAACAATCCGATGTCTTACTCATATCTTATTTCAGGAAATTCATGCTTTATTTCACAATTATTAATAAGGCAGGAGTTTTCGATGGGCTAAGGTATGGTTAATACTAGTGGGTTAACTCCTGTGGCAAACAAAGGAGGACCATAGTAGATGGCAGAAAAAAGAAAATTTTATGGAATGAAAAATGATTACATGTTCCATGCGGTTCTGCAAAAGAACGAAGAAGTTTTGAGAAATAAAGGTGCTTGATCTGACACAACTTGAGACAGCAAGGAGTCAGTCCGAAACAGATAAAAAACTCCTGAAATGGGCAAGTATATTTAAAGCAGAAACGCTGGAAGAATTGGAGCAGTTAGCAAATGGAGAGGAGGTCTTTGAGAATATGGTAGTAACTATGAAACAATTAAGTGAAGATGAAAAAATCCGTATGCAGTGTGAAGCAAGGGAAGATTATGAAAGATGCCTGATTACGGAATATAATGCTGGAAAGCAGGATGGAATAGAACTTGAGCGTAAAAATACAGAAAAAGAACGCCTAAATACAGAGAAAGAACGTCAAAGAGCTGATGCTGCAACAAAAAAAGCAGCAGAGCTTGAGGATGAGGTAAAGAAACTGCGGGCTATGCTGGCGAAATAGACGGAAAGGTTGATCAATCCGAATTAGTTCCATTTTACATGCGGAAATTTGGAACTGATTCGGATTTTTCTTTTTATTTCAAAATGTTACTCTTGCAGTATCAACAATATACGGGCAAGAGGAGATGAAAAGGGGGATGATATGGAGAAGTTAGAAAGAGAAAAGTGGGAAAGCGAAAGCAAAGCTCATAAATGGAAAATGGATTTTCAAGATCTGTGCCAAACATACGAAGTTACAGGCTGTAATAAAGCAACACTCTATTATATGTCAGCCCTGCAACTGAGGGAGCAGATACAAGATAATGCATTAAAAAGGCTTTTTATCTATGCAATATGCGATGCTGGTTTTCTGATGGATCGATACGCAGATTGTAAGGAACAGCAAATGGAGGCCAGTTTTCGTAATACGGAGAATAGAATGCGGAAACTGCTGACATTATTGCTGAAAGAAAAAGAGATGTGTGAGCAGTGGGGTGAAATTGTAGGCAGAAAGCGGTTTTCTTCAAAAAACAGAGTTTATTCTGATGACTACAATGAGGAACTCCTTGCGCTTTGCAGCCTGTTTCGGGAAACATTTGAAATGTCGGAAAGGCAGACACCGAATCTGGCGGATAATTTGCAATATTTCTTAATGGAAGCCAGAAATAATGATCTGATTGAAAAGATCATCCCTTTTTATTTATTTCAGGTTATGGTACGCCACACAAATCGTCTGGCGCAGAATCCGGATTTTCAAATAGTACCAGCCAGTCTGTGGAAATACAAAGAATATGAAATAACGAAGAATAATGGGAAGAACTTCAACAAATATGAACGGTGTATCGGTCTGTTCCAAAAACTGTGTAAGTTATATAAGAATGATCCGAGTATAGACATAGCACTGTGTCGTTATGGAATGGAGCAGTGCTCCAATATACCGGAATGGACATCCATGTGGCTGCGTAAAAAAGAAAAGAAATGTACCACAAAGCTACATCGTTTTATAAATGAATTGTATTTAAGCTGCATAGAGACGGATGAACCAGGGCAATACGCTGCAAATACAATATTTCCGCATAAAACATCAGAAGAAGAAAATTTATTCATAAGGGATGTGGATCAAAAACTCGAAATCGAAGCCACTATTAAAAGTTACATATTAGAACATATAGAAGTGCTGATACAATTTATGAAAATACAATATAAGGATGTGGAACAAGTAAAATGTCTGGTGACAGATGTTTATCATGCATCCGGATTTAGCAGAATGAAAATAGAAGATATAGGGGAAGAAACAAAACTAACCTATGTCTATGACCAGTTTATAGAAATGCTGGATGAGGCGATTGTTTCATCTGTCTGGGAGACAATAAAAAAACTGGTGGAATGTGAATCAGATCATTTTCAGTTCATGGCTGCTATTTTATCATAGGATATTTGTCCCTCTCGCTCGTATAGAAAACTGTAAAACAGATTTATGGGAGGACAAGAGTATGATCATTGCAATTATTTATATGGCTTTAGGATACTGGGCAACGGGTGTAACCACGCATGCGAATAAGATATTTCTGGGATATGGGATCGGAGAGCTATTTTTAGAGCGTTTGTGTTGGGCATTTATATTTGGATGGGCATTGATTCCGGTTGCGATCATCAAAACCATATTTTTCAGCCGATGACATGGATGTGACCGCTATGGGAGAAAAATTCGCGAAACAATACCGGATTTTGGATCTGTATGCCAGATTTTTGGAAGGAGACGTGATCAATAAGGCAGAAGAAGCGATCAGATTCCATGTGGATGAACGGTCAATTCAGAGAGATATTGATGATATTCGAATATATCTTGCTGACAGAAAGATTATCGGTTTGGGAGAATGCAGGAATATCATTTATGACAGAATGCAAAAAGGATATGTTATGCGTTGAAATATTCCGGTTGTTTCTGCATGTTATCTATGTTAAACTGATTACAAGCAGAAAGTCAAAATCATATTTTACATGGGATGGCTTGCCATCCCATTTTCTATTTATTATAGGTAACTCTGCATAGTTACTATATATCTAAATGTTTCAAGAAACTTCACTGCTTAAATTCCACAAAAATAAATAGCAGGGAGGTTTTAAAGTATAACAGACCTCTCTGGGTAAGTATGTCTTACAGAAAGGGAGGTCATATGACACAAAAAAGAAGCGTTGTACCGGATAAGGTGACTGTAAAAGGAAAGACGGAAACAATCAATTTTGATGAAATTGGAATTACCAATGATTTCATGTTTGGCACGGTATTCCGGGATAAGGAAAAATGTAAAGAACTGCTCCAGAGAATATTGAAGATCAGGCTGGCTGAGATTGAAGTTGTAGAGCCACAGAAGGTAATGAAAACCACTCTAATCGGAAAAGGAATCCGTATCGATATTTATGCAAAAGATAGCGAGGGCAATGTGTATGATATCGAAATGCAGACAACAGAAGAAACAGATCTTCACCTGAGAACGCGGTATTATCACAGTGAAATGGACAGCTATCAGATCCGTGCAGGACAGAAGTATTTTAATTTGAAGCAATCGGTTGTGATCTTTATCTGTACATTTGATCCTTTTGCAGATGATAGAAGTATTTACACATTTGAGTCAGTATGTATAGAGAATAAGGATTTGGTGCTTGCGGATAAGCGGCGAACGTATTTTGTAAATATAAAAGGAAATAGAGAAGGAATCAGCGAAGACACGACGAAATTGCTTGATTATTTCAAAACCGGGCAACCAACAGATTCCTATACAGAAAGCATTCAGAATGAAGTGGAACTGATAAGGGACGACAATGATAAATGTATCAAGTTTTCTATGAAAACTTGATATGCAGCATCAGCCCATTTGCCAAAGGCAAATTTGCATGGGCTGATGTTCCAAGTGGAGGGAGAATTACATGACAATAGAAATGAAAATGGATCAGAGATATGAACAGGGGAAAAATGAAGGCGAGCAAAACCGGGATAGGGAACTGATCGCTAAGTGGCTGCAAAAGGGAAAAACAATCGCCGAGATTGCAGAGGATCTGGACAGATCAGAGGAATATGTGAAAAGTCTGATTTGTTCTCAGGAATAAAGAGGAGGAGAAAAACGATGATCTGTCCGGAATGTGGAAGGGAACTGGAAAAGGGAATCATTGAGGCAAAAGATGCGTGTATGAAGGTTTTTGCTTCGTTTGAAGAAAAATAAAGTTGACAATCCAGTTAGACTGTACTAACCTAAAGGCGATGAGGGCAGAAACTGGAGGAAAACTATGAAAAAATTATTTTTTGAAACGGAAAAAGACGGTTTTTATGGAACTTATTATGAAAATCCACAAGGTTCGGATTGTGCAGTCATTGGATTATTCGGAGATGATCCGAATGATTATATGGCAAAATGTGGAGCAAAATGGTTACATAAAAACGGTGTAAACGTGCTTTGTATGTCTCCCGGAAAGAAGAACTACAGTCATGTAAATTATCCGCTGGAGAGAATAGAGACAGCGATCAAATGGCTGAAAAACAACGGAAATCGTAAAGTCGGAATTATGGGGATGAGTACAGCGGGCATGGATTCGATTGTTGCGGCTTCTTATTTTCCTGACATTACATTGACCTTTGGACTGACACCGAGTGACTTTGTATGGCAGGGCTTTGAACAGGGAAAAAAGGATGGCTGCGGTGAATGGCCGATTCCGGGCGCATCTACTCTTTCCTGGAAGGGAGAACCACTCGCTTATATGCCGTTTGTATATGAACATCCGGTTTATTGGCAGAAGGTTATGGAAGAAACGAAAGGTTCCGGTGATTTTGAACGTAGTACATGCCTGTTCATTGATTCTGAAAAAGCAAGAGAACACACGGAAGAAGAGATGATCAAGGTTGAAAATATCAAAGGGAAACTGATTCTTGTCGGTGCAGAGGACGATTCCTTCTGGGAAACAGCAAAGTATATCCGCCGTATGGATCAGCGTCTGAAAGAGCATACGCATAGCTGTGACTATGAGATTCTGGTATATGAGCACGGAACGCATTTTGTTCTGCCGGAATCGCTGCTCCGAAAAGCATTACCTGTAGGGCTTAAATTTGTACTTCGCTTTATTTTCAAGGCTGCAAAGGACTATCCGAATGAGTGCGAAGCAACCAGAAAAGATATTGATAAAAAGCTTTCTGCCGCAATTAAGGAATGGCGGGAATCATAACAGGTCAACCCTGTTTTTTATAAAAATGGAAATCACAGCAATCTTTGCCATGACCTAATGTTTTTGTCCGTGAAAAAGCCAGCTTTTTGAGACCACCATAGGTCACATTATCAGCATCACAGAATATATGACATAGCTGGGGACATCCGTTTTCAGCGCACGCTATGTGCCAAAGACATTTTGTGATTGTCACGTCAAAGTAATCTTTGCCATGGCTTTGTACACTTTCCTGCAGATCAGTGTGTCGCATGACACGAAGGAATATCGTGCTGTAAAGGAAATAAAAGCCGGGTATGATTTCCATTTTTTTCATAGAGGAATGCATATTTGCAGCAACGTGATCAAACATGTATTTCTCCATATAGGTAGTTACCGTTTCTTCGGAGAGATCCTCTTCTGACAGAACTTTATACAGGGCGATGCCCGGAAGAATGGTGCCAATAAGCGTTTTCATTTGGTTTTTTGATTTATTCCGGGTGTTTTTAATAAGCGTGCTGAGCATGTTTGACTGTCTGTCAAATAGTGAGCAGCCTCTGTCTTTTCCGAATTCTCCGACCAGAAATGCTTTGATTTGTTTTTGCTGTTTGATCCGCATTGTTTATCAATCCTCGCTAATTCTCTGGTAAAAGAATAACGCGATTCTGCTTTTTGTACAACAGTAAGATGTGGAGAAATGTATTCGGGGATCTGGCAGGATTACTAATTGATAGGAGGTTATGTTTAAAATGTCGGTAACAATTATTGCAGCAGTTATGGTTATGGTAGCATATTTTCTTGTTTTGTATGGTGGCGTTGGATTTATTCAGGACAAGAAATTCTTCTCTTCTGCACCAAAGGAAGTTCTGGATGCAGTGCCTGACCATAAGGAAAGATTCCCTGGTGCGCATGTAATTGGCTGGATCATTGCAGGGATCGCAGTACTTTTGTTTGCAGGTGCGGCTGTTCTGAGTATTTTGGATGGCATTAGAAATGGTTTCAGCTTTTGGAATTTCTTTGCACGATTTTTGATTATACTGTATGTCATGGAAATTTATGATATATGCTTCTTTGACTGGGTTCTTCTTTGTCATTCCAATTTCTTCCCGCACTTTTATCCGGAAGTGGATGGCATCATGGGACCGTATCTGTTTGGCTATAATAAAAAGACGCATATCATGCATTTTATTATTTATATCCCGATCTGCGCTGTGATCGGCTGGATCTGTACATTCTTTTAAAGAACATCAGAATATTAGAAAGAAAGTAGAAACCTTTTGGAAACAAAGGGTTTCTTTTTTTGTGAGTTAGAAAATCTGGCATGGACAGTTATTTTACATAGAAAAGACAAATCTTTTACCTCATCTTGATTTTATCAATTCAAAGCAGGCAGTATCCTACAAGAAAAGGAGGATAGTGTATGAACGGAAAACCATATCTTGAATTTCGGGAAGACGGTACCTTTCAGGTTTTACATATCACAGATCTGCAGGAAGGGGTGCATCCGAAAAAGGACACACTGCGTCTGTTAAATGCACTTCTGGACACGGCAAAACCGGATCTTGTCATTCTGACGGGAGATCAGTTAAAAGGATATTCGCCGGCATTTCGGCTTCTGGGAAAGGAAAGTGTTCAAAATACATTGCATATTTTGACAGAGCCTATGGAAAAACATTGTATTCCCTATGCGGTTACATTTGGAAATCATGACGTGCAGTGCGGCATTTCCAATGAGGAGCAGGCGGCTATTTACCGCAGCTACCCATATTGTATCTGCCCGGCAGAAGAACAGGCTGCTGGTACATTTTATCTAAAGATCCGAAACAGCAGTGGAGCCGAAGCGCTGCGCTTTTATCTGATAGACAGCGGCAATCAGACTGTACATGGGCAGTATGCACCGCCTGCACCAGCGGTTCTGGACTGGTTAAAAGAAAAACTTTTCCAGGATCAGATCCCGTCCATGGTATTTCAGCATATTCCATTGCCGGAATACAAAAAGTGCAGAAATGTTACCCTGAAGGAACGGATCTGCAGCCCTGAGAAAAATGTAGGGGAGTTTGAGTTGTTGCGTGACAACGGGAAGGTCATGGCGGTATTTTGCGGTCATGATCACAAAAACGATTTTGTGGGGCAGGTAGATGGTATTGATCTGGGGTATACCCCATCGGGCGGCTTTGCCTGCTACGGGCCGGGCGCAGAACGCGGCGGAAGACTGCTGACATTCCATGTGGATCGCCCTATGCACTATGAAACAAAGGTGCTCCGTTATTGTGACATTGTGGCACCACACACGGGAAATCGGATCAAAGAATTTTTCGATACCCATACGCCGACCTGCTGGCCGGGCAGAATAGAATTGATAGATGAGGAGAATTTAGAAAATGCGTAAAAAAGAGAGAAACTTGCGAAGTCTGGATATGCGACGAACCTTACTGGTAACACTTCCTTTTGCCGGAGCACTGGCATTCTGGCAGGCATATGACGGTATTATCCCGCTGATCCTGCGTGATACATTTCATCTGGGAGATACACTTGCCGGCGCTGTCATGGCACTTGATAATGTCTGTGCGCTGTTTTTGCTCCCGTTTTTTGGCAGCATCAGTGATCGCTGCCACAGCCGTCTGGGACGGCGTACACCGTTTATTCTGGTTGGATCACTGCTTGCAGCTTTGTTAATACCGCTTCTGGCTGTTGCGGATCAAATGCGGAGCCTGCCATTTTTCTTTACGGTCTTATGCCTTGTGCTGGTTGTACTTTCCAGCTACAGAAGCCCTTGTGTGGCACTGATGCCTGATGTAACACCGCGTCCGATCCGGGCAAAGGCGGATGCGTTCAATTCCTTGATGGCAGCAGCATCCGGCGTTGTGATCCTGATCAGTATTTCCCTTGCGGTTCCGGACGTGGAACATCCCAATTATATGCCGGTTTTCCTGATCATTTCAGCCATTATTATTCTCTGCACGGTTCTGTTTGCGGTTTTCTTCCGGGAAAAGAAAGCAGTGGAAAAGATGCATACGGAAAGTCTTGCCATGGGGATTTCCGAAGCAGACATGGATGCAAGTGATGAGGGCGGAAAGGAAAAAGAAACAGATGCAGTTGTGCGCAGGTCACTTCTTGGTATTCTGCTTTGCGTATTTTTCTACTTCATGGCATCCAATGCAGTTACCTCTGCCTTCAGCAAATATGCCAGTCAGGTATGGGGAGCAGGCGGCGGAAGCTTTGCCAATTTCCAGCTTGTCGCGACAATGGTAACTTTGATCTCTTATATGCCTATGGCAAATATTTCCTGCAGGATTGGCAGAAAACTGACTACCTATATCGGAATCGGACTGATGTGCTTTGGAGGTTTCTGTATTTTTATGACACAGGGGTATAGTCCACTCATCTATGTATTTGTTTCTATATCAGGTGTTGGTATGGGAACTGTTGCAACCACGATCTATCCGATGATCATGGAGGTTGCCAGTGAAAAAACGACCGGACGTTATACCGGATACTATTATACAGCCAGTATGTCAGCGCAGATCATCACGCCGATCCTTTCCGGAGCGGTCATGGAATTTATCGGCTATCGTTATCTGTATCTGTATGCGATCGTCTGTGCACTGCTTGCAGCATTGCCGCTTGCAATGGTACAGAAGGGCAATACCATTTTATTAAAAGATCTGGATCTGGATCATCCTACGGGAGAATTATTAGAGGCAGGTAACTAACAATCCTCCCGGGATTTTGACACCGATATTTGTTTTCATATTATCGCACAAACAGATATCCCGTATAAGCGATATATAAAAGGATACATACCGCGCCTTCCCATCTGCACATGGACTTTTTGCTGCGGGCAAAGATATACAGCAGAATGGCACTGAGCAGAAGTAAAATGCAGTCGATCACGGATTCGGACAGGACGGCAAGTGGCGTGATCGCAGCAGAAATACCCAGGATAAACAGAATATTGAAAATATTCGATCCGATCGCATTGCCGAGCGCAAGACCGCTGTCTCCCTTTCTGGTAGCGACAATAGAAGTAACAAGCTCAGGAAGGGAAGTACCGACCGCAATGATCGTCAGGCCGATAAAGTTCTGGCTGACACCGAAGCTTTCCGCAATAATACAGGCATTATCGACGACAAGATTTCCTCCTGCGATAACTGCGATCAGACCACCGGCGATATACAGAAGACTTTTTGGCAGGGACAACACCTTGCCATTTTCTTCGTCCTGTCTGTTTTTCAGGGCAGATATGACCATAGAGATCAGATACGCTGTCATACCGATCAGAAGAAGGATCCCTTCCAGACGGCTGAGTACTCCGTTTGCAAGCATGATGCACAAAATAAAAGTGATCAGGATATTGAGTGGAAGATCACGTTTTAAAATGTCCTTGTTGGTGGAGAAGGCTGCCATAAAGGCGCATATGCCGACCACGACAAGCCCATTAAAAATGTTGGATCCGATGACATTACTGAGAGCGATCTCATTGCTTCCGCTCAGTGCAGCACTCATGCTGACAGAGGCTTCCGGAGCACTGGTTCCCATGGCAACGATCGTCAGTCCGATGATCACGCTTGGGACACGAAGAAGCCGGGCGAGGGAAGAACTGCCATCCACGAAGAAATCCGCTCCCTTGATCAGGAGCACAAAACCTACAACTAACCATACATATTCCATAATTTGGTCCTTTCCGCGATAAAAGCATAAAAAACGAGACCTTTATCGCATACAAAATAGTCGATAAAAGTCTCGTTACTTACCCACAATAACCGGCCTTACGGCGTGATGACGATCATTATGACATCAGCAGATGCAAACTACTCCCTTTTATAGTAAGTATACTATGGCAGAAGCAGCAGGATGTCAATCACTAACCGGTTAAGAACCGGTAAAGATGTGGCATGTGCATTTTATTTGTTATCAGGTAACATTTTATCGGTAACCAGGGATAATCCCTTTCCGATCAAAATACATGCAACTGCCAATGCTACTGTAATTCCTGCACAAAGTAATACACCTGTTAATCCTGTTCCCATTTTTAATAATCTCCTTTATTTTTGAATTTTACGGAATGCATATAGTTACTTTTCCGTACTGCATTCGCCATGTAAATCCGGGAAAGACTGCTATTAATGACCTGCTTGCTGCGATTTATACGGCTCTGGATCGTTAAAAATAAAGGAGTTTGTTTTTCTGTCCATCCTGATCATGGATATATCGGATGATAAACTGGCGGCTGCACAGAAAGGCTGCTGCCAGATAAAAGAACATGAGCGTCAGCAGGATGCAGAATGCGCAATAGCCTGCTGCTTCGTGACAGGTAAGATCGGCTTTTGTATTGGTAAGCCGTCTTGCTGTAGAACGGTTTAATACAACCGCATGACTTGCATAAAAGTTTTCTTCTGCGTTGATAAAATCAGGAATGATCCCCGTATCTTCCTCCAGAATACAGGGAACAGAGGTTGTCTGTGTGTAACCCAGATAGGGTATTTCATCCGCGGAAGGTATTTCCGGATTTTTGTCCAGAACAGAAAGAAGGAACAGAATAAGAAGAAGCAGGCAGGCAGTTCTGCTGCGCCTGTAAGATGCTTGTTTCATATTGCTTCCTCCTTTCCTGTAATTTATTCCTGCCTTATTATATGCTTCCGATTCTCCGATTTCAATATGAATCCAGTTAAGATTACAGAAGAGAAATCCCGGCCGCAATTGCGGATGGGAAATGATTGAAAATACAGATAGAACAAGTTACAATAAAAAAAGAGTAAGAATGGATACGGAGGTGCTTTATGAAGCAGAAACAGATACTTGCACTACTGCAGGATATGTCGCTGACAGAAAAGATCGGGCAGATGGTACAGATGGTCGGAATGCTCTATGATGCAAAGGAGCAGGGAATTATAACCGGTCCTATGATGGCAGATATGAAGGTAACGGAGGAAGATTTGAAGATGGCGGGCTCCAGTCTTCTTTTATATGGCGGGGAAAAGCTTGCCAGAATCCAGAAAAGCTATATGGAAAACCAGCCGCATCATATTCCGCAGATGTTTATGTATGATGTGATCCACGGTATGAAAACAATATTTCCGGTTCCGCTTGCACAGGGAGCGAGCTTTGATCCGGTGCTTGCAAGAGACTGTGCGTCTGTTGCAGCGAAAGAGGCAGCAGCCGGTGGAATCCATGTGGCATTTTCGCCGATGGTCGATCTGGTGCGTGATCCCAGATGGGGACGTGTGATGGAATCGACCGGGGAAGATCCGTATTTAAACGGACTGTTTGCGGAGGCTATGGTGCAGGGACTGCAGGGAGACGACATGAGCCGGGAAGGAAAGGTCTGCGCCTGTGTGAAGCATTTTGCAGGATACGGCGGTGCAACAGGCGGACGGGACTATAATACGGTAGAAGTATCTGAAAATTCCTTCCGCAATGAATATCTGCCTGCTTATGAAAAAGGGATCAAAGCAGGAGCCGGTATGGTGATGACATCGTTTAATACGGTAAACGGTGTTCCGGCGACGATCAATCAGTGGCTGATGAAAAAAGTGCTCCGGGAAGAAATGGGATTTGACGGAGTACTGATCTCAGATTTTGCGGCTATTTATGAAACGATCGCGCATGGCTGCTCGGAGGATGCCAAAGATGCGGCGCATAAAGCTGCACTTGCGGGTGTGGATATTGATATGATGACAGAGTGCTACAGAAGTGAGCTGGTCAGACTGGTGGAAGACGGAACGATTCCGGAAGCACTGATCGATGAAAGTGTGCTCCGTATTCTGACACTGAAAAACAAGCTTGGACTGTTTGAAGACCCCTATAAAGGCATGGGAGCTGAAAAAGAAGCGCAAATGCAGTTGACAGAGGCACACAGAGCACTTGCCAGAAAGGCAGCAGCGCAGACCTTTGTACTTCTGAAAAACGAAGGTGGACTGCTTCCGCTGTCGACGGAAAAGAAGATTGCCTTTATCGGTCCTTATACAGACAGCAAGTGTCTGATCAGTACATGGGCGATCTCCGGAGATGTAAAGGATTGCGTGACGATCCGTGAGGCAGCGGAAGAAGTATTCGACAGCACAAAAACTACATATGTGCAGGGGAGTGCTTTTATGCCACAGGGCTATGTATTTGAGGGCTTTGATCAGGCAGGGAATGTGTTGCCTGTGGAATATACGGAAGCGGAAAGAACGCAGATGCTGCAGGAAGCGATAGAAGCAGCAAAGCAGGCAGAGATCGTTGTAATGCCGATCGGCGAATATTATCTGCAAAGCGGTGAGGCAACAAGCCGGGGAGATATCCGGATTCCGGAGCCGCAGCTCGTGCTTTTGCGGGAGGTTGCAAAAGTCAATGCCAATATTGTGGTCGTGCTGTTTAATGGAAGACCGCTTGACCTGCGTGAAGTAGAGGAAAACGCGAAAGCAGTGCTGGAAGTATGGCTTCCGGGAACAGAAGGCGGCCACGCCATTGTAGATGCATTGACAGGGAAAGTAAATCCATCCGGGAAACTGCCGATGAGTTTCCCTTACTGTGTAGGACAGATTCCTGTTTATTACAATCATTTGGCGACGGGAAGACCAAATGATCCACAGAAAAAAGAAAGATACCTGTCCAAATATCTGGATATTCCAAATGAACCATTATATCCGTTTGGGTATGGTCTTTCCTATACAGGGTTTACCATATCGGATGTCATACTTTCTTCAGACAGATTGACAGAGAACGGCGAGATAACAGCATCCGTATGCATACAAAATACAGGAGAGAGGGAAGGCAGTGATGTACTGCAGCTCTATATCCGTGATGTGACAGCTTCTGTTGCCCGCCCTGTGAAAGAACTGAAAGGAATAGAAAAAGTCAGCTTAAAGCCGGGCGAGAAGAAGGAGATCGGTTTCCGGATCACCGAAGAAATGCTCCGGTTTGTGCGTGCGGACGGAAGCTACGGAAGTGAACCGGGTAAATTCCGTGTATGGATCTCAGACAGCAGTGACAGTGGTGTGTATCAGGAGTTTATCTTGTAATATATTGCTGTCTTGTGTATAATAAATAAGACTGGCTGAGACAATGACAGAAAACGAACAGCAAGAAAAGGAGATCATAAATGAAAATAGCAGTTTTAGAGAGAAACAGTGTCGGAACAGATATTGATGTAACTTGTTTTGAAGATTTTGGAGAGGTTACTTATTATAGAAATACAGTAGCGGCAGATGCGGCTGAAAAGGTAAAGGATGTTGATATCATCATTGCCAATAAAGCACCAATGAATGAAGAGACGTTAAAAGATGCGCCGAATGTAAAGCTGATCTGTGAATTTGCGACCGGCTTTGACAATATTGATCTGGAATATTGTAAAAAGAGAAGAATTAAGGTTGCCAATGTGAAGGATTATTCCACTGCTGCAGTGGCACAGCATACATTTGCCCTGGCACTTTACTTATTAGAGCATCTGCCACATTATGATACCTATGTAAAGGACGGTTCTTATGGTGCGCAGGATCGGTTCAGCAATTTTGATCTGCCTTTCACAGAGCTTGCAGGCAAGACATGGGGAATTATCGGAATGGGTAATATCGGCAGAATGGTTGCCAAGATCGCAACAGCTTTCGGCTGTAAAGTTATTTTTCATTCTGTGACAGGAAAGAGCACCTGTACGGAATATGAGCAGGTATCCAAGGATGAGCTGCTTGCGCAGTCCGATATTTTATCCCTGCACTGCCCACTTTCTGACCTGACGAGAAACTTTATCGACAAAGAGGCACTCTCCAAGATGAAGAAAACCGCACTTCTGATCAATGTGGCAAGGGGCCCGGTTGTTAACAGTGCAGATCTGTATGACGCACTGGAAAGCGGAGAGATCGCAGCGGCTGGACTGGATGTGCTTGAAAAAGAGCCGATCGCAGCAAATAATCCGCTTGGAAAGATCCAGGACAGCAACAAGCTGATCATTACACCACATATGGCATGGGCATCTGTGGAGGCACGTGAAAGACTGGTCAACGAGGTTTATAAAAACATAGAAGCTTTCTTGAAAGGTGAAGACAGAAATATCATTATATAATGTGGTGAAAAGGGGCTTTTTGCTTGGTTTTCCTAACGTTGTATGGTATAATAATGTGAGATAAACCGTAATGGAAAACGGCAAAATGCAATATGGGAACAGTGTGAAGAGATACTGTTGTAAGGAGTTACTATGGCAGATAAAGAATTAGATAAGAATCAGCAGGAAAAGGATATCGATATTGATGCGCTCTTTGCAAAGATGATGGCTGATAAGGCAGCCAGCGGAGAAGAGATCAAACAGGCTGAGGAAGAGCCTGAAAAAGCCGTACCGCAGCCGGAGGCTGAGAGATATGCCGTGGCAGAGAACAGTCAGGAAACAGAAGAGGAGCCTGCAGATGATATGGGTACAGAAGAAGCACCTGTAGAAACGGAACCCGCAGAAACCGTGGAATCTGCAGAGGTAGAAGATACAGATGAGAAAGAACAGCCGATACCGGAAGCAGACAGTGCTACAGACGCGGTGGAAGCAGAGTATGGCTCAGATATGGCAGAGGAAGCAGTTGCAGAAGAAAGTGGGCAGGAAGAATTTGTTCCGGTTGCAGACATTGGTACGAAAAAGAGATTTTTTACTTTTTCCCGCAGAATGTTACTTCTGGCACTTGTTCCGATGTTGGCGATCTGTATTATGATCACTATGTTCAGCACAAAGTCATTACAGTCCGGACTGGAAGAAGAGATAAAAAAATCTCTTCAGATCGTAGCAGCCTCTCTGGATGAAACATATAGCAATCTGTATGAAGGTGACTATAAGCAGGATCAGGTAGGACGTGTTACCAAAGGTGAAGTGCTGATCACCGGTGATAATAAACTGATTGATGCACTTAAGGAAAGAACCGGATTTGAAATGACGTTGTATTTTTACAACATGCGTCTGATCACAACCGTGAAGCGTGAAAAGGGCGGAAGATCTACCGGTACAAGACTGGATAAGGAAATTGCAGAACAGATTAATAAAGGTGAGTCTGTTTTTGTGGAAAATGCAGATATTGAAGGACATACCTATTATGCATATTATCAGCCGCTTTTAAATGCGGATGGTGCGGTAGCAGGTGCGATCGGAGTTGCAAAAGAGTCCGAAGATGTACAGGCCAATATCAAGGGGCAGACAACGAAGATCATTATTATGTCTGTGGTTCTGATGGGTGTTGTATCGATCATTATTGTGCTGCTTGCATCCAAAATGGTATCGGTCATGGAAGAGACAAGAAAGTTCTTAGGCCAGATCGTGAAGGGAGAGCTTTCTACTAATGTGAATAAGAAGATCACAAAGCGTAACGATGAGCTGGGAGATATTTACAATATTTCCATTCAGCTGCAGAATGAGCTGAGGCGTATTGTTTCAGATATTAAGAAATCTTCTTCAGACCTGATCACATCGGCAGATCAGCTGACCAATATGGCCATTAATACAAGAGGAACTGTGGACGTAGTTTACCAGTCGCTGGAGGAAATTACCAAGGGATCTGCAACGCAGGCAGATGAAACCGGTGTTGCAAAGCATAATGTGGATCGGATCGGTGAGCAGATCACATATATTACAGATGAGGTAGATTCGCTGACCAGACATGCAGAGCAGATGTCAGATGCAGAAAAGGCTTCAGAGGTGATCATCGGAGAATTAAATGCCTCCAATGAAGAAGCAAGTACTTCTGTGACAAAGATAGCAGAACAGATCAATACATTGAATGATTCGATCGCATCCATCCAGTCTGCGATCACAATGATCCAGAATATTGCAGATGAGACAGATCTTCTTTCCTTAAATGCAAGTATCGAAGCTGCCAGAGCTGGAGATGCAGGTCGTGGATTTGCGGTTGTTGCCCAGCAGATCAGCAAACTGGCTGAGCAGTCCAATACGACGGCAGAGGAAGTAGAAAAGATCATTGCTGAGATCATATCCGAATCTAACCGCATGGTTGAGGTAATGGAAGAAGTGAAGGTGAAGATGGATCAGCAGCAGCAAAAGCTGGATGAGACAATGGAGAAATCCAATGCAGTGGCTGTTGGTGTCAGCAACTCGCTTGATAATATTGAAAATATCCGTGGAAAGGTCAGCGTTCTAAGTGATTCGGGAGATGCCATTCAGGATGTGGTACATAATCTGGCATCTATTTCCGAGCAGAATGAAGCTTCTACAACGAGTACAATGAACTCCGCACATGGCATGAGTGATACGATGAACAGCCTCGAGGTTTCATCTGAAAACCTTCGCCAGCTCGCCGGTAAACTCGACGAAGCCCTCGCGATCTTCAAGATGTAACAAACTGAGAGGAAAAAGAAAAAAGGGAACATTCCGAGCAAGCTTGCTTGCAGAGGAAAGTTCCCTTTTTTCTTTTTATGGCGAAGCCATACATGAGCAAAATGAGCTACGAAGTAGCGAGAAGCCTCGGAGAGGCGATTTTGCGAATGAACTCTCAGTTTGTGTATGTACCAAACCGTCTGCGAAGCAGACGATAGAGCACCGAAGGTGCGGGTTTGCGAGCCTACATCGGTTTCTTTGTACCGCACTCGACGCAGAACTTTCCTTCATTCTTTGTACCGCATTCCGGGCAGAACCACTGCATTTTCACAGGTTCTTCCGGTTTCTTGGAACCACATTCCGTACAGAACTTACCACTGTTTTTTGTACCGCAGCTGCAGATCCATTCACCTGCTGCAGGTGCGCTTTGCTGCGGAGCCGGAGCTGCCTGCTGAGGCTGGGCCTGTGCCTGCTCCTGGGCAGCCATGTTAAATAATGTATTGGCATTTAAGCCGCCAGCGGCGTTTGCCATATTCATGCCTGCAAAAGCCATCATAGGACCGGTGCTTGTATTGCTGGCAGCAGCTTTCATTGCTTCTGCCTGTGCGCTTGTCAGAGTGGCAGCAGCCATGCTTGTGTTGCGGAGTACTGCAGTTTTTTGCAGTTCTTTGATCATCTTTTCGTCTTCCGGTGAAGCAGTTACCGTGTTAACACCGAAAGAAGCAACCTTGATACCGCGCAGCTCTGTCCATTTTTCGGAAAGAACGTCATTTAAGGCATCTGCCAGCTCCATGGTATGAGCAGGAATGTTGCTGTAACGGACGCCCAGATCGGAAATCTTTGCAAAAGCAGGCTGCAGTGCTGTCAGAAGCTCTGTTTTCAGCATGCTGTCAATATTATCTCTGGTGTAGTCATCTGTGACATTACCGCAGACATTGGTGTAGAACAGAAGCGGATCTACGATCTTGTAAGAATATTCTCCATTGCAGCGAAGTGCGATATCAATATCCAGTCCGATATTATTATCAACGACACGGAACGGAACAGGATTCATCGTACCATATTTATTGCCGAGGATTTCCTTTGTATTGATGAAGTATACACGCTGATCCTTAGCCGGATCACCACCCATGGAAATACGTTTGCCGATCAGGGCAAAGGTTTGTTTGATGTTATCTCCGAGACTGCCATAGAAAATACTTGGCTCAGAAGAAGTATCGTATACAAATTCACCGGGCTCTGCGCAGACTTCGACGATCTTACCCTGATCGACGATCAACATACATTGACCGTCGTTGACAGCAATGATAGAGCCGTTGGAAATAATATTATCCTCACCCCTTGTATTGCTGCTTGCACGTTTATTGCTCGTGCGCTTTTCCCCTTTGGTTACCAGTACATCTGCTGCCATGGAGTCGCAGTAAAAATACTCACGCCACTGATCTCCGAGTGCAGATCCGATCGCATTTCCGGTTGCTTTGATTAATCCCATAATTTCCTCCTTATATATGTATTATATATGTGTGAATTCTATCATACTTCTGTCAAAAGAATATGACTGTTGTTCTTATATGATGCTGGTGATCTTAATATTCTGATTGGCTGCCAGATCAAGGAATTTATTACAACATTTAATTGTGGGCCTGGAGAGATAAGAGGGATTTACAAATACAACTTCACCTTCCAGACCATTGTTTAATAAAATACGTTCTCCGATAAAGCTGGTACCGATGTGTCTCAGAAATTCCAAATACAGCTCCGGATCATACTTCTGAAAACCATCCTGTTCAAATGACTCGATCACAGAGTAAGGACAGAGCGGATTGCGATAACATCTGTTGCTTGTCATGGCATCATAAATATCGACGATCGTGACCATTTTGGAAAAGAACGATATTTTATCGGCGGTAAAACCGTATGGATAGCCGCTGCCATCACATTTCTCATGATGCATAAGGGCAGCATTTTTAACTTCCTCCGGCAAATTATACTGATCGAGAAGATTATAGCCGTCAAGAGGATGACGTTTGATTGCTTCAAATTCTGTTTTGGTAAGTGCACCCGGCTTTTTCAGGATCGTTTCCGGTACTTTCAGCTTACCGACATCATGGAACAGCCCACAGGATGTGGCAAGGATACGTTCATCCTTGCTTAGATTCAGCCATCCGGCAAATATATTGCAGATGATAGCTGAGTTAATACTGTGCGCATAAGTGGAATCGTCATAATCCCGCATGTTCAGCAGCATATCCATCATATTGATGGAGGATGCCTGCCCTTCTCCGATCAGGACAAGTGTCTGGGAAAGCAGATTTTCCGCATCAAAGCCGGAATTGGATTCCACGATCTGATTCAGTCCTGTCTGCAGGGATTCCACATGATCTTCAAAACTTTTTTTAAAATTGATAAAATCGGGATTTGATTTGATACGCTCACTATAGGACGGCGTGTCAAAAAAACTGGTCTGCGGCGGTGCAACTTCTTCGTCTTCGATACGGACGGAGTAAATTGCAAAGGCTTCCAGTTTTTCGATTCCGTTTTGCGTGAGGATGATTTTTTTCGGAAGAATCAGCTGTCCATCTATGGAAAAAATATCTTCCGCAGTGATCATACCGGGATGTAAATCCTTTACAAGAAGTTTTCTCATATGCATTCCCACCTCTCTGCAGAAATAACCTGTTTCATTTTGAAACGAAAGTTTTTACTACCTATATCATAGAAGAAATTGGAATGCGTGTCAATGAAAAGAGAACTTCCTTACGGAAGTTCTCGGATCAGATTACGGATTATTAAAATGTAAGCCGGAGAAACAGATAATTCATCGATTCCCATCTCAATAAATTGCTTTGTCAAAGCAGTGTCACTGCCAAGTTCACCGCAAATACCAACCCAGCAGTTTTCTTTATGGCCGTTGTCAATGACCATCCGGATCATACGCAGGATGGCTTCGTGGTGTGGGTTATAAAAAGCATCCAGCGCCTCATTCTGTCTGTCAATTGCAAGTGTATACTGGGTCAGATCATTTGTACCGATGCTGAAGAAATCAACTTCCTTTGCCAGAAGATCGCTGATCATAACAGCCGCCGGGGTTTCAATCATAATACCGATCTCGATCTCTCCGAACGGGATCTGCTGCGTCGCCAGTTCATCCCGTACCGCGGAAAGGATCTGCTTGATCTGCCTGACTTCTTCGACGGAAGTGATCATTGGGAACATGATCGAGATCGTACCATAAGCACTGGCGCGTAAGATCGCACGGAGTTGTACTTTGAAGATCTCCGGTTTTTCCAGACAGATGCGGATCGCACGAAAGCCCATCGCAGGATTTTCTTCCTTTGGCAGATTAAAATAAGACGCCTGTTTATCGGCTCCGATATCTAGTGTGCGGATAATGACTTTTTTGCCGGCCATATTTTCCGCAACAGTCTTATAGGCCTGGAACTGCTCCTCCTCGGTCGGATAATCCTGTGCTTCCAGATACAGAAATTCGCTGCGGAACAGTCCGATTCCGTCCGCATCATTGGCAAGTGCGGCCCCAACATCGGACACATTACCGATATTGGCGTAAAGATTGATTTTTTTACCGCTTTTGGTGATGGTTTCTTTTCCTTTCAGCTCTGCCAGAAGCTGTTTTTGGCGTAGGTCTTCTTCTTTTTTTGCCTGCATTCCGGCAAGAAGTGAGTCATCAGGCTCGATGATCAGCGTTCCGCTATGTCCGTCTACAATTGCCGTTTTACCGTTCCATTCATCCCTGACTGGAATACCGACAAGAGCGGGAATTCCCATGGTACGGGCTAAGATCGCGGTATGGGAATTGGAAGAACCGAGTGTTGTCACAAAAGCGAGCAGATTGTCCTTATCCATTTGTACAGTCTCGCTCGGTGCAAGGTCTTCTGCCATGATAATAACAGGTTCCATGATATCGTGTTTATCGGTCTGTCCCATAAGAATGCGGATCAGACGGTCGGAAATATCTTTGACATCCGCTGCGCGTCCCTGCATATATTCGTCATCCATAGAAGCAAATAACCGGGAGAAGTTATCGCCGGTGCTTGCAACCGCAAATTCTGCATTTACCTGCTGGGAGCGGATGATATGGTAAACACTGTCAAGATAGTCATCATCATCGAGCATCATCCTATGAATTTCAAAGATCATAGCGCCTGATTCACCAACCTGAGTAAGTGCTTTGTCATAAAGAGCCTGTAACTGTGCACCTGCTTCTTCGCGCGCATGGTCAAAGCGGCTGATCTCGGCTTCCGGATCGGAGATCCTGATCCGTTTTACCTGCTGCTGTTCTTTTTCGTATTTACAGATTTTTCCGATCGCAATTCCATTAAAGATTGATTTTCCATGATAGGTTTCCATATCATACCCCCTTGCTATTGCATAAAATCATTCATGTCCGACAGTCAAAGCCGGAGAGCGTGTAGGCGGTGATGTTCATATCCCCTGAAAACTCTACGGTATGTGCATGTCCGGTCTTGTAATATCTGCTGCTAAATACATAATGCCCGTTATTGACAAAGATTTCAATAGTAGAATGATCGACCAGGATCTGCAGACTGCTTACTTTATTCTCTCTGATTTTTGCTCTTCGTATACAACGGCCGCAGCCTTTTGCATCTTCCGGATTACATTCCCGGTCCGGTAGGAAGGAAAGGGAAAGGACAGAAGTACCGGCATCATACAGAATCTGCATTCCTTTATCAATAATAATCGAAAAATCTTCATTGCCAGAAATATCTGCGAGCATTTCAAAAGTTCCCTCTGTCAGAAAATGATCCGACGGAATGATGACAGCATCCTTGCGCAGGGCAGTTAATTCTTTTACCGGATTCTGGCAGATATCGCCGGATGCGTCCAGAGTCAGTTCTCTTGGGACGGTCAGCGTATGCTGCCAGCCTTCCGCAACAGTCGGATTTTCATATTCAATATCACCGATGCCCATCCAGCCGATCAGGATTCTTCTGCCTGATTCATCGATAAAGCTCTGCGGTGCGTAAAAGTCAAAGCCCATATCCCATTCTATGAAAGGAGATAAGGTATAATCTTCCAAATCTCCGAGAATGCGGTAATATCCTGACTGGTAAACATTCTGATACTGATATTCTTCTGCTGCAATGCCCTGGGGCGAAATGGAAAGGAAACGGTTCCCGTCAATCCGGAACAGATCCGGGCATTCCCACATATAACCAAAAGGCTTTTCGGAGGTAATATATTGTTTGAAACGGAAGTGTTCCTTATCCTCTGCTTCATAAAGAAGAACAAAGCCAACATCATTTCTGGTTCTGGCACCGAGCACCATATAGTATTTTCCGTTTTCTTTAAAAACCTTAGGATCCCTGACATGGCAGGATAAGGTGTGCGGGTAATCTGCACTTGTTAAAAGGCATTTTTTGGCAGAAGCCGTAATGCCGTCTTTTGACGTGACCAGCGTGGTATTGGAGCCGCGGCCTTCATAGGTAAAGTCGAAATCACCGTCTTCCATTGTATTGCCTGTGTAATAGAGATACATGGTATCGTCTTCGACAAATGCACTTCCGGAATATACACCATCCTTATCCAGATCACAGTCCGGTGATAAAAAGATGCCTGTATAAGTATAGTTTATAAAATCTTTTGTTTCATAGTGTCCCCAGTATTTGTCTCCCTCGCCAATGGCGGAGTAAGGAGAATACTGGAAAAAAATATGGTAAGTACCATGCAGCTGACAGAGCCCGTTTGGGTCATTCAGCCATCCGGATGGTGGCATCAGATGAAAGGAAAGTGCGGAATCTGTATGAGAAACCCTGGTCATGTGAATTTGCTCCAGTTTTTTGATCTTTTCATTATCCTGTATTGTATTGTGAACCATAAATAATATTCCTCCCTGTTGTATTGCCTGAGACCGGTATCTCCCAAGGCTTGTCAATAGCAGTTTCTATATAATGCAATCGTTATCATATTCACTGGCATTATTATTACAAAATAATCAACTGATTATATGAAAGAGTATTATGATTGAATATGAAAACGATTTCACTTTGCAATTGTATTATAAGAGAGCAGATGGCGCTTGTAAATTGTCAAAAATCAATAAATTATCTGAAAGGGAATTGTGGAATATGACGGTCTGAAACATTGCGGAAACTATCACGCATGAATAGGGTCTTACATTTGTCTCAAAATTATGCGCCAGGATTCATAAGGTCAATCTGAAAATGATGAAATAGCTGTCTTCATAGCATACACAGTCAGCCCCGACAGAGCCGCCTGACTTTGTAACATTCGTCTGTAAGTAGTACAGCCCAAGCCCGCGTTTATCATCTGCCTGCCCGTAGGCTGCAGAATCTGCCCGTTTAGAAGCAGCGTCAGAATCTGCCTGCGTCTGTTTGGTGGAATAGCCGCGCTTGAAGAAATTGCCGATCTCCTCCGGCGAGATCATGGCAGGAACCGGATTGCGGATCTCATACCGCACCGCTCCGTCCTTGGAATCCAATAAGGCATAGATCGTATCGCCCGCTTTGCAGGCTTCGATCGCATTCTGCGTCAGAATGGTGATATAGTCGGTCAGCTCATGCTCCGGTGCATGACTTTCCAGCACTGCATTTACAATATCAAACTGCAGCGCGATCCCTTTTTCCTGCGCATGGCTTGCCATGCTGTACAGAGAAGCTGCCAGCAGTGGCATGTTGATCTGCAGAAGCGGATAATTTGCCATCGGATTGGAAAACTCCTGCGAATAAGACTGCAGCGCTTTGGAAAGCGAGTCGTAGTCCTTGTACATAACAGAAAGATTCGCAAGACTTTGCAGGTGGTTTGCATACTCATGCTGGTTGGCACGGATCTCCTGGATCAGAGAATCGTAGATCGGCATATTTTTCTGATAGCTGTCGATTTCCTGCTGCTGAAGTCTGGTGCGCTGGTCGTAGTATAACAGCCAGAGATTGAGTGCAAGTAAAAACAGCGCAATGCAGAAGAAAATAACATAAGTCTGATAACTGTTCTCCGGATGAATTTTATGAAAAAGCAAAGTGAAGAGAAAGATCATATAACTGTTAAGTAAAATAAAACGTACAGGTGTGCGCCCTTGTCTGATCTTATCATATAATCCTTTGACAAATGGAATACTGAAAAGCGGCAGTGTGATGGTCATAACAAGGAAATTTGCTATAAAGGTAATCTGAATGTCGGAAGGAGCAAACAGCCTGATACAGAGCATAAGCGGAACGACCGCAAAACCTTCCAGAACAAGCATGGAACAGTGAACCAGGCAGAATAGCATAAAACGGTTCAGTGGTGTTTCATGGATCAGAGAGCAGAAGTAGACAAGATAAATGATTTGCGCAAAGCACCAAAGTGCAACACCTGTCTGCCCATTTGAAAGCAGATAGCTGCCTAGAAGTAGAATATATGGAATAAAATCTCTTGCCTGTGGTTTATATGACTTGTGGATATAGGTTCTGGCTATGTAATAGGCAGAAAAAAATTCAAAAAAGTTATTGCATGCTGCAAGCAAAAATGTAAGTAGTGTCTGCATTGTAGGTATCTCCTGTCTGTATCATTATATCCCGCTATGCTTTTAACGTAAAAATCATATAATAAGTTCTGGCATAATCTACGCAGTCAGCACCGACAGAGCCGCCCGCTTTTGTAATATTTGTCTGCAGGTAATATAGTCCAAGTCCCCGCTTATTGTCTGACTGAACGGAGCCGTCAGCATCGACATGCGACTGTTTGGTGGAATAGCCGCGCTTGAAGAAATTGCCGATCTCCTCCGGCGAGATCATGGCAGGAACCGGATTGCGGATCTCATACCGCACCGCTCCGTCCTTGGAATCCAATAAGGCATAGATCGTATCGCCCGCTTTGCAGGCTTCGATCGCATTCTGCGTCAGAATGGTGATATAGTCGGTCAGCTCATGCTCCGGTGCATGACTTTCCAGCACTGCATTTACAATATCAAACTGCAGCGCGATCCCTTTTTCCTGCGCATGGCTTGCCATGCTGTACAGAGAAGCTGCCAGCAGTGGCATGTTGATCTGCAGAAGCGGATAATTTGCCATCGGATTGGAAAACTCCTGCGAATAAGACTGCAGCGCTTTGGAAAGCGAGTCGTAGTCCTTGTACATAACAGAAAGATTCGCAAGACTTTGCAGGTGGTTTGCATACTCATGCTGGTTGGCACGGATCTCCTGGATCAGAGAATCGTAGATCGGCATATTTTTCTGATAGCTGTCGATTTCCTGCTGCTGGAGTCTGGTACGCTGGTCGTAGTATAACAGCCAGAGATTGAGTGCCAGCAGAAACAGACCGAGACAGAAGAAAATAATATAACTCTGGTAGAGTGATTCGGGATGCAGTTTGTAATAGAAAAGTGCAAAGATAAGCAAAGCATAACTGTTGATCAGAATCAGACGAAAAGCAAGAGCAGACTGCTTTATAGAATCATACAAACGCCTTAGTACAGGGATGTGGAACAAAAGCAGTGTAAAAACAGGCAGTATGATATTTGACAGCAGGGAAAACAGCAAAAAGGACATACTGGTTTTCTGCATGAGAAATACAATTGGTAACGTTGTCAGAGATTCGATCAGCAGCATGGAGATATGTGTCATGCATAGTAATAAAAAACAATCAAAGAGGCTGCTGCCTTTCGATAATGAAAAGAAATAAAATGCATAAACAACCTGAACAATAAGAAATATGAGAACACCTCTATGATTGGAAATCAGAAGAGCGGCAATGATCTGGATGAGGTAGGCAATGATTTCATTGAGTTGAATTTTATAGGGTTTATGCAGGTAAGTTCTGGCAATATAAAAAGCAGAAAATATTTCGCAAAATGTGTTGCAGACAATCTGTAAGTATTCCATATGTAAATTTCCTCGTATTATGCATAAAAAATATATATCATGGCAAGACCCATAAACGAACAGGACTCGCAAACCCCGTTACGTGCTTTAACGTCTGTTACGCAGGCACATGGATTCCTATGTACTTATAACATCAATCGAAAGATCATGTGGCAGCTGCCCTCATAGCATACACAGTCAGCTCCGACAGAGCCGCCTGCTTTCGTGATATTTGTCTGTAAGTAATACAGTCCGAGTCCGCGCCTATCATCTGCCTGCCCGTAGGCTGCAGAATCTGCCCGTTTAGAAGCAGCGTCAGAATCTGCCTGCGTCTGTTTGGTGGAATAGCCGCGCTTGAAGAAATTGCCGATCTCCTCCGGCGAGATCATGGCAGGAACCGGATTGCGGATCTCATACCGCACCGCTCCGTCCTTGGAATCCAATAAGGCATAGATCGTATCGCCCGCTTTGCAGGCTTCGATCGCATTCTGCGTCAGAATGGTGATATAGTCGGTCAGCTCATGCTCCGGTGCATGACTTTCCAGCACTGCATTTACAATATCAAACTGCAGCGCGATCCCTTTTTCCTGCGCATGGCTTGCCATGCTGTACAGAGAAGCTGCCAGCAGTGGCATGTTGATCTGCAGAAGCGGATAATTTGCCATCGGATTGGAAAACTCCTGCGAATAAGACTGCAGCGCTTTGGAAAGCGAGTCGTAGTCCTTGTACATAACAGAAAGATTCGCAAGACTTTGCAGGTGGTTTGCATACTCATGCTGGTTGGCACGGATCTCCTGGATCAGAGAATCGTAGATCGGCATATTTTTCTGATAGCTGTCGATTTCCTGCTGCTGGAGTCTGGTACGCTGGTCGTAGTAAAGGATCCAGATATTGATCGCAATAAGAAAAAGTGTCGTACAGCAATAGATAACTGCTGAAATCTCGTCCTTATAAAGTGTCAGAAGATTCAGTTTGAAGGATAAAAGTAGAAAGAGGAGCGCCATATAACTGTTGATCAGGATCAGCCTGAATGGGAGTGTAGCATATCTGATCTTATTATACATATTTCGCAGGGCGGGAATCAGAAAGAGCACAGGAGTCAGAACAGTCAGGGTGATATTGGCGATCAGCATAAAAAGCAGCTCCGGCATTGGAATAAGACGAAGCAGAAGAATCAGCGGGACAGAAAATATGCCTTCTATCATAAGCATTGAGTTGTGCATCAGACAGAAAAGCAGATAGCGATCCTGCAAAGAGGCTTCTCCTCGTTTCTGCTGTGTGCATACATAAGTCAGATATATGGCGTGTGCACATGCCCAGGTCAGAATTCCATCATGATCCGGAATGAGGATACAGACAAGCAGCAGACAACAGCAGGCAAGGAAATCCCTGCACTGTGGCTTATATGATTTATGCAGATAGGTTTTGGTGATGTAACAGCCGATAAAAAATTCACATACTGTGTCAAACATTGTAACTGCCAGTTCCATTTTGTGAAGTCACCTCTTGATTCATAATGTCAATCTGAAAATAATGAAATAGCTGCCCTCATAGCATACGCAGTCAGCTCCGACAGAGCCGCCTGACTTTGTAACATTCGTCTGTAAGTAGTACAGTCCAAGTCCGCGTTTATCATCTGCCTGCCCGTAGGCTGCAGAATCTGCCCGTTTAGAAGCAGCGTCAGAATCTGCCTGCGTCTGTTTGGTGGAATAGCCGCGCTTGAAGAAATTGCCGATCTCCTCCGGCGAGATCATGGCAGGAACCGGATTGCGGATCTCATACCGCACCGCTCCGTCCTTGGAATCCAATAAGGCATAGATCGTATCGCCCGCTTTGCAGGCTTCGATCGCATTCTGCGTCAGAATGGTGATATAGTCGGTCAGCTCATGCTCCGGTGCATGACTTTCCAGCACTGCATTTACAATATCAAACTGCAGCGCGATCCCTTTTTCCTGCGCATGGCTTGCCATGCTGTACAGAGAAGCTGCCAGCAGTGGCATGTTGATCTGCAGAAGCGGATAATTTGCCATCGGATTGGAAAACTCCTGCGAATAAGACTGCAGCGCTTTGGAAAGCGAGTCGTAGTCCTTGTACATAACAGAAAGATTCGCAAGACTTTGCAGGTGGTTTGCATACTCATGCTGGTTGGCACGGATCTCCTGGATCAGAGAATCGTAGATCGGCATATTTTTCTGATAGCTGTCGATTTCCTGCTGCTGGAGTCTGGTGCGCTGGTCGTAGTAAAGGATCCAGATATTGATCGCTGCAAGCAGTGTCAACAGTGTAATGACAAGGGACAGTATTTCATAGATCTGCTGAGGGTAGATCTTGAAAAAAGCCAGGCAGAACAAAATCACAAGATATGTATTCAGTGTCAGAATACGAAGCAGATAAGAAGCCTGCTTAACATAGTCAAACAGATGCTTCGCAAACGGAAGCTGAAAAAATGCAGCAGCAGAGACAAATGTCAGGAAGTTGCCAAGGAGGCTGATGCCGGTTCCGTTGAAAGCCTCGATCCGGAATATAAAATACATGATGCCAAGAAGTATGCATTGCAAAAGAAAAATGCTGCCATGTGTGAGCATAAAAAGGAGAAAGCGGTTTAATGCAGTATCTTCGACAGTTATAAAAATATAAACAAGATATAACAAAAGCCCGAATACCCATTTAAAGATCGCCGGTTCAGAAGGAACGAGCAGTACGGCCAATATGATGCCGAGATAGAAGAAGAAATCTGCGGGGGTCGGCCGCAAGGATCTGTGATTCATTGATTTGACCGCGCAGATGCCTGCGGAGGTTTCCAGAATGGGATTTAAAATGTATGTAATGATAAGAATCAGTATGCTGTTCATAGTTGTCTGCCTTTTTATTTAAATGTAATCTTTCAGTAAAGCAATGCCACTCTGGCTGACTGGGATCGTATCTTTGTCTGCCTGCAGATAACGTGTAGATCTGTCAAAGCCTGTGATATGATCCGGATTGACCAGATAACGCCGGTGGCAGCGGATAAAGGAAGTTCCAAGCTGCTCTGCCATGGCAGAAAGAGAGTATTCTCTTGTCTGGATGCAGCCATAGACCGTATAAATGAAAATAGTGTGTGATCTGGATTCGATATAGCGGATATCCTGCGGCTGCAAACGGTGGTGGATCCGCTGTGTGTCCGCAATGTCCAGTACATCCTGCAGATAACCGGTCAAAAGCATCTGTCTGAGCTGTTCCAGCACGGTTTCTTTCCGATAGGGCTTTGTAATAAAGTTGTAGCAGTGAAATTGTGTCAATGCTCTGGACAATTCTTCTGAGACAGATGTCAGAAAGAGGATCGGTGTTTTGTAATATACACTGATCTCACGAATGGACTGCGCCAGCTGAAAACCGTTCCGGTCTCCCGGTTCTTTGCTCAGCTGGATATCCAGTAAAAATAAAGTGAAATATTCATTTGCCGTAACAGATTCCTGCAAAAATGCCTGCGCAGCTTCCAAAGAGGATCCTTTTTTGATCTCCCAGGCAGGATACCTGGAATGGACAGTTTCGTAAAGCATTTCAAGCTGAATCGGGTCATCTTCAACAATTAGTATTTTTTGCATCAAGTGTAAATTCCCTTTTTCTATTTGCATTCTTAATATAATGATATTATTATAGCAAAATCGATATTACCGGACAAGTATTTCTCTGTTTCGTGTCGTTATATGCATCACTCGCGTCGTTTTGCGGAAAAGGTATTGTAATAAATGCGCATTTGATGCATATATTAGGTATACATTCGATGGGGATAATCGAGAAGGGAAATGTATAAAATCAAAAGCAGGCATTTGTGCCTTTCTTCCGGTTTTGGAAAGAAACGTACAAATGCCTGCTTTTACAATTTCTGATAAATTTATACGGAATCGTGTTCAATGATTTCATAACCGAGCATGATCGTTTTCAACGGTACATTTTTTCCCTGCAGCTTTTCAAGCAGCATTCTTGCACCCTCGATACCGCTGGTCCGGTAATAATAATGGATCGTTGTCAGGGATGGGGTCACGACGGCGGCTGTTTTTCCGTTTCCGAAGCCGCACACAGCGATCTCTTCCGGAATTTTAACACCAAATTCATGCAAGTATTTCATGGCACCTATTGCAATCGTGTCGGTCGCACATAAAAGAGCATCTGTTTCAGGTTTCTTTTTGCGGATCAGACGGGCATTGTCATAGCCGTTTTCCATATCAAAAGCTCCGATTGCAAGCTGCTCTTCGGAAACCGGCAGATTGTGATCCTTCATACAGTCCAGAAAGCCGTTTCTTCTGTCTGTTCCGACGGCAATATCTTTCAGCGTAACGCCAATGTAGCCGATATGTGTACGTCCCTTTTCGATCAGATACTTTGTCAGATCGTAGGCTGCATGGTAGTCATCATGATAAATGCAGGAGGCAAGATCTGTTTTCTGTCCGAGGACAACAACCGGAATGGTCAGGGATTTTAAAAGAGCCTTGTGCTTCGGTGTCAGCATGGTGGCAATGAGAATGATGCCATCCACATTATTCTGGCGGAAGGTTCTGAGATAGGTCAGCTCCTGATCGGTATTATTTTCCGTATTGGCAAGCAGAAGCTGATAGCCTGCTTCATTGAGCTCACAGCTGATACCGGCGACAATGCGCGAAATAGATTCAGAATCAATCTTCGGGATCACGACTCCGATGACTTTGGTACGTTTTGTCCGCAGCGTCTGTGCCTGTTTCGATGGGGTATACCCTGTTTGCGCGATCACGCGGCGGATCGCTTCTTTTTTTTCCTCGCTGATATATCCCTGATTCAGATAGCGTGAAACGGCAGCAGGTGAAACACCTGCCATTTTTGCAATGTCACTGATATTCATGCTTTATCATTACCTCCGGATGTTATGCTGTAAACCTGTATGAAAACGATATCATATACAGTATAAAATTGTTTCACAGTTTTTTCAATATTCTATTGTGAAAAAAATGAGTTGTCGTTATACTAAGTGGTAAAGCAGATGAAAATACAATAAGAGGAGGTAACCGATGGATATTATTTGTGCGGGAGAAATGTTGATTGATTTTACACCGATGCAGCAGCAGGGAACTTATAAGGCAAATCCGGGCGGAGCGCCTGCGAATGTAGCGATCGCAACGGCGAGAAACGGACTTGACACAGCATTTCTCGGTATTTTGGGCAATGATGATTTTGGAAAGAAGCTGCAGGGAGTACTGGAAGAAGATCATGTGAAGATGCTCTGTCCCGATCTGACAGATAAAGCGATCACAACACTGGCATTTGTTACCTTATATGAAGGCGGCGAAAGATCTTTTACGTTTGCCAGAAAACCGGGTGCAGATATCCTGCTCTCCAAAGAGGATGTGAAGGAAGCGGATATCGCAGATTGCAGAATGCTCCATGCGGGCAGCGTTTCTCTTTCCGATGATCCGAGCAGGGAAGCGATCGGATATGCACTGTCGCTCGCAAAGAAGCATGGAAAGCTGGTCAGCTTTGATGTCAACTACAGAGATATGATCTGGCATGACAGGGACCGCTGCAAGCAGGAGGTGGAAAAGCTTCTGCCTTATATTGATTTTATGAAGATTTCGGACGAAGAGCTTTACTTTGTGGGCGGAGAGGACAATATCGAAGCCTTTATGAAAGAGCACGGGATCACCGTTTTAATAGAAACACTTGGCAGTAAGGGAGCTCGCTATTTCTTTCATGGAAACAGTGATGTCGCAGCAGGCAGGAAGGTAAATGCAGTTGATGCGACAGGCGCAGGCGATGCGTTCTGGGGCGGCTTTTTATCCCGTATGCTGATGTTTGGCGTCGCAAAGCCGGAAGAAGTGACAGAGGATATGGTAAGAACAGCGCTTGCATACGGAAATGCAGCAGGCGGTCTTTGTGTACAGAAGATGGGCGGAATTCCGGCACTTCCGACAAAAGAAGAAATTGAGAAGTTCTTATAAGAGAGGCAGACATGCGATTTTTACTGACAGCAGTTAATGCAAAGTATATTCATTCAAATCCGGCGGTGTATTCCCTGCAGGCGTATGCCTGTCAGGAGGATCCGACGCTGAAAGAGCAGATATTTGTGGCAGAATATACGATCAACCAGCAGATGGAAGATGTACTGGCAGATCTGTATGAGCATAGACCTGATGTGATCGGCTTTTCCTGCTATATCTGGAATATTCCGTATATTGAAAAGCTTGTCAGGGAGCTGAAGAAGCTCCTGCCACAGGTACAGATCTGGCTGGGCGGACCTGAAGTATCCTTTGATGCGGAAAAGGTGATGGAAGAGTATCCGCAGCTTACCGGTATTATGCTGGGGGAAGGCGAGCAGACCTTCTTAGAGCTTGCACAGCATTACAGAAGCGGTGAGAGCGGCGAAGAGGCACTTTCCCGGATTGCGGGGCTTGCTATCAGGAAGAATGGAAAGGTCATACTGACCGGACCACGCGTGCTGACAGATTTATCTGTGATCCCTTTTTTATATGATGATCTGAAAAAGTTTGAAAACAAGATCCTGTATTATGAGTCGAGCCGCGGCTGTCCGTTCCGCTGCAGCTACTGCCTGTCTTCCATCGATAAGAAGGTCAGGCTGCGGGATCTCTCCATTGTGAAGCGTGAACTGCAGTTTTTCCTTGATCAGAAGGTGGCACAGGTAAAATTCGTAGACCGTACCTTTAACTGTAATAAAAAACATGCCATGGAGATCTGGGAATATCTGCTTACGCATGACAATGGCATCACCAATTTCCATTTTGAGATCGCCGCTGATATTCTGGATGAGGAGCAGATCCGGCTTTTGAATCAGTTCAGACCGGGCGCTGTGCAGCTTGAGATCGGCGTACAGTCTACCAATGAGGAAACGATACGGGAGATTGACAGGCATATGGATGTCGGGCTTCTCAGGCAGATCGTGCAAAAGATCCACGCAGGGCATAATATCCACATTCATCTGGATCTGATCGCCGGACTGCCACTGGAGGGCTATACTTCCTTTGGGCATTCCTTTGACGATGTGTATGCCATGGAGCCTGAACAGCTGCAGCTTGGCTTTTTAAAGGTGCTGAAGGGCTCTAAAATGCATGACAACTGTGAAAAATACGGACTTGTCTATCTGGACGAGCCGCCTTATGAGGTTTTATATACAAGCTGGCTCAGTTATGAAGAAGTGCGCAGGCTCAAGCAGATCGAGGAAATGGTGGAGCTGTACTATAACAGCAATCAGTTTGTGACGACCTTAAAGCTGCTTGTTCCACAGTTTGCTTCTCCGTTTGCTTTTTTTGAAGAGCTTGCGGCTTATTTTGCCGGACAGGGCTATTTTTTGAAAGCACCGGCGAGAAGCTACCGGTATCAGGTATTGTATGACTTTATCAGAGAAAAGGGGTTGCCAACGGAGCTGTTCCGGGAAGCACTGACGCAGGATCTGTATCTGCGTGAAAACTGCAAGACAAGACCTGCATTTGCAAAAGATCCCGTCTTATATAAGGAAGAGATCCGCAGGATCTGCCAGCGGGCAGCGAAGGAGCCGGGGCAGCTTTTGGAGAGCTATGTGGGCTGTGATGCAAGGACGATCGCAAGGATGACACATATAGAACCATATTTTTATGACCTGACAACAGGGAAAAAACGAGAACAGGAATCCTTTTTCCTGTACGATTATACAAAGAAGAGTCCACTCACGGGCGAAGTTTCCGTGATCGATGTGACGGCTCTTTCGGAGGCAGAGTAGATGGTTGCAAAGCGGACAAAAGAAATTTTACGAAGACTGGATGAGGTGTACACAACCGAATACAAATGTTATCTGGAGCATGACAGCGCATGGCAGCTTCTGATCGCGACGATCTTAAGCGCACAGTGTACGGATGCCCGCGTCAATATCGTGACAAAGGATCTGTTCCGGAAATACCCGACGATTGAGGCTTTTGCCGGGGCGGATGTGGATGAACTGGAGCAGGATATCAAATCCACCGGATTTTATCATAATAAGGCAAGAAATATCATAGGCTGCTGTAGAAAGCTTGTATACGAATTCCACGGGGAAGTACCGCGCAGTATCGAGGAGCTGACGTCTCTTCCGGGCGTGGGCAGAAAGACAGCCAATGTGATCCGCGGCAATATTTATCATGAGCCGAGCATTGTTGTGGATACACATGTAAAACGCATTTCAAACAGACTGGGACTGACAAAGGAGACAGATCCTGAAAAGATCGAACATGATCTGGAGAAGGTTCTGCCGAAGGATCACTGGATCTTATTCAATATCCAGATCATCACATTTGGCAGACAGATCTGCTTTGCAAGAAGCCCAAAGTGTGAGGAATGCTTTTTACAGGAATTTTGCAGGGAAAAGCATGAGTAGAGGAAAAGCGGTGGTTCTGGATCTGGAAACAACAGGTCTGAACCCAAGAACAGATAAGATCATAGAAATAGGAGCCCTTCTGGTCGAAGACGGAGAAATCCTGGATACCTTCTCAACATTTGTCAGTCCGGGCAGAAAGCTTTTGCCGCAGACGACGGAGATCACGGGGATTACGGATGAAATGCTGGAGCATGCGCCGGTCTTTGCGGACATTGCAGAGAAGCTGCTGGCGTTTTTGGGAGAGCATGTGCTACTGGGACACAGCATTATATCGGATTATGCCTTTCTGAAAAAGGCACTTGTCAATGAACAGCCAAAGGGCTTTGCTTTTGAGCGAAACGGACTGGATACGCTGAAAATTGCAAGACGGTTTCTGCCTGCAGAGCAGAAAAAAGCTCTTTCTGCACTGACTGCCTATTTTCAGATCCCACATGAGCCGCACAGGGCACTTGCGGATGCGCAGGCGACCTTTTTATTATATGAAAAGCTGTGGGATCTTTATGAAGAGGGGACGCCTTCGGCTTTTATACCCTTTCCGCTGCATTATCAGATCAAAAGAGAAGTGCCTGTCATGCCAAAGCAGATCGAGCAGATCCGGCGCCTCTTGGAGGAACGGGGAATCCCCTGCGACAGAGATCTTTCACAGCTTACCAAAAACGAGGCGAGCCGTCTGGCGGACCAGATCCGAAGCGGCGTTATAAAAGCTCCTTCAGACGAGTGAGGATCGTATCCTTCATCATGGTGGGAAGCTTTTCGGCGAGCAGGATGAGATCATTGATCTTACCGGGCTTTCCTTCCTCCAGATAGAGCCGGGCAAGCAGCAGATAGTGTTCGCTGATATCCGTTCCGGTCACGATCGTCTTTTCCAAAAGTGTTTTTGCTTCGGATTTTCGCCCTATGTCGTAAAGTGCCTGCGCAAGTCTGACGATATGAATGGAAAAGATGGTAAAGTTTTCCTCATATTCGGACAGGCGCGTGATATTGGGCGCTCCGTATTTCAGCTTCAGATCGGTGTTGGAGATCCCGTTCAGGTTCAGCATCTTCTTGTCACGGAGATTTTGTAAAATTTCCAGACTTTCCGGAACCTGGGCACCGCTTTTCGAAAAGGAGTCGGCAGTTGGAAGCGCATCAAAATCAAAGGTAATATAAGGAAGATGATCCAGACTTTTCTTCCTGACAGAATTTGCCTTTGTTTCCCGTTCCCAGAATTCTTCTTCGATCTGTTGATTGGTTTTTTCCGTCTTTTTGAGGTTTACGGTAAGCCAGAGTACAAAAATGATAAAACTTGCAAAAACAATTAAGTTCATTTATAATATCCTTTCGTAAAGATGAGGTGAAATTCTATGTTTAATAATAGCAAAAAAAGGCGCATTGTAGCAACTATTATTGTTATCATTTTGGTGCTTGCAATGGTCGTACCGCTCGCTATTTCGGCAGTGGGTATTTTCTAGGAGAAAAGTTATGAAAAAATTTATCAGCATACTGCCTGCAGTCATACTGGCCGCGCTTGTTATGACAGGTATGGATGCAGAGGCAGCAGGAACCTTTAATACGATTGAAAACGGCGTATTCATCGGTGATATCGATGTTTCCGGTATGACAACGCTGGAAGCTGAAGATGCAGTCAATTCCTATGTGGACGGACTGAAGGAGAAAGAGATCGCTTTAAATGCCTTAAACGGTAATACCGTTACCGTAACGGCTGAGGAGCTTGGGATCGAATGGGATAACAAGGAAGTCGTTGATGAGGCAGGAGAGCTTGGAAAAGCAGGAAATATCGTGCAGCGTTATAAAGCACTGAAGGATCTGGAACATCAGAACGAGATCTTTCCGCTTTCTATTTCCTTTGATGAGGCAGCAGTCAGATCCGTTATCGAGGAAAAATGTCTGCAGTATAATGTAGAGGCAGTGGATGGCACTTTAAAAAGAGAAAACGGTGCTTTCGTATATGAGCCGGGACAGACCGGTGTTGAGATCAATGTAGATGAGTCCGTAGATGTGATCGAGTCTTATCTGTCAGATGACTGGGATAAGGAAGCAGCTTCCATTGATCTGGTAGCAGAGACAACACAGCCGCGTGGTACGGAGGAGGAGCTTTCCAAGGTCAAGGATGTGCTTGGTACCTTTACAACAAGTTATTCTACATCCGGTGCCAACAGAAGCGGTAACGTAAAGAATGGCTGCAGCAAGATCAACGGTACTTTGTTATATCCGGGAGACAGCTTTTCCGCCTATGAAACAGTCAGCCCGTTCACAGAGGCAAACGGCTACTATATGGCAGGCTCTTACAGCAATGGTATGGTTGTAGAGTCCTTAGGCGGTGGTATCTGTCAGGTATCCACGACTTTATATAATGCTGTCCTTTTAGCAGAGCTTGACGTGACAGAGCGTTTCAATCATTCCATGATCGTTAATTATGTGGATCCGTCCGCAGATGCAGCGATCTCAGGAACCGCAAAGGATCTGAAATTTACAAACAATCTGGATTGCCCGGTATATATCGAAGGATATACCACATCCGATAAGCATATTACATTTACGATCTACGGTCAGGAGACAAGACCGTCTAACCGCAAGGTCAGATATGAGAGTAAGGTTATCAGCAAGACAGAGCCGACAGGAGAAAAAGTCATAGCAGACGGTGCTATGGCAGCAGGTTCCGTCAGTGTACAGTCCGCACATACAGGCTATGTTGCAGAGCTTTGGAAGGTTGTTACCGTGGATGGTGAGGAAGAAAGCCGTACACAGGTCAACAAGAGTACATACGCAGCAACACCACGTACCGCAACAGTCGGAACCGCGACAGCAAATCCTGCAGCAGCGGCGGCAATTAACGCAGCGATCGCAACAGGAAGCATCGATCAGTGCAGGGCAACAGCAGCAGCGATCAATGCAGGTACTTACAATGATCCTGCACAGGCAGCAGCTCTTGCAGCACAGCAGGCGCAGCAGGAAGCGATCCGTCAGCAGCAGGAAGCAATCGCAGCACAGCAGGCTGCAATTGAGCAGGCACAACAGCAGGCACAGTAAAAATTGTTGAAAACGTGGCAGGTGGACAGTATTGAAACAGGGAAAGATCGCAGAGAATGTCTTAAAGCGTTCTGTTTTAAAACCAATCCAATCGCATACTGAGAAAAAAGCAAATGGCGCAGTGACAGGATCAGACTGCGCCTTTTTGGCATATAAAATGCAGACGATCTCGCTGCCTGTAGCGGGAGATGTATTGATGCGCCATGGCATTTATGCGGCGGTCAATGCACTGGCGGCGGAGGGATATACACCGCAGAATATTCTGCTGGGCATTTCTATTCCGGAGCGCATGCGGGAGATCAGACTGAAAGCCATGATGGAAGCGGCGCAGGATGTCTGCATGCAGGAGAATCTGCAGATCCTGGGTGGTCATACAGAAGTTTCAGATGCGGTATCCACTCCTGTTTTGAGCGTTACAGCGACCGGAACAGGCGCTGCCCCGGCGGAGAAAAAGGCAGCGGGACTGGATATTGTTGTAACTAAATATATCGGAATGGAAGCGGCGGCGCTTCTGGCACAGGAGAAGGAAGCACAGCTGCTTGCACGTTTTCCAAGAGTCATGGTAGAAAAGGCGAAAGGCTTCGAGAAGTATCTTTCTATCCTTCCGGAGGCTGCAACCGCCGGTAAGTCCGGCGTTTCCTTTATGCAGGCGGTCAGAGAAGGCGGTATTTTCGCTTCCCTCTGGGAACTGGCAGAAAGAGCAGGCGTTGGACTTCATATAGATCTGATGAAAATTCCGATGGATCAGACCGTTGTGGAAATCTGCAATTATTATGATCTGAATCCATACGAGATCTTATCATCCGGATCGGCACTTCTGTTTGCAAAGCAGGGACAGCAGCTTTGCGAGGAGCTGGCAGCAATTGGCATTCCTGCGGCGGTGATCGGACAGACGACGGACGGAAATGACAGGATCATTCAAAACGGAGAGGAGATCCGCTATCTGGATCTGCCCAAACCGGATCAGATCAGAAAAATATTAAATTATACTGCAAAAATGGCAAGTAAGGGAGAGTAAAAATGAGAGAAAGAATTTTATCTATAATTGAAAAAAACAGCCGTATTGATCTGCATGAGCTGGCAGTTATCATGGGCGAGCCTGAGATCGAGGTTGCTAACGAGCTGAAAAGAATGGAAGAGGAAGGTATTATCTGTGGTTATCATACACTGATCGACTGGGAGAAGACCAATATCGAAAAGGTATCCGCTCTGATCGAGGTACGTGTGACACCACAGAGAGGACAGGGCTTTGACAATATCGCAGAACGTATTTACAAATATCCGGAAGTAAATTCCGTTTATCTGATCTCCGGCGGCTATGATCTGCTTGTGACACTGGAAGGCCGTACTTTAAAGGAAGTATCCAAGTTTGTATCAGATAAGCTTTCCACACTGGATTCCGTACTGAGCACAGCAACACACTTTATCTTGAAGAAATATAAGGATCACGGTACGATCCTGACAAAGAAATATGAAGATGAAAGGATTAAGGTGACACCATGAGAAATCCGTTAGCTGAGCAGGTTGTTTCTTTGAAACCATCCGGTATCCGGAAGTTTTTCGATCTGGTGGCTGAAATGCCGGATGCTATTTCACTTGGTGTAGGTGAGCCTGATTTTGATACACCGTGGCATATCCGTGATGAGGGTATTTATTCTCTGGAAAAGGGAAGAACGTTTTATACATCTAATGCAGGTCTGAAAGAGCTCAGACAGGAGATCTGCAATTACTTAAATCGTAAGCTGGGCGTAACTTATGACGCTGATCACGAAGTGCTGATCACGGTCGGTGGTTCCGAAGCAATTGATATCGGACTTCGTGCCATGATCAATCCGGGAAAAGGCGAAGAAGTGCTGATTCCACAGCCAAGCTACGTATCCTACGAACCGTGTGCGATCTTAGCCGGAGCAAAACCGGTCATCATAGAGCTGAAGCATGAAAACGAGTTCCGTCTGACTGCAGAGGAGCTGGAAGCAGCGATCACAGAAAACAGCAAGATTCTGATCCTGCCTTTCCCAAACAATCCGACAGGTGCGATCATGGAACGGAAAGATCTTGAAGCGATCGCAGAGGTCATTGAGAAGCATGATCTGTTCGTGATCTCCGATGAGATCTATTCAGAGCTGAATTATAACGGTGAGCATGTATCCATTGTCTGTCTGCCGGGCATGAAGGAAAGAACGATCCTGATCAATGGTTTTTCTAAGGCATTTGCCATGACAGGCTGGAGACTGGGGTATGCGACAGGTCCTGCAGCAATCATCCGGCAGATGACAAAGATCCATCAGTTTGCGATCATGTGTGCACCGACCACAAGCCAGTATGCAGCTGTAGAAGCATTGAAAAACGGAGAAGAAGATGTACTTACGATGCGTGAAGCATACAACCAGAGAAGAAGATATCTGATGCATGCATTTAAAGAAATGGGACTGGAATGCTTTGAGCCGTTTGGTGCATTTTATGTATTCCCATGCATCAAAGAATTCGGTATGACGAGCGAGGAATTTGCAACGCGTCTTCTGCAGGAGGAAAAGGTTGCAGTTGTTCCAGGCACGGCATTTGGCGACTGCGGCGAAGGTTTCCTGCGTATTTCTTATGCTTATTCGCTGGAAGATCTGAAGCTGGCAATCGGAAGAATTCAGGAATTCATTACAAGACTCCGTCAGAAATAATCATAGATGGAAAAGGAACAACTATGCATATTATATTACATCAGCCGGAAATACCGGCAAATACGGGAAATATCGGAAGAACCTGTGTTGCAACAGGAACAAGCCTGCATCTGATCGAACCTTTGGGCTTCCGCCTGAATGAAAAAGAGATCAAACGCGCCGGTATGGATTACTGGGAGCATCTGGATGTGACAAGATATGTGAATTTTGAGGAATTCAAAGAAAAGCATCCGGGCGCTAAGATCTGGATGGCGACAACGAAGGCAAAGCACAGTTATACGGACGTTTCTTTCGGACCGGATGATTTCATCATGTTCGGAAAGGAAAGTGCGGGGATTCCGGAAGAAATACTGGTTGAGTATGAGCCGACCTGTATCCGTATTCCGATGCTGCCACAGATCCGTTCGCTGAATCTCTCCAATTCCGTAGCGATCGTGCTTTACGAAGCACTCCGCCAGAATAATTTTGAGAGTATGGAGCAGTCCGGAAATCTGCACAGGCTGCATTGGAAGTCGGAGGAAGAATAAATCATAAGTATCAAATAACGGGGTTACCGCATAGAATAAGCAATCGATAGTGTAGCCAACCGAGATTTGCGGAGCATTTGCCGAGCGGAGAGACCGCCACGCTTTTTGGTAAATGTAACGGATTTACATAGTAAATCCGTTATGCAGCCTCTGTGCATCGGCGTAGCCGATTTTACATGCACAGAGGTTCGAGCGGCTGGAGCTCGTGCAAAATATGCTTCTAGCAAATCGCAGGGTAGGCAAACGTGATTGCGTTTCTATGTGGTAACCCCTGTTTTTTATCCAGATTATTGCATAGGTGCAGGGTGTCATGTAGCCATTAAATGATTGGAGATGGAACGGAAGTAAATAACAGTATAGGATTAAAAGAGGTTCTGATGAGATTCGTCGCATAAAGAGCCTCTTTTTGTTGCTTTATTTTAAAAGTTTTCGATATTCGGATGGCGAACAGCCTTTTAGTTTATGAAACAGTCGACTAAAATACAGTGGGTTATCGTAACCGACAATGCGTGCTATTTCATTTACGGCGTAATTTGTGGTTTCCAATAACATCTGGGCATTCGTGATTCGGATGGAGGTGATGAACTGCATTGGTGTTGTGCCGGTAGACTTTTTGAAATTCCGAATAAACCAACTGACACTCATTCCTCTGGAAGCTGCATATTCTTCAATGTTGATATCACGGTTATAGTTTTCGTTAAAATAGGACGCTGCAGTATCCATTTCATGATCAAGGTATTCATTTTTTAGTACATGTTTGTGGGTAAGCTCCCGGTGAAAGACGATCAGTAAATGACGCAGTAATAGTGCCAGCATTTCTTCGTAGTCATCCTGGCATCTTTGCAATTCTAAAATAATTCGTTTAAAAATACGTTCATATTCCAAGGATGTTCCAACATGGAAGATGCGCTGGTCATTCGGGAAACCATAACTTCTTAAAATATTCTTTACATCATTTCCGGTAAAATGTACCCAGTAAACTTCTGTTTTATCAATGCCATAGTATTCATATTTCTGAAATTCCTTGGGGCGGTAAAGTACTATGTTGCCTGCTGTAACGAGAGTATCGTCATCTGTGTTGTCAAAATGAAAATGCGCTCGTCCGGCTGCTATATAGATGATTTGAAAGTCAAGTCTTCCTCTGGGACGATAAGTGGGAAGCTTTTGGTGTGAGGATAGACGATAGGTGCCACAGCTTCCTACAATAAGTGGTCGGCTTTTGTCTTTGAAGTCTATAAGGGAGTGGTTGTGATAACCGGAATTTATATACATTATGAATCTTCCTTTGGAAAGTGGAATATCTGACTGCAAGCAGTTCATGATGAGCTGGAGTTATAAAGTGAATGCCACCTCAAAACCTGCGGTTTTTCGGTGAGAGCTGCGCTCATATAGTTTTAGCCGTATCCCAATATTTGACTGCAAGCAGTCAATATTGGGATACAACTAAAACTGCATTCACTTTAGTGTATCATTTTGTGCATATTTTGTCTATTTCTGTTTATAGACACTTTTTTCATAAAAATGTATGATGGTTTCAAGGTAATACAAGGACGGAAGATAATGACACACAGACGGGATTTTATTGACTACTTATTGTAGTGAATAAAAAAATATATGTCAAAGGAGGTTTTTGCAATGATTGTACCACGCTTTTATGAAGATTTGAATGTTATGCACGATAAGACAATGTCGGCGAGGGCATATTACATTCCGGCATCAGTTCGTATGAATGATCTGGTGGAGTATCGGGAAAGATCGGATCGTTTTCAGTTGTTAAACGGAGAGTGGAAGTTTCGGTATTATAGCAGTATTTATGACGTAACGGAATCATTTTACGAAAAAGGCTATGATGTTTCCGGGTTTGATCAGGTAACGGTTCCGGGTGTATGGCAGATGGATGGTTATGACACGCATCAGTATACGAATATTCGTTATCCGTTTCCGTTCGATCCACCATATGTGCCACAGGATATTCCATGTGGAGCATATGTTCATAACTTTGAATATCACAGAGAAAAAAAGGCATCAAAAGCATTTTTGAATTTTGAAGGCGTCGATAGCTGTTTTTATGTATGGGTAAATGGTGCTTATGCCGGATACAGTCAGGTACCCCACGCTACCAGTGAATTTGATGTAACAGACTTGTTGAATGAGGGGGAAAATACATTAGCGGTTCTTGTGCTCAAATGGTGTGATGGGTCGTATTTGGAGGATCAGGATAAGTTTCGGATGAGTGGTATTTTCAGAGATGTTTATTTGCTGAAAAGACCGGAAAAGACAATCAGAGATTATTACATTACGACAGATGTAGAAAAAGACAGCGTTGTTGTGAAATTGGATATGCATTTTTCAGAACCGGTGGAAACAAAAGTTACTATAGAAGATAAATATGGAGCTGTCGTAGCAAGAGGGGAAGCAGCAGAGAATGGTGTATTAGAACTGACCGTGTTAAATCCGGTTTTATGGAATGCAGAGAATCCTTATTTGTATCAGGTTATTTTGACAATGCCGGATGAAGTGATCGTGGATCGGATTGGTTTCCGGACGATTGAAATTAAGGACAAGGTTGTTTATTTCAATGGAGAAAAGATTAAATTCCGTGGAGTCAATCGTCATGATTCTGATCCGGAGACAGGATTTGTGATCGATGCCCGGCAGATCAAAAAGGATTTAATGTTAATGAAGCAGCATAACTTTAACGCTATTCGTTCCAGTCATTATCCAAATGCACCATATTTTTATCAGATGTGCGATGAATATGGATTTATGGTGATTGACGAGGCGGATATTGAGGCGCATGGACCATTTATGCTGTACCGGAAGGAGGACACAGACCAGAACCGTTTTCAACATTGGAATGAAAAGATTGCAGATGATCCGGCATGGGAAAAGGCAATTGTGGATCGTGTCCGGCTTATGGTACAGAGAGACAAAAACCGTCCCAGCATTATAATGTGGTCTATGGGAAATGAAAGTGCGTATGGATGCAATTTTGAAAAGGCACTTGCCTGGACAAAGAAGTTTGATCCGGACAGGATCACACAGTACGAAAGTGCAAGATACCGTAATTATAATATTACCTATGATTATGAAAATCTGGATCTTTACAGCCGGATGTATCCGTCATTACAGGAGATAGAGGATTATCTGAAAAATGATGGAAGCAAACCATTTCTGCTGGTGGAATACTGCCATAGTATGGGAAACGGACCGGGAGATTTTGAAGATTATTTTCAGATGATTCATAAGGATGACCGAATGTGTGGCGGGTTTGTCTGGGAGTGGTGTGATCATGCGATCGCACATGGAACGGCAGAAAATGGAAAGACCAGATATTATTATGGAGGGGATCATGGAGAAGCCATTCATGATGGAAATTTCTGTGTGGATGGGCTGGTTTATCCGGATCGTACACCGCATACAGGACTGCTGGAGTATAAAAATGTCTATCGTCCGGTTAGGGTTGTGTCCTATGATCAGAAAAACGGACAGATAGTTCTTCACAATTATATGGATTTTGACAATTTGAAGGATTATGTGGATATTTCTTATGAAATGACACAGGATGGCTTGACTGTGGAAAAAGGAAAGCTGGCAAATGTTGTTGCAGCACCCCATAGTGATGCGGAGGTGGAGTTGAAGCTGCAGGTTCCGAATACCGGTAAGGTTTATCTGAAGCTTATTTACCGGTTGAAAAAGCAAATGCCGTTGCTTGAACAGGGGTATGAATTAGGTTTTGATGAAATGAAGCTTGCAAATGAGGATGATAGAAACAGACAGGCTGTAAAGTGGATGGAGCAGGAAAAAGCAATCGGAACCATTAATGTCAAGGAAAACGATAGGCAGATCGTATTACAGGCAAAGGATTTTACTTACGTTTTAGATAAGCGTACCGGATTGTTTGAGGACATGCAGTTTGCCGGAAGAAGCTATATGAACCATCCAATGGAATTGAATATTTGGCGAGCTCCGACGGATAACGATATGTATATAAAACAGGAATGGAAAAAGGCACATTATGATGCTGCCTATACCAGAGCATACCGCATAGAAGTGCTTCAGAACAAGCACGGGGTGTTGATCATGGAGCATGTGGCAGTAGTAGCTGATACCGTACAAAAGATTTTGGATGTGAAAATGACATGGAAAATCAATGAAGACGGGAAAATAGAGGCAGTTATAGAGGCAATAAAAGATAAAGAATTCCCAGATCTGCCAAGGTTTGGAATCCGGATGTTTTTGAATAAGAAAATGGATGAGATTACTTATTTTGGAATGGGACCACAGGAAAGCTACCGGGATAAACATCAGGCTTCCTGTCATGGATTATTCCGCTCTAAGGTGGCTCAGATGCATGAGGATTATATTCGTCCACAGGAGAATGGAAGCCATTATGACTGCGATTATGTAGAGCTTACAAATGGTCAATGTGGAATTGCAGCAGTTTCAAAGAATCCATTTTCGTTTAATGCTTCTGTTTATACACAGGAGGAGTTAGAACGGGTATCACACAATTACGAATTGAAAGAATCGGATAGCATCGTATTCTGTATGGATTATGCAATGAATGGAATTGGTTCAAATAGCTGCGGACCGGATGTTTTGGATAAATATCGGTTTGCTGAGGAAGCATTTCAGTTTCAGTTCGAATTAATTCCGTTTGTAAAAGGATAAAATTGTTTCTGAATAACAAATAGTGAAGGAGGATTCTGATGGAGGAAAAGAAATGCTTAAAATGGTACAACAAGATAGGATATGGATCTGGTGATATTGCAGGAAATGTAGTGTATGCATTTCTGACATCGTTTGTGATGGTATATCTGACAGATACGATTGGATTGGCATGTGCTTATTATGTTTATCCTTTCCGGAATGAATGTGGAGGAGACAAATGCTAAGATCGAAAAAGAAAAGGAGATGAGTTTGTGATAACACATGATTTGATAAAAAAAATAAAAAATGGAATGTATGATGAAACATTGAAAGATGTTTATGTGGATGAGAAAAAAATATCGTATGAAAGAGAGCGTTATATTAAGGCGATAGAGAGTTATACAGAACATTTTGGAGAGGGAGAAATCTTTGTCTTTAGTGCACCGGGCAGAAGTGAAATAGGTGGAAATCATACAGATCATCAATGCGGAGAGGTGTTGGCAGCCTCCATTAATAATGATGCAATAGCTGTTGTACACAATTTGGAAGAGCCGTGTGTCAGAGTGATATCTGCCGGATATGAGATGATCACGATATATCTGGATGATCTGGGTATGAGAGAGGATGAGGAAGCAACAACAAATGCATTAATTCGAGGGGTGTTGGCAAAAACAAAAGAATATGGATATCAGATAGGCGGATTTCAGGCTTTTGTTACCAGTGATGTGTTGATAGGAGCTGGATTGTCTTCTTCAGCAGCGTTTGAAACATTGATGGGAACAATTCTGTCAGAGCTGTTTAATGATGGAAAGATTTCTCCTGTTGAAATAGCCATGATTGGGCAATTTGCAGAAAATGTATATTTTGGGAAACCATGTGGATTGATGGATCAGATGGCGTGTTCCATTGGAAGTTTGGCACATATTGATTTTCAGGATCCGGTGGCACCATTGGTGGAGCGGATTGAGTTTGACCTGGATGGATATGGATATAGTCTTTGTATTACCGATACAAAAGGCTCACATGCAGATTTGACATCGGATTATGCAGCAATTCCGGAAGAAATGAAAAGAGCGGCGGCTTGTTTGGGAAAAGAAGTGCTTGGACAGGTTACGAAAAAAGAAGTACTTGCTAATCTTCCACGCATCAGAGAACAGGCAGGAGATCGGGCAGCGCTTAGAGCGATTCACTATGTGTGTGAAAATGAGCGAGTGCAAAAAGAAGTGGCAGCATTGAGAGAGAACAGATTTGGAGATTTTTTGAGATTAGTTAAAGAGTCAGGTGATTCTTCTTATAAGTATTTGCAGAATGTGTATGTGTGCCATGATGTGGAACATCAAAATGTTTCTATTGCATTGGCTGTCAGCGATATGATTTTAGGCGGGCAGGGGGCAAACAGAGTGCATGGTGGTGGCTTTGCCGGAACAATACAGGCATTCGTACCAAATGATATTGTCACATTATATAAAACAGAGATGGAAAAGGTATTTGGAGATGGTGCTTGTGATGTACTTAAAATTCGTAAATATGGCGGAATTCAAGTAATGTAAGATACACAAAAAAACAAGGAGGAATAGTTATGGGCAGCATTTTAGTATTAGGCGGAGCCGGATATATTGGCTCGCATACTGTTTATGAGTTGATTGATGCAGGAAAGGATGTGGTGGTTGTAGATAATCTTGAAACAGGTTTTCGGGCAGCGGTTCATCCGAAAGCGAAGTTTTATGAAGGAGATATTCGTAACCGAGCTTTTATTGACTCTGTATTTGATAAAGAAAATATAGATGGAGTTATTCATTTTGCAGCTAGTTCGCAAGTAGGCGAAAGTATGATAAAGCCATTGAAATATTATAGTAATAATCTTTGTGGTACAGAAGTACTGTTGGAGAGCATGGTTGCGCATGGTGTAGATAAGATTGTGTTTTCTTCTACAGCGGCAACTTATGGAGAACCGGAGAGAATTCCTATTATGGAATCGGATCGTACACTTCCGACAAATTGTTATGGTGAAACAAAATTGTCTATGGAGAAAATGTTTAAATGGACGGCAAATGCATATAACTTAAGATTTGTGTCTTTGCGTTATTTTAACGCTTGCGGGGCTCATCCTAACGGAAAGATTGGAGAGGCTCACAATCCGGAAACACATCTTATTCCTTTAATTTTGCAGGTACCAAATGAAAAGAGAGAGTATATTTCTATTTTTGGAACGGACTACGACACAAAGGATGGTACTTGTGTTAGAGACTATATTCATGTAAATGATCTTGCACAGGCTCATATTCTTGCAATGAAGTATCTTTGTGATGGAAATGACAGCAATATATTTAATCTTGGAAATGGAGTTGGTTTTACGGTAAAAGAGGTTGTGGAAACTGCAAGAAAAGTAACAGGACATCCAATTCCGGCAAAGGAAGAACCACGTCGGGCAGGAGATCCATCTATGTTGATCGCATCCAGTGCAAAAGCAAAGGAAGTATTAGGATGGAATCCACAATATGCAGATTTGGAAACAATTATCGGTACAGCATGGAAATGGCATAAAAGTCATCCAAATGGATATTAGAATGTGTAAATGGGGGTGGTTTTATGATTAATGAGTATATCAATGAACTTGTAGCATATGGATTGAACCATGGATTGGTTGACCCGGAAGATGAAGTATATGTGACGAATCGCCTTCTGGAATTATTTCAATTGACAGAGCATGAAGGGACTGCGAAAGAGGTTAGATCAGAAAGAGAATTGTCACAGATCTTAAACGATATGTTGGAATATGCATGTCGGCAGGGAATGCTGGAGGAAGAAACAATTACGGAAAAGGACTTATTTGATACAAAGATTATGGGAATATTGACACCATACCCCTCTGTGGTTCGCAGGCAGTTTTGGGATAAATACAATATATCTCCTAAAGCTGCAACAGATTTTTATTATCAGTTTAGCCAGGCAACAAATTATATCAGAAAAGATCGAATTGTAAAGGATGAGAAATGGACAGCAAATACAGAATTTGGTGCAATGGATATAACCATCAATTTATCAAAACCGGAAAAAGATCCTCGTGATATTGCAAAGGCGGGAAAAGCAAAGAAATCTGGGTATCCGAGTTGTTTGCTATGTAAAGAAAATGAAGGTTACGCCGGACATATTTCCCATCCGGCAAGGCAAAATCATAGAATTATTCCGATTACATTGTGTGGAGAACGATATAATTTACAGTATTCGCCGTATGTGTACTATAACGAACATTGTATTGTTTTCAATGATCGTCATATTCCAATGAAAATAAATAAGGCAGTTTTTTCCAAATTATTGGATTTTGTAAAACAGTTTCCGCATTATACAGTGGGATCAAATGCAGATTTGCCAATTGTAGGTGGATCCATATTAAGTCATGATCATTTTCAAGGTGGAGAATATGAGTTTGCAATGGCTAAAGCACCTTATGAGACAGAAATTTCATTAAAAAAATTTCCAGATGTTCATGCCGGAACTGTGAAATGGCCTATGTCTGTTATTCGTCTACAGGGGCATAACACAGAGTCATTGGTAGGGGCTGCTGACAGCATTCTGTCTTGCTGGCGTGAATATACAGATGAAAAAGCATTTATTTTCAGCGAAACGCAAGGAGTATCGCATAACACGATCACACCAATTGCAAGAAAGAGAGAAAATCTGTTTGAATTAGATCTGGTGTTACGAAATAATATTACCACAGAAGAGTTTCCGTTAGGTGTGTATCATCCACATCCGGAATATCATCATATAAAAAAAGAAAATATTGGTTTGATTGAAGTGATGGGACTGGCAGTTCTCCCGGCTAGATTGCAAATGGAAATGACGGAGCTGGAACGCAGAATTCTGCAGAATGAGGATCTGCGGGAAAGCGATTTAACCAAAATACATGCAGATTGGGCAGAAAAATGGCTGCCAAACTATGAAATCACAGAAGAGAATCTTCATGCGATTGTGCAGAAAGAAATAGGATTTGTGTTTGCAAAAGTGCTGGGATGTGCAGGTGTTTACAAAAGAACACCGGAAGGACAAGCTGCCTTCAAAAAATTTTTGGAGTGCATATAAAAAAGGACCATTTTTTTACCGGGTTCCCGCCACAGACGCTTTTATTAAATGTAATGGAGTTACTTTTGTAACTCCATTATGCAGCCTCTGCGTATCGGCAAAGCCGATTCTGCATACGCAGAGGTTCCTTGTGGCAGGGGAACACGTGTAAATAAAACTATGAAATCGCAGGGTAGGCAAACGTGATTGCGTTTCTATGCGATCTCCTTTTGTTGTTATTACTTTGTGATTACCAAATCTGTTTATTTTGTATCATACTATTTATTGTTTTTTTTCAGTACTTACCACAGCATCTTCTTCATCTTCATCCTCGTCATCATCCTCTGCGCGGGCGATCGTGAAGATAAATTCCGTACCGACCCCTTCCGTACTGATGACATTGATGTTTTCGCCGTGGGAATGAATGATCTCCTTGGCGATACTCAGACCGAGACCGGTTCCTTTCTTGTCCTTGCCACGGGAAAGATCGGTTTTGTAAAAACGGTCAAAGATCAGGTTGAGACTGTCTTTTGGAATTCCGATTCCTGTATCTTTAACGGAAACAAACAGCTTATTTTTCTTTTCTCTTGTTTCGATCGTGATCGTAGAGTTATTGTGGGAAAACTTGATGGCATTATCGAGCAGATTGTATAAAACCTGCTGGATCTTGCTTTTGTCGCCCACCACATGCATGACATTTCCTGTCAAAGTGAGAGCAATGCTGATCTGCCGCTGCTCGCAGGAACCCTCAAAGGTTGCGACCGTATCGCGGATCACCTGATTCATATCAAATACAGATTTTTCCAACACCATGCCCTTTGTATTTAAGTTGTTAAGCTGCAGCAGACTGTTTGTCAGCTTGGTCAGACGTTCTGTTTCATTTAATACGATGTGCAGATACTTTTCATGCATTTCCGGTGGGATCGTCCCGTCGAGCATTGCTTCGAGGTAACCCTTGATCGAAGTCAGCGGAGAGCGGAAGTCGTGGGAAACATTTGCAACAAATTTCTTCTGGTTGTCTTCCGATCTGGCGATCTCGCTTGCCATATAGTTCAGCGTTCCGGCAAGATAGCCCATTTCATCACTGCTTTCAACGGTAAATTCATAGTGCATGTTACCGCTGGCATACTGCTCTGTGGCATAAATGACCTTGCGCAGCGGAATATAAAACATTTCCGTAAAAAACAGAAGGATGATCAAGGAAAGTAAAAGCAACAGCACCATGGTGATGTACATGATCGTCAGATAGCCGTTTCCCTGCTCATTTAAAAGTGAAACCGGCTTTGCAATGATCACATATCCCTGGATCTTATAATTGGATGTGATCGGGCTGAAAATGATCAGCATATTCTGTTCATATTCTCCAAAAAAATCACCGGTCGTATAGTAGGAATCAGCGGTGATAGATGGTGTAAAATTGTCAATGATCTGTGGATTTGCCACATCCGGCTGTTTATCGGAATTAACCAGTACTGTTCCGGAAGGATTTACAAGCCATATTGTAGACGACAAATATGTTCCGAGTGCATGTAGCTGATGATAGGCAGATTCAATGGTAATTTCATTGTTGTAAAGCTCGGCGGCATATGTTTTTGATACCATGGATGCTTCAGCGTAAAGTGATTCGGCATTTTCACTTTTGACTCTTTCATTGATAAGAGAAGAGGAGAAGGTTGCTACCACAATAAAGCTGAAAAATCCAAAGATAACATACGCCAGAACAAATTTCAGATAAAGCGTTTTCTTCATGGATGCTCCCTTATTCTCTCGTGACTTCAAATTTGTAACCGATTCCCCATACTGTTGATAAATGCCAGTTCGGGTGATCGCTTATTTTTTCACGAAGTCTCTTAATGTGAACGTCAACTGTTCTGGTATCGCCGATATATTCATAGCCCCAGATCTGGTCGAGAAGCTGTTCTCTTGTAAATACCTGATTGGGAGAAGATGCGAGGAAGTATAAGAGCTCCAGCTCTTTTGGTGGCATCTCCACTGTTTTTCCGCGGTAAATAACAGAATAATTTGTCAGGTTGATCGTCAGATCCGGGTATTCGACCTTTTTCGTATTGGCATTTGCCTCCGCCGGAACACTTCCTGATTTGAAACGTCTGAGAACTGCTTTGACTCTGGCAACCAGCTCCTTTGTATCAAACGGTTTTTCCATATAATCGTCGGCGCCAAGCTCCAGACCGAGTACCTTGTCAAATACTTCGCCTTTGGCGGACAGCATGATGATCGGAACGCTGGAAGTGGTGCGGATCTCGCGACATACCTGATAACCGTCAATGCCCGGAAGCATCAGATCGAGCAGGATCAGATTGGGCTGGAAGGTCTCAAAGCTGGAAAGTGCGGATTCACCGTCATAAACAATCATAGTCTCAAAGCACTCTTTTGTCAGATATAAGGAGATCAGCTCTGCGATATTTTCATCATCATCCACGATCAGTATTTTCTGTTTTGTAACCATAGTAAAACCCCTTTCTATTTAAAAGTAGCGATCGTAACGCCTGCATCACCTTCGCCGTATTCACCGAGTCGGAAGGATGCAACATAAGGAAGTGCACGTAAATGTGTCTGTACTGCGTTACGGAGAGCACCGGTTCCTTTTCCGTGCACGATACGGACGGAAGGAATATGTGCCATGTAAGCGTCGTCTAAATATTTATCAAGTGCGTTCAGCGCTTCGTCCACTGTTTTACCGAGCAGATTGATCTCTGTACGGACATTGGCAGATTTTGCCATCGTGATCTTGCCATAGCTGGAGTGGGAGATCGTACTTGCCGTGATATCATCTTCGGGGATCAGCACAAGATCACTGATATGCACCTTGGAACGGATAATGCCGCATTGTACGAATAAGTAACCTTTAGCATCGGGCTTGGAACTGACGGTTCCGCGCAGATTCATGGAAAGTACCTTGACGCGGTCGCCTAAATGCAGCTCTGTTGCTTTTACCTTGGAGCCTTTCGGAGCTTTGGGAGCTTTCAGCGTCAGTTTGGAATCCTTTTCGGAAATCTTCTCACGCACCTTGGTACGTTTCTGTTCCATTTCCTTCATGGAACTGTTGTCATCGAATTTCTGGAAGGAGCGGATCGTCTCATCTGCCACTTTCTTGGCATCTCGTAAAATATCTCTTGCCTGTTCGTTGGCATTTCGCAAAATATCGTCCTTCTGGGATTGCAGTTTTTCTTCCCTTCTGGTCAGATCGGCAAGTCTGTTTTCCAGCTTCTGCTTCTGTTCATCGAAATCGGCTCTTTCGCGTTCCAATTGGACACGCCTTGTTTCCAGAGAGGACAGGACATCTTCAAAGCTTTCCTGCTCACTGCTGATCTGCTGACGTGCTTTTTCTATGATCTTATCGGAAAGTCCCAGCTTTTCGGAGATCGCAAAGGCATTACTCTTGCCCGGAACGCCAATCAGCAAATGGTAAGTTGGAGCTAATTTTTCTACATCAAATTCACAGCAGGCATTTTCTACGCCGTCTGTAGAGAGGGCATAGATCTTGATCTCACTGTAGTGGGTGGTTGCCATTGTAAAGCAGCCACGCGCCTGCAGGGTGGAGAGAATCGCGATCGCAAGGGCAGCACCTTCTGTTGGATCTGTTCCGGCGCAAAGCTCATCAAACAGACACAGGGAATGGTTGTCAGCCTCCTTCATAATGTGGACAATGTTTGTCATATGAGAGGAGAAGGTGGATAAGCTCTGTTCAATACTTTGTTCATCCCCGATATCCGCGAAAATCTCACGGAATACACAGATCTCGCTCCGGTCGAGAGCCGGAATATGCAGTCCTGCCTGTGCCATCAGACATAGAAGTCCGGCTGTTTTCAGGGAAACTGTCTTACCGCCGGTATTCGGACCCGTGATGATCAGTTGCTTGAAGCTATCTCCCAGATGAATGTCGATCGGTACAACGCTGTCCTTTTTGAGGAGCGGATGACGCGCCTTGCGCAGCCGCAGGATTCCCTTTTCATTCAGAACAGGTCTTGTTGCATTCATATCCATGGCAAGCTCTGCTTTGGCAAAGACAAAATCGAGAATTGTCATCAGTTCCCCATTTCGGAGAATGGTATCTGCATGCTCGGCAAGAGAGGCGGAAAGCATAGCAAGGATCACTTCGATCTCTTCAGCCTCCTGCTGCTCAAGCTCTTTTATTTTATTGTTCAGATCCACTACTGCTGCAGGCTCGATAAAAAGTGTGGAACCTGTCTGGGATCTTTCGTGCACCATACCCGGAACCTGCCCCTTACATTCTGCTTTGACAGGCAGACAATACCGGTTATTCCGCATAGTGATCACTGCGTCCTGCAGATAGGTGCGGTAGCTTCCGTTTACCATGGAAAGAAGCTGGGAATGGATCTTTTCACCGGTAGAAGCAAGCTGACGGCGGATCTGACGGAGCGTGGAGCTGGCATCATCCGCATATTCATCCTCTGCGATGATGCAGCGGCGGATCTCTGTCTGGATGTTCGTCAGCGGCTCCAGTTCCTCAAAAAAAGCGGAAAGACAGTCGGTATATTCCTTTTCCATACGACCGTAGCTTTTGATGCGCGTAACATTTTCAAGCTGCCCGGCGATCTGCAGAAGCTCTGTGCAGCTTAAAGAACCGCCGATGGCAAGGTGCTTGCAGGCATAGGAAAAATCATGATTGTTTCCAAAAGAAATACTGCCTTTTTTGAACAGGCGGTCAAGTGCTGCTGCGGTCTGTTCCTGACGCAGATCAATCTGCGAAATGGAGTTGCCCGGCTGCAGATTTTCGCACATTTTCCGCCCCGGATCTGAGGTTGCTTTATCTATCAATAAACGTATGATCTTATCATATTCAAGAGTGTGTAATGCTTTCTGGTTCATAATAGCCTCCTTATCCACAAAGTATAACACAGGTAGGGCAAAATTACTATGCAAGGATTCTTGTGGAAATACCCTTAAAATGATATACTGAAAGCTGGTAACAGCTAAGGAGAAGAGTGGTAAATGGAAGAGAAAGAGTATGAATTTGTGCATGAAACGATAAAGAAAAAGCCGGTCAACAAGAAAAAGCTTCTGCGCAGAACCGTTCTGACAGCCGCACTTGCTGTGGTATTCGGTCTGGTGGCGTGTGTTACCTTTCTTCTGATCGAGCCGGTCATCAACAATGTGCTCAATCCGGAAAAGATATCCAAGGTAGAATTCCCGGAGGAAAAGAAAGAGGTAAAGCCACAGGAGCTTTTAACGGAGGAGAGCGTTGCCAGGCAGGAAGTGCAAAGGCAGGAGGCAGCGGTGGAGGAAGCCAAGGAAGAAGCGATCCAGTCTGCCACGACTGCATTTGGGATCGATCAGTATGAAGAGCTGTATCAGGATCTCTACGCCTATGCGCAGGATTCCATGGATTTTATGGTTTCCGTGATTGGGATTTCGGAAATGCAGGACTGGCTGCAGGGAACGTTTGAAAATGAAAATACGACCGCGGGGCTGATCCTGGCGGACAATACGGCGGAACTTCTGATCCTGGCGGATACAGGATCAATGGGAAATGCAAGCCAGTATTATGTCAGATTTTGTGATAAGCAGATGACGGAAGCGCATATCAAGCAGAAGGACAGCCAGACGGGGCTTACGATCCTTGCGGTTTCCAAAGATGAGATCTATTCCACAACGATGGAGGAGATCAGGATCGCTGAGCTGGGCATTTCGGGAGATGATGCGATTGTTGGTCAGCCGGTGATCGCGATCGGTGCACCGCAGGGAACCTATGGCTCTGTCAGTTATGGTATGATCACAGCCAATAAGGGCAGGTTGAATCTGACAGATGCATCGTACAATCTGTTGACGACGGATCTGAATACGGGCACAGCACCGAGTGGTGTCCTGATCAATCTGGAAGGAAAAGTGCTTGGCGTTATGGCAGGCAGTGTCAGCGGACAGCCGCTTACGGTCTTTGGCATATCGGATATTAAGACGCTTATTGCAAAGCTGTCCAATAATGAGAAAAGAGCTTACTTTGGTATCAAGGGCGTCGATGTAACGGATGATGCTCATAAGGAGATGAATGTGCCATATGGTGCTTATGTGACGGAAGTTGTCTCACAGTCACCGGCGATGCGTGCGGGTGTTTCCAATGGAGATATCATTACCAAGATCGGAGATCATCTGATCTCCTCTTATAAGGAATACAGAGCGGTGATTATGTCTCTGTCTCCGCAAAATGTTGTGGAAATGACAGTCATGCGGTTTGACGGAACAGAATATAAAGAAGTGATACTGGAAATTACAGCGGAAGAAGCAGAATAGGAGCGGAAAAATGAAATTTATTCAGGATTATAAAGAAGGCGACAGAGTATCAGACATTTATCTTTGCAAGCATAAGCAGCTGGCAACTACCAAAAATGGTAAGCCATACGAAACTGCTGTGCTGCAGGACAAAACAGGCACGATCGACGCTAAGATCTGGGATCCGAACAGCATGGGGATCGGTGATTATGATGCACTGGATTATATCGAGGTTTACGGTGAGGTAACATCTTTCCAGGGCGCAAACCAGATCAATGTAAAGCGTCTGCGCCGTTGTCAGGAGGGCGAGTATGATCCGGCTAACTATCTGCCGGTCAGCAAGAAGGATATCGATCAGATGATGCATGAGCTGACGAAGCTTATTGATAGCATCGAAAATACATATTTAAAGGCACTTCTGCAGAGTTTCTTTGTAGAGGACGAGGATTTTGTGAAAGCATTCCGGAATTCTTCAGCCGCCAAAACCGTACATCATGGATTTGTCGGTGGCTTACTGGAGCATACGCTCAGTGTGACAAAGCTGTGTGACTACTACTGCGGCGCTTATCCGATGCTCAAGCGCGATCTGCTTCTGACAGCCGCAATGCTGCATGATATCGGTAAGGTAAAGGAGCTTTCCAGTTTCCCGGAAAATGACTACACAGACATTGGTAACCTGCTCGGACATATTGTAATGGGCTGTGAAATGACAGGAGAAAAGGCTGCGCGGATCGACGGATTCCCGATAGATCTGTTAAATGAACTGAAGCACTGCATTTTGGCGCATCACGGCGAGCTGGAATACGGTTCTCCGAAAAAGCCTGCACTGATGGAAGCGGTTGCACTGAACTTTGCGGATAATACGGATGCAAAGCTGGAAACCTTTACAGAGCTTCTGGAGTCTACATCCGAGACAGGCTGGCTGGGATACAACAGACTGCTGGAAACAAATGTCAGAGCAACAAAATTGTTGTGATGCCGGCTAAGTAAGCCGGGCAGAGGCATATGTGAATATGGAACGTGCGGGAAGGATAGAAACAGGAGCATATATGGAATATAAGAAAAACAGTCAGGTCGAAATCGAGATCACAGACACCGGTGTTTCCGGCGAAGGCATCGGAAAGATCGACGGATTCACACTCTTTGTAAAAGATGCGGTGCAGGGCGACAAAGTTCTGGCACTTCTGACAAAAGTAAAAAAGAATTATGCATATGCAAGATGTGAGAAGGTACTTGTACCTTCTCCTTTTCGCATAGAGCCGCGCTGTCCGATCTACAAGCCGTGCGGCGGCTGTCAGCTGCAGGCAGTTGCCTATGACAAACAGCTTCAGATCAAGCAGCAGAAAGTATTTGGCAATCTGCAGCGCATCGGTGGCTTCGCGGCAGAAGAGATCGAAAGCGTGATGGAGCCTATTATCGGAATGGAAGATCCGTATCATTATCGTAATAAGGCGCAATATCCGATCGGCGTAGATAAAGATGGTAATCCGGTTGCGGGCTTTTACGCCGGCAGGACTCATTCGATCATTCCGGGCACAGACTGTTGTATCGGTGCAGAAACGGATGGTGTGATCTTACGGGAAATCCTTGCTTTTATGAAACGGTATCAGATCTCTGCTTATCAGGAAGAAAGCGGCAGAGGACTGGTGCGCCATGTACTCATCCGGACAGGCTTTACGACAGGGGAGATCATGGTCTGTCTTGTGATCAATGGTAAGAAGCTGCCGCATGAGCAGGAACTGATATCTGCACTTACAAAGTTGAAGCTGTGTGAGAATATGAGAGAATCTGATGGCACACAGAAAAATGCTGACGGGACGGAAGAGAAGCATGAAGAAGAGCCGGAAAAACAGATCGTATCGATCTCTCTCAGTGTCAATCAGGAAAATACAAATGTCATCATGGGAAAGGAGATCAGACTCCTTTATGGTAAGCCATATATTACTGATTATATCGGAGACGTGGCATTTCAGATTTCACCGCTTTCCTTTTTTCAGGTCAATCCGGTGCAGACAAAGAAGCTGTATGGAACAGCGTTAGCCTATGCTGACCTGCAGGGAAAAGAGACTGTCTGGGATCTGTACTGCGGGATCGGAACGATCTCCTTATTTCTGGCGCAGAAGGCAAAAGCGGTCTATGGTGTAGAGATTGTACCACAGGCGATCGAAGATGCCGGAAAAAATGCTGCCCTGAACCATATGGAAAATGCTACATTTTTTGTTGGAAAAGCAGAGGAGGTATTACCGGACTGGTATGCCAAGCATAGTCAGGAAGAGAGCGATATGGCGAATCCTGACGTGATCGTGGTGGATCCGCCGCGAAAGGGCTGTGATGAGAAGTGTCTCGATACGATGCTTAAGATGCAGCCTGACCGCATTGTTTACGTCAGCTGCGACAGCGCAACACTTGCCCGTGACCTCCGCATTTTAGTGGATGGCGGCTATACACTCCAAAAAGTCAGACCGGTTGATATGTTTCCGATGAGTGTGCATGTGGAGACGGTTGTTCTTTTGTCCCAACTGAAATAAAAGCCGGATGATTACATTAATGTCACGATTGAACTTGATAAAGAGAGTGCAATTGTGGAGGCATTGAAGCATTTTAAGATGAATAGTTAATAAAGAGAGGTGCATATGCTATGCCAGGTATACTCGTGGTTGAAGATGATGAAAATTTAAATCGTGGAATTACATTTTCACTGAAAAAATCCGGATATGAGGTTTTTTCAGCAGAATCAGTGAAAAAAGCGAAAAGAATTGCAAGTGATAATAATGTGGATGTTACCATTTGTGATGTGAATCTTCCGGATGGGAATGGACTGGAATTTGTAAGGTGGATGAGATGCAATTATAATACATACATTATTTGTCTTACAGCACTAGATCAGGAGATGGATCAGGTCATGGGATATGAAGCAGGGGCAGATGATTATATTACAAAGCCGTTTAGTCTTTCGGTACTTCTTTTGAAAATAGAAGCACATTTCCGCCGCAGACAGGAGAAAACGGAAGCCGGAAAGATGATTTCGGGAGATATCGTATTTATCCCCGGAGAGATGAGGGCGTTCGTAAAGGAAAGAGAAATAAGCCTTACGAAGAATGAACTGAAAATGCTGTCCTTTTTTCTTCAAAACCCGAAACAGATTCTTTCAAAAACACAGCTGTTAGAAAACGTGTTTGATCTGGAAGGGGATTTTGTGGATGAAAATACAATCGCTGTCAATATCAGAAGACTCCGTGAGAAAATCGAAGACAATCCGGCTGCACCGGTCTATATAAAGAATATCAGAGGTCTTGGGTATATATGGAATCAGGAGGTAAGGCAGTGACAAAGAGATATCGCAAGAAGATTACAGTAGTGCTCTCCTTGGTATTACCTGTCATAGTATTGTTTGCAATATTAAATTGCTTTACCACGTATGTGTTTTATGAAGATTATAAATATAAAATGAATCTTATGACAGAGATTGCTGCAAAGGAAGAATTTTCCGGGCTGGATGCTGTTTCGGAATTGCTTAAGGATAAGGATATTGAAACCAACGAACAGGGAAGGCGATTATTGGAGCAATATGGATACTGGGGGAATAAAGGGAATGCATTTTATTCGCAATTCCGGCATCAGGTTATGGTGACCGGTGCTGTAAGCACTGTGATATGCGTGCTTCTTTTGACTTTTTTACTTTATTGGAAGAAAAAAGAAGATGCGTGTCATCAGAAAATTTTAGACCAGTTGGAAGAAATTCTGATCAGATTCCGTGAAAATAAATTTGATGATTTACTGAAAACGGAAAATCATGCAGAACTGGAAAAATTGAATGACCAGCTTGAAGCAATCGGACATCATATTCAGTTGCTAAAGGAAGAAGCACGGGAAGAAAAAGAGAGCACGAAAGAAATGGTTTCTGATATCTCTCACCAGTTAAAGACACCGGTTGCAGCTTTGGATATATGTTTTAGTGTGCTGATGCAGAATGACTTAAGTGCCACAGAACAGGAGGAGTTTCGTATCCGTTGTCGGAGTGCTCTGGATGGACTGGAGACATTATTGCA
>ENA-UOJC01000159-UOJC01000159.1-human-gut-metagenome-genome-assembly--contig:-C104-NODE-159-length-120783-cov-9.891218_pt1 | contig 120783 bp, 115 predicted proteins | sample MGYA00242339_ERZ723886 | MGnify/ENA metagenome assembly ERZ723886 | reverse complement strand
AGTCCGCATCCACGCCAATATGGGCCTTCATGCCGAAGTACCACTGGTTGCCCTTCTTGGTCTGGTGCATCTCAGGATCACGAGACTTCTCACATCTTCGCAGAGACTTTGAACACGTTCTTACAGCAGATTGCAGCACTCAAACATGCTGCCGTTGAGATTGGCGAGCGGGCGGCGTTGCAGGAATTCGAAGCTGGGTACAGGCAAACCTGCCTCATGGCAGAGACCTTTTGTATCAAGCAGCACAAGCTCACGATTGCGACAATGCCCTATGAGGCCACGGCGCTTCAGTTGAGTGAGGTGTCGAGAGAAGGTTTCCGGAGTGATGTTGAGCTGCCTGGCTATAACCTGGTGGCTGGCGGGCAGGCGCAGCCAGGCAGTGCCTTGCTGGACATGCATGTCCAGCAGATAGCTGACCAGACGCTGCAGCGAATTGCTCATTGTCAGCAGGTCGATCCGGTTGACCGCCTGGGTAATTCTGGACGCCAGGATTTCGACCAGCGAAAAAGCGAATTCCGCCGACTGCCGGGTCAGCGCAAGCAGCTCCTCTCTCGGCATGCGATAGACCACACTGTCTTCCGTCGCCTGGGCCGAAAGCGGGTACAGGGAAGGCTGGGCATACATCACGGTTTCTGCCAGCAAAGTGCCAGATCCCAAGACCCTGAAGATCTTTTCCTCGCCAGTCAGACTGGGGCTGTACAGGGTGATGGTCCCGGTCTCTATCCAATAAAAATGCCTGGCCTCATCGCCCGCCAAAAAGAGATGCTGCTGCGGCTGCAATCTGACCGGTCGCGCATGCTGCACCAGTTCTGCCAACAAGGAAGTGTCCGCCTTGGCAAAGATTTGTGACCTTGAAAGGGTAAGCTCCAGAGACTCTTTGCTTGCCGTCATATGAACGCTCTCATCACAAAGCCTTGGGATTCCATAAAAGTAGCCTACTTGCAATTTTAATAGGAATCATTCTCAATGTGGCGTATCAACAAACACACAATCCTGATACGGTTGACCATGCGCAGTCTGGTCGTCGAGATCAATGCTGGTGCCCTGCTGACGGCTGGCCCGCCCCCTCCTCCTGTCCCCGAGGCTCCGAGCAGCCTGCCTGGCCATCGTCTCGCCGCATCACCAGCATGCGCGCGTTGCGCCCCAGATAGACAGCAAAGCCTGTGATCCACAACAGGCCGGCAGCCACGGTCAGCTGCTGCGACCAGTGTGCAAAGCCGAAACTTCCGGCCATGAAGCGCAACAGCGCAGCCCCGACCAGGGCCGCCATGGCCAGCGGAACCCAGCGGCTCCCATCCAGCCACTGGCCTGCATGAATGCGGCCAGCCACATTCATCACGGCAAAGATGGACAAGCCCATGGCTCCGACGGTCAGCAAATGGCGCCCTGCCGACGGCAACCAAGGCGCTCCCAGAATGGACAGGCCCATCGCCGCATAACCCAATGCCAGCAGCCAATAGCTGGCATACAAGATCAGCGCCCAGCGGTAAAACAATGCCCTGCCCACATGCCAGTCGTTGAGCAGGTTCAGCATGGCCGCAGCCGCAGCGAGCGCCAGCCAGGCCGTCACTAGGTCGTATCCTCTCCAGAACTCGACCGCACTGCACAAACAGATGCAAAAAATTGCCAGATTTCGTCGGGGTGGTCGGGCCAGGTAGCCGACGGTATCGTGCTCGGCCACACCAGGCTTGCCCAGCTCGACCAAGCGGTTCACCACATTCATGGAAATGCGGCTCCCCGCCAGGATGATCAGCACCATCATCAAACCTACGGCCAGCCGCACCCAGGCCAGGGGATCGTTCCACCGCCAGAGCAGATCCGCAAAGAATCCCAACTGCACCAGCAGCAGGGCCATCAAGGCCAGCGCAAAGCTGAAGTGGCGGCGGGCACGGGCATCACGCCCCAAAGACGGCAGCAGCAGCAAAAGCAAACTGGCGGTAAAAACCAGATGCGGCAGCGCTATGGTGAGCACGTCCAAAGGCGCAGGCAGCCATGCGGCGATCAGCCAGGCCAGCCGCCCCAACAGCCACAGCACGGCGAGTGATGCCAGGCGTCTCGGAGCCGCCGGGACCGTTTGCGTGAACTCCGGAACCGCGGTGAGCAAAAAACCCGCCACTGCAGCGCTGCCAAAGCCCAAAACCAGCTCATAGGCGTGCCAGATTGCAACGCCTCCTGGCGGTGACCACATGGACAAGGTGGGCCACGCCCCCCCCAGCATCAGCAACCAGGCGGCCATCAGCACACACGCCAACAAACTGCCCGCCAGAAAAAAAGGACGAAAACCGCACATGAACAGCGGCCATGCAGCAAGCTTCTTCATACCGTACAGCCCCCTTGGCGTGGCAATGCGTCAGAGGCACTGCAGCTTCCTGTCATGATCACCAACCCCTCATCCCCGCCTTTCTTGCCGCAACGGATGGCAGCAGAAGAGACTGTTGCGGCCTCATCGGCCGGAGGCAAAGGCGGCATGCCAAAGCTTGCACGCACGTCCGGCATCTGCATCAGGTGGGCCGTGCGATCGTAAATCCATGCTTCGCTGCGCTGTGCTTGTGGCAAGGCCACCCTAAACGCCCGCAGCACGCGGCCAGGCTGCGCAGTCATCACGACAATGCGGTCCGCCAAGCGCACCGCCTCCATCAAATCGTGGGTGATCATCAGCACCGCTGTACCGCGCTGCGCGACCTGTTCCCTGAGCAAGCCATACAGCTCGTGCTTGAGCCCCACATCCAATGCGGCAAATGGCTCGTCCATCAGCAGCAGATCGGGCTGTGTGACCAGCGCCCGTGCCAACGCCACGCGGCTTTGCATACCGCCCGATAACTCATGCGGATACTTGTGCCAGTCCTGCTCCGCCAGTCCCAGACGCAGCGCCAGTTGCGCCGCCTGCACACGCCGGCTGACCCCGGGCACGCCCAACGCCTTCAGCCCCAGTGCGATGTTGTCCAGCGTGTTCTTCCAGGGCATCAGCCGTGGTTGTTGGAACATGCAGCCCAGCCCGCGAAAGCCAGACTGGACCTCACCTTCCGCGGGCGTGAGCAAGCCCGCCACAATGTGCAGCAAGGTGCTTTTGCCGCAGCCTGAAGGCCCTACCAGCGCCAGCGTCTCACCCGCATGCAAATCCAAGCTCACGTTCTGCAATACATCCGTGAGGGCGTAGCGGTGCGTCAAATGCCTTATGTGCAATTGCATGGAAGGTTCTCATCGTTTTTCATAGGTTTTTTTGTAACTTCTGGCCGTCACTGCCGCCAGCGTTCAGCCAGACGCTTGATGGGCTCCAGGGCCAGATACTCGGCCGCCAGCAGCAGTGCCAGCACGGCCAGGATCCACGCCAGTGATGCCGCGCTGTCCAATTGCGCGCGCGAGACGGCCAGCGCAGCCCCCACCCCGTCTGCCGTCGCCAGCAGCTCGGCCATCACCACCACCTTCCAGGAACTGCCCAGCGCGGTGATCCAGGCTGGAAACAGATAAGACAGCATGTGCGGCAGGTAAATGTCCGTCAGGCTCATCCACCAAGGCAGCCGCAGCACATGCGCCACATCGCGCAGCTGGTGGTCCAGCGTACGGGCCCCCTGCATGGCCGCCGCAAAGACCAAGGGGAAACAGGCAACGAACACGGTGAAAACCGGTGTGGCATCGCCCATGCCAAACCACAGCATGGCAAGCACCAGCCAGGCAATGGGGGGCATGCCCAACAGCAGTGTCACCAACGGGCGTGCCGCCATGGCGGCTGTCATGGAGCGTCCCGCCAGCATGCCCAGCAGGCTTGCGGCCAGCACCGCAGCTCCCAGCCCATACAGCGCACGCCGCGCCGAAATTTGCAGCGGCTCCAGCGCAACACCGTCGCGCAGCATCTGGAGCAGCTGCAGCATGGTGGCTTGCGGGCCTGGCAGCAGCAGCTCCCCATAGTGCTGAGCCCCCCACTCCCACAACGCGCAAAAAAGCAGCAAGCTCGCTATCGCGCCCCAGCCACTCCACAGATAGCTCAACACCGCGGCCAGCACACGCTGCGATCGATGCGCCAGGCGAATGCCTATCGTGGTACTTGTCATCGACTCTCCTTTGTCAGCATGGAAAGCGTCTCAGAAATAAAACCCGGCATCAGGCAACTTACCGCCAATCACCGCAGGCTGGTGCTGCATCAGGTGCCCGAAGAAGAACTCCAACTCCGGGCGGGCATCACGGGCCGAGCGCCAGACCGCAGGTGTAGCCAACAGAGAATCTGCGACCGCATCGGCTTGCAGCATGGGCGCATAGCGGCTTGCCATCTCGCCACAGGCCTTCGGGTTGGCCCAGCACCAGGCATGCGCCTCGGCCAGTGCGGCGCGTACCTGCCGCAAGAGCGCGGCATCCTGCCGCAGCGCGCCCACGGCCGCCACGCCTGCTTGTGCAATCTCCGGTGCACGCTGAAACACCCGCGCCCATTCCTGCTGCAGGTTCACGCTGCGATACAGCTGCGGAGCCACGACCGACACCGGAAACGACTGCGTTTTGCGCAGCGCCATCGAAATCGCAGGTTCGGCCAGCAGCGCATGGTCCACACGGCGCGTGATGAGCAACTGCATGGCCTCCAGCGGCGATGCAACGTAGCGCAGCTTGAAATCACGCCCAGGATCCAGGCCCTGTTGGCGTGCCAGCAGCTGAAACAGGATGTCCGGCATGTCGGCACGAAATGGCATGGCAATTTCCTGCCCTTTGAACTGATCCAGTGTCTTCCAATGTGCGTTGCGTGACACCAGCCACAACATGCCCCAGACCGACACATCCAGCAACCGCAGCGGAGCCCCTCGGTTGTACAGATTGGCCGCCACGTTGCTGGGCGCAGCCACAAAATCCACCTCCCCCCCCAGCACCAGGGCACGCAACTGGTCGGGATTGGTCCAGGCCACAAACTCCACTTGCTCGGCAAGACCAGCCAATGCCCCACTGTCCACCAGCCGCATGAGCGGAAACGATACAGTCGCCATGGGGCCTGCCAGTCGCAGACGGGGCCGCTTGGCCATCTGCGCCGCATGCAGTGGCAAGGCCAGCACCAACGCGGAGGAACAGACACCGGTGAGCCAACCACGGCGCGAAGACGGAACGTACGCAATCTTCAATTCAAAACTCCATGCTGCACGGCTTCGTGCTGCTTTCCTGGACGACGAAACTGGAACCATGCTTGCACCTCATTCCACCAAACCCGTGCTGGGCAGTCCTGGCCGGCCCGCTTGTTCCTGCGGCTGCAGCGCATAAAACTCCACAAAGAAACGGACAGCACCCACAGGCTGCACACTGTGTGGCATCTGCGGCAACACGACCCCCGGTGCAGCGGCGGGGTGCAAATCCTGCTCCACATCCAGTCCTGGCACGCGATACCGCACCACCCCTTCCAGCACATGAATCAGCGCCCAGGTGCCTTCTCTCGTCACATGATCGCGCAGCAGGCCGGCAGGCACCGTGTCTTGCGTGAACACCGGCGTACGCTTATACGCCTGCGCGCCTGGGGGCAAAGCCAGGCAGTCCTTCTGGTTCATGATTCACCTCCTTAACGTACTCCACACCACGGCTGTCGCAAGTACAAGACCGGCCCGGGAGGGCCGCATGCACAGCACGTCTCTTAAAAATGGCGGCGCAACATCACGCTCACCTCGCTCTGTTCAAACCCAAAAGCCCAGTCGACGTTACTCCGGTTACGGCTATAGCGCACACGCAACTCAGGAGCCAGACCCGCCAGTTTCCAGTTGTTCGCGCCTATGCTGGCAATGAACACCTGCTGCTTGTCATGGCGGCGCGCACCCAGAAAACCATCGAAGGCATCGCTACGGCTGTTACGCCAGATACCTGTAGCGTTCACGAACAACCCGGCAGCCCCCTCGAGTCCGTAATAAACGCCAGCCCGCAGCACCTTGTCGCGGGTGCTGGCCTGGGCCACTGCGTATTTCTTTCGCACCATATCCGCCCCGCCGTAAACTGTGAAACGGGGCGACAGCGCATAGCTGGCCGACAGCCCCGCCTGGTGCTGCGTGTAATCGCTGCCGCTCACGCGCCGCCCCTGGTCAGTATGCACATAGCGCTTGGTATCCGCCGTGGCCCCCAGCCGCCAGCGGCTGCCCACCACAAACTGCCCCTCCAGTTGCAGGCCGTGCGCCAGATAGTCGGTGTGGCGATTGCGGTAGAAATGCTCCACATACGGTGTCACGTTCAGGGTACGCCGGGCATCCAGCCACTGGTAGCCCAGGTACAGCACGCTGGTGGCATTGCCATAGTCGCTGATGGCCGCGCTGCCACTTTCGCCCTGGCGCTGGTAATAGCTGCCATAACTCACCGGGCGCAATTGCAGGTTGTGGTTGCCGCCCAAATGCCAGCGCCGCTGCAAGGCCAGCTCGTAATTGAGCAAGCCTGAACGGATGGCCTGGGGCATACGCCGCTCGAACACGCACACCCCGCCCAGCTCCAGGAAGCAGGTCACATCACCGCTGGCCTGGTTGATATTGCTGTTATGCCCCAGCCCCACGGCCATGCTGCCGTGCCAGCCGCTGCGCTCCTTGAGCGCCTGCTGGTACTGGCCCACCAGCGCCTGCACCGTATCCGGCAGCCCGGCCTGCTGCGCCCGGGTGAAGGCGGCGCGGGCCTCGGTATCGCGGTTGTCCTCAAACAGCAGCCGCGCCAGCTCCAGGGCGATGCGGGCATCCTGCGGCTCGGCCGCCTGGGCCGATTGCATCAGGCGCAGCGCCTGCGCCACGTCGCCCTCTTGGCGGGCCAGCAAGGCCAGGGCCATCTGCGCCAGGGCAGGCCGGTGGCCTTGCAGCAGGCGGTAGCGGCTGACGAATTCGGCCAGCCGTTCCCACTGGCCGGTGTTGATGGCGATGTAGATCGCCGGCTCCAGCGCCTGCCGGGTGGAAGGCACCGTGTGTACCTTGCCCTCATACAGCAACGCCCCCGGCGGGGCATGCAATACCAGGCCATCTTCCGGGCCGGCCATGCGCTCGGCCGCCTGGCGCGACTGCTGGTGCAGCAAAAACCGGGTGTCCTCCTCATCCGCCCGTGCCGCTGGCATGAACAGTATCAACGCCAACAGCATGGCCCACAGGTGAAAACGGTTCAATCTCTGGTACGGCATCACGTTTCTCTTGCGCCCCCATTCCCGACAAAACAGCCCCAGCATCGGCGGCCACGTCAGCACGCGCAGTACAGGGCAACAAAAATGGAGGTCGGCGGAACCGGCCTCCATTTCATTCAGGACTTATTTGCTGAGTTCAGGCATTAGTTGCTGCGGCTGCCACCGAAAGCAACGTGGGAGGCAGCGGTTCCGCCACCGGTGTAAATACCAGCCAACGCGGATGCGTTGTTGTAGAACTGGCCTTCGATGGTGCCGGGTACCCCAACCCCACCAGTGCCGTTACCAAACTTGCCGGTCGAACCAATGGTCGTACCAGCAAAGTTCACGGTATTGGTGCCATTGGTGATGGAACCAGTCAGTGTGTTGTTGACACCACCGCCCGACACATAATTGGCCGTCAAAGTACCGCCATACAGCTTGGGCGCTGTGGGCAGATTGTCAGACGCCGTACCCACCCCCTGAATGCCGATCACGTTGTACGTGGCATTGGTCAGCGTGGGCATGGTGGTGGTGGGGTTGTCGCCCACGTACCACACGGTGCGGCTGTTGCTGCCCATGTTCAGGTCAGTGCTGTTGGTGGGGGGCGTACCGGCGGCGCGGGGTGCCCACTCACCAAAATACACACCGCTGCCAATGGCCAGAGGGGTGCCGCTGGCATCGGCCACCTGCCCGATCACCAGACCGCCAAATTGCGGTGCCAGGAAGAAAGTATTCACCTGGCGCACGCTGTTGATCATGAACTTGGATGTGCCCTGGGTAGCCGAAGCATTCCACACCTGGGCAATATCCATGGACACAGGCGCTCCCGCATCTGCACCGGTCATGATGGCGCCTTGGCCCTTGCTGGCAATGGCTGTGTTGGAACCATTGACCGGACCTTTGGCGATATCGATAAAGCCCAGAAGGCTGTTCTCGAATTTCAGGCCGGCATTTCCACCGCCAAACAACGCATGGTTGGAGTTACCCACCGCCACATTGGCCGTGTTGGAACTGCCCCCCGATGCGGCCATGGCTGCGCCACTGCCCAATAACGCCATTGCGGCCAAAGCAATCATGGATTTTTTCATGATAAATTTCCTTTTAAAAAGGTTGGACATGGTTGAGAAAACTTGTTTTTTACGAAAAACAAGCAAAAAAAACTTAAAACTTGATGGTCATCCCCGCCGTAATGGTGCGGCCTGGGCCAGGTATGACGTTTTTGGACATGGGGTCCATATAATATTGATCGGTCAGGTTGATGATGTTCAGGTTGAATGCCACCTTTTTACTCACCTGGAAATGCGCGTACAAATCATGCAACATGACCGACTTCCAATACAGCGCATCCCGCCCACCCCGGAACCAGACTTTCTGCATATCGGCATCCGCCAGCAAACCATTCAATTGCTTGTTTTCTGCCCCGGTGTGGTAAGTGCCGCGCCAGCCGATTTGCAGGCGCTCATTCAATAGCCGGGTGCCCAGCTCCATATTGATGGAATATTTGGGCTGCAAGCTCATGCCGCTATAGGTTCCGGGAAAGCCGCCTTCCATACAGGTTGGAATACGGTTGTAGAACGGGTCCATGCTGCTGGCAAAATCCTTGTCGCACATTTCCTGCTTCAAACGGTAGGTGCCGCCTAATCCGCCAAAAAAGCGCCCGCTGTCAAAGCGCGATTGCAATTCGATCCCTTGGGTTTTTTTCTTATCGAACTGGATGGTGTCCATGTACGCGGTGCGGTCGATAAAATCCTTGATCTCAGTGTTGTAATAGCTGATACGGGCATCCGCCAGTGCCAGGCTGGGGAAGAACTGTGCCAGATTATGCGCATAGCCAATTTCAAAATTCGTACTGCGCTCTGGCTTGCTGGCACCATTGACCGCCAGAGTGCCCAGCGTACCTGCACCATCCACCACGGAACTGCTGGTCAATTCATAAATACTTGGAAAGCGTGTGGTCTGTGCATAGCGTGCAAAGCCGGTGCCAAATTTGCCGATTCGGGCGGTGGCGCTCAATACCGGGCTCCAGGCATGGCCGGATTGGTCGGCAGAATTTTCCCAGGCCTGGCCGGCGTCAAGTTGTTCGTAAACTTCATCGTTTTCATGGATAGGAATTCTTTTTGGGACTTTCTTGCCTGAAAGATCTGTTGACTGCCAGAGAGTGCCATCCACGGTTTCATTCACATCAAGTTCGCCCGAGGCAAAGGGATTTTTGGAAGAATCGGGCTTTCCGTTCACCAGGGGCAGGTAGGCGGTCTTTTTCCAGTATGACGTTTGGTTTTCTTCAACACTAGGACTCCATGTTTCACGCCCCCTCATAAAGGCGGAAGCGGCCTCCTGGGCATTAATGTATGCCTGCATTGCAGGTGTTATCACCTTATTATTATGTAAGAGACCCCAGTAGGCATCCCAATCAGATTGGGTCAGTGCATTAGATGCGTTTATTACCTTCTGTCTCAATTCATAAATCTTTGCCAAATCTGTGGGGCTAATCGCTTCGCCATATTTCAGATTTACCCCCACCTTTTTCCTGGCAGCCCCTGCATATTTGGCTTTGGCCGTATCCTTGCCGGAATACCGCATATAGCGGGTGCCCGCCGTCAGCGTCAGCCAGGGGGTGGGCTGATAGCTTAAATTCATGGTGGCAGAATATTCCTTGCGTTCACCGGAACGCGGGCCAAAAAAGTCAGTGCTGGCGTGTACCGTGCTGCCATCAATGCCCAGGCCACCGCTTGCCATGGAGAGTTTGGTTTCCTGTATCCGGTCGTTGAGTTTTTCACGCTGGTAATTGACGCCCACCATCAATTGCAGATTGTCGGCCAGTTTGATCTGGTTACTCAAATCGAGCCCGGTGCGGTCGTGGCTGGTCCATTGCCGCCCCCTGGAGACAATGGTTCCATCATGGTCCATAAAGCCCGGTGGCAAAAGGCTGGGATCGAAATTCGGATCATTCGCCCCCTGGTCAACTATTTTCAAACGGCGATAGGTGTCGTCATCCATATCAAGCATATAAGGCGAAATGCCGGTTTGATGCCGAATACCGCTGGTTTTGGTATGCCACAGGCTGGCTTCCAGGTTCAGCCATTTGGAATCTTCGGGCTTGATTTCATAGTCGAGCTTGTAGCGATCCACCTTCATTTTTGAGTGCGGCCCTTCCATAACAAAGCGCCGCTCTTTGGAAAAATCTTTATTTGGGTTTTGGTGTTCATACGATTCCCGATATTCCATCATCAATAGTGAGGTGCCGGGCGTGGTCTCGCCAAAATTCATATCGTTGCGCATGAACGATAGGCCTATTTTTTGCGCATTCGGCAAATACCAGTTGTTTTTCAGCAGCGTGGTTTCGGTTTCGCTGGCGGTGTTGTATACCTCATCGCCTGCGCCGTACAGCTTGGTCACGTTGGGAATGAGTACATCTGTGCTGCTTTTGTCCAGATAATCATGCCCGGCATATTTGTCGGCGTTCTTCTTGCCTGCGTAATAGTTACCCTGGGTGCGCTTGCTGTACGAGGCGAGAAAATCCGTCATCTCATTGCGCCCGGCAATGGCCAACATGCCCGATTTGCTGTCGAAGTCAAAAATATCCCCGCTCTTATTGCGTGGGTTTTCCGAAAAGGGACTGACGTTGTTCACCTCGTAACGAATGGCACCAGGAATGTTGCGGTAATCCTTGCCATAGGCTGAATTGGCATCGAACCGGGGCTTGCTGCTGTTGCTGGAGGTGTCGGCTTTCAGTTCGATACCGAAGTTCTTGCCTTCGGGAATGATGTCGCTCGCTTCAATGGTGCGGATGTTCACCGCCCCGCCGATGCCGCTTTTGATGCCGCGCGAGAGCGACGGGCCTTTTTCCACCTCGATGCTGCGGAACATGGCCGGGTCGGCATAGCTGCGATTGCCTGCGCCGAAGAAGTGCAGCCAGACGTTGGTGGACTGCTCGGTGCCGTCGATGGTCAGCGGCACGCGCCCTTCGCCAGTCAGGCCACGGATGTTGGGCGTAATCGACTGGCTGCCGCGCGTGTCCATGCTGTAGACGCCGTTCATGCCCTTGAACACGTCGCCGGGGTTGGTGGTCTGAAAGCGTTGTAACTCCTCCCGGCCCTGGTACACGGTGGTGACGTTTTTGTCATATACGTCGTCACGGCCTTTTTCGTCGCGCGTCCGCTCACCACTTACCGTGACTTCCTGCATTGTTTTAGCGGTTGCTGCAGGTTCTTGCGTGGACTGGTCATGCTCTCTGGCGCTGACCGCCGGTGCCCGCCACTCCTTGACGGCGCCCTGCTCTTGAGCATAGGCCGCCCCCATGCTCCAACAGGCCAGAGCAACAGCTGTGGACAGGTATGGCTTTCTTAAAACACCAGAACAAGCATCGAAATAATAATGATTTCGATTAATTTCAACATTTTCCCGCATCTTGGTAAAAACAGTCATGGCACGCTTGGTTGAGATGAGAACTGTGGTGAAGCCTATTGCGGCACAGAAGTGCCGCCCGGCTTTGCTGAAAGCTTGTCGACCCGCTTGCTTGCCCCCCCTCTCAAGGTCTAATCAGTGAGACGCTGCAGCAGTGGTTCCTAAGGCTTCGACGAAAAGGCAGCTCGGCCGTCACCAATCGGAATGACGGAATTCTCTCGACCCGTCGCACAAGATGCTCTTGATAATTATCAAGAGGGAAAAAACATCACCATGTGCCCTGAAGCAGTCGCCTCTTCTATTCACGCTGTTCGGATCAGAATCGGCCAGCCAGGATTGAGGCGTTTGAGTACATCCGGGTATGAGGCTTGGGGTCCATTTCTTCAATCACCTCCTTCGGCACGCTCACCAAGTGCCCTCTGCTCAGCAGGCAATCCCATCTTGGCGGCCTCAATCACCTCCTCCTCTGTCGTCCGTTTGTTCTCCTGCAGCGCAAGCACGCCTTCGTCGATCGTGCCTGGTATGACAGGGACCAGCACCAGGACATCACGCTTTTGGCCCAGGCGGCAGGCACGATCCTCCGCTTGGCGCATCAGCGCTGGCGTCCAAGGCATGGACGCGAAGGCAACGATGTTCGCCGCGGTCAGCGTGGTACCCACTCCAGCGGCCATCGTGGTGCCGATGAACACCTTGTACCTGGAACTGCAGGTCGACCTCACGCACCAGCCCCCCCATGCGCTCATAGTTACCGATCACCCAGTCACAGCCATGCAGCGTGGCCATGCGGTCATCGCCCAGCATGCCGACGACCGCATCGGGGTAGACCATCTTGATCTCGCGCTCCCAGTTCAGCCGCAACGAGGCTGGACAAACGATGAGGACACGCTGCTTGCCTGCAGCAAGGCGGCAGGCCACCACGGTCTGGGGCTCTTGCCCAGGCCCATGTCGTCACCCATGCAGGCACCCGATTGGCCCAACATGAAGGCAACACCTTGCGCCTGGTAGTCCCGCAACACGCCTCAGGCCTGCAAAGCAGCAAGCGCGACCTGGTCGTGCTGCAGATCCTCCTTAGGTGAGCGTTTTCTTCGGCGAGCGCAACTGTGTGGCGGCAAGAAAGGCCAGCAGGCACAGCGCGGTGAGCATGACAAAGCTTTCATGGAAGGCGGCCATGCGGGCATCTGCGGCAGAGAGCGCGGGGTTGGCCATCTGCACATCCAGCCGCCACTCCAGCACGATGCCGCACAGGCCCACGCCAATGGCACCGCCCAGCATGCGAATAAAGCTGATGGTGCCTGCGCCCTGGGCGATCAGGGATTTATCCAGCGGGCGCATGGCACCCAGGTTCAGGCTGGGCAGGATAAAGCCCAGACCGATGCGGCCCACGATGATGAAGCCAGCCAGCAGCCACAGATCAATACCGGGGTTGACCCAGAGCATCAGCAGGAAGGACATGGCCAGCAGCAGCATGCCCGTGCTGACCAGCCAGTGCGTAGGCTGGGTATCGGCCAGGCGGCCTGCCAGCGGAATGGTGATGGCCAGCACAAGGCCAGCGGGCAGCAGCAGGTTGCCTGCGTAGGCAGCGGACATGCCCAGCCCCATCTGGATGAACACCGGAATCAGATAGGTAGAGCCAAACATGGCGGTGCCATAGATAAAGCAGACGATGCTGCCCATGACAAAGGGGCGGTAGCCAAACAGGCGCAAGTCCATGAGGGGCTGCCTCTGGGTGCGCAGCAGGCGTTGCTGCCAGAGCACAAAGGCCACAAGGCAGAGCACGGCCACGGCCAGCAGGATGGCCGCTTCCGTATGGCTGCGGTGAAAGGCGACCAGCGCATTCATGATGCCCAGTGTGCCAGCGGTGACCAGGCCCAGACCCAGCACATCCAGCTTGTTGCCATTGGACTGCGACTGCTGCCCCTCGGGCGCGGAGGTGGGCACAAATTTCCAGGCCAGCCACAGCGACAGCAGGCAGGGAGGAATCACCATGAAGAAGGTAGAGCGCCAGCCCATCCAGTCCACCAGCAGCCCGCCCAGGGCAGGTGCAATGGCAGGTGCCAGCACCACGCCCATGCCAAAGATGCCGCCTGAGCGCCCCTGCTCATGCGGCTGAAAGGCGCGCAGGATGATGACAGCAGGAATCGGCTGGATGATGCCTGCGGCCAGCCCTTCGGCCACGCGGGACAGCAGCATCAGCTCAAAGTGCTGCGACAGGCCGCCCACGATGCCACCCAGTATCAGCAGCCCTATGGAGTAGGCATAGGTGGCGCGGTAGCCAAAGCGCGAGAGCATCCACGGCGTGACCAGCATGCCAATGGTGGAGGCCATCATGAAGGACGAGGTGATCCACTGCGCGCGTTCCTGCCCCACCTGGAAATAGGCGCTCATGGCCGGAATGGCTACGTTCACGCTGGTGGCGGGAATGATGGAGGCAATCACGCCCACCATCAGCGCCATCAGCAGCAGCCAGCGGTAGCGATCGCCGTAGCGGGCTTTCAGAACTTCGGAAGGCGCGGGTGCAAACAGATGCATGAAAGAGATCAGCCCATAGAGAGCAAGTAACGCAGGCTGCGCAGCCTACGCCTGTGGACTTCATCTGGCTGCCCGTTGGCGACAGTGACCTGACCGCAAGTGGGGCAGATGCAGGCCTGACCACGCTGCTCGGCAGGCAGGCGCTCCAGTGCCTGTGGCGCGATCTGGGTTTGCATGCACCAGCAGCTTTCGGCAGGCAGCCCGGCTGCTACGGCACATTGGTTAGGCTGGCCGCACAGCGGGCAGTGTGAAGGATTCAGTGAAGCAGACATGGCCTGCAGTGTAGGGCCGCAGGCGCTGGCTGGATACATGAGGGGGATGCCTCAATTGAGCGTCAAAAGTGCCTCCAGCGCTTATGTAGCAAGCGCTGGCAGCTATATATTTTGTGAAGCTATGTCAGATGCGCAATACTGAATCTGAATCGGCATCTGCCCCAGGCGGCGAAACAGCATGCGATCGCCCACGATGGGCCACCAGTCATAGAGAAACATCTCCATGGGTCGCCACAGCGCGACCCAGCCACCAATGTCCAGCGTCTCGCGCAGGGTGGAGGCGACAGTGCCTTCACCCAGCCATTGCGAGCCAATCAGCGCTGCCGCCAGGACAGACAGGCCAATGCACAGGCTGATGACGCCCCGGCGCAGATGCAAGCGCAGGCGGTGTCGCGCATGCACCGCCTGTCGACTGAAGTAGTCGCGCGTGGCATTGCAGATGGCCTGCTCGGCCTGCGTCTGCACGGCTGGATGGTCTACGTGCAGGATCAGCGCCAGCGGCTTCCAGCGCGAAGGCTGCGCCCGCGCGCTGTCCACAATGTGCTCCACCACGCTGGAGTGCAGGTCCTTGCTGCGCAGGGGGGATGGGTCCATGGCATCGAACAGCTTGTTCAGGTCCTGGAGGTGGACTTCAATGGTCTGGCAGCCGGCGGGAATGGCATCGCCGCGAATGGTGGTGGGGTGCACGGGAGGAAGCTTACAGAGATGCAAAAGGCTGCAAGCTTAGCAAGTGCCGGTGCTATGGCTTGTTCCATTGCTTGCGCAAGGCTGCGCAGTGGTCTTTGTGGGGCATGGCAGGGGTGCGCACCACATGGTCGCTGTCTGCAGCATCGGCCACGGGCTGGTCTCCGGCCTGCGCAATGGCAATGGTGCGGGATGTTTCGGCAGGCAACCAAGCAGGAACGCCCACGCTGCGCAGCACATGACCACGGCCAGCAATCAGCAGCACCGTTTTGCCCGGCTGCAGCTGTTGCTCCAGGGTGTGTGCCATGCGTGCATCTTTGGCCAGCTGGATACGGGCCATGGGCGTGATCTGGGCCTCGGGCAGCAGGTCGCAATGGCCGCTGCGAATCGCTTCGCGCTGGCGCTGCCAGGCTGCAGGGGGTAAATGGCTGTCCCACTTGGCCTGCTGCATGACGGCCTGCATTTGCGCACGTGGCAGATTGCCACCGAAGACCGGCACCCCGGCGCGTACTGCGGTCATTACCGTGGGGCCGTAGTGCTTCCACGGCCAGCCTTTGTCATTCCATTGCAGCGCCTGCTGCACTTCGGCCTCTGTGGCTGTGGTGGGCAAGGCTTGTGTGCTGTGCCCATCGTCCGCCATTTCCAGCACCACAGCAGCCAGCTGGCCGCGCTGCGCCAAAGTCTGCACCGTGCGCTGCTCCCACTGGTGGTGCGCCGTGGCATCGTGCTGCTCGCCCAGCAGCAGTACGGCAGGCATGGGCTGTTGCGCTATCTGCTGCAGCCATGCTTCGGTGCTGAGCGGGGCAGGCTGCCAGGTGCTGCAGGCGGACAGTGCTCCCGCCATGACCATGGCCATCCATGCTTTTCTAATAAGAATTGTTCTCATCTTCATGGATGGATGGTAATGGGAAGTGGGTGTTTTGTCTGCTTGAATAGACCCGGCGCACTCCCTCTACCGCTTGCGGGAGAGGGCTGGGGTGAGGGTTGCATTTCACTCCTTCCCCCGCTGGGGGAAGGCGGGGGTGGGGGGGCTACACGTGCTTTGTTACAGCGATTTGCTTGGATTGAGCGAGGGAGTCGGGTCTCGGCCCGACAGCCGAGTTCCTTTTTGTGCGCGACAAAAAGGAACCTTCACGCTTGCGTGGGGTGAAACGCATATTGCGAAGCAATGTGAGTGGAGACCAAAAAGCGCGTCTGCGCCGCTGTCCGACAGAGCTCGCTGCACTCCTTCGCCGTTCCGCTCAAACATGCTGTCGGAAATCAGAATTTTTATGTGAAAGCACGCCAGTCCTGCAGCTGGCGTGCGGGGGTGAACCAGTGCATTGTTTTGTAGATGCTAGTTTGGCGTTTTAAGACCAATTGGCCTCTAGGGCGTGTTCACATAAAGCCTTCAACCCCATTTGTGATCTCCATCATCAGGGGCGGCGAACCCAATGTTGATGTGAACACGCTCTAAGGCTTATGCAGAAAGCGCTAGCAGCTATGAATTTAGTATTCGCTTCGCTGCGATCGCAGGGGATTGCGACCAATGTCTGCACGCGTGGGATCCCCCAGGCCCCGCAGGGCCTGGTTGTGGATGGGCAGGGTGCTTATTCGGGCGTGATGCCGGCAGCCTTGATCACCTGCCCCCACTTGGTGGTTTCCGCCGTCTGGAACTGTGCCAACTCCGGGGGGGTGGTGGTCCAGGCCTCGGAGCCGGACATGTCGAAGAACGAGGCCGCTGCCGGGCTGCCGACGGCGGTGCGCAGCAGTTGATTGAGTTTGGCCACCACGGGGGCGGGCGTGTGGGCGGGGGCATAGGCCGCGAACCAGTAGCCCATGTCATAGCCTTTGACGCCCGCTTCGGCGATGGTGGGTACGTCGGGCAGCTGGGGGCTGCGCTTGGAGGTGGAGTAGCCCAGCGCGCGCAGCTTGCCGGCCTTGATCTGCGGCACGCCGGTGGACATGTCGGTGACCATCAGGTTGATCTGCCCGCCCATCAGGTCGGTGATGGCCTGCGGGTTGCTTTTGTAGGGCACGTGCAGGATGTCCACGCCGGCCAGCTGCTTGAGCATTTCGCCGGCCATGCGGCTGGAGGAGCTGCCGCTGCCAAAGCTCAGCTTGCCGGGGTGGGCCTTGGCAAAGGCCAGCAGCTCACCCACGGTCTTGTAGGGGGCGTTCATGGGCACCACCAGCACCTGGCCGCCCTTGCCCAGGCCGGTCAGCGGGGCAAAGTCCTTGACCGGGTCGTAGGCGAGTTTTTTGTACAGGTGCTCGTTGGCCGCGTGCGTGGTGTTGGTGGTGATCAGCACGGTGTAGCCATCGGCCGGGGCCTTGGCCGCCTCCTGGGCGGCAATCATGCCGCTGGCGCCGCCCTTGTTCTCGACGATCACGGGCTGCTGGGTCTGCTCGGTGATCGACAGGCCCAGGGCGCGCGCCAGCTGGTCGGTCGCGCTGCCGGCCGCGAACGGCACCAGCAGGGTGATGGGCTTGCTGGGAAAGCTGCCCTGGGCGAAGGCGGCGGGCGCCAGGGCCAGCGCGAGGCTGGCGGTCAGCAGGTGGCGGCGGGTCGTGCTTGTCATGGTTGTCTCCTGTGTGGTTATGGGAATGGTCAAGCGGGACGGGCAATCCAGGGGGCGAGAGCCCCGGGAACGGAAATCGGCATCTGCAGCACCCGGAAGCACAGCGTCTTGCCGTGGCTGTCGAGGTTCAGGGCATCGTTCACGCCCCCGTCCAGCACCTCGTCCAGCACCAGGTTCATGGCCTGCAGCTGCGGCAGCAGGTAGCGGCGCACCTGGCGCGGCTGGCGATCGGCAAACAGCTGGGCCACGGCGGCCTCGGTGACCTGGGCGCAGATCGGCTCCCACAGCTGCGGGTGGAAGGCGATCACGCTGATGTTGGAGCGGTTGCCTTTGTCGCCCGTGCGGCCATGGGCCAGCTGGTACAGGGGGACGGTCAGGGTGGTGGGTTCAGCCATGGGCGTGCTCCGGTGCCGGGCCAGGGGCGGTGGCCCAGGTGAACCCGGTGGGGATGTGGGTGTGGGGGATCAGGCAGGAGGTCAGCCCCAGGCGCTGGCGCATGTGTGTGCGCACCCCGCCGCCGCCCGCCGGACCGCAGCAGTACAGGGCGTTGACCTCGCGCGGCAGGCGCTGGGCGGTGGCGTGGTCGGCATGCTGCCAGGCCATGCGCAGGCGCACATCGTGGGGGGCGTGCCGCAGGTCGGCGCCGTCCAGCCAGCTGCTGGCATCGTTGCCCCAGACGCTGGTCACGCCGATCAGGTCGGTGCGCAGCGGCGCGAGATGGCCCAGGCGTTGCTGGATGGTCTGACCCGCCAGACGCGCGCGCTCGGCCGCACGTGGGCCGGCGTAGGAAATTTCGGCCTCCGCAAACCAGCCCGTGGCGTAGCAGACGTTGACCTTCAGCGTGTCGGGCCGGGGGTGGCCGCGCACCTCTTCCAGGCGCACGCGGTCGGGCCCCACGGCGCTGACCTGGGCCTGGGTGATGTCGGCCACCACGTCGGGGGTGAGGTACTGCGCCGGATCGTGGATCTCGTACAGCAGCTGTTCTTTGACTGTGGCCGGGGTGATGCAGCCGCCCGTGCCCTGGGGCTTGAAGAGGGTGCAGTGGCCGTCGGCGTCGATCTCGGCGATGGGATAGCCCAACTGGTCCAGGCCCGGCACGTCCTTGTAGCCGGGATCGGCAAAGTAGCCGCCGGTCACTTGCGTGCCGCATTCCAGCAGGTGGCCGACCATGGTGGCGCGGCCCAGGCGGTCCCAGTCGTCCCAGGCCCAGCCGTAGTGGGCCATGACCGGACCGACGACCAAGGAAGGGTCGGACACCCGGCCGCAGACCACGATGTCAGCCCCGGACTGCAGGGCCGCCGCAATCGGCTGGGCGCCGATGTAGGCGTTAGCACTGACCAGTTCTTGTGCGGGCATGCGCTCGGTCAGGGCTTCGGCCAGCAGCGGGCGGTGCGCGGGGCTGCTCAGGTCATCGCCGTGCACCACGGCAATCCGCGGCGTGCGCGTGCCCAGGGCCTGGGCCAGGCGGTGGATGGTGCGGGCCGCGGCCTGCGGGTTGGCGGCGCCGAAGTTGCTGACGATGCGGATGCCGTGCTGCAGGCAGTCGGCCAGCACCGGGCGCAGAAACTCGGGCATCAGCGGTTCGAACCCGGCCTCGGGGTTGCTGCGCCGGGCCAGCTGGGCCAGGGCCAGGGTGCGTTCCGCCAGGGTCTCGAAGATCAGCACCGCAGGCTGGCGCTGGCGGATCAGCTCCTGCACGACGGGGCCGGCGGCATCGATGCGGTCCCCGGAGAAGCCCGCGGCGCAGCCGATCAGTAGGGGCGGGGTGGTGGCGTGGGGTGAAGTCATGGAATCTCCTGCTGGCCACTATAGGAAGGGCTGGCTAAGCTGTGAAATCGATAATTGAGATGAATTGATTTGGAAGTCAGATGAATATTTCGGCCCGCGACATCCAGGCCTTCCTGGCCCTTGCCGAGGTGAAGAACTTCACCCGTGCGGCCGCGCGCTGCCACCTGTCACAGCCGGCGTTCAGCGCGCTGATCAAGGCGCTGGAGGACCACGTGGGCCTGAAGCTGTTCGACCGCAGCACGCGCCACGTGCTGCTGACGCAGGAGGGCGAGCGCTTCTGGCTGTCGGCCCAGCGGATTGCCGAGGAACTGGAGGACTGCGCCAAGGCCATGCGCGACACCGCCCAGTTGGCGCGCGGGCATGTGGCCGTGGCCCTGCTGCCCTCCTTGGCGGCGGGCTGGCTGCCCGGCGTGCTGGCGCAGTTTCTGGCGCGCCATCCCGGGGTGGAGGTGGCGGTGCAGGACGTGTTGTCCGAGCCCTGCATCACCGCCGTGGCCCAGGGGGAGGCGGACTTTGCCCTGGCGGCGATCCGCGCCGACACGCCCGAGCTGCAGGCGGAGCCGTTTTGCCGCGATAGCTTCCACCTGGTGTGCCGCGACGACCACCCGCTGGCGCAGCAGGCCGAGATCGGCGTGCCGGATCTGCAGCCCTGGCCGTTTGTGCACCTGGCTCGGCACAGCAGCGTGCGCCAGTACCTGGATGCGGCGCTGTTTCCCCAGACCCTGCGCACCCTGGTCGAGGTGGAGCAACTGGCCACGGTGATGGGGCTGGTGCAGGCGGGGCTGGGCATCAGCGTGGTGCCGGCGCTGTCGCTGTTCCATTTCGACAAGCCCGGCCTGTGCACCCGGGCCTTGCAGCTGCCGGCGATGGAGCGCCAGATCTACCTGGTGCGCCGCCGGGGGCGCAGCCTGTCCGTGGCGGCCCAGGCCTTGTACCGGCTGATGCAGGACATGCGGCCGGCGTGCGTGACCGCCTGAGCGGCCGCGCCGCCGGGGTCGCGAACCATCAAGTCAAAACCGCCTTCAGCCCATGCTGCAAGCGCGCTGCATGCTCTGGATGTGGAAGCGTGCAGGCGCCGGCCTGCCAGCCACACCGGGCCTGCGGGCCGGGGAGCGCGTCAGTTCTTGCCGTACAGCGGCGAGCGCGGTCCGTACAGCAAGCCGTTGGGCGTGCCGGCTGCCAGCAGGCGGTTGATCGCCACGCCGGCCATGGGGTGGGCGGCATCGGTGGCCGAGTTGACGACCTGGTTGACCAGGGCCGTCACCAGCATGCCGATCAGGCCGCCGCCCGAGTTGTTATCGCTTTCCTGGTTGGAGGCCGAGGCGCGGCCATCCCAGAGCTGGGTGCCGGTGCGCAGGTCCACCAGGCGTGCTTCCACGCTGACCACGGTGGCGCTCTGGATCACCTGGTAGGTGGTGCCATAGCGGGTGACGCGCAGGTACAGCGCGGCGTCGGCGCCAAAGATCTCCTGGAGCTTGGCGGGGGCCACCTCGTGGATGTCGCTGGCGATTTCCAGGCCGTTCTGGCGGAAGGTTTCGCTCACCAGGGTCACGGGCAGGACGTAGTAGCCCGCCTCGGCCAGGGGCAGGGTCGCCTGGGACAGCACGCTGGCACTGGCCTGCACTTCGGGTGCGTCATTGATGGGCGGCAGCACCAGGATGGAGGCCGGCTTGGCCGCGCGGTAGGCGCTGTAGTCCTTGCCGGGGGCCGTGGCGCAGCCCGCCAGCCAGGCGCAGGTGGCCAGCAGGGGCAACCACTTCAGGATGCGGGGGATCAGGGGAATGCGCATGTCAGATGCCGTTCTTCTTCAGGTTGCCGACCAGGTAGTCGATGTACGGGGCCGATTCGGGGAACTGCTTTTTCTCCTGCTCCCAGGCGGCCAGCGCCTGGTTGGTGCGGCCGGTGTTCAGGTACAGCAGGCCCAGGTGGGCCTGGTAGCCGGGCGGCAGCTGCGCGCCCTGGCTGGCGCTGACCTGCACGCCTTTTTCCAGTGCCAGGATCTGCTCTTCGGTGGCCGGGCCGTCGCTCTTGAGGTACTGGTAGACCTGGTTCTGGTAGCCGTTCCAGCTGTACAGGGGCTTGGGCGCGGCGCAGCCCACCAGCAGGGTGGCCAGCGCCAGGCTGGCGCCCGCGCGAATGGCGGTGTGGAGGTGCATGGTGCGGCCTTTCAACGTGCGGTCGCGGCCAGGGCGGGCAGTGCGCCGGCATCGACGGCTTCGCACAGGCGGTCCACGGCCTCGCGGATGGCCAGGTCCAGCACCTTGCCGTTGAGGGTGGAGTCGTAGCTGGCGGTGCCGCCGAAGCCGATGATCTCGCGGTTGGATAGCTGGTACTCGCCCACGCCCTGCACGGAGCGCACCACTTCCGAGGTGCGGATGTTGACCACGTTCAGCGTGACCTTGGCATAGGCGGTTTGCGTCTTGCCGCGGCCCAGCACGCCGAACAGCTGCTTGTCGCCGACTTCCTTGCGGCCGAACTCGGAGATGTCGCCGGTCACCACGTAGTCCGCGCCCTTGAGCTGCTGTGTGGTGCCCTGGATGGCCGCTTCCTGCTTGATTTCGGCCATGTTGTCACGGTCCAGCACGTTGAAGCGGTTGGTTTGCTGCAGGTGGGACATCAGGATGGTCTTGGCCTGGCTGCCCAGACGGTCGACGCCATCCGAGAACGCACCGCGCAGGTAGCTGGAGCGGTTGTCGAACTTGCCCACGGCGATCGGGCTGCGTGGCCCGTGGTAGCTGCGGCTGGCGCTCTGGGTCTGGGTGGCGTTCAGGGCCTGGGACGTTTCCGTCGCGCAGCCGGTCAGCCAGAGAGGAACGGCCACGACAGCGGCCAGGGGGAGCAGTCGGAAAGAGCGCATGGTGCAGTGCAGTGAAGAGACAAGCGAATTGTCTCCATATCGGACCGCGCGATGCTTGCGCCATGTCAGACGCCGGTGCGTTGCCCGGACCCCGATCGGGGCCGGGGCTGCGGGTCATGCCCGGGTCAGCAGGGCCGGGGTGGCGGTGACGGCGCGTTCCTGGCCGACCTGGAAGTGCACCATGGCCTGGACCAGTTGCACGGACTGGGCCTCCAGTGCGCGCGTGGCGGCGGCGGCTTCCTCGACCAGGGCGGCGTTCTGCTGGGTCACGGCATCCATCTGCGTGATGGCGTGCTGCACCTGTTCCAGGCCCTGGGTCTGCTCCTGGCTGGCCGCGCTGATCTCGCCGACGATGTCGGTCACGCGGCGCACACCGGCCACCACGTCGCGCATCACCACGCCTGCTTCCTCGACCAGGGTGTGGCCGGCGTCGACACGCTCCACGCTGGCGGTGATCAGGTCCTTGATCTGCTTGGCTGCATCGGCACTGCGCTGCGCCAGGGTGCGCACCTCGCTGGCCACGACGGCGAAGCCGCGGCCCTGCTCGCCGGCACGCGCGGCTTCCACGGCGGCGTTCAGCGCCAGGATGTTGGTCTGGAAGGCAATCGCGTCGATGACGCCGATGATGTCCACGATCTTGCGCGAGGCCTCATGGATGTCGCCCATGGTGCCCACCACCTGGTCGACCACCTGGCCGCCGCGGCTGGCCAGCTCCGAGGCTGAGACCGCGAGCTGGTTGGCGGTGCGGGCGTTGTCGGCGTTCTGGCGCACGGTGGAGGTCATTTGCTCCATCGACGCGGCGGTCTGCTGCAGGGCGCTGGCCTGTTCTTCCGTGCGGCTGGACAGGTCCAGGTTGCCGCTGGCGATCTGGCTGGAGGCCGAGGCCACGCCGTCCGCACCCTGGCGCACCTGGCCGACCACGTTGCGCAGCTGGTCACCCATGCCGTCCAGGGCGCGCAGCAACTGGCCGGTTTCGTCCTGGGCATCGCTGTGCACGCGGTGCGTCAGGTCGCCGGCGGCCACGGTTTCCACGGCGTGCACGGCGCGCGCCAGCGGGCTGGTGATGCTGCGCGTGATGGCCACGGCCAGGGCCACGGCGATCAGCACGGCCAGGCCCCCCAGGCCGGCCAACTGCATACGGCCGCGCTCAAACTCGGCCTGCACGCCGGCGGCGGCTTCGCTGATGCGCTGGCGCTGGTGGTCCAGCAGGGCCTGCAGGGTCTGCAGGTAGGCGTCGGCCGCCGGCTGGAAGTCGCTGCGTAGCAGGCGCTCGGCCTCGTCGGCCCGGCCTTCGGCCTTGGCCTGGTAGATGGTGTCACGGGCCTGCACGAAGCGGGTGCGCAGCACGCTGACCTGGTCGAACAGCGCCTGCTCTTCGGGCGTGCTGATCAGCTTTTGCAGTTCCGCTTGCTGGCGCGACGAGGCCTTGGAGGCCTCGACGTTGTCGGCCACGAACTGGCGCGCCAGTTCGGCGTCGCTGCTGCGGGCCACCAGGGCGTGGCGGTTCACGTTGCTGTAGACGGTGCGGTACCAGTCGGAGATGACGCGCTCCTTGGAGAGCGGGCGCGCCATCATGTCGGCCGTGGACTGGGCCACGGCCTGCAGGCGCCAGATGCCGACTGCCAGCATGGTGGCGATGAACAGCGTCAGCACGGCAAAGGCCAGGCCCAGGCGCTTGCCGATGGAGATGTGTTGAAGTGGCATGGAGATGGAGTAAGTAAAAACCCTGATTGGTGGGCGATTGTCCAAGCAATCCTCGTCCCCTCCGTCTACACGCTGATGACAACCTTACATCCCGTAGCAATATCTGCGGGGGTGGTGGCCGCATGCAAAAAGCGCCCCGCAGGGCGCTTGGTCGGGCCTGTCGGGGCCTGGGGCCCCGCGGCTTCAGCGGGCGCCGGCCTTGACCTTCAGGCGCCATGCATGCAGCAGGGGCTCGGTGTAGCCCGAAGGCTGTTCCACGCCCTTGAAGACCAGGTCCAGCGCGGCCTGCATGGCGGCACCGTTGGGGTTGGCGGCCAGGCTCTTGTAGGCGGGGTCGCCTGCGTTTTGCTGGTCCACCACCTTGGCCATGCGGGCAAAGGTTTCGCGTACCTGGGCTTCGGTGACGATGCCGTGCAGCAGCCAGTTGGCAATGTGCTGGCTGGAGATGCGCAGCGTGGCGCGGTCTTCCATCAGGCCCACGTTATGGATGTCTGGCACCTTGGAGCAGCCCACGCCCTGGTCGACCCAGCGTACCACGTAGCCCAGGATGCCTTGCACGTTGTTGTCCAGCTCCTGCTGCTTTTCGGCGTCGCTCCACTTGGGGTCCTTGGCCACAGGGATCTGCAGCAGATCGGCCAGGATGTTTTCGCGCTCGGCGTCGGCACTGGTTTTTTCCAGTTCCTTCTGTACTTCGGCCACATTGATCTGGTGGTAGTGCAGGGCGTGCAGGGTGGCGCCGGTGGGCGAAGGCACCCAGGCGGTGTTGGCTCCGGCCTTGGGGTGGCCAATCTTTTGCTCCAGCATGGCCTTCATCAGGTCGGGCATGGCCCACATGCCTTTGCCGATCTGGGCGCGGCCGCGCAGGCCCATGGTCAGACCAACCAGCACGTTGTTGCGCTCATAGGCCTGCAGCCAGGCGGAAGTCTTCATGTCGCCCTTGCGCACCATGGGGCCTGCCTGCATGGCGGTGTGCATTTCGTCGCCTGTGCGGTCCAGGAAGCCGGTGTTGATGAACGCCACGCGCGCAGGAGCCGCGGCAATGGCGGCCTTGAGGTTGACCGAGGTGCGGCGCTCTTCGTCCATGATGCCGAGCTTGACGGTGTTCTCTGGCAGGCCCAGCAGCTTTTCCACGCGGCCGAACAGCTCGTTGGCAAAGGCCACTTCCGCAGGGCCGTGCATCTTGGGCTTGACGATGTAGACGCTGCCGGTGCGGCTGTTGCGAATGCCGTTGGCACCGAGGCCCTTGAGGTCATGGATGGCGATGGTCGTGGTGATGACGGCGTCCATGATGCCTTCGGGAATTTCCTTGCCTTCTGTGCCCCACAGGATGGCGGGGTTGGTCATCAGATGGCCCACATTGCGCACAAACATCAGCGAGCGGCCATGCAGCTTGACAGGCTGGCCGTTGGCACCGGTGTATTCGCGGTCCGGGTTCAGGCCACGGGTGACGGTCTTGCCGCCCTTTTCAAACGACTCGGTCAGCGTGCCCTTGAGGATGCCCAGCCAGTTGCTGTAGCCCAGCACCTTGTCTTCGGCATCGACGGCGGCGACGGAGTCTTCCAGGTCCAGGATGGTGGAGATGGCCGCTTCTACCACCACGTCTGCCACGCCTGCAGCGTCAGACTGGCCGATGGGGGTGGACTTGTTGATGATGATGTCGATGTGCAGGCCGTTGTTCTTCAGCAGTACGGAAGATGGCGCGGCTGCGTCACCCTGGTAGCCCACGAACTTGTCGGCATCTTTCAGGCCAGTGGTGGAGCCGTCCTTCAGGCTGACGACCAGCTTGCCGCCTTCGACCTTGTAAGCCGTTGCGTCCTTGTGCGAGCCAGTGGCCAGTGGCACGGACTGGTCGAGGAAGTTGCGGGCAAATTCAATGACCTTGGCACCGCGCACGGGGTTGTAGCCCTTGCCTTTTTCTGCGCCGCCTTCTTCGCTGATGGCGTCTGTGCCGTACAGCGCGTCATACAGCGAGCCCCAGCGGGCGTTGGCAGCGTTCAGGGCGTAGCGGGCGTTCAGAATGGGCACGACCAGCTGGGGGCCAGCGATCTGGGCCAGTTCGGCGTCCACGTTTTCGGTGGTGGCCTTGGCGTCCTTGGGCTGCTCGACCAGGTAGCCGATCTGCTTCAGAAACTGCTGGTAACCCGCCATATTGGTGATGGGGCCGGGGTGGGCCTTGTGCCAGGTGTCCAGCTCTTTTTGCAGGCGGTCACGCTCGGCCAGCAGGGCGGCGTTCTTGGGGGCCAGGTCGTTGACCAGGGCATCAAAGCCTTGCCAGAAGGCGGCGGCATCGACCCCGGTGCCGGGCAGCACCTGTTCGTTGATGAAGTTGTGCAGTTCGGTGGCCACTTGCAGGCCGTGGACGGTGGTACGTGCTGTCATGGAGCAACCTCCTTGAATGATGGGAATGCAGGGGAACCGGGGCCGCAGGGAGGAAGCGCGTTTCCTTTTGCAGGCATTGCGTACCACTGTATTGCAAATGAATGCGTTAATAAATTGGACAAAACGCGCAGAACTAATGACTTTTATGCAAAAGTGAACGACACTAGCTCATAGTGTCTTATGCACTATTGATAGCTACTAACGCTTGCTGGATAAGCGCTAGAGGCTAATTTGATGCAAATTTTTGGCGCAAGCAGCCATGGACAAACTCAAAGCTTTCGAGTCTTTCGTCTCTGTCGCTACCAAGGGCAGCCTGACGGCAGCTGCCAAGGCAGAAGGGGTGGCCCCTGCCATCATGGGGCGCAGGCTGGATGCGCTGGAGGAACATCTGGGCGTGAAGCTGCTGGTGCGCACCACGCGGCGCATTACGCTCACACATGAAGGCAGCGCCTTTCTGGAAGACTGCCAGCGCCTGCTGGCCGATGTGGCCAATGCCGAGGCCAGCGTGTCCGCAGGCGGAGTGAAGGCCACGGGGCATTTGCGCATCACCGCCCCTGCCGGTTTTGGCCGCCGCCATGTGGCACCGCTGGTGCCGCGCTTTCATGATCTGCACCCGGATGTGACGATTTCCCTGAACCTGAGCGACCGCGTGGTGGATCTGGCCGGGGAAGGCTATGACTGCGCCGTGCGTGTGGGTGATCTGGCCGATTCCTCTTTGGTGAGCGTGCGGCTGGCAGACAACCGCCGTCTGTGTGTGGCAACGCCCGAGTACCTGCGCAGCTACGGCACGCCGCAGCATCCCTCGGAGCTGGCGCAGCACAAGTGCCTGACGCTGTCGAGCGATGCTTCGCAAACGCGCGGCTGGGCCTTTCGCCTGCCGGGCGATGTGGGCGAGGAGGTGGTGCACATCAAGCCTTCGGGGCCGCTCGATTGCTCGGACGGGCAGGTCTTGCACGACTGGTGCCTGGGCGGCTGGGGCATTGCCTGGCGCAGCACCTGGGAAGTGGAAGGCGAGATTGCTGCAGGCCGCCTGGTGGAAGTGCTGGCAGACTTTGCAGCACCACCTAACGGGATTTACCTCGTGTTTCCACAGCGCAAGCACATGACGCTGCGCCTGCGCCTGTGGATGGACTATCTGCGGGCACACTATGCACGTCCCGAGTTCTGGAGCAAAGGCATACAAGCATGACCCTGGAAGCGATTTTTGCCAGCCTGCACATGCTGGCCATTCTGACGGCGGTGGTGTTCATGTCCAGCCAGGCGGCCCTGTGCCGCACGGAATGGATGAATGCTGCCGTGGTGCGCCGTCTGGCGCGGCTGGATGTGATTTATGTGGGCGCGCTGCTCGTGCTGCTGCTGACCGGCGTGGTGCGTCTGGTCTGGGGCATCAAGGGCTGGGACTGGTATGTCTCGCAGCCGCTGTTTCACTGGAAGATGCTGCTGTTCGTGGTGATGGCGGCGCTGGCCGTGTGGCCCTCCATACAGCTGCGCAAATGGCATCAGGCCTTGGAAGCCACGGGGGCTTTGCCTGCAGAAGATGCGGTGCGCGCCGTGCGCCGCTGGATCATGGTGCAGGCACACATCATGCCGGTGATTGCCGTGATCGCTGTCTTCTGGGTGCGGGGCATGTAGGCATGGCGGGCAGGGCTTCGGCACGCTGCGGCCTTGGCACGTAAAATCGCCGGATGCTTTCTGTCAAACAAGAATTGCTCGCAGCGCTGGCTGCGCAGCTCGAAACACTTTCGCCAGGCGCTGGCGCACGCGCGGCATTTGAAACCCCTAAAGTGGCAGCCCATGGCGATTTCGCTTGTACGGCAGCCATGCAGCTGGCCAAGCCTCTGAAGGCCAATCCACGCGCACTGGGTGAGCAGCTCAAGGCCGCGCTGGAAGCCACGCCTGCTTTCCAGCAGTGGGTGGATGCCATCGAGATCGCTGGCCCCGGCTTTCTGAACATTCGCCTCAAGCCTGCAGCCAAGCAGGAAATCATTCGCGAAGTGCTGGGCCAGGCCGAGAAGTTCGGCTACCAGCCTGACCGCGGTGAAAAGATTCTGGTGGAGTTTGTGTCTGCCAACCCTACGGGCCCGCTGCACGTGGGCCACGGCCGCCAGGCAGCGATTGGCGACGCCATCAGCAACCTGTACGCCACCCAGGGCTGGAATGTGCACCGCGAGTTCTATTACAACGACGCGGGCGTGCAGATCGACACGCTGACCAAGTCTACGCAGCTGCGTGCCAAGGGCTTCAAGCCCGGTGACGAGTGCTGGCCCACCGACAGCGACAACCCCCTGGCCAAGAATTTCTACAACGGTGACTACATTGCCGACATTGCCAAAGCTTTCCTGAACAAGGAAACCGTGCATGCGGACGACCGTGAGTTCACCGCCAATGGCGATGTGGAGGACTACGACAACATCCGCCAGTTTGCCGTGGCCTATCTGCGCAATGAGCAGGACAAGGATCTGCAGGCATTCAACCTGAAGTTTGACCAGTACTACCTGGAGTCCAGCCTCTACACCAACGGCTATGTCGACGAGACCGTGCAGCGCCTGATTGCCAATGGCAAGACCTATGAACAGGACGGCGCACTGTGGCTCAAGTCCACCGAATACGGTGACGACAAGGACCGCGTGATGCGCAAGACCGACGGGCACTACACCTACTTTGTGCCTGATGTGGCCTATCACATCCAGAAGTTCAAGCGTGGCTTTACCAAGGTCGTGAACATTCAGGGCACCGACCACCACGGCACCATCGCCCGTGTGCGCGCTGGCCTGCAGGCGGCCGATGTGGGCATTCCCGCTGGCTACCCTGACTACGTGCTGCACACCATGGTGCGCGTGGTGCGCAATGGCGAAGAGGTCAAGATCAGCAAGCGTGCAGGCTCCTACGTGACGTTGCGTGACCTGATCGAGTGGACCAGCAAGGACGCCGTGCGCTTCTTCCTGCTGAGCCGCAAGCCCGATACCGAGTACACCTTCGACGTGGACCTGGCCGTGGCGCAGAACAACGACAACCCTGTGTACTACGTGCAGTACGCCCATGCACGCATCTGCTCGGTGCTGCGCACCTGGCAGGAGCAGGGCGGCAAGCTGGAGCAGCTCAAGGACGTGGATCTGTCGGCACTGGAAGGCCCACAGGCCCAGGCGCTGATGCTGATGCTGGCCAAGTACCCCGAGATGCTGACGGCGGCTGCCAACGGCAATGCACCGCACGATGTGACCTTTTACCTGCGTGACCTGGCTTCCTGCTATCACAGCTACTACGATGCCGAGCGCATTCTGGTGGATGATGAACAGGTCAAGCTGGCACGTCTGGCACTGGTCGCCGCGACCGCACAGGTGCTGCACAATGGCCTGGCAGTGCTGGGCGTGAGCGCGCCCGAGCGCATGTAAGCCACTCTCAGTGAACTATCAAGCAAGGTGACAGGCAGTCTTATGGGTAATCAGCAACGGGGAGGCACCCTCCTTGGTCTCATCATCGGTGTGATTCTGGGTCTGGGTATCGGACTGGGGGTGGCGGTTTACGTCACCAAGATGCCTGTGCCCTTCAAGGGTGATCCTCGGTCTGCAGATGACCGCCAGGGCGATAGTGAGCGCTATCGCAACTGGAACCCCAATGCACCGCTGACAGGCGCTCAGCCTGAGCGTGGTGCGGCACCTGCCGCGCCTGAGGTGCAGCCGTCTGCCCCTGCGACCTCTGCACAGAACCCTGTGGCGCAGCCGCCTGCCGTGTCTGCCGACCCGCTGGGTGATCTGGCGCATGCACAGCTCAAGGCTGCTGAGGCCAAGGCCGCTGCAGAAGCGAAGGCTGCGGCAGAAGCAGCTGCCACCAATGACGGCTTTCACTACTTTGTGCAGGCTGGCGCCTTCCGCAGCAAGGCAGATGCAGACGCACAGCGCGCCAAGCTGGCCATGATGGGCTGGGAAGCTCGCATCAGCGAGCGTGAGCAAAATGGCCGTGTGGTCTTCCGCGTGCGCATTGGTCCGTTTGACAAGCGCGGGGATGCTGCGCAGCTCAAGCAAAGGCTGGACGATGCAGGCATCGATTCCAGCATGGTGCGCGTGCAGCAGTGAACTTATGGGGCCTGACAGGCTCTGACATGCCATATTTCGAGAAGGAGTCCTTTTGATGCAACGCCGCCATTTCTCTCTGGCTGCAGCCACGGCTGCCACCTCTCTGGCCTGGGGCCTGAGCCCTGCGATCGCCCAGCCTGCCGTGCCTCAGGAAGGCAAGCAGTACCGCCGCCTGTCCAAGCCTGCGCCTACCGATGTGCCCGCTGGCAAGGTCGAAGTGGTGGAGTTCTTCTGGTACAGCTGCCCGCACTGCCATGCGTTTGAGCCTGTGTTTGCAGCCTGGAAGGCCAAGGCGCCTGAGAACGTCGTGGTGCGCCGCGTACCTGTGGCGTTCAACTCGAGCTTTGTGCCCCAGCAAAAGCTTTTCTACACGCTGCAGGCCATGGACAACTTCGATGCCATGCACGCCCAGGCTTTCCATGCCATCCACGTGGAGCGCAACCGTCTGGCCACTGACGACGCCATCTTTGCATGGGTAGGCAAGCAGGGTGTGGACGTGGCCAAGTTCAAGGAGATTTACAACTCCTTCAACGTAGCCAGCCAGGTGCGCAAGGCCACTGCCTTGCAACAGGCTTACGACGTAGAAGGCGTGCCCTCCATTGGTGTGGCAGGCCGCTACTACACCGATGGCCCCATGGCTGGCAGCATGCCCAATGTGCTGCTGGTGGTGGATTACCTGATTGCCCAGAGCACCAAGTAAGCTCTGCATCTGTAGCTGAATGAAAAGTCCGCGCCATGCGGACTTTTTTATGGACCACAAGCGGCATGACTACAATGTGTCGCAAGAAACGTGCCTTGCCCATGAACTCCAAACTCATCACCTGTCTTTTGCTGACAGCCCTCGCCGGGGCCACAGGCCTTGCACATGCCGAGCGTGCTGACCGCGACAAACCCATGAATATCGAGTCGGACGCGCTGCGCCATGACGACTTGACGCAGACCAGCGTGTTTACGGGCAATGTGGTGATGACCAAGGGCACCATCGTGCTGCGCGGCGAACAGCTGGATGTACGGCAGGATGCCGAAGGCTACCAGCATGGCGTGGTCAAGGCTGCTCCGGGCCAGCGTGCCTATTTCCGTCAGAAGCGCGATACCGCACCGGGAGCACCTGAAGAGGTGATCGAGGGCGAGGGCGAGATCATTGAATACAACGGCAAGACGGATGACGTGAAGTTCATCCGCCGCGGCCAGCTGCGCCGCTACACGGGTGGCCAGCTCAGTGACGACATCATGGGCAGCGTCATCACCTACAACAACCTCACGGACGTGTTCACCGTGGATGGCGCAAAGCGCAGCAATGAGCCTTCGTCAGCCCCTGCTGGCTCCGGCGGCCGTGTCCGAGCCATCCTGGCGCCCAAGAACACTACGCCAGCACCGTCCAGCGCACCTGCACAGACGCTGCAGCCTTCGGATGCACTGAAACTGCAAGGAAACTAATGGCCGAGAAGACCCAAGACACTGCCGCGGTGAGCAAGCTCGAGGCACGGCATCTGGCCAAGTCCTATGGCAGCCGCAAGGTGGTCAAAGACGTGTCCATCACCGTGCAAAAGGGTGAGGTCGTCGGGCTGCTCGGCCCCAACGGCGCGGGCAAGACCACGTCGTTCTACATGATCGTGGGGCTGGTACGCAGCGACGGTGGTGATGTGCTGATTGACGGCCACTCCGTGGGCAATATGCCGATTCACCAGCGCTCGCGCCTGGGTCTGTCCTACCTGCCGCAGGAAGCATCGATCTTTCGCAAACTCAATGTGGAAGACAACGTGCGTGCCGTGCTGGAGCTGCAAAAAGATGCCAGTGGCAAATCGCTGTCGCGCGAAGCCATTGAGCAGCAACTGACCACGCTGCTGCAGGAGCTGCGCGTGGACCACCTGCGCAAGTCGCCTTCGCTGGCGCTGTCCGGTGGTGAGCGCCGCCGCGTGGAGATTGCCCGCGCACTGGCCACGAATCCGCGCTTCATCCTGCTGGATGAGCCGTTTGCCGGTATTGACCCCATCGCCGTGATCGAGATTCAGCGCATCATCAGCTTCCTCAAGGAGCGCGGCATTGGCGTCTTGATTACTGATCACAATGTGCGCGAAACACTGGGCATCTGTGACCACGCGTTCATCATCAGCGATGGCACAGTGCTGGCACAGGGAACGCCGCAGGAGATTGTCGAGAATCCGGATGTGCGCCGGGTATACCTCGGCGAACATTTCCGGATGTAGACCTCCCCTGCAGCGTCATCAATAACAACAAAGGTCGAGAGAGCAAAGAGGGGTACAGCGTTGAAGCCAAGTTTGTCACTGCGGGTCTCACAACATCTGGCGTTGACGCCGCAACTTCAACAATCTATTCGACTGCTGCAGCTGTCGACCCTGGAGCTTTCTCAGGAAGTCGAGCAGATGCTCGACGAAAACCCATTTCTTGAATTGTCTGCCGAAGAGGTCGAACGCGAGGCCTTTGGCGTGGAGCATGCAAATTCCGCGCCAGAGGTGGATGTGCATGCCAGCGACGAAACTTATTTTTCTGTAGCTGACAGCGCCGTATCCACGGGCGCTGAAGGGCAAAAAGATTCAGAAACTCCCGTGGCAGAAGCTGCCGATCTGCCCCAGGACTGGGAGGGCGATGGCAGTGTAGACATGGGGGCGTTGGATGACGCAGAGTGGGGTGGTGAAGCACCGGCACGCGGCAAGCGCAATGAGGACGAGGATGCCCCTTCTGCACTGGAACTGGCCCGCTGCCACGAATCTCTGACGGACCATCTGCACCAGCAGGCACTGTCGCTGCGCCTGTCGGAAGTGCAGCGCTGCGCCCTGCGCTTTCTGATTGAAAACCTCAACGACGACGGCTATCTGGAAGACTCGCTGCAAGAGCTGGCTATTGGCCTGGCAGGCAGTGAAGATGAAGAACAGCTTGAGGAGCTGATGCACCACTTCACGGTGGCGCTGCGTCTGCTGCAGTCGCTGGAACCCGTGGGTGTGGGGGCGCGTGATCTGGCCGAATGCCTGCGCCTGCAGCTGCGCTATCTGCAGGAGCAAGGCGGTGACGACCCTGCGCTGCTGGAAGCCGCCTTGCAGCTGTGTGCCCAGCCGCTGGACATGCTGGCGCGCCGTGATGTGCGCAAGCTCATGCAGGCCTGTGGTCTGCCTGAAAGCCGCGTGCGCGCAGCGCTGGCGCTGATTGCACGGCTGGAGCCCAAGCCCGGGCGGCGCTTTGTGGATGTGGAGCGGCATGTGATCGTGCCCGATGTGATCGTGCAGAAAACGAACCGCAAAGGGGGCGATGGCCTGATGCAGTTCAGCGTGCAGCTCAACCACGATGTGATGCCGCGTCTGCGTGTGCACGAGGTCTATGCCGGTGCGCTGCGCAGCCACAAGGGCAGCGAGGGCCACGCCATGCTGCAGCAGCGCCTGCAGGAGGCGCGCTGGTTCATCAAGAACGTGCAGCAGCGCTTTGACACCATCTTGCGCGTGTCCAAAGCCATTGTGGAGCGGCAGAAAAACTTCTTTATCCACGGTGAGCTGGCCATGCGTCCGCTGGTGCTGCGCGATATTGCGGACGAGCTGGGGCTGCACGAATCCACCATCAGCCGTGTGACGACGGCCAAGTACATGGCCACGCCCCACGGCACCTATGAGCTGAAGTTCTTCTTCGGTTCCGGCCTGGGTACAGAGACGGGCGGCAATGCGTCGAGTACGGCAGTGCGTGCGCTGATCCGCCAGTTTGTGAGTGCAGAGAACCCCAAAAAACCGCTGTCGGACAGCCAGATTGCCGAGATGCTCAAGGAGCAGGGCATCGAATGTGCCCGCCGCACGGTGGCGAAATACCGGGAGGCGCTGAAAATTGCGCCAGCAAATTTGAGAAAAGCGTTGTAAGCGAACGGAGCAACCCGTTAACGCTGTATTGGTTTGCTCGGGGCGATTGGCTAAGCTGGTGAGCGCTCGCTAGAATCGCGCGGATATTACGGTTATTACTTATGCGCTGCCTGCGGGCAGCGTTTTGTTTTTTGCTCGTAACCCAGTTGAGTGCCCTGCGCTCGGAGAACCAATATGCAACAACGTCGTCATACCCTCTTGGCTATCGGTGCAGCCGCACTGGCCGCTTTTGGTGCTTTTGCACCCGCCGTGCATGCGCAGGACAAGCCCAAGGTGGCGCTGGTCATGAAGTCGCTGGCCAATGAGTTCTTCCGCACCATGGAAGACGGTGCCAAGGCACACAACAAGGAGCACGGCAACTACGTGCTGCTGAGCAACGGCATCAAGAACGAGACCGACACCGCAGCCCAGATCAAGATGGTCGAACAGATGGTGGCGCAGAAGGCCGATGCCATCGTGATCGCACCTGCTGACTCCAAGGCGCTGGTGCCCGTGCTCAAGAACGCCGTGGACAAGGGCGTGATCGTGGTGAACATCGACAACCGTCTGGACCCCGAAGCCCTGAAGGAAAAGAACCTGAACATTCCTTTTGTGGGGCCTGACAACCGCTACGGCGCCAAGCTGGTGGGCGACTATCTGGCCCAGCAACTGCAGGCCGGCGACAAGGTCGGCATCATCGAAGGCGTGTCTACCACCACCAATGCACAGCAGCGCACCGCAGGCTTCAAGGACGCCATGGACGCTGCCAAGATGAACATCGTGGGCGTGCAGTCCGGCAACTGGGAAATTGCCAATGGCAACACCGTGGCCGCCGGCATGATGCGTGAGAACCCCGACCTGAAGGCACTGCTGGCTGGTAACGACTCCATGGCTCTGGGTGCTGTGGCCGCCGTCAAGGCCGCGGGCAAGACAGGCAAGGTGCTGGTGGTGGGCTACGACAACATCCAGGCCATCAAGCCTTTGCTCAAGGACGGCCGCGTGCTGGCCACGGCAGACCAGTTTGCTGCCAAGCAGGCGGCTTTCGGTATTGATGTGGCCCTGAAGGCCATCCAGGACAAGACACCCCAGGCTCAGCTGCCTGCTGAAGTCAAAACCGACGTGGTTTTGGTGACGAAGTAAGAGGCAGACATGGCACACCCCACTCCTGCAGACCACGGTCAGGTGGTCATGCGGCTTGAAGGCATCGGCAAGGACTATGGCGATAGCACGGTGCTCGATGGCGTGAGTCTGGACCTGCGCGCTGGCGAGGTGCTGGCGCTGACCGGCGAGAACGGCGCAGGCAAGAGCACATGTTCCAAGATCATGTGCGGCCTAGTGCAGGCATCGCGCGGCCAGATGACGCTGATGGGCAAGCCTTTTGTACCCGTGTCACGTACGGACGCAGAGCGTCGGGGCGTGCGCATGGTGCTGCAGGAGCTGGGGCTGGTAAACACATTGACGGTGGCCGAGAACCTGCTGCTCGACCGCCTGCCCCACCGCTTTGGCCTGGTGGATCGCAAGCGCCTGCACGAAATGGCGCGCGAACAGCTGGCCAAGATGGGGCTGGACCATATCGACCCACGCACCAAGGTGTCCGAGCTGGGTATTGGCATGCAGCAGATGGTGGAAATTGCGCGCAACCTGCGCGATGGCAACCGCGTGCTGGTGCTCGATGAGCCCACGGCCATGCTCACGGCCAAGGAAATTGAACACCTGTTTGCACAGATTGACTTGATGAAGGCGCAGGGCGTGGCGCTGGTCTACGTCTCACACCGTCTGGAAGAACTGCAGCGCGTGGCCGAGCGTGTGGCTGTGCTGCGCGACGGCCGTCTGGTGGATGTGCTGCCCATGCAGGGCCTGTCAGAAGCCACGCTGGTGGAGCGCATGGTCGGCCGCCACGTGGAAACGCTGGATGAAAAGCCCCGCCGCAAGGCCGGCCCCGTGCTGCTGCGTGCAGAAAACATGTGCCGTGGCGATGTGGTCAAGAACGTCAGCCTGGAGCTGCACGCTGGCGAAGTGCTGGGTGTGGCGGGTCTGGTGGGCGCTGGTCGCACCGAACTGCTGCGCCTGCTGTACGGCGCAGACAAGGCAGACAGCGGCTCTATCGAGCTGACCGGCCAGCACCCTGACCAGCAGGCACAGACCGTGGCACCGAACTGGCGCAGCCCCATGCAGGCCGTGCGCGCCGGTATTGCCCTGATTACGGAAGACCGCAAGGCGCAGGGCTTGCTGCTGCCCCAGTCCATTCGCGTCAATACCTCGCTGAGCCATATGCGCTCCGTGTCCGCAGGTGGCTGGCTCAACCGCAGCCGTGAAGCACAGCTGGCCAAGCAAATGGTGCAGCGCCTGCGTGTGCGCTCCTTCAACGCTGAGCAGTCCGTGGGCACGCTCAGTGGCGGCAACCAGCAGAAAGTGATTTTTGCGCGCTGGCTGCACCGTGACTGCCCCGTGGTGCTGCTGGACGAGCCGACCCGTGGCGTGGACGTGGGTGCGCGCTCTGATCTGTACGCCGAGATCAACACCATGACCCACCAGGGCAAGGCCGTGATGGTGGTGTCCAGCGATCTGCGCGAGCTCATGGAGCTGTGTGACCGCATTGCCGTGATGCACCAGGGCCGCCTGGTGGCGACCTTCGAGCGTGGCCAGTGGTCGCAGCAAGCCTTGCTGGCCGCCGCATTTGGTGACGTTACTGAAGAAACTGCTGCAGCCACTGCGGCCTAAACAACGATTCAATACGCATGTCTTCCCCTGCTTCTCATCCAGAAAAAGTACACAGTCCATGGCGCCAGGAAATGGGCACGTACATCGGCCTGATCGTGGTGCTGATCGTCATGGTGGCGCTGTTCAGCTCGCTGTCGGACTACTTCTTTACCAAGGACACGCTGCTGTCGATCGCCAATGAAATTCCTGCCCTGGCCGTGATGGCCGTGGGCATGACCTTCATTCTGATCATTGCGGGTATTGACCTGTCGGTAGGCTCGGTGCTGGCACTGAGCGCTGCCGCCGCCGCTGCAGCCATGCTGCAGTGGGAGTGGGGCCCCTGGGGCGCAGCCGTGCTGGGTCTGCTCGTGGGCGTGGTCTGCGGCACGATTACCGGCGGTATTTCCGTGGCCTGGCAGCTGCCCAGCTTTATTGTTTCGCTGGGCATGCTCGAAGCCGTGCGTGGCGGGGCCTATCTGGTGACGGATTCGCGCACCCAGTATGTGGGTGATGCCATGGGCGGTCTGGCGACCCCCTGGCTGGGCGGGCTGTCGGCCTCGTTCTTCATTGCCATCGTGGTGGTCATTGTTGGCCAGCTCATCCTCTCGCGCACCGTGTTTGGCCGCTATGTGGTGGGCATTGGCACGAACGAAGAAGCCATGCGTCTGGCCGGTGTGGACCCTCGTCCTATCCGCGTCATCGTGTTTGCGGCCATGGGCTTTCTGGCAGCGCTCGCAGGTCTGATGCAGTCGGCCCGTCTGGAAGCGGCAGACCCCAATGCAGGCGCTGGCATGGAGCTGCAGGTGATCGCAGCCGTGGTGATTGGCGGCACCAGCCTGATGGGTGGCCGTGGCTCGGTGATCAACACCTTCTTTGGTGTGCTCATCATTGCCGTGCTGGAAGCCGGTCTGGCCCAGATTGGTGCCAGCGAGCCCAGCAAGCGCATCATCACCGGCGTGGTGATCGTGGTCGCCGTGGTGGTGGATACCATCCGTCAGCGCCGCGCAGCGCGCAAGCACTAAGCAGGGGTGCCATGTCTTCCAACAAGACCCGTATCGTGGTGCTGGGCAGCCTGAACATGGACGTGGTGCTGCGCTGCGACACCATGCCCGCACGCGGTGAAACCGTGCATGCCCAGAGCCTGAGCTACATCCCCGGCGGCAAGGGCGGTAACCAGGCCGTGGCCTGTGCCCGCCACGGTGCACAGGTGGCGCTGGTTGGTGCTGTGGGCCGCGATGCCCATGGTGAGGAGCTGCGCAACGCGCTGGTGCTGGATGGCATCGATGTCTCGCATGTGGCCGTGCATGACGGCGTGGCGACAGGTTCTGCCGTGGTGATGGTGGAGCAGGATGGCAGCAACCGCATTGCCGTGATTCCCGGTGCGAATGCGCTGGCCGATCTGCCCGCCAGCTTTGCAGAAACTTTGAAAGCCAGCGACTTTCTGGTGGTGCAGTTTGAAACGCCGCTGGACGTGCTGGACCGCGCGATGGCTGTGGCGCATGCAGTGGGCTGCAAGGTGGTGCTCAACCCCTCGCCCGTGAAGGCTGTGCCCAGCGCATGGTGGCCCATGATCGACACCCTGGTGGCGAACGAGCATGAAGCGGCAGAACTGTCTGGCATGGCCGTGGCCGATGCGCACAGCGCACTGGCTGCGGCGCAGCATTTCCTGAGCCAGGGTGTGCGTCGTGTGGTGGTCACTTTGGGCAGCCAGGGCGCACTGGCACTGGATGCATCAGGCCATAGCGTGCATCTTGCGCCCAAGGTACAGGTGGTGGATACCACCTCGGCGGGCGACACTTTCCTGGGCACCATGACCACCCGTCTGGGTGAAGGCTGCACGCTGGCGCAAGCCGTGGAATGGGCCATCCAGGCCGCTGCCCTGTGCATTGGCCGTGCCGGTGCACAGCCCTCCATTCCCCAGCGTAGCGAGGTCAAAGCCCCATGAAAAAAACCAAACTCCTGAACGCAGCCCTGTCGCACCTGGTGGCGCAGCTGGGCCATAACGACATGATTGTGGTGGGCGACGCAGGTCTGCCCGTGCCCCCCGGTGTGCCCTGCATTGACCTGGCCGTCATGCGTGGTCTGCCCCGTATCGACCTGGTGCTGGAAGCGCTGGAGAGCGAGATGCAGGTCGAGCGCATGGTGCTGGCCACCGAAACACTGGCTGCCACCGATGGTCAGATGCCTGCCTGGCTGCCTGCCGCCTGGCGCGATCTGCCGGTGGAAGCCGTATCGCACGAAGACTTCAAGCAGCGCAACGCACGGGCGCGTGCCGTCATTCGTACCGGCGAATGCACGCCTTATGCGAATGTGATGCTGGTGGCGGGCGTGGCTTTCTAGGCCCTCGCAACAGTTGTAAAAATATAGCTGCTTGCGCTTGTGTAGATTGGTTTTCGATATCTTTTGTTGTCGAAATGCAGTACTGACAAGCGCAAGCAGCTATTTTTATTTCCAAAGCGGTGCCACATTCTGTAGCCCGCAGCACTTGTGCCGGACAGGGTTTGGCCGTGCAATAGGCGCGTGCAGCCTCGGCATTTCTGCGGGGTAGCGCTTGAAGCCACCAAGTGCGCGTATGCTTGAACGCATCTTATGAATCAACTGCATCTGTTTTTACCCTGCGCCGCTGGCGTTGAGGGCTATCTGGCCGACGAAGTGCGTGCCATCACCGGCGTGGGCAATGACGATGTGCTCACCGGCCGAGGCGGCGTCATGGTGCGTGGCATGTGGCGCGATGCCATGCTGCTCAACCTCTACAGCCGCCTGGCGCAGCGCGTGCTGGTGGAGCTGTCGTACACCGAATACCGCAGCGAAAACGACCTGTACCGTGCCGCCAGCGAAGTGGCGTGGGAAATCTGGTTTACGCCCAAGGAAACCTTCAAGATTGAAGTAACGGCCCAGCACAGCCCGCTGACCAGCCTGAACTTTGCTGCCCTGCGCGTCAAGGACGCGATTGCTGACCGCTTCCGCGCTAAGCGCCATGGCGTGCGCCCCAGTGTGGAAACCAGCCGCCCCGACGTGCGCGTGCACATGCACCTGACCACGGACACCTGCACGCTGTACATCGACACCTCGGGCGAAGCGCTGTTCAAGCGCGGCTGGCGTGAAGACAAGGGCGATGCACCTTTGAAGGAAACGCTGGCTGCGGCCATGCTTGCCGCTACCGGCTGGGACCCACATGGCCCCAACCCTGAGCCGCTGTACGACCCCTGCTGTGGCTCTGGCACGGTGGTGATCGAAGCCGCACAGATTGCCCGCAAGATTCCCGCAGGCATCCTGCGCCGCTTTGCGTTTGAAAAGCTGGTGCCTTTCCAGCGCCACGTGTGGGAAGCCATTCTGGACGAAGCCGAATCCAAGATCCTGGACGAAAGCCCGGTGCCGATTTTTGGCTCGGACGTGTCGCACCGCATGGTGGACTTTGCCCAGCGCAATGCCGAGCGTGCCGGTGTGGCCGAGACCGTGCAGCTGCGCGGCGGCGATGCGCTGCAGCGCATGCCCCCCTGCGACCAGCCCGGCATGATGCTGCTCAACCCCCCGTATGGCGAACGTATTGCCGCAGCCGGTAGTGCTGGCCGCAATGCACGTGAGCGCATGAACGTGGTGGAGCGTGCAGGCCGCGAGACTGCACAGACCGAAGACGGCGTGGAGTTCTTCAGCCAGCTGGCCAGCCACTGGAAGAAAAACTACAGCGGCTGGAGTGCCTGGATGCTCACGCCAGACCTGAAGCTGCCCGGCAAGATGCGCCTGAAGGAATCGCGCCGCACACCGATGTGGAACGGCCCCATCGAGTGCCGACTGTTTCGCTTTGACATGATCAAGGGTGCCGTCAAGCCCCGTAAAGATGAGAGCGCACAGCGCCCAGCTGACGAGGCCTGAGCCATGAAAATTGTCTTGAAGTGGCCTGCCTGCAATGCAGGCTACACCGGCCCTTTGCCACGCCCCATGGTGCTGGACACCAACGTGGTGCTGGACATGCTGATCTTTGATGACCCGCACATCCCGCCCATCCGCGAACTGGTCGCCCGGGGCGAAGTGCGCTGGATTGCCGACCAGGCCCAGCGCATTGAGCTGGAGCGTGTGCTGCACTACAGCCAGATTGCGCCGCGTGTGTCGTTCTACGGCAAGACGCCTGAAGGCGTGATGGCGGCTTTTGACGCCGCCGTGGAATACGTGGCCGAAGCGCCCAAGATCCGCTTTACCTGCACCGATCCGGATGACCAGCACTTTCTGGACCTGGCCAGCCAGCACCAGGCCCTGCTGGTGAGCAAGGACAAGGCCGTGCTCAAGCAGCGCAAGCGCGTGGCCCAGAACTATGGCGCGACCGTGGGCAATATCTTGCTGCTGGAAACTGCCGACGAGGCAGCAGCGGTGTAAAGCCCAACGGGCTGCCAGCGCCCATGGTGCAAGCGCTGGCAGCTACGAAAAATGCTGTCGTGCCCGGCTGACGCCGGCTTGGCCGCAGAGGGGGGACAATATCGTCCATGATTTCGCCTACCTACACCAAACCGGCGCAGCTTTCTACGCTGGACATGACCCGCATTGACGACACCCGCATCAAGGCGGTGCGTCCCCTGATTACCCCCGCCATCCTGCAGGAGTGGCTGCCAGCGACCGAGCAGGCACATGCACTGGTGGAAAGCAGCCGCGATGCGGTATCGCGCGTGCTGCATGGGCAGGACGACCGGCTGGTGGTGGTGGTTGGCCCTTGCTCCATCCACGACCACGAGCAGGCCATGGACTACGCGCGCCAGTTGAAAGTGCAGGCCGATGCGCTGTCGCAGGACCTGCTGATCATCATGCGGGTGTACTTCGAAAAGCCGCGCACCACCGTGGGCTGGAAGGGCTATATCAACGACCCGCGCCGCGACGGCAGCTTTGCCATCAACGAAGGGCTGGAGCTGGCGCGCAAGCTGCTGCTGGATGTGGTGGGGCTGGGCCTGCCCGTGGGCACGGAATTTCTGGACCTGCTCTCGCCCCAGTACATCAGCGATCTGGTCACCTGGGGCGCGATTGGCGCTCGCACCACGGAAAGCCAGAGCCACCGCCAGCTGACCAGCGGTTTGTCCTGCCCTGTGGGCTTCAAGAACGGCACGGACGGCGGCGTCAAGGTGGCTTGCGACGCCATCCTGGCCGCACAGGCACCCCATGCCTTCATGGGCATGACCAAGATGGGCCAGGCCGCGATTTTTGAAACCCGTGGCAACCAGGACTGCCACGTGATTCTGCGCGGTGGCAAGCAGCCCAACTACAGCGCGGCGGATGTGCAGTCTGCCTGCGACATGCTGGAGAAAAACGGTCTGCGCCCCCAGGTGATGATTGACCTGTCACACGCCAACAGCAGCAAGCAGCACCGCCGCCAGGTGGACGTGGCAGCTGATGTGGCGCAGCAGATTGCCGCAGGCGAAACACGCATCAGCGGTGTGATGATTGAAAGCCATCTGCACGAAGGCCGCCAGGACATCGTGGAGGGGCAGGCGCTGCAATACGGCGTGTCGCTGACCGATGCCTGCATCAGCATGGAGCAGACCATTCCTGTGCTGGAGCAGCTGGCGGCAGCTGTGCGTGCTCGCAGAAGCAAAAATGCATAGCGGCTTGCGCTGATAAAAAGCCACTTTCACGATGTTTTGTGTCTGAAAGTGGCTTTTATCAAGCGCTAAACGCTATCAATCTTTGAGTTTGATTTTCTTCTTCACCTGGGTGCTGGCTTTTTCTTCTTTTTTGCGGCGGTTGAAGACCTGCTGCATGTAGCGCAGGTCACCGGCTGAAAGATGCTTTTCAGCCGCCACAAACTGCTCCTGCTCTTCTTCTGCAATATGGTGCAGATACTCCTCGCGCAGGGCCGCAAAGCGCCGCAGCCAGCCAGGTGATGCCATGTCACGTGCGGCCAGATCGGCCAGCATGTCGTCAATCGCCTTGTGCTCGGCCACAGCGTGGCGTGCGTCGTCGGTGGTGGCGGGGTTGCGCATCACGCTGGACCACAGTGCCTGCTCTTCGGCAGCGGCGTGGCTTTTGAGCTCCAGTGTCAATTCTCTGAAAAGTTTTTTGCGGTCTGGCGACTTACCCGAGGTCTCGCCAATCATGGCCAGCAACGCGCGGTGGCGGTCATGGTCTTCGACCAGACGGCCAAACAGATCGGGGTTGCCGCGAAACTTGGTTTTGGGCGTGCTGCCAATGCGCGCAGCCACATGAGGGGCGGTGGCCTTGGCTTTGGCAATCGCTGCGCGCTTGGCGTCTGCTGGTTGGGCTGCCTTGGATGCAGCGGACTTGGCAGGGGGACGTGATGCAGTCGTTGGCATGGGGCTCACTTTGCAGAACATGGCGGATTGCCATGTCATGGGTTGTAGCAAAGCAGGGGCATGCAGCAGGTCAGCCATCAGGGGATGGAGGCTGTAGGAACTGCAGTCAGCACTGTGGCGTGACAACCACCCAGAGGCTTGCGGGGCATGTGGCAGGGCTGAGGGTGCAAAGTGGTGGCTGCCTACAATGGCTACTCCATCTGCAGTGCAACACTGCCCGGCACAGGACGACCTGCGCTGGATCTCTATCACGGGACGGCCCGCATCTTCGCAATGCAAGGAGTCTCGTATGGCATGGCTTTATCTGGTGGTCGCAGGGGTGCTGGAAGTGGTGTGGGCCTACACCATGAAGCAGTCGCATGGCTTCAGCCGCCTGGTTCCCAGTGTGATTACCTTCGTGACCATGGTCGCCAGCTTCGGCCTGCTGTCTCTGGCCATGCGTAGTCTGCCGCTGGGAACGGCCTATACGATCTGGACAGGCATTGGCGCGGTTGGCGCCTTCATCGTGGGCATTGCCGTGCTCGGCGAGCAGGTGAGTGCCATGCGTGTGCTGGCCGCGGTGCTGATCGTCAGCGGACTGGTGCTGATGAAGCTGTCTTCCCCGCAGGCCTGACTGCCGCAGCGGCATCTGTGGGACTGCCCCGCAAAACATTGCACATGCCAGCCAAGCGCCGGGCCAAAGACGACACACTGCGCCCATGTGCCTGAAACCTCGCAGGAGGACATCGTGCTGACGCTTGAATCTGCGCTGTATGTGCTGGTTTGCCACGGCAAGTGGCAAACGCGGGCGCAGCCCGAAGTTCTCAGATGCTGCGATTCAATTGTGTTTAACGCTCAAGAACCTGTTTGGCTTGGCGCTCAGGCAAACCACAGGCTTGGTGCAATCGGTGCGGCAACTGAACGGCCTTGCCTGGCCTGTGCCCAACTTCAGCACGCTGTGCCGGCGCCAGCTCGATTTGAATGTACAAGTGCCGTACACACGCAGCCAAGCTGGACTGCATTTGCTAGTTGATTCAACGGGAATCAAGTTCTTGGGTGAAGGCGAGTGGAAATGCAAAAAGCATGGCCCTGAGCGTCGTCGGCAATGGCGCAAGTTGCACATTGGCATTGATGCCCAGACGCTACAGGTCAGGGCTATCTGCGTGACATCCAACAACGTCAGTGATGCAGCAGTGATGCCGGATGTGCTGCAGCAATTGCCCGAAGATGAGGTGCTGGAGAGCCTAACGGGCGACGGCGCTTACGACACGCAACCAGTCCATGAAGAAGTCATCACGCGAGGAGGTATCCCCATTATTCCTCCTCGCAAGAATGCTCGAATACGCAAAGGCAAAGCCTTTGTGCATCGAAATGCGGCGATCGCTGCATGTCGAAGGCTGGGGCGAAGTATCTGGAAACGTTGGATCGGGTATCACCGGCGCAGCTTGGTGGAAACCAAGATGAACTGCATCAAACGATTGGGTGAGCGGCTGATGTCTCGTACCTTTGAGCGACAAGTGGGCGAGCTGCACATTCGAGCAGCCATCTTAAATCGATTTATGCAACAACGCCCAGCAGAGACAGTGCCGATCGCTGCGGTTGAGGTGGGGAAAAGCCTTGCGGCAGGTGCTGAAGCGACGCGGTCAGACACCGTCAGTGCGATGCAAAGCGCAGGCGCAGTGCTGGCATGAGAGCCATGGCGCAGGGCATCCGTCGCGCGGGAGTAACGGGCGCCCTGCACATAAAAATGGCATGTGGTTTATACTTACGTCTACGGGTTATCACTTAGAGGTTATCCCGTAGCTGTGAGGCCGTTGAGATGCATCCTCACCAGCCAATGTGCAGGCATCTCGCAAATGAAAGACTGTCATGCTGAATGCTGTAAATGCCTTGATCAAGTTCATCCAAGAAGTACGTGCTGCTGACTTTGCCGTCGCCAAGCAGTAATTCGCCGATGCATGCAGCCGCTGTGGGCTGCCAAAACATTCACTGAGAAAAGTGCCCTTCAGCAACTGGCTGCAGGGCATTTTTGTTGCAAGCTTTTTGTTGCACGCAAAGCGCAGCGCAGGCATGCGTGGCAGACTTCGCTCCCATGTCCTCGCCCTCATTGCTCGTCGCTGACGATCACCCCTTGTTCCGTGCTGCGGTGCTTCACGTTTTGCATGCGCGTTTTGCGCAGTACCAGACGTTGGAAGCTGCCAGTGCTGCCACCGTGAGCAGCATGCTGCAGGCGCACCCGGAGGTGGAGCTGGTGCTGCTGGACCTGACCATGCCCGGTGCCCGGGGCTTTTCCACGCTGCTGCATGTGCGCGGCGAGTATTCGGAAGTTCCGGTGGTCATCATTTCGTCCAATGACCATCCGCGCGTGATTCGTCGTGCCCAGCAGTTTGGCGCGGCAGGCTTTATTCCGAAGTCGGCTTCTGCCGAAGAAATCGCCCAGGCCATTGAGGCTGTGCTGGCCGGGGATAGCTGGTTTCCGCCCATGGCGGCAGAGCGCTCGGAAGCGGATGCCGAGCTGGCCGCACGGCTGGCGCAGCTCACGCCGCAGCAGTTCCGCGTGCTGCTGTGCCTGGCCGACGGCCTGCTCAACAAGCAGATTGCGCATGAGCTGGGGCTGGCAGAGAACACGGTGAAAGTGCATGTCACCGCGATTTTGAAAAAGCTCGAATGCTATTCACGCACGCAGGCGGCCGTACTGGTCAAGAGCCTGGAAAACGACAGTGACGCGGCCAGTATCAGCGCAGATGCCTTGTAAAAATTTTAGCCAGACTGGCCTCTAGGCCTTATTCAGCAAGCCAAAGCAGCTAGGAATTTATGAGCTTGCATAGGTGCTGGCTGCCAGCGCTGCCATGCCTGCGGAGAGCGCGGTCAGCTGCCACAGGTGCAGGCGCTTCCAGCTGGCCCGAGGGTGTTCCGTCCAGGCGTAGAGCACGGCCCCTGCTGCGATGGACAGGCCAATGGCCAGCAGCACACCGAGCGTGTTCATGGCCACGCTGTCCGGCCATAGCAGGTGCACGCAGGCGTTGACCAGCAGGCTGACGGGAAAGTGAATCAGAAAAATGGAGTACGAGCGCTGTCCGATCCAGGCCAGCGGCGCAAGCTGCATATCGCGCAGTGCAGTGGGCCAGCGCACTTGCCCGCCCATGGCCAGTACCAGTGCGGAGACTGTAGCCAGGGCAATACGATCGCGCCACGCCATCTGCAAGGCCACAGCGCCCAGCGCTGCAATGGCCAGCACCCACAGCCAGCGCTGGTTGCGCTGCGGGCTGTGTGCGGCCCACCAGGCCATCATGCCCAGGGCGTAGGCCCCCACAAAGTACAGGGCCCAGTTGTCCCAGCTGCTGTCCAGATTCCAGTGCCACAGGGACAGGGCGGCCAGCACCAGCACGCCGGCCTTGCCCAGCCAGGGCCATGCTGTGGCGCGGCTGCTGAGCCAGAACCACAGGACGCACAGGGCATAGAGCTGAAAGTCGATGGCCACGTACCAGACGCCTGCCGACAGTGCTTCCCAGCCCCCAATGCTTTGCACCAGTAGCAGGTGTGCCAGCACGCTGCTCCAGCTTGGGTTGGCAGACACCGATGCATGGTCAAAACCGGCATAGCGCACGCTTTCATTGACGAGGAGAGCCACGATCAGCGCTGCGCAGTACGGCAGACATAGACGCACAAAGCGCTTGCTCCAGAGCGTGTGCGGTGGTGTATCGCTGCCTTGGCCCTGTGGAGCGAGCGCAGCCGCGGCCAGATAGCCGCCCAGCACCAGAAACACCTGCACGGCCATGCGGCCATACACATCCAGCCATTGCAGCAGGGCGGGCAGCACGGGGCGCAGCACATCGGTCATCGGGCCGTAAAACGCCAGGTGGTGGCAGACAATGGTCAGGCAGGCGATGGCCTTGATGTGGTCCAGCGTGTGGTTACGGGCAGCAGGCATGAAAGCTCAGACAGGGAAGACGCCAGACACTGTAGAAGTGCAGCACCGGGTGGGCAAGCGCAAAGTGTTCTGGTTGTAAGTCTTTGTGTAACAGCGTCTGTAGCGATGCTGCATAAAAAAATATAGCTGCCAGCGCTTGTAAAACAAAGGTTTCAAATAGAAAACTATCTGAAATCCTTTGCAATCAAGCGGTGGCTGCTACTTTTTCTATAAGAATCAGGCCGTTAGGGCGTGTTCACATAAAGCTTGAGATTCGCGTTGAAGGCTTGGGGATGGGATGCTAGGCGCGGTGGCGCAGCAATGCCGAGCGCCTTGCAAGCCGCCGCAACAACGCAGACCGCCCCAAGCCTTCAACCCCATTTGTGATCTCCATAATCAGGGGCAGCGAACCCAATGTTCATGTGAACACGCCCTAACCTTCACGAATGCGCAGCAGAGTCTGGCTCATCAGCGCACGCAGGGCAGGCGGGCGCACGGGCTTGGCCAGAAAGCCCCAGCCGCGTTCACCTGCCTGGCGGCGCAGCGAGGCATCGCGCTCGGCCGTGACCAGAATCACGGGCGGGGTCTGGCCCCATTTCTCGCACAGCTGCGGGTACAGGTCCGGGCCGTACAAGTCATTGCCCAGGTGCACGTCCAGCAGCAGCAGCTGTGGCACGTTGTCCGGATTGGCGCGTGCCAGCGCATCGTGCGGGCCGCCGGCATAGGGCACGGCGCAGCCCCAGCGCTCCAGCAGGGCGCGCGTGGCGGCACAGGTCTGTGGGTCGTCATCCACATACCAGGCCACGCCGCCTTGCAAGGGTGCATCGTCCTGGCGGGTCGGGGCGCTGGGCTGCACCGTAGGCTGCAAGGCCTGCACATTGCCCAGCGGCACTTTTACCCAGAACACGCTGCCCTTGCCGAGCGTGGAGTGCAGGCCGATTTCGTGGCCCAGCAGCTTGCCCAGACGTTCCACAATCGCCAGGCCCAGCCCGGTGCCGCGGTCATCGGCATGGCCTTCGTCCAGGCGGCGGAATTCCTCAAAGATTTCCTTTTGCAGGGCCTGCGGAATGCCTGGCCCCTGGTCGTGGACTTCGATGCGTACATAGCGCCCCTGGCGGCGGCAGCCCACCACAATGCGCCCCTTGCGGGCGTAGCGGATGGCGTTGGAGACAAAGTTCTGGATGATGCGGCGCAGCAGCGCCTCGTCACTGCGCACCACATAGCTGCCAGCGCGGGTGCGCAGCTGCAGGCCTTCGCTTTCGGCCAGCATGGCAAAGTTGTTGTGCACCACGTGCAGCAGCGAGTCGAGCGCGAAGTCGCGCACATGGGTTTCCAGCTGGCCCGACTCCATGCGCGCAATGTCGAGCATGCTGGTGAGGATGGCGTCCTGCGAGGTCAGCGCAGCATCAATGTTTTCCACCACGCGGCGGCCGGCCTCGTCATGCACATGGGTGGGCAGCAGGCTGGTGAACATGCGCGCGGCGTTCAGCGGCTGCAGCAGGTCATGCACGGCTGCGTTCACAAAGCGGGTCTTGTAGCGGTTGGCTTCTTCGGCCTCACGCTTGGCCGTGGCCAGGTCGCGCGTGCGCTCTTCGATGCGCTGCTCCAGCGCATCGGCCAGTGAGCGCAGTTCGCGCGCGGCGTTCTTGTAGCTGGTGATGTCGGCATAGCTGGTCACAAAGCCGCCATCGGGCAAGGGGTTGCCGCGAATTTCCAGCACCGTGCCATCGCCTTTTTCGCTTTCGTGCAGGTGGGATTTGCCGCTGCGCAAATGGCTCAGGCGTCGCTGAATCGCTTCTTCCATCGGAGCCGGGCCGAGCAGGCCGCGCCGGGCGTTAAAGCGCAGCAGCGCCTCAATGGGGGTGCCCACCTGCATCAACTCTGACGGATAGCGAAACAGCTCGACATAGCGCGAGTTCCAGGCCACCAGATTCAGATTGGCATCAATGATGACCACGCCCTGCGGCAGGTGCTCCAGACTGCGGGACAGGCCCATGTCGGCCTTCTGCGCGGCCTGCACGATGCCGTCCTGCGCGGTGCGTAGCTCCTGGGCATGCTGCTTGAGCACGGTTTCCAGCTCCTGGCGGCTGCGCAGACGTATGCGTGCAATGCGCTGGCGCTGGCGGACATAGAGCAGCAGCAGGCTGCCTGTGAGCCACAGCCCGCCGGCAGCGATGGCCGCCCACAGACTGGTGGTGACGCTGGAGCCCGTGTTGTGCAGCAGATGCATCTGCCAGTTGCTGTTGGGCAGTCTCACGCTTTGCAGCAGCATCTGATTGGGCATCTGCGGGTCCTGGATGTGCACCAGGCGGCTGCCATTGGGCAGGTGCTTGTAGACCTTGTAATCCAGCGGCGTGAGTATTTCGTCCTGGTACTGGCGGGTGCTTTGCAGCTCGGCAATGTCGGCTTCGGTCAGGCGGTGCAGCAGGCGGTAGCGCCAGTCTTCGCGGCTGGTCAGAAAAGTCACGCCATGGGCATCAGAAACCACCACGATGTCGGAGGTGCGCGGCCACTGGCGCTCCAGCTCCTGCAGGGCAATCTTGATGGCGATCAGCCCCAGCACCTGGCCTTCATCGTCATAGATGGCGCGGGACAGAAAGTAGCCGGGCTTGCCCGTGGTGGTGCCAATGCCGTAGAAGCGCCCGCTGCCGGTGCGCAGGGCGTCCTGCACGTAGGGGCGGTAGCTGTAGTTCTCGCCCACATTGCTTTGCGGCTCGTGCCAGTTGCTGGCAGCCAGCGCCTGGCCGTTACGGTCAATCAGCGTCAGCGTGGAAGACTGGCTGGCCCCGTTGGCGCGTTCGAGCTTGCGGTTGAGCCGGTCTACATCGGCTGCGTTCAGCGGGCGGGAGAGGGCATCACGCAGCTCGGGGTCCAGCGACAGCACTTCGGGCAGGGTGCGAAAGCGGTCCACACGCTGGGTGAGTGCCTGGGCACGGACTTCCAGCTGGCGCTGGAACGATTCGCTCTCGTGGCGCAGCGACTGCCGCCAGGTGAGCCAGCCCACGATCAGCATGCTCAGCAGCGTGCCTGTGATCAGGATGCTGATGGTCCAGCGGGTGCGGCGGAGTTGGGAAAACATGGGTGCAGTGTGCCCGGATTGGCGGCGTGACGCCCCATGGCATTGCAATACCACCGCCTGATTCTGTTCGTATTTCTACGTATTTTGGGCCAATTTGGAGCCTAAAACCGGTCATCTAATACCAATGGGTTATCGGCAGCGTGGCGCTCCAGCAGTACAACCTCGACAGTTGCGCCGCACGGTGCATTTTTATTTGGACTTCTGGAAGACATAGCATGCACGCTATCCCCGCTGAAGCAGCTGCAGCCCCCAAGCTGCCGTTCTATCGCCAACTGTATTTCCAGGTGGTGTTCGCCATTGTGGTCGGTGTCTTGCTGGGCTACTTTGAGCCCGCATATGGCGCCGCCATGAAGCCGTTTGGTGATGCCTTCATCAAGCTGATCAAGATGATCATCGCGCCGGTGATTTTCCTGACCATCGTCACCGGCATCGCTGGCATGACGCACCTGAGCACCGTGGGCCGTGTGTTCGGCAAGGCCATGGCGTACTTCCTGACCTTCTCGACCCTGGCGCTGGTGGTAGGCCTGATCGTGGCCAATGTGTTCCAGCCTGGTGCAGGCATGAACATCAATGTGGCCGATCTGGACCAGAAGGCCGTGCAGGGCTATGTGGCCAAGTCGCACGACATGAGCATGACCGGCTTTGTGATGGACATCATCCCCAAGACGCTGGTCAGCCCTTTCATTGGTGACAACATCCTGCAGGTGCTGCTGGTGGCCGTGCTGTTTGGCGTGTCCCTGGCCATGACAGGTGAGGCTGGCAAGCCCATCCTGGACTTCCTGGAAGCGCTGCAAAAGCCCATTTTCAAGCTGGTGAACATTGTGATGAAGGCAGCTCCCATCGGTGCTTTCGGTGCCATGGCTTTCACCATCGGCAAGTTCGGTCTGGGCTCGCTGCTGAACCTGGTCGAGCTGGTGATGACCTTCTACATCACCTCTGCCATCTTCGTGCTGCTGGTGCTGGGTGCTGTGGCGCGTGCCTGCGGCTTCTCCGTGATCAAGCTGATCCGCTACCTGAAGGAAGAGCTGCTGCTGGTGCTGGGCACTTCCTCGTCTGAATCGGCACTGCCCAGCCTGATGCACAAGATGGAGCATGCGGGCTGCAAGAAGTCGGTCGTGGGCCTGGTGGTTCCTACCGGTTACTCCTTCAACCTGGACGGCACCAACATCTACATGACACTGGCTGCGCTGTTCATTGCGCAGGCGACCAATACCGAGCTGACGCTGGGTCACCAGATTGCGCTGCTGCTGGTTGCCATGCTGTCCTCCAAGGGCGCAGCGGGCGTGACCGGTGCAGGCTTTATCACCCTGGCAGCGACGCTGGCTGTGGTGCCTGAAGTGCCTGTGGCTGGCATGGCGCTGATCCTGGGCGTGGACCGCTTCATGTCCGAGTGCCGCTCGATCACCAACTTCATCGGCAATGCCGTGGCGACCGTGGTGGTTTCGCGCTGGGAAAAGGGCGTGGACATGCAGCGCCTGAATGCAGTGCTGGATGGCCAGAACGTGCCTCCACTGGAAGAGGCCCCTGCAGTGGCTGCCAAGGCGGCTTAAGCAGAGACGCTTTACCAGCGCAATCAAGGGTGCTACGGCACCCTTTTTTTATGGGAGGTTGGGCAGCGCAGTGCCGCCACGCGCACAATGCCTGCTTATGGATACTGCCTCTTCTTCTGCCCCTCACCCCTATGACGCACTGACCCCGGACTGCGTGCTGGATGCGCTCAGCAGCGTAGACCTGTGGCCCGATGGGCGTCTTCAGCCGCTGGGCTCGTATGAAAACCGTGTGTATCAGGCCTGTCTGGATGCGCCGGAGCAAGGCAGTGACAAGGTGGTGGCCAAGTTCTACCGGCCCGGTCGCTGGAGCGAAGCGCAGGTGCTGGAAGAGCATGCATTTGCGCAGGAGCTGCTGCAAGCTGAAGTGCCGGTGGTGGCCCCCTGGGTACTGCAGGGGCGCACGCTGCATCAGCATGCAGGTTTTGCCTTCAGCGTCAGCCCCTGGCGCGGTGGGCGCATGCCGGAGCTGGACGACTGGGACACGCTGGAATGGCTGGGCCGGTTTCTGGCACGTCTGCATGTAGTGGGGGCGCAGGGCCGTTTTGTGCACCGCAGTGTGCTCAATGCCCAGAGCATGGGCTACGAGCCGATGCAGTGGCTGCTGACGCATGCAGACATGCCGGCCCATGTGCGTGCACGCTGGCAGCCTGTGTGCGAACAGGCGCTGACGCAGGCGGCGCAGGTGCTGGAGGCCACGCCGTACCACGCCATCCGCCTGCATGGTGACTGTCACCCCGGCAACATCCTCTGGACACCGGTGGACGAAGAAGGGCGCGGCGGCCCGCATTTTGTGGACCTGGATGACGCCCGCATGGGGCCAGCCATACAAGACCTGTGGATGTGCATCTCTGGCGACCGCATGCAGCGCAGCCAGCAGCTGTCTACGCTGGTGGAGGGCTATGAGCAGATCCGGGACTTTGACCGCCGTGAGCTGGCCTTGATCGAGCCGCTGCGCACGCTGCGTCTCATCCACTACAGCGCCTGGCTGGCGCAGCGCCAGAGCGACCCTGCCTTTCAGCGCGCCTTCCCATGGTTTGGCACAGAGGCCTACTGGCTGGAGCAGACGGCGGTGCTGCAAGCGCAACTCGAGGCTATGCAGGAAGCGCCGCTGCAGATCTGAGGGGGCTGGCAGCGCAAACAAAAAGGCCCTGCGCATTGCACAGGGCCTTTTGTATTGGTTGCGAGGGCTGGATTTGAACCAACGACCTTTGGGTTATGAGCCCAACGAGCTACCAGACTGCTCCACCTCGCGGTAATTCTGGTGGTTGGCTGCTGCACTGCAACAACTGAACCGATGGGCGCAATCATACTGCGGTGTTCACGTGCCTGCGCTTGGTTGGTGAGAAAGACATAAAAACTTGCGGGGTATATCAGCTTGAAGAGGTTTTTTTGGCTCTAGCGCTGATGCAGCAAGCGCTGGCAGCTATCTTTTTTTAGCTGCGTTATCGGTCGGCGCGGATCAGCTCAAAAGCCATGCGAATGCGCTGGCCGTCGCGGCCCAGCTTGCGGTCCATGGGCAGGCGACCGGCCCATGCCAGGCGGGCAATCGAGTGCTGCAGCACGTCACGGGTTTCAGGTGACAGCGTCTGCACCCAGGCTTTCCAGTGTTTGCGGCCTTCGGCCAGCGCGTCGGCCTTGGCCAGAATCCAGGCCGTGGAGTGGGCATAACACAGCGCATCCCGTGCCTGGCAGATGGGCAGAGGCAGGTGGGCGGCCGGGTCGTCCTCAAAGTCGATATAGCCAATCACCCCATCGGGGCAGCGCACCAGGTTGCGCGCAAAGGCCTGACTGAGTGTGGAGCCTGCCCGGTGGACTTTGCTGATGGCCTGCAGACCCTGCTTCCACAGCGCCAGCACGGCATTGGGGCCCCGCGCGATGGCGTCTTCCATGGCATTGCCAAGGCTGGGAGTGTCTTCGCCGGGCTGGCCCAGGTGGCGCATGACAAAGCCATCCTCTGTAGATGCCAGCACCTGTGGCGCACGCAGGCCGCGTGCGGCAAAGTCCTGCAGGCGGCGCACCTCGGTGGCGACGGCGACTTTGCCGCCGGGGTTGGGCACGGGGCTGAGCACTGGCATCTTGAAGACGCGGGCCAAGGCCCCGAGCACGCGGTAGCGCCACTGCGGGTTGAGTGCGCCTGCGCGTTTGACCCACAGGCTTTCTTCTCCCTCGTCATAGCGCATGACGCTGTGCGGCTGGCTGCGCACATGGGCTTGAAGAAAAGCGAGGTAATCCATGGAAGAGTGGGTAGCTGGCACAGGCACGGTCGGGCAGAGCAAACAGGGCATGAGCGCGAGCGCCAGGCAGGCGTGCGCTCCAAGGTCTAGCCGGTGATTGTGCCTTGTTCTTTGGGGGCGGCAGCCGAGGGCTGCAGCGGTGGGGGCGCAATCTGGAAGCTTTGCGCGCTGGCACGGGGCCAGTAGTTTTTGAACACATTGTGCTGTTCGTCCAGCGGGCCCAGCAGGGCACCGGGCTGTACGCGCAAGATGGTGTTGGCCAGCTGGTGGACTTGCGAGTCGCTGGTGCGGCGCACGATGTGGTGGGCCGTGATTTCGTTGGGGTGGTGCAGCCCGGCAGCCTGTACCAGCTCCTTGAGCGCATGCATGGTGTTGCGGTGAAAGTTGGCCACGCGTGTGGCCTTGTCGGGCACCACCAGCGCTTTCTGGCGCAGTGGGTCCTGTGTGGTGACGCCCGTGGGGCAGTGACCGGTATGGCAGGTCTGGGCCTGGATGCAGCCCAGCGCCAGCATGAAACCGCGCCCTGCATTGCACCAGTCGGCGCCCAGCGCCATCATGCGGGCAATGTCAAACGCCGTAATCACCTTGGCTGCGGCTCCGAGCTTGATGCGGTGGCGCAGGCTCACGCCGATCAGCGTGTTGTGCACCAGCAGCAGGCCTTCCTGCAGCGGCACGCCTACGTGGTCGGTGAATTCGACAGGGGCTGCACCCGTGCCGCCTTCGGCACCGTCCACCACGATGAAGTCGGGCGTGATGTCGGTTTCCATCATGGCCTTGACCATGGCAAACCATTCCCAGGGGTGGCCTACGCAGAGCTTGATGCCCACAGGCTTGCCACCGGACAGGCGGCGCAGCCTGCCCAGAAACTGCATCAGCTGCAGTGGCGTATGAAACGCGCTGTGGGTGCTGGGGCTGATGCAGTCCTGCCCCACTGGAATGCCGCGTGCAGCAGCAATTTCCGGCGTGACCTTGGCGCCCAGCAGCATGCCTCCGTGGCCGGGCTTGGCGCCCTGGCTGAGCTTGAGCTCAATCATCTTGACTTGCGGGTCACGTGCGTTTTCGATGAAGCGTTCTTCGCTGAACGTGCCGTCGGGGTTGCGGCAGCCAAAGTAGCCGGAGGCAATCTGCCAGATCAGGTCACCGCCATGCTCGCGGTGGTATTTGCTGATGGAGCCTTCCCCCGTGTCGTGTGCAAAACCGCTGGTGCGTGCGCCCAGATTCAGCGCCAGGATGGCATTGGCCGAGAGCGCGCCAAAGCTCATGGCTGAGATGTTGAAGATGCTGGCGTGGTAGGGCTGGGTACAGACCTCCTTGCCGGGCAGGGGCTGGCCGGGCTCGCCACCAATCCAGACGCGAAAGTCCTGGGTGCTCAGCTTGGTGGGCGTGAGCGAGTGGTTCACCCATTCATAGCCATTGGCAGACACATCCAGCAGCGTGCCAAACGGGCGGCTGTCTGGCTCGCCCTTGGCGCGCTGGTAGACCAGCGAGCGCTGGGCGCGGGAAAAGGGCAGGGCTTCATGGTCGCCTTCGATGAAGTACTGGCGCATCTCGGGGCGTATGTATTCGAGCCAGAAACGCATGTGACCAATGACCGGATAGTTGCGCAAGATGGCATGGCGCGTCTGCTGCACATCGACCCAGCCCAGCGCGCTGAGGGCGATAGCTACCGCAGGCAGCAGCCACCACCAGCCGCCCCAGGCCAGCGCCGCCGCCAGCCCCAGCACGCTGGCCAGCATGCACAGCGCCCAGACGGTGTAGCGGATGGGGAAAAGTCTTACGCGAGAGGAAGAACCAGTGGACATGCAGACAACTCCTGTGTAACGGGCACGGACTTGGCGCACGGACTACACTGCCCGACATCGGCCGCGCATGCCACAGGCATGCATGTCCCGCCCTTTTGCACTGATTGTGCGAATGTCGGCGTTTGCGTCATGCAGGAGACCGCCGAATTCGTACATGGGCCCTGTGCCCGCTAACTATTTTGAGTACACCATGGAAAACACCGAAGACCAAGCTGTGGAAGCCCACACCGCGCTGAGCACGGACATGCTCGAAGAGCTGGACAACATGCTCGAAGACTTGCGCACCCGCGAAGATGAGATTCCACAGTGGGAGTTCTGTGATGGTTTCCTGGCCGCTGTGGTTTGCACACGCCGTGAGATTCCCGTCGCTGAATGGCTGCCCATGCTGCTGGGCGATGGCGAGACCCTGGAAGTGGCCGAAGGCCAGCCCCTGCCCAAGCTGGACGTCTTCAAGGACGAAGCACAGCAGGCACGTTTCCTGGAACTGGCCCTGCTGCGCTTGAACGAAATCCGCGAGCAGCTGGATGCACCCATCAAGTCGCTGCAGGACGAAGCCGCCTTCCAGCCTGAAATCATGGACACCCGTGGCGCCCTGCTGCTGCTGCCCGAGGCAGAGCGTGCCGAGCTGGCGGACGAGGAAGTGCCTTCGCTGGCACAGGTCTGGGCGCTGGGCTTTATGTTTGTGGTGGAAAACTGGGCCGAAGAATGGGCCGCTCCCCGCGACAAGGAAGCGGCGCAGATGCTGGACGCAGCCATGGAGTTCATCGTCAACCTGACCGAAGACGACGATGGCGAGCCCGAGCTGAACCTGTATGACGAAGCAGGCCCCGCATCGACCAGCCAGGACCGTCTGGACGCCTTTGGCGAAGCCATCTGGGCCGTGTACGACCTGCGCCAGCTGTGGCGCAGCATGGGCCCCCGCGTGGAGACCATCGTCAAGGGCGATCTGCCTGGCCGCAATGATCCCTGCAGCTGCGGCAGCGGTAAGAAGTTCAAGAAGTGCTGCGGCGCCTAAGCGCTGTGAACCCCACGCTGGATACGTCGTTGCGAAGCCTTGCCGTACGCCTTGTACTGTCTGTGGCTTCGCGCCTCGTCTCCAACGCAAATCTTCGATTTGCTGCGTGGTTTCCGCAACGCTGGATGGCCTGAGTTAGCCCTTCTGAGTGCTCTGGCACTCCAGAAAATAGAGCTGCCAGCGCTTGATTTGCAAAGGTTTGAGATAGTTTTCTATCCGAATCCCTTGTGTTTCAAGCGCTGGCAGCTCTTGTTTTTGTAAGTCGGCGTGATGCCCGGCAAAGCTCTACCATCACGTTCCTCATTGCTTGATTGGCTCTCTGTATGTCTTTGTCTTTGCTGAACCGGCTGCGCATGGAGTGGGCGCCCAGCATTCCGCGTGAATTGCTGGCCGGTGCTGTGGCAACGTTTGCGCTGATTCCTGAGGTGATCGCCTTCTCGTTTGTGGCGGGGGTGGACCCATCGGTGGGCCTGTTTGCCTCGTTTGTGATCAGCATCGTGATTGCCGTGTTTGGCGGGCGTCCGGCCATGGTGTCAGCAGCTGCGGGTTCTGTGGCGCTGGTGGCTGCGCCCCTGGTGGCTTCGCACGGCATTCAGTATCTGTTTGCGGCCGGTTTGCTGGCCGGTGCCATGCAAATCATTTTTGGTCTGTGCAGGATGGGCGTGCTGATGCGCTTTGTCTCCAGCTCGGTGCGCACCGGCTTTGTGAACGCGCTGGCCATCATGATTTTTGCGGCGCAGCTGCCGCATCTGCATGGCGCCAATACGGCCACCTGGGCCATGCTGGCTGCCGGGTTGCTCATCATCTACGGTCTGCCATGGCTGGGGCAGCGCCTGCAGCTCAAGGCGCTGCTGCTGATTCCATCGCCGTTGATCTGCGTGGTGCTGCTCACCGTGGTGGCTTCCATGCTGGGTCTGCCTGTAGCCACCGTGGCTGATCTGGGCAAGCTGCCTGATGCGCTGCCCTTGTTTGGCCTGCCTGAGGTGCCCGCCACGCTGGATACGCTGCGCATCATCATGCTGCCTGCGCTGGCCATTGCCATGGTCGGCCTGCTGGAGTCGGTGCTGACGGCTGCCGTGGTCGATGAAATGACGGGCACCCCCAGCAACAAGAACCGCGAGTGCACGGGGCTGGGGCTGGCCAATATGGCCTCCAGCGTGTTTGGCGGCATTGCGGGCTGCGGCATGATCGGCCAGGCCGTGGGCAATGTGAAATACGGTGGCCGTGGCCGCCTGTCTACGCTGTTCGCTGGCGTGTTTCTGCTGGTGCTGATGGTGCTGCTCAAGCCCTGGGTGTCGCAGGTGCCGGTGATGGCGCTGGTGGCCATCATGGTGATGGTGTCGGCCTCGACTTTTGACTGGAAGTCCGTCGGCAATCTGGTGCGCTATCCACGCCTGTCCAGTGCCGTGATGCTGGCCACCGTGGTCATCACCGTCTTTACCCACAATCTGGCGGCCGGCGTGATCGCCGGGGTGCTGCTGTCTGGTGTGTTCTTTACCTTCAAGGTCGCAGGCATGCTGCAGGTACGCCACGAAGACGACGCAGCCACGGGCACGCGCACCTGGTATGTGAGCGGGCAGGTGTTTTTTGCATCGGCCGATGCGCTGGTCGAGCAGTTTGATGTGCTGGCCGTGGCGGGGCGCCCTGTGCGCATTGATGTGAGCGGCGCACACTTCTGGGATATCACCGCCATCGGCGCGCTGGACAAGGTGGTGGAGCGTCTGCAGCAGCATGGCTGCACGGTCGAGCTGCTGGGCATGAATGCCAACAGCCAGCGCCTGATTCAGCGCATGAAGACCTGAGGCACGGCTTGCAGATTGCCCATAAACAAAGCCCGCAGACGCGGGCTTTGTTTATGGAGCGGGCGCAGCTTCAGCTGAGCACGTCTTCCGAAAAAATCTGCCAGCGGCCATCCTGCTTGCGCCAGTACTGGCGCACGGTGGCGGTGCTGCCCTGGGCTACATGCAGGTTGACGATGCGAATCTCTCCTGCATCTTCCTGCCACTGGTAGATCGATGCGTCTTTGGTGGCCTTGTCAGACAGTGCACCCATGCTCTGCAGACGGCGTTTGCGCTGGTTGAAAGCCGCGCCATCTTCCGTCAGCTCCGGGCTGTACAGCGCCTTGAGGCTGCTGGTGTCACCCTGCTGCCAGGCGGTTTGCCAGCGCTCCAGCTCCTGCGTGAAGCTGTCAGGGTGTTCCGTCCATGAGGGCGCGACCCAGTCCAGCTTCTCCGTGATGAGCACGGGCGTGCGCCGGTCGATGGACGCCATCAGAAAGGCGATGTCAGGGTTGGAGAGCACCACGCAACCATCACTGGCCTGGGGCACGCGTGCAAACTGGTCCGAGGGCACGCCATGCAGCCAGATGCCGCTGCCGGTGCGGCCCAGCATGCGGTCCCAGTCATTGGGGTAGTTCACGGTCAGCGCGCCCTTGCCGTACAGGTCAGGCAGCTTCTCGCCGGGGATCTGGCGGCCCACAAAGTAGACGCCCAGCGGCGTGCGCTGATCGCCCTCGACACGCTTGTGCACGCCGTTGCGGCCAATGGTGACGTAGAAGTCGCTGATGAGCTGCACGCCTTCTGGGTGATTGGCAAACACGTACAGGCGTGACTTGCTGGCATCCACCGCAATTGCATGGCGTACGCTGGGGCTCAGGCGCATGAAGCTGCTGGGGATCTTGCCTACCGGAGGTGCATCCAGCAGGGCCTGGCGTCTGCGCTGCAGCTCGCTTTGCAGGCCCTGGTAGAACTCGGCAGGTGCAATGTTCTTGTCGGCAACGCCAATGTTCTGTTTGCTGGGCGTGGCCTGCGAGCGTGCGAGCTGCTCGCCGATAGGGGCACTGCCCGTGCGCAGGCGCAGCATGTCGGCATACAGCAGCTGTGCAGCGCGGAAGTTCGGGACTTCCTCCGTCAATGCCTTGACGGCGCGGAAGGCTTCATTGATTTCGTGGCGCTCGATCTTCGCCAGGATTTCCACCAGGCGCTTTTCAGCCTGTACGAGTTGTTCGGGCGATGTGCTGCTGTCGTCCGCGGCCTGAAGCCCGGTGCATGTACCAGCAATCACCAGTGCCGAGAAGAGCATGCGCAAGCTGCGCTGCAGGCGTGAAAGATTCAAATTACGCAACATTAACGGCCAGTTTCTTCTCGAGTAATGCGCCACTTGCCTCCTTCGTTTTGCATACGCAGTGTCTTGTTGGTGGAGGCTCTGTAGCCGCCAGAAGAATATTGCTGCCGAAAGCTGGCGGAGGCGCGGTCTCCGTTGACAGTGATCTTGAGGTCGCTGATTTTCACAGAGATGGCGGACTTGCCGACGATGCGGTTTTTGCGCTCTGCTTTCCATGCAGACAGGCTCATGCCTTGCGGGTCAAAGTGGTTGCTGTAGGCGGCGTAGTAGGCTGTCATGTTCTGCTGCTCCCAGGCCGAAGCCCAGGCAGTCACGGCTTTTTCCACCGCTTTCATGGCCTGGCGCTCCTGCTCGGCAGCCTGTGCCTTGCGGGCATTGTGCTCGGGGGCGCTGTCTGCAGCAGCCTTGGCAGGTGTTGCAGCAGGCTTGGGTTCAGGAGCAGGCGCTGCAGGGTGGGCAGCCGTTGCTGCTGGTTCTGCAGGTGCTGGCGTGGTCGTGATAGGAGCAGCCGGTGCAGGAGTCGGTGCGGGTTCAGGTGCCGGAGCCGGAGCCGGAGCAGGCACTGGTGTTGGCACTGGTGCTGTGGCTGCAGCGATGGTGACAGCCGCTGCTGTGGGGGCAGGCAGAGTGCTGGCCGTGGCAGCAGGTGTGGCAATGCGTGAGATCAGCGTCAGCTTGGGCTTTTCCGCTTTCTGTGCATTGTCCAGCTGCAAGGCCTTGGCATAGGCTTCATTGGCAATGCGTGCATAGACATCACCCAGGTTCTGATGGGCCGTGGCATAGCTGGGATTGGTGCGTATGGCCTGCTCCAGCACCTGGGCTGCCTTGCGGTCCTCTCCCCGGAAGGCATAAATGACCGCCAGATTGTTATAGGGCTCGGGCAGCGTGGGATGGTCCTGGGTCAGCGCGGTAAACAGCCGGATGGCCTGATCGTATTTTTTTTGCTCAGCCGCAATCACTGCCTGCAGAAACCGCAACTGCACATCACTGCTGTCTTTTTTGAGCTGGGCTTGTACACGCTGGGCGGCAGCGCTGAGCTGCCCTTTTTCCATCAATTGCTGCACTTCATCAACGGCAGCAGGGCTTGCATGTGCCCCCCCATGGCTGAGTAGCGAAGCACACATGACCGCTGCCACGGACATTGGGCGTAGCCATGCACAGCGCACGAGAGGCTTGCCAAGCAAGGGACGCACAAAGGCTAGGAACATGGATGCACTTTCGAAGGACGGTGTGGATAGAAGGTGGCATTGTCTCTTGTAAGACAGATGCTTACAAAGACGCGGATTTTATGAGTAATTGCTGACACGGCTCCATGGCGTCGCGGCTGGCAGATGGGGCACTAGGCAGCGATGCTGCCAGGATGCTGGCTGAGCCACCAGTGCAGAAATGTGCCGAGCACTTTTAAGATTGGGCGGATTCAAGACCCAAGTGCTGGCGGGGGCTGAATATGGTGCACAGCTCAATTGTGGCGGTGCTGCAGAGCTGGTTTATTGAGCCTGCAGCAAGTACAGCAGCAGTTGCTGCAGTGCATGGTGTGTAGTTTGTTGGCGTACTGCCAATCGATCACCCTCCCACTGCACGCATTGGCTATAAGTCTGATCGGCTATTTGCCACGCCACCCACACCGTCCCCACAGGTTTCTCCGGCGTTCCACCACCAGGCCCAGCCACACCACTGACGGCCACACTCACTTGTGCCTTGGAATGTGTAATGGCTCCTTTTGCCATGGCTCGCACCACGGCTTCGCTCACCGCTCCGTGTTCTGCAATCAAGGCAGCAGGCACGCCCAGCATCTCGGTTTTGGCGTCGTTGGAGTAGGTGACAAAGCCGCGATCAAACCAGTTGCTGGAGCCCGGCAATTCTGTGCAGGCTGCGGCAATCATGCCGCCGGTGCAGCTTTCTGCCGTGGCCAGCATCCAGCCGCGCTGCTGGAGGGCATCGGCCAGTTGCTGCAGGATGGGGAGCAGGTTGGGGTCGCAAGACATGGCTTATCCCACAAAGTGTCGCCACAGCGCCATGACCAGCAAGGTGCAGAACGCGGCGACCAGATCGTCAAACATGATGCCCCAGCCCCCCTTGGGGCCAAAGCCTTTGAACAGGCGGTCTGCCCATTTGACGGGCTGCGGCTTGACGGCATCAAAAAAGCGAAACAGTGCAAAAGCGGTCAGCTGTCCCCAGAAGCCCATGGGCATGGTCAGCCACAGCACGATCCACATGGCGACGACTTCGTCCCAGACGATGGAGCCGGGGTCTGGCACGCGCATATGGCGTGCGGTGACGGTGCAGGCCCACCAGCCCACGGGAATGCTGATGGCGATCAGCCAGCCCAGCTGTGCCGTGCTCAGCCATTGCTGCAGCACCAGATAGGCCAGCCATGCCCACATCGTGCCTACGGTGCCGGGTGCGACACGGCTCAGGCCTGAGCCAAAGCCGATGGCGATCAGGTGGGCAGGGTGCTGCAGCAAAAAACGCACGGTGGGCCGGATGGGCGCGCCTTCAGCTGCGGTGGAGTGCTTGGGCTCCACATCGGTAATAGGTTCCATGGGCGGATTGTAGAAGTCGCGCCTGCGGTGCTTCAGGCGAAGTGGTCAAAGCTGGAAAAGCGCAGTGGCAGCTGCTGGCCACCGGGTGCCATGACGCGAACGCCGCGCTCGGCCTCGATGCGGCCAATGCAGGTCACGGGCACACCAGCCTGTGCGGCGGCATCCCGCACGGCAGCCTGTGCGCTGGAGGGTGCGGTAAAGCACAGCTCATAGTCATCGCCACCGGCCAGGGTACAGGCATCAATGCGGCTGATGGCCAGCGCCGCCATCATGGGGTGGCGGCGGGCCTGCAGCAGGTTGCGGGTGATGTTGGCATCAATGCGTGCGCCTACGCCGCTGGCTTCCAGAATGTGGCCCAGATCGCCCAGCAGACCATCGCTGATGTCCAGGCAGCTGCTGGCAATACCGCGCAGGGCCATGCCCAGTGCCACGCGCGGCGTGGGTTGCTCCAGCCGCTGGCGAGCCTGGCTCAGCACAGCGGGGGGCAGGGCATGCTGGCGCAGCAGGGCGTCCAGTGCCAGACGCGCATCGCCCAGCGAGCCACTGACCCAGATGTCATCTCCGGGCTGTGCGCCCCGGCGCAGCAGGGCTTGGCCCGCAGGCACTTCACCAAACACGGTGATGCAGATGTTCAGCGGCCCCTGTGTGGTGTCGCCGCCTATGAGTTCGCACTCGTGCTGATCGGCCAGGGCAAACAGGCCTTCGGCAAAGGCCTGGCACCAGTTGGCATCGGCACGCGGCATGGACAGCGCCAGCGTGAAGGCCAGTGGCTTGGCGCCGCTGGCAGCCAGATCGCTGAGGTTGACGGCCAGCGCCTTGTGGCCGAGCAGCTGGGGGTTCACATCCGCCAGAAAGTGGCGACCCTCCACCAGCATGTCGGTAGAGACCGCCAGCTGCATGCCTGGTGCAGGGGCCAGCAGTGCGCAGTCGTCACCCACGCCGAGTGGGGAGCGGCGCACCGGGCGCTGGAAAAAGCTGCGGATCAGTTCAAATTCACCCATGATGAAAATAGGAGCGCCTAGCGCTGATTTTTAAATGCTTTCAGCATGAAAGTATGCTGAAGTGGTTGTTTTTCAAGCCGTAGCAGCTACTGTTTTTGCTTTTCAAAGGGCTTCGCCGCGAAAACGCCGGGAGGCCTGACGCGTGACTTCGCCCAGCAACTGCTCCCGGGCCTGGCGTTCCCGCAACCAACGTGCGTCATTGTGACTGGTTGACACGTCGTTGTGCAGCATCTGCAGCGCAGGCGTTGCGCCATATTGCACAGCGTAGGGCGCAATGCGTTCCATGGTCTGGCGGATGTGCTCGGCCAGCGGAATGTGCTGGCCGCTGCCGGGCTCCACATACACGGCTTCCAGCCCGAAGCGGCAGGCCTGAAAGCGGTTGTAGGTGTAGACCAGATAGTCATCTTCCGTGGGCACAAAGGGCTGGGTATCGAGCATCCACGCCGCCAGCGACTGCACATAGCCCGCCAGTGCTGCGGCGCGCTCAATGGTCAGCGGGGTGTCGAACACACGGATCTCGATGGTGCCGAACTCTGGCTTGGGCCGGATGTCCCAGTAAAAGTCCTTCATGCTCTTGACCACGCCGGTGGCCGTCATCTTGTCGAAATAGGCTTCGAAGGCCTGCCACGTCAGCACGCAGGGCGCACGGCCTGACAGCGGAAAGGCAAACACCGAATTCAGCCGCGCTGAGTCAAACGCCGTGTCATGCCCCTGTACAAAGGGACTGGAGGCTGACAGCGCAATAAAGTGCGGGATGTAGCGGCTCATGCGGTGCAGCATGAGCAGGGCGGCGTCTGCATCGGGGCAGCCAATGTGGATGTGCTGGCCGAAGATGGTGAACTGCTTGGTCAGATAGCCATACAGCGCCGACAGCTCATGAAAGCGTGGCTTGTCGTAGATGCGCTGCTGGTGCCATTCCTGAAACGGGTGGGTGCCACCACCGACGACAGCGATGTTGAGCTTGTCCGCGCACTGCACCAGCGCATTGCGAATGGGGGTGAGCTGGCTCAGCACTTCGGACGCGCTGTGGCAGATGCCGGTGGAGACCTCAATCATGCTGCGCGTCATCTCGGGCACGACGCTGCCCGGCAGCTGCTGCTTTTCCATCAGGCGCAGCATGTCCATGGCGTAAGGCGCCAGGTTGTAGTCGTGGGTGTTGACCAGCTGCAGTTCCAGTTCTACCCCCAGAGTCAGGGGCAAGGAAGGGGAGAAGTGTTCCAGAGGCATGTTGTCAGTCTCCGCTGCGAGGTGATTGGGCCACTGGCACGCGCGCCGGGGCCTCGGTTTCCCCTGCACGACGCAGCGACAGGGCTACGGCGATGGCTCCGGCCAGTTCCAGCACCCAGATGGCGGGCATGGCCGTTGCGATCAGTGCCTGCGCCGCATCTGGCGCAGCGGCGATGAATTTGAGGGTCAGCAGCAGGGCGACGGCCGACATGGGCATCATGGCCCCTGCCACCCACACGGCCTGATGCCAGCTGGCACCGCTGCCCATATTGCCCAGCCCCACGCCCACTGCCTTGGCCAGCAGGCGCACTACGATGAGCACCACCACAGCCGCGGCCATGGAGGCTGTCCACGCCACCTGCGCGGCAATGGCCGAAACCAGCACAAACATCAGCAGGGATAGCAGCGATGAGGCCGTGCCCAGCTGGCGTGGCCAGGTCCAGGGGCGCAGCTGCCACTGCTTGAGCAGCATGCCGGCCAGCAGGGCTGTCAGCGGTGCCCAGCCACCGATCAGCTCGGCAATGGCTGTTCCTGCCGCAATCAGGCACAGCAGCAGCAGCGATGTGCTTTCGCTCAGCGGGCTCATCCAGCTCAGGGCCAGCCGCATGACGGCACACAGCACCAGCGCGACGGCAGCAGAACTGAGCAGCACCTGTGCAGCGGGCCAGATACCTTGCCACCAGGGGGCTGCAGCATCCTGTGCCAGCCACTGCACCTGTACACAGCCAAGCATCAGGGCGTAGAAGGTGGACAGCGTCGCCAGCACCAGTGCGCGGTCCGTCACGTGGCCGCTGGCGCGCATGTCCTGCACCACGCGGGCCAGCACCACGGGCGAGGCCGCCATGGCAATCAGGCCCAGCGCGCAGGCGGTCGTGGATTCCAGGCCCAGGGCACGCAGCGACCAGAACACGGCGCCGTAGGTCAGCCCCGCTTCCAGCAGGCTTTGCACCAGCACCATGGGGTTGTGGCGGAACCAGCGCAGCGTGATGCGGCCGCCGCACTCAAACAGCACCACAGACATGGTCAGCTGCAACAGCAGCAGAATGCCGCCCTGCACGGGCCACAGGGTGTGGCCCAGCCCCAGCAGCCCTGCGCCAGAACCTACGAGGGCATAGCCCACCACTTTGGGAATGTGCCAGTGGCGCTGCAGCACATAGCCCAGCAGTGCGGCGGCAGCCAGCAAGGTGGCCCATTGCAGGGTATGCAGCTCCAGCGAAGCGGGGAGCCACTGTGTCCAGAAGTTGGGATCTTGGTTCATGCCTTCATCCTCGTTGTATCTCCTCATGATGCGCAAGCAAGGAGAAGCACACTGAGCGCCTGAATCAAAAACCGTTCACCCAGACCCGGTACGTACTGGCGAAGCCTGGGGCATGGCCCTGTGGCTTCGCACGGCAACGTGCTGGCAAATCAGTGATTTGCAGGGTGTGAGCCGCTCCTCAGGGAGCGAGGAAACTCAGCGGGCGCTTGCGCAGGCGCTGGAAAATGGCGGCATACAGCCGCGACCGTTCCACGCCGGTGATGTTCTGGGAGCGCAACGCCATGTTGTAGGCCAGCCAGAAGCTCACCAGAACGTTGATGGCACCATTGAATGGCAGCATGGCAACTGCCCACCAGAATGCGTCATCGTGCAGGATTTCCAGACCGAAGGTAGCACTGGCTACCCCGAGCTGTCCTGAAGACAGTGTGACATGTCGCACTTCCAGCCCCAAGCCGAAAAACCCTGCAATCGAGGGCGCAAGCCCCAGCATCAGGCCCAGCGAGATATTCGCGGCAAAGCCGGAAATATTGTTGCGCCAGAACAGGCTCCAGCGCCGTGCACGCTCCTGGCCCAGCATGCGGGTGATGGCCGGGTTGTAGCGCATGGCCGAGTCCAGGCGGTTGAGCACAAACCAGTTTTCCACCCAGCCGGCAATCAGGCTGCTGACAAACAGCAGCACGCCCGTGAAGGCGGCAAACAGCAGAGAGGGGCCCAGCAGGTCCAGCGACTCAATGACATAGGTAGCGTGTTCGGTGTCCAGTGGCGGGTGCTGGAAGATCCACTGGTACACCAAGGCCAGCACCAGTGCGGCAGGAAAGACGATGAGCACATTCCCCAGAATGGCTGCCATCTGGGTGCGGGTGAGGTTGGCCACCTCATCCACAAAACTGTCAACGGCACCGGGCTCGTTGATGTTCTTGAGTTTGGAAGCCATGGCAGGGGCCGTCATGGCAGGCTGCTTGGTAGCCACCGTGTAGTGCAGCAACTGAATCAGCACAAAGCTGGCCGCGTAGTTGATGCCTGCCCAGAAACCGCCCCAGAAGGCTGAAAACGCCAGCGCCGTAATGCCGAACTTGAGCATGGTGGTGACCGACATGACCATGCCGCCACCTGCTGCGCGGCGCACCATCTGCAGGTATTCCGCGCTGTTGCGGGTGATGTAGTGTTCCCCCGTTTCCGCGCTGCGCTCTGTGACCTTGGCGGCCAGCAAAGAAGTGTTGCTGGAAATCAGCGAACGGATACTGCGCCGGTCACGCCCCACGCTGACAAAGCCTGCCAGCAGGTGCACGGCTTCGTACTCCGGGCGCTCGCTGGTCAGGCAGTCGAGCAGCTGGCGAATGCGCACAATGCGGGTGCGCAGCTGGCGCAGGCGGAACACCAGCCCCACGGAGATGCCTTCATCACCGAAGTGGTTGTAGACCGTGCCAATGGCGGCGCGGCAGGCATCCAGCCGCTCACGCAGGCGGCGCTCGGCAGCTTCCAGACGGTCGGTGGTGCGCAGGCCGTGCAGCACTTCCACACGCAGGCTTTCTACGTCGCGAATCAGGTCATGGAAAGGCCGCGCTTCACGTGCTTCTTCGCTCATGCGCAGGCGCAGCTCGGGCGCAAAGCCGGTGGCCAGCATCTGGCCTGCACAGTAGGTGATGGCATTGAGCAGGGCGTGCTGCCAGTGGCTGGCGCCCTGGCTGTCTGCCGGGGCCAGCAGCTGTGCCATGCGCTGCAGCAGCGGCTCGGGCAGCGCGTTGAGCCAGCGGGCGTCAAACTCATCAGGCAGGGCAATCGAAAACAGCTCGGAGGCGTCAATGGTCTCTGGTGTGCCCGGCATGATCTTGCTGCGCAGGCGCTCTGCCAGCTCGGTGATCATGGCGGTGCGCGGTGCAAAACCAAAGTCGGCCAGCAACGTGGTGATGTCTACGTGGTCGATAAAGGTCAGCCACCAGGCCATCAGTCGCTGGTGTGCCTCGGCATCGTTTTCAAAGGCATTGACCAGCTGCTCGACACGCCCTACGGCCACTTCCACCGATGGCTGGGCTGCGCGAATCCACTGCAGCACATGAATAAGCCACAGGTGGCGCTGTGCCAGTTCTGCGTTGGGGTCAAGTTCCGCCAGCAGGCGGGGGAGATCATGGGCTTTACGCGGCATTTAATGCAGGGTGCGGGAAGAGGGAGAAGTCATGCGGTGCAGGTGCATCTCGGTCAGCGAGGCATCCAGCACAAAAGGAGCAATGGGCGCTTCAAAAGTTTCGCCGGTTTCGCTCACGCACAGGTAGTGCCCATGCATGCTGCCGGAGCTGGTGCGCAGCTCACAGCCACTGCTGTAGGTAAAGCTTTCTCCGGGCTGCAGCAAGGGCTGGCGGCCCACAACACCCAGTCCATGGACTTCCTGCTGTGTCTCGCTGGCATCGGTGATGTACCAGTGGCGTGCAATCAGCTGGGCGGCAGCATCTCCCGTATTGGTCACGGTGATGGTGTACGAAAAGCGAAACAGGCCTTGCTGAGGCGCGGACTGTTCGGCCTCGTATTGGGCCTGTGCTTCTACCTGAAACTCGTATTTGGGCATGTGGCTATGGTAACTGCGACAATTGACGGCATGAACCCCACGTACCGTATCGCTCCTTCCATCCTGTCTGCCGACTTCGCCCGTCTGGGTGAGGAAGTACGCACTGTTGTCGCAGCTGGCGCTGACTGGATTCACTTTGACGTGATGGACAACCATTATGTTCCCAATCTCACCTTTGGCCCCATGGTCTGCCAGGCGCTCAAGCCCCATGCCGTCACGCCTGAAGGCCAGCCTGTGCCCATCGATGTGCACCTGATGATCCAGCCCGTGGACGAGCTGGCGACCGCCTTTGCCAAGGCAGGCGCAGACTACATCAGCTTCCACCCTGATGCATCGCCCCACGTGCACCGCAGCATCCAGAACATCAAGTCGCACGGCGTCAAGGCCGGTCTGGTGTTCAACCCCGCCATGCCACTGGATGTGCTGGACTGGGTGATTGAAGATCTGGACCTGATTCTGCTCATGAGCGTGAACCCCGGCTTTGGCGGCCAGAGCTTCATCGACAGCACCCTGCGCAAGATCGAAGCCGTGCGCAAGCGCATCGATGCCTGCGGCAAGGACATTCGACTGGAAGTGGACGGCGGCATCAAGGAAGGCAACATCCGCGCTGTGGCCAATGCCGGTGCGGACACCTTTGTGGCGGGCAGTGCCATCTTTGGCAAGCCAGACTACAAGGCCGTGATTGACCAGATGCGTGCCAATCTGGCAGCCTGATTGCCGCGGCGCGGTGATCGCTGTTTTGCTCTCCAAGGCCTGCATCTGCAGGCCTTTTTTATAGTGTTTTTTGGCTCTAGCGCCCGTCAGATAAACGCTGGAAGCTATAGATTTTGAGGGAATATATGTCGGTGTTGCTGAAAATTGGCGCTGCGGCGCAAACGGTGGAGCTGGATGCGGCGATCGTGGACCTGGATGGCACCATGGTGGACACCATTGGCGACTTTGCCGAGGCTATCTCGCGCATGCTGGCTGACCTGGGTTTGCCGTCACTGCCTGCACAGGCCATTGAGCATATGGTGGGCAAGGGCACGGAGCACTTGCTGCGCAGCGTGCTGGCCCATGTACTGCAGCAGGCCGGGCAGTCGCAGGAAGCACTGGCCGAAGCCGTGCAGCAGCGTTTTGCGCAGGCGCTGCAGCGCTATGAGTTCCATTACCTGTCAATCAACGGGCAGTATTCCCGCGTCTACCCCGGGGTGCTGGAAGGACTGCAGGGGCTGAAACGCGCTGGGCTGCGTCTGGCCTGTGTGACCAACAAGCCCCTGTCTTTCACGCGCCCGCTGCTGGCGGCCAAGGGGCTGGATGGCCTGTTTGAGCAGGTGTTTGGTGGTGATTCGTTTGCCAGGAAAAAACCAGACCCGCTGCCGCTGCTCAAAACCTGTGAAGCGCTGGGCACAGCACCTGCGCGCACGCTGATGATTGGAGATTCCAGCAATGATGCGCAGGCAGCCCGCGCTGCGGGGTGTCCCGTGGTGCTGGTGACCTATGGCTACAACCATGGTCAGCCTGTGGAGCAGGTCGCTGCAGATGGGCATATTTCCAGCATCACGCAGCTTCTTGCGCAGTGATGGTGCCAAATTGATGCAAAAACTCTGAAAACGCGTCCTTCTGTAGAAGGCGCGTTTTTTTATTACCATTGCAGGCTTTTGCTTATTCAAAATTTGTCTAAATGTCCGGGGGAGAAGCTCTTCACCCGCGGCACAGTCACTGGGAGGATTAGACGCCATGCAAGGTTTGCATCTGACGGCAGATTTGTACCAATGCGCTTGCGATTCACAGTTGATGCTGGATGCAGATGCGATAGCCGCACTGTGCCGCAATCAGACGGAGCTTTCGGGCCTGACCCTGGTCGATGAACGCTGGGTGAAGTTTCCGGACTGGCAGGGGCAGCCAGGCGGCGTGACAGGCACCATCTTGCTGGCAGAGTCTCACCTGGCCATTCACACCTGGCCAGAAACTGGCAATGTGACGATTGATGTCTATGTCTGCAACTTCTCGGCAGACAACTCTCCCAAGGCGCAGGCATTGATGGAAGGCGTAGTGCAAGCCTTGCAGCCCAAGCATGCCGTGCGTCAGCAGCTGTGGCGCGGTGATATCGCCACCGATGGCGTGGGTCAGTACCCCTGGGTGATGGAGCAGCTCACGCCTGACGCAGCCTTTGGCTTTCGAGCCAGCCATGTGCAGCGCCGCCAGACCGCCTTCCAGACGCTGGAGATGATGGAAACCGCCTGCTTTGGCCGTGTCATGCGCTTGGATGGCCACTTCATGACCAGTGAGCGCGATGAATTTTTCTACCACGAGTGCATGGCGCACCCCGCAGCCATTGCCCATCCAGCGCCGAAGCAGGCACTGATTATTGGCGGCGGTGATGGTGGCATGGCTGAAGAGCTGCTCAAGCACAGCACCATGCAGCGCGTGGTGCTGGCCGAGCTGGATGAGGCGGTGATTGCAGCCAGCAAGGCGGAGCTGGAAAAAGTGCACCGCAATGTCTGGAACGATCCGCGCCTGCAGATCCGCATTGGCGATGGCATGGCCTTGATCGACCAGACCGAGGAGCGCTTTGACCTGCTGGTCATGGACCTGACCGACCCCGACACGCCTGCCAGCCCGCTCTATCAGACGCCAGCGCTGCAGCGCATGCAACGCGTGCTGACGCCCGATGGTGCCCTGGTGCTGCACCTGGGCAGCCCCATCTTCCACCCCGAGCAGGTACGCCAGCTCAGCCAGACGCTGCGCGGCCTGTTCAAGCATGTGTGCTGCTATGGCGTGTACGTGCCGCTGTATGGTGCGTACTGGGGCATGGCCGTGTGCTCGAATGCGCTGGATGTAAAGGCGCTCGATGCCGCCACCGTGCAACAGCGCCTGCAGGCACGTGGTGTGAAGGAGCTGCAGTACTACAACCCTGAAGTGCACGGCGCCCTGTTTGCGCTGCCCAACTACTACCGCGATCTGGTGGCCTGAGCACAGGACATGCACAGCGCAAAAAACAGCCCCGCATGGCGGGGCTGTTTGCATGGAAGCGTGTGACAACGCGGGGCTTATTCGATGCGCTGCTCGCCCAGCAAAGCCCGTTTCAGGCGGGCGTCAGCAGGCTTGGGGCCCAGCCAGATGCCGAGCATGGCCTGGTAGAACTCAGGCTCGGGGAATTCCGCAGGCTCGGGCTGGCCGTTGACGCTGAGCACCATGCCTTTGCCGGGTATCCAGTCCAGGGTGAACTGGTCGCCGGGCTTGAGTTCCTTGTGGCGGCTGAAGACCTCGCTCATGCGCAGCACACCGGGCACCAGCTTGGAGAACTGCTGCTTGTCCATGTTGTCCTGCATGCCGTGGGCAAACAGCTTGCCCAGCTCCGAGGCATTGATGGCGCGCAGCATGCGCACGGCCATGCGCTTGGGGCCTTGCAGCGGGGCAATTTCGTCCAGTGAAGTGACAGGCTGCTCCAGATACAGCGCGGCAGAGTAGACCTTGAAGATGGCCTTGGTACGAATGCCCGCACCGTTGCGCTGCAGGCTCTGGCCTGCCACTTCTACGGTCTTGGGGTGGGCGGCCAGGGCAGGCGAATCATCCGTCTGCGCCCAGCTGGGCAGTACCCAGCATGACAGGGCTGCAAACACGCTCACAAAACTCCAGCGAAGCAAGTCCCAGGCAGTGCGCATGGTGTCCTCCATGTGATGAGAAAACGCACGATCGTGCTTTTTGTGTATCTCATTGTGATGTGCAGGCCTGGTGCGCACAACGGCAAAGCATGGATTCCACGGGAAAACAACTTTAGGGCTAACACTGAATTGGCGACGAGCGGCATCATCCACGTGCAGGTGCCGCATATGGGCATTCGCTCCTGCATGCGCTACACTCGTGCACCATGTTCATTCACTACACGTTCATCACAGGTTGCGCGGACCGGGGAGCCTGGCCCTGGCGTAAGCCTGCAGCTATGACCGTCTGATTGCGCCCGCAAAGCATAGGGCGCGCCCATGTCCGCCACCGCCGCGGATGGTTTGAATGAATCGCAGCGCCTGCCTTACCAAAGACAACCTGCGCAGTGCGTTGCCCCACCGGGAACCCTGCTCTGTGATTACAGAACTTGAATTCAAAAGCCTGGCCAGCCAAGGCTACAACCGCATTCCTCTGGTGACAGAGGCTTTTGCCGATCTGGAAACCCCGCTCTCGCTGTACCTGAAGCTGGCGCACGCCCAGGGCGATGGCAAATACAGCTTTTTGCTGGAATCCGTCGTGGGTGGCGAGCGCTTTGGCCGCTACAGCTTTATCGGTCTGCCCGCGCGCAGCTTCTTGCGTGCCAGCGGCTTTGGGGCTGCGGCCAAGACGGAAGTCGTGACCGACGGCACCGTGGTGGAAACCCACGTCGGCAATCCGCTGGACTTTATTGCGGACTACCAGAAGCGCTTCAAAGTGGCGCTGGTGCCGGGTCTGCCGCGTTTTTGTGGTGGTCTGGCCGGTTACTTTGGCTATGACGCGGTGCGCTATGTCGAGAAAAAGCTCGAAGCCACATGCCCGCCCGACACGCTGGGTACACCCGACATCCTGCTGCTGCTGTGCGAAGAGCTGGCTGTCATCGACAACCTCTCGGGCAAGCTGTACTTCATCGTCTATGTGAACCCGGCTGAGCCCGAGGCCTACAGCAAGGGCAAAAAGCGCATGCGCCAGCTCAAGGAGCAGCTGCGCTATTCGGTCAGCGTGCCGCAGATCAAGGGCGGCGACAGCCACCCCGCCGAGCGCAGCTTTGCCAAGCAGGATTACCTCAAGGCCGTGGAGCACGCCAAGGAGCTGATTGCTGCCGGCGAATTCATGCAGGTGCAAGTCGGCCAGCGCATCCACAAGCGCTACACGGAGTCGCCGCTGAGCCTGTACCGTGCGCTGCGTTCGCTCAACCCCTCGCCCTATATGTACTTCTACAACTTTGGTGACTTCCAGGTCGTGGGCTCCAGCCCCGAGATTCTGGTGCGTCAGGAGCAGGTGGAAGAAGGGCAGAAGATCACCATTCGCCCGCTGGCAGGTACACGCCCACGTGGCTCTACGCCCGAGAAAGACAAGGCGACGGAAGCCGAGCTGATTGCCGACCCCAAGGAGCGCGCCGAGCACGTGATGCTGATTGACCTGGCGCGCAACGACATTGGCCGCATCGCCAAGACTGGCAGCGTGAAGGTGACCGAAGCCTTTGTGGTGGAGCGCTACAGCCACGTGATGCACATCGTGAGCAACGTCGAAGGCATTCTGCAGGACGGCATGAGCAGCATGGATGTGCTCAAGGCCACCTTTCCCGCAGGCACGCTCTCGGGTGCGCCCAAAGTGCATGCCATGGAAATCATTGACCAGCTCGAACCCACCAAGCGCGGTATCTACGGCGGTGCGGTGGGCTACCTGAGCTTTGCCGGTCACATGGACATGGCGATTGCCATTCGCACCGGCGTGATCAAGGCCGGCCATTTGTACGTACAGGCGGCTGCCGGTGTGGTGGCTGATTCCGTGCCTGAAATGGAATGGCGCGAAACCGAGCACAAGGCGCGTGCCTTGCTGCGTGCGGCAGAACTGGTAGAGGAGGGCCTGGAATGATGCGAGCTATCGACAAAGTCAAAGACTGCCAGAGCATGCAAGAGGTGCGTGCCGGTGTGAATGTGCTGGATGACATTCTGGTGCCTCTGCTGGTGGAGCGCAGCGGCTACATGACACAGGCCGCCAAGGTCAAAAACGACGAAAACCTGGTGCGTGATGAGGCACGCATTCAGGCCATCATCGATCGCGTACGCCCCATGGCGGAAGCACAGGGCGGCAACCCAGAGCTGATTGAGCGCATCTATCGCGCGATGATGGAGTGCTATATCGATTACGAACGCCAGGAACTGGCACGCTTGCGTGCTGCAGGTCTGCAGCCCAAGAAGAGCGAAGGAGCACAGGCATGAAGCTCCTGATGATCGACAACTACGACAGCTTTACCTACAACATCGTCCAGTACTTTGGTGAGCTGGGGGCTGACGTGACCGTGGTGCGCAATGACGAAATCACGCTCGAAGAAGTGATTGCGCTGGTGGCTGAACAAGGCATGGAGCGCGTGGTGATCTCGCCCGGCCCCAGCTCTCCCAAAGAGGCCGGGATTTCAGTGGCGGCCATCCAGCACTTTGCGGGCAAGCTGCCCGTGCTGGGCGTGTGCCTGGGCCACCAGAGCATTGGTGCGGCCTTTGGGGGCGACATCATCCGCGCAGGCCAGCAAATGCACGGAAAGACCAGTGTCATCACCACCGACCAGCAAGGCGTGTTTGCGGGCTTGCCCAAGCAGTTCACGGTGAACCGCTACCACTCGCTGGTGATTGATAAAACCACGCTGCCGGATTGCCTGGAAATTACCGCGACCAGCGAGGACGGCGAAATCCAGGGCGTGCGCCACAAGACGCTGGCCGTGGAGGGCGTGCAGTTCCACCCCGAAAGCATCTTGACCGAGCACGGCCACGCCATGCTCAAAAACTTCCTCGACCAGAAGTAAGCCCCAAGGCCGCACTGCTGCATGCAGGCGGCCTTTGTTTTTGATAGCTGCTAGCGCTGGTTTTTATTGGATTTGAAAGCAATAAATATCTAAAAGCCAGGTATTGCAAGCGCAAGCAGCTTCTAAAGAAATAGCAAAGGATGTGCCATGACCAAGATCACCCCCCAGGAAGCGCTGCAACGCACGATTGAACACCGTGAAATCTTCCACGACGAAATGCTGGAGCTGATGCGCATGATCATGCGCGGTGAGCTGTCGCCCTTGATGACGGCTTCCATCATCACCGGCCTGCGCGTGAAGAAGGAAACCATTGGCGAAATCACCGCAGCAGCAGAGGTGATGCGCGAGTTTTCCAACAAGGTGCAGGTGCACGACAAAACGCATCTGGTGGACATCGTCGGCACCGGCGGTGATGGTGCCAACACCTTCAACATCTCGACGTGCGCCACCTTTGTGATTGCGGCCGCAGGCGGCAAAGTGAGCAAGCATGGCGGGCGCAGCGTCAGCAGCAAATCCGGCAGCGCGGATGCTATGGAAGCGCTGGGTGTGAACATCAACCTCAGCCCTTCACGAATAGCGGATTGCATCCGTGATGTGGGCATCGGTTTTATGTTCGCGCCCAACCACCACCCTGCCATGAAGAACGTGGCCCCCGTGCGCAAGGAGCTGGGTGTGCGCACCATCTTCAACATCCTCGGCCCCCTGACCAATCCGGCGGGCGCCCCCAACATCCTCATGGGGGTGTTCCACGAAGATCTGGTCGGCATCCAGGTGCGAGCCCTGCAGCGCTTGGGCGCCGAGCATGCACTGGTGGTCTATGGCCGCGATGGGCTGGACGAAATCAGCCTGGGCGCAGGCACGCTGGTGGGTGAACTCAAGAACGGCGTGGTGCGTGAATATGAAATTCACCCCGAAGACTTTGGCCTGCGCATGGCAGGCACGCGCGCGCTCAAGGTGGAAACGCCGGAAGACTCCAAAGCCATGCTCATGGGCGTGCTGCAGGGTGAGCAAGGCCCCGCGCGTGACATCGTCTGCCTGAACGCTGGTGCGGCCCTGTATGCGGCCAATGTGGCGTCCAGCATTGAAGAGGGCCTGCAGCGTGCGCAGGCTGCGATTGACAGTGGCGCAGCGCTGAAGAAGCTGCAAGCGTTGGTGACTTACAGCAGCCAGCTGTCTGCCTGAACGCCAGAGCGCAGACAATAGCCCGCATCGCCATGCCCCCGGGCGCGGCCCCAGAACAGAAAGCACACCATGTCCGATATCCTGAAAAAAATCTGCGACGTCAAAGTCCAGGAAGTCGCCGCCGCCAAGCGCGCCATTGCGTTCGAGGAAATGCGCCGCGATGCCGAAAGCCGCGTCTCTACGCGTGACTTTGTGAGCGCCATCCGCGCCAAAATCGCCCAGGGCCAGGCCGGCGTGATTGCCGAAGTGAAAAAAGCCAGCCCCAGCAAGGGCGTGATCCGCCCAGACTTTGACCCCGTGGACATCGCCCAGAGCTACATGGTGGGCAACGGCAAGATCAGCGCGGCCTGCCTGTCGGTGCTCACGGACCGCCAGTTCTTTCAGGGCGAGCCAGATTTTCTGAAGCAGGCCCGCGCCAGCACGCTGCTGCCGGTGCTGCGCAAGGACTTCATGGTCGACCCCTACCAGATCTACGAATCGCGCGTGATGGGCGCGGACTGCGTGCTCCTGATTGCCGCCTGTCTAGACGATGCGCAGATGGCCGAGATGGAGCAGATTGCCCACAGCCTGGACATGGCCGTGCTGGTCGAGGTGCACGACGGTGAAGAGCTGCAGCGTGCGCTGAAATTGAAGACCCCGCTGGTGGGCATCAACAACCGCAATCTGCGCACGTTTGAAGTCGATATCCAGACGTCGATTGCGCTGAAAAAAGACGTGCCAGCCGATCGCCTGCTGGTCACTGAATCAGGCATTGCCACGAAGGACGATGTGAAGGCCATGCGCGATGCAGGCATTGATGCTTTCCTGGTGGGCGAGACATTCATGCGCGCCAAAGATCCTGGCGAGGCACTGGCCAAGCTGTTTGGCTAAACGCCTGGAGACCCCTCACGCAACCCTGGATACGTCGTTGCTCAGCCTTGTCGTACGACTTGTACTGCCTGCGGCTGCACGCCTTGTCTCCAACGTCAACCTGCGGTTGACTGGGTAGCGTGAGCGGCTCTCTTAAGGTAGGCCCTGAGCCAGCGCGTTACGATCAAGGCAAGTGTGGAGTGCTTTCATAAAAGAAGCATCTCGCGCTTGCCTTTATTTGTTTTCAGAGAGAAAGTGGCCTGAAATGACCGATTCATCAGCGCAAGCAGCTACGCAATTGATGAGCGCCAACCCCAACGACTGGCCTGTGGCGCCGGGCTGGCAGGAACTGGTCGACAGTTTCTTTTTCTCGCCCCTGGGGCAGAAGGTGCTGGACTTTTTGCAGCAGCGGCTCGATGACGGGGCGGTGATCTTCCCGCCTCAGCCCCTGCGTGCGCTGGAGCTGACAGCGCCTGACGATGTGCGTGTGGTGATTCTGGGGCAAGACCCGTACCACGGCCGTGGGCAGGCCGAAGGGCTGGCGTTTTCTGTCGCCCCCGGTGTGCGCCTGCCGCCTTCGCTGCAGAACATCTTCAAGGAAATGCAGCGCGATCTGGGCGTGCCCTTTCCACCGTTTCCCAACCCCGGCGGCTCACTGGTGAAATGGGCGCAGAACGGCGTGCTGCTGCTCAACACCTGCCTCACGGTGGAAGAAGGCCAGGCCGCCAGCCACAGCAAAAAAGGCTGGGAAGTGCTGACCGACAGCATCATCCAGCATGTGGCGCAGCAGGGCAGACCCACGGTGTTTATGCTCTGGGGCAGCCACGCCCAGTCCAAGCGCGTGCTGATCCCGCAGGACCGCGGCCATCTGGTGCTGATGAGCAACCACCCCTCGCCGCTGTCCGCCCTGCGCCCGCCGGTGCCGTTTATGGGCAATGGCCACTTCGGGCAGGCCAAGGCGTTTCGGGAGCGGCACGGGTATTGAAAGCAAAAAGCGCCCGAAGGCGCTTGGTGTAGAGGCTTGCAGCGCAATTACGACTTAAAGCCCAGAGCGCGTCGTATCTGCTGCAGCTTGGCTGCTCGCTCAGGATCTTTGCTGGAGTTGCGCAGCGCATGGCGAACAAACACAAAGAACAGCAGCAGCATGCCAGCCCCTAAGGTGGCGGCAATGGCGATCAGAGCTGTCTTGGGTTTGATGGCGCGCTCTGGCACAGTGGGCTGTGCCGTCAAGTTTTCGAGGGTTAAGCCTTCTGCTTGGGCTTCCAAGGCAGCAATTGCTTGGAGTCGTGTGCTATTGGCTGCGAGCAGTTCACCGTAAAGGCGCGAAGTTGCCTCTGGGGCAGAGGCGCTACCGCTCAACAGTTTCGCAGTTTCAATCTCCAGTTTCTGACCTGCCTGCAGGCGCTCACGTTCTGCCTGAATTTGGGTTTGCAGACGCTCCATATCCTTGCCGCGCGGAATGGTCAAAGGCAAGACATTTTTCCAGATACTCTCATTGAGTAAACGTGCACTCTCAGGTGAATCACCTTGGGTTTTGAGCGTCACCAGCTGATCTTGCTTTCCCACGGAAACGGCTAGGAGTTTTTCCAGTTTTTCGATGCGTTGCTGTGTGCTGCTGTCTGGCTCGAATCCGATATCGTCCGCTGCTTTTTTGAGTACGTCGAAGGATTTGATGTAGCTGGCGAGCATTGCGCCCGAAACATTCAGACCAGGTTTTTGTGGGTTGAGAGTGGATTGGCTTTCATAGGTCTGAGGCAGCGTGAAAGCAATGCCCAGAGCGCAAATACCAACGAACAATGGTCCCAAGATGAGCAGTTTCAGGTTTTCTGCAATGACGACCAGCAAGTCGAGCAAATCGATTTCATCGTCTGTTTGTGCAGCTGAGGATTCCATTACAAATACATCACAAGTGAAAGATTGAAAACCTCGAATCTAGCACAGGCTTTACGTACAGCATGAGGCTCAGAGGCGCGCGGTGGAGGTCGTCAAAGCATCGCTGCAATTCAGTTGGCTCATTGAAGGCAACAAGTCCACATTAAAAATATTGAGAATGATTCTCATAAAATGCTTCATGTTGTGATCCTCCGTCGCGCAAGACGGTTTAGAAAGTTGAACATGAAAGCTGTGTGGAATCGTCGCCAGACACTGGCGGGTTTGATGTTGGCCGTGGCCCTGCCTTTTGCTGCTGCGCAGGCGGCAGAGACCATCAAGGTGCAGGACAACACGGGTGAAGTGGTTGTGCCGCTCAAGCCTAAGACTGTGCTGGTCTATGACTTTGGCGCGCTGGACATCATCAAGACCATTGGTGGTCAGGTGGCGGGCAATCCCACACAGGCGCTGCCACCCTCGCTCAAGGAATATGGAGATAGCAGCAAGTACGCCAACATCGGCACGCTGTTTGAGCCTGACTATGAGAAAGTCAAAGCACTCAAGCCCGATCTGATCATTGCGGGCAACCGTTCTCTGCCCAAGGTGGAAGAACTCAAGAAGTTTGCGCCTGTGCTCGATGTGACCATCGATAACCAGAACCAGATGGCGCATGTCTACCGCAATATTCGCTCCATTGCGGCCATCTACGGCGTGCCGGAAAAGGGTGAGCAAGCAATCAAGGAAATTGATGCGGCCATTGCGGATGTGAAGGCCAAAGCAGCCAATAAAGGTGGTGCACTGTTTTTGATGACCAATGGCGGCAAGCTCAGCGCCTATGGCCCAGGTTCGCGCTTTGACATGCTGTATTCGGTGTTTGGCGTGCAGCCCATCAAGGACAAGATTGAGGTGTCCAAGCATGGCCAGGCCGTGTCGTTTGAGTACCTGCTCAAGACCAATCCTGACTACCTGCTGGTGCTGGACCGCGACGCCGCCATCGGCAACGATGGCGCAGCTGCCAGGAAGCTGTTGGACAACAAGCTGGTGCACGCCACCAAAGCCTGGCGCAATGGGAATGTGGTGTATCTGAACGCGGCAGACTGGTACACCATGTCCAATTCGAGTCCTTCCGCACTCAAAGCCAATTTGAAACAGTTGTCGGATGCTTTCTCCAGATAAACACACACCCGCGGGGCGACAAGCCCTGGCGTGGACAGGGGCCCTTGTGGCCCTTTTTGCATTGGCGCTGTGGAGCCTGTCAGTGGGCGTGAGCGATGTGTCCTGGAACACCTTGTGGAGTGACAACGAAGACGACATGGTGGCCCAGGTGCTGATGTATTCGCGCGTGCCGCGTACGCTGGCCCTGATGCTGGCGGGCAGCGCCATGGCGGTGGCAGGTCTGCTGATGCAGATGCTGGCGCGCAACCATTTTGTGGAGCCATCGACCATGGGCACGGTGGAGTCCGCCACGCTGGGCATGCTGTTTTGCATGCTGGTGGCGCCTGATCTGCCGGTGTTTGCCAAGATGGGCGTCTCAGCGCTCACTGCCATGGCGGGTACGGCCTTGTTCATGGCCATCCTCTCGCGCATCCGCCTGCGTTCGGCCTGGATTGTGCCGCTGGTGGGCTTGATTCTGGCGGGGGTGATTGAGGCGGCGACCACGTTCTGGGCCTACCAGTACGACATGATCCAGTCGCTGCGCGCCTTCTCTAACGGCGACTTTTCCGTGGTGATTGAAGGCCGCTACGAGATGCTGTGGCTGTCGCTGGGCGTGACCGGCCTGGCTGTGCTGGCGGCCGACCGCTTTACCGTGGCAGGGCTTGGCGAATCCTTTGCCACCAATCTGGGGTTGAACTACAAGGCGCTGGTGCTGCAGGGGCTGATCGTGGTCTCAGTGGTCACGGCCTGCGTGGTGGTGACCGTGGGCTCCATCCCGTTTGTGGGCCTGATCGTGCCCAACCTCGTGCGTCTGATGCTGGGTGACAACGTGCGCCGCAGCGTGTGGTGGGTGGCGATCGCCGGTGCAGCGCTGACCATGCTGTGCGACCTGTTTGGGCGCCTCATTATTGCGCCCTATGAGATTCCTGTCGGCACCGTCATGGGTGTCGTGGGCAGTGGTCTGTTCTTGGCGATTTTGTTGCGCCGTCGTATCAAGGGATAAGTCATGGCGCAAGATTTGTACGAACCGGCGACCAGGCCCGCATGGTGGTCGCAGTCCCGCAACCGCCTGTGGACGCTGGTGTTGATGGCCGTGGTGGCCATCGCTGCCTTTATGACGCTGGGTGTGGATGCCGACTGGGCCTTTGTGCTGGAGCACCGTGGCACCAAGGTCATCACCATGATGGTGGTGGCCTGCGCTTTGGGCATGTCTACGGTGGTGTTCCAGACGGTGACGCACAACACCATTCTGACGCCTGCGGTGATGGGGCTCGATGCCCTGTATCTGTTCCTGCAGGCCGTGCTGGTACTGGTGCTGGGATCGGTCGGCGTGGTCGGTCTGGGCGTGATCCCGAAGTTTGGGCTGGAGATTGTGCTGATGGTTGTGCTCAGCGTGGCGCTGATGCGCTGGCTGTTCACGGGCCATGCGTCCAGCCTGCACCTGATGCTGCTGGTGGGCATGGTCATGGGCATTCTGTTTCGCAGCATGACCAGCTTTGCCATGCGCATGATCGACCCCAATGAGTTCGCCACGCTGCAAGACCGTATGTTTGCGAACTTCAACACCATCCACACGCAGCTGCTGTGGCCTTCGCTGGTGCTGCTGGCCTTCGGCGTGGCGTATTTTTGGCACAAGCGCCATGTGCTGGACGTGCTGGCGCTGGGGCGTGACGCGGCGGTGAATCTGGGCGTGGACTACCAGCCGCAGGTCTTGCGCCTGTTGGTGGTGATGTGTGCCATGGTGGCGATTTCCACCGCGCTGGTCGGCCCTGTGACTTTCTTTGGCCTGCTGGTCGCCAACATGGCCTACCAGTGGATGGGCACGCGCCGCCACCAGTGGGTGCTGCCAGCGGCGGTGCTCTGGGGCTGCATCTTGCTGCTGGGCGGCCAGGTGATTCTGGAACGCGTGCTGGGCTTTAACTCCGCGCTGTCGGTGGTGGTGGAATTTGTGGGCGGTCTGGTGTTTATCTGGCTGCTGCTGCGCAAGGGCAAACAATGATTGAGACACATAAGGTCGCGAAGACCCACGGCAGCACCACGGTACTGCATGGGGTGAGTGTGCAGATTCCGGTGGGGCAGTTCACGGCCATCATCGGCCCCAACGGAGCGGGCAAGAGCACGCTGCTGTCCATGGTCAGCCGCCTGGATGCCATCACGTCTGGCTCGGCCCATGTGGCGGGGCTGGATGTGGCCAAAACCGCCAGCGATGCGCTGGCCAAGGTGATGGCCATTTTGCGGCAGGACAACCAGTCCACCCTGCGCCTGACGGTGCGCGATCTGGTGGGCTTTGGCCGCTTTCCACACAGCAAGGGCCGCATGACGGCTGAGGACGTGCAGCACGTGAATCAGGCGCTGGAGTTTCTGCAGCTCACGCCGCTGGCGGATCGCTATCTGGATGAACTCTCAGGCGGTCAGCGCCAGCGTGCCTACATCGCCATGGTGCTATGCCAGGACACGCCCTACATCCTGCTGGACGAGCCGCTGAACAACCTCGACATGGCCCATGCCGTGAGCATGATGAAGCTGCTGCGCCGCCTCGTGAATGAGCGCCGGAAAACCGTGGTGGTGGTGCTGCACGACATCAACTTTGCCAGCTGCTACGCCGACCACATCATCGCCATGAAAAACGGCCATGTGGCGCACGAAGGCGCACCGTTGCAGGTGGTGACGGATGAGGTCTTGAGCGCGCTGTATGAGATTCCCGTCAGCGTGCATGAGATCAAAGGCCAGCGCCTGTGCCACTACTTTGCGTAGCGCTTAGCGCGCACCAAGATCGATAAAAACATAGCTTGTAGCGTTGGTAGAACCTCGACTTCAAGCAACTTTCCCCGCGAATCCTTGGTCTTAACAGCGTAAGTAGCTATGTTTTTGAAGAAAAAATTAAGTGCCGCCATAGCGGCTTGGATGGTGGGTAGTTGCGCAGCGCAGGCTGAGCCCCTGGTGGTGAGCGATCAGCAAGTGGTGCAGTCACAGCTGCAAGGCATGGCGCAGCAAGTGCAGTTGCAGGTGCCTGCAGGCGCTGTCGTGCAGCTGCGCTTTGCGGGCGCGGGCCTGCATCTGGATTTGCGCGATGCGCAAGGCCAGCACATTCGCCGCTTGGCCGAAGACGGGCGTGGCGTGCAAACGGCCATGTGGCGTTCGCTGGGCGCGCAGCAAGAACAGCTGTGGGTGGTGCCCGCTGAAAAGAATCTTGCAGCCGCGCCGTTCTCATTGCAGGTGCTGAACACTTGGCAGGTACAGGGCGCAGAGCAGCCAAAGCCTGAAGACACGCCCATGGGGCCACGGCTGAAAAAATTGCAACAGGCGCTGGTGCAAGGTCAGAGCACCGATGCGTTCTGGCAGCAGGTGCAGCAGCAAGGCACGCCGCTGGTGGAGCCTTGGGAGGGCGGCCAGCTGCTCGTTACCTTCTTGTGGCGCGACCAAGGCAACCACAATGTGCGGCTGTTTGGCAGCCCCAGCGGTGACCACAACCCGCTGCGCAAGCTGGGTGGCAGTGATGTGTGGTGGACCAGCGTGGTCATGGACCCACGCGCGCGGTTGAGCTATGCCTTGGCGCCCGATGTGCCCAAGGTGGCGAATGCCGCCCAGCAGCGCCGCATGATTTTGGCCACGCTGCAGCGTGATCCACTCAATCCGCATACCTTCCCAGCGCAATTGGCCACGCAAGCGGTCGATAGGTTCCAAGGCCGCTCGGTGTTGCAATTGCCGCAAGCGCCCAAGCAGCCGTGGGTCCAAGCGCGCAGCGATGTGCCGCAGGGCACGCTCACGCGCCATGTGGTGCACAGCCAGATTTTGGGTAATGACCGCGATGTCTGGACCTATGTGCCTGCAGGCGCCGAGCCACAGAATCTGCTGGTGCTGTTTGACGCGCATGCCTTTGTGCACGATGTGCCCACGCCGCGCATTTTGGACAACTTGATGGCCGATGGTTTATTGCCAAACACGGCAGCGGTCATCGTGGGCAATGCCAGCCCCGAAGCGCGTGGGCAAGAGTTGCCGCCCAATCCCAAGTTTGCGCAGTTCATGGCTGAGGAGCTCATGCCTTGGGTGCGCGAGCAGGGCTTGGCGCAAATGGCGCGCCACACGGTGGTGGCAGGCAGTAGCTATGGCGGCTTGGTTTCGAGCTATCTGGGCCTGATGCACCCAGAGCTATTTGGCAATGTGCTGAGCATGTCGGGCTCGTACTGGTGGGCACCGCAAGGCGAGCCAGCGGGATGGATGCAGCGTGCCTGGCAGACACTGCCGTCGCCCATGCCGAATGTGCGTTTTTACATCGACGCCGGCCGGTTTGAAACTGGCCGCGGCGGGCGCAATGGCATTTTGGAAACTTCACGCGAATTGGGCGACGTGTTGCGCGCGCGCGGCTTGTCTGTGACGCAGCGCGAGTGGATTTCAGGCCACGACTATGTGCAGTGGCAGGCATCGCTGGGCTGTGGATTGGTGGCGTTATTGGCTCCGCAGAAGATGGCCGATGCACGCATGCAAGTCTGCAATGGGGTTCAGAAATAAGAGCTTGTTGCGCTGACAGATAAAAGATTTCAGATAGAAAAGTATCTGAAATCCTTTTTAATACAGCGTAGGCAGCTACTTTTATTGAATGCGATCGGTGGCAGGCGCTGGTAGCGGGCTGTGTGCGCGTACATAGGCTTCCAGCGCGTCGATATCGAGCGGGCCTTGCGTGCGATCAGTGCCTTGGCTGAAGACGCTGTAGCGATCTCCACTATCGGCCAAAAAGCTGCTGACCACCACGCGGTAGTGGGCCTGCATATCCAGCGGCTGGCCGCGCAGCGTGAGGTCTTTGACTTGCTCGCCAGTCGGGGCATACGGGTCATGCCGCCAGCGCAAATCCGCGTTGGGTGAGAGCACACGGCGGCGGCCAGAACTGGACAGCGGCACGGCGTAGGTGTCTTCCAGCAGTTCCTTGATCTGTGCGCCGGTCAGCGTCATGCCAATCAAGGCATTGCCAAAGGGTTGGATGGCGTAGAGCTGGTCAAAGCGCACATGGCCATCGGCGTCAGGCTGCAGCGCTGCGCGAATGCCGCCACTGTGCATGAACGAAATATCCGCGCCGCCCAGCTTAGGGTCTTGCATGGCCCAGACCTGTGCGTCCGATATCAGGTTGCCCAAGGCAATTTCACCGGACTCTACCGGCAGATTGGACAGCGGCATATTGCCCGGCGAGATGATGCGACCCACCACTTTTTGCGCTTCGTGCGCAATCACGCTGCGGTAGCGCTCCACAATGCGTTGCACCTCAGGATGCGCGTGCGTGTGCTCAACCACGAAGGGCGAAGGTGTTGTCGCTGCTTGTGCGTTGGCAGGTATGGCCAGGGTGCGAGCACTGCGGCTGTGCAGCTGGCGCAGCTGCGGGTCCCAGCGCAGTTGAATGTCCGTCAGCTGCGTGCCATGCAGGCCTGCACTGGTGAGCAGAAATGGGTGCTGTGGATTGACCGTGGCGTAGTCGCACACATAGGTCTGGTGCGTGTGGCCGGACACCACCACGCTGATGCGAGGGTCCAGTTTTTCCAGAATCGGCACGATGGAGCCACTCAGGCCCTCGCAGCCTTGCTCAAATGGTGAGACATCGGTTTGGCCACCTTCGTGCAGCAGCACGGTGATGATGTCAGCACCCTGCGCCAGCAGCTGGGGCACCAAAGCATTGGCGGTCTGCACTTCATCGTCAAAACGCAGACCCTGGATGGCGGGCGCCATCACCAGCTTGGGCGTGTCTTTGAGCGTCATGCCAATAAAGCCCACCGTCACTTGCTGGCCGTTGTGCTCAAAGGTTTTCAGGCCGGTAGCTGGCAGCAGGTTGCGGCCATCCTGGCTGAACACATTGGCGGCCAGCATGGGGAACTGCGCACCCGCAAAGCTGGGGTTGACTTGGCAAGGTGTGCGCTGGGTATAGGTCTCGCAGCCGCCTTGTGCCAGGCGCAGCAGCTCTTGCCAACCGCGGTCAAACTCATGGTTGCCAACGGCTGCAAAGTCCACTTGCATGGCATTGGCAGCTTCAATCGTGGGTTCGTCCAGAAAGAAGGACGACAGCAGCGGCGAAGAACCCACCATATCCCCCGCGCTTACCACGGCATGATGCGGGTAGCGCTGGCGCAACTGCTGCACCGTGCCTGCCAGCCATGGCATGCCACCCAGCGCGATCTTTTGCGTGCTGCCTGCGTGCGTAGGCACATCCGCTTGTACGCCGGGCGCATCCAAGTGGCCATGCAAGTCATTGAATGCCAGCAAGTGGATGTCGATGAGCTGTGCATTGGAAGCGTCTGGCGCGTGATGGTGACCACCGCCGCAACTGGCCAGCAACCATGCAGAGATTACGCACAGGCTGGTGCGTGCCACAGAGAGCGAAGAGGAAAGCATGGCGCATTGTGATCAACGCAGGAGCACTTGCGCAATCACCAAAAAAGGGAGCACGCAAGTGCTCCCTGTGTGTGCCATGCAGCCCAGCGCTTAGCGGCGGCGCTCCAGGATCATGGAGTCGCCATAGCTGAAGAAGCGGTACTCATTCTGGATGGCGTGCTGGTAGGTGTCCATGATGTGCTTGTAGCCCGCAAAGGCGCTCACCAGCATCATCAGCGTGCTCTTGGGCAGGTGGAAGTTGGTGATCAGGCAGTCCACCACGCGGAACTCAAAACCGGGGGTGATGAAGATGTTGGTGTCGCCCGAAATCTGCCCTGTGCGTGCCCAGGATTCCAGTGTGCGCACGCTGGTCGTACCCACGGCAATGATGCGGCCACGGCGCTGGCGGCAGCGCTCCAAGGCTGCCAGCGTTTCCAGCGGAATGTTGTACCACTCGCTGTGCATCTGGTGCTCGGCAATGTTCTCTACCTTCACGGGCTGGAAGGTGCCAGCACCCACGTGCAGGGTCACGGCCGCCGTTTCCACGCCTTTTTCTTTCAGCGCAGCCAACACTTTTTCGTCAAAGTGCAGCGCAGCCGTAGGCGCGGCCACGGCGCCTGGGTGGCTGGCGAACACGGTCTGGTAGCGCTCGGAATCTTCTTCCTCGTCCGGGTCTTCTTCGGCGTTCTGGTTGCGCTCGATATAGGGTGGCAGTGGCAGGTGGCCAAACTGGTCCATCAGCTCCCAGGGCGACTCGTTGTTGGCGCCCTGCAGCGCAAAGCGGAACAGCGGACCGCTTTCATCGGGCCAGCGGCCCAGCAGTACAGCGTCAAAGCCGCCGTTTTTCACGCCGCCGCACAGATGAATGCGTGCACCGGGCAAGGGCTTTTTGCTGACCTTCATGTGGGCCACGACTTCATTGCCCTGCAGCACGCGCTCGATCAGCAGTTCCAGCTTGCCGCCGCTGGCTTTCTCGCCAAAGATACGGGCCTTGACCACTTTGGTGTCGTTGAAGATGAGCAGGTCGCCTTCATGCAGCAGATCGGGCAGATCCTTGAAGACGCGGTCCACCAGTTCCGGGGCGCGCGCGTCGAGCAGACGCGAGGCACTGCGTTCAGCAGCAGGGTGTTGGGCAATCAGGTGCTCGGGGAGCACAAAGTCAAAATCACTGAGGGTATGAGGAGCGCGGTGGCTAGAAGACATGAGAGTTCTTGAGGGCCTGACAAGCCCGTCCCAAGGAAAAATCAAAGCGCGCATTCTCGCAAATCTGCGCCGTGGTGATGGCGTCATGGTTTGCAATATCCATGCGCAGCCAATGCCTGCACGCAGGGCCCATGTTCTGTGCATATGGCCTATGGAAGCACGATGGGGCGTGTTAGCCTTTGGTGCTTACTTCTGTGCTTTGCCTACGCTTTCAGATTCATGCCTTCCTCTTCTTCTACGCCTGCCAAGAAAACGGCACCCAGCCCGGCGCAGCAGGCCATGCAAAAACTGGGGCTGGTGCGCGATATCGACCTCGTGCTGCACCTGCCCCTGCGTTACGAAGATGAAACCCGGATCACCCTGCTGCGCAATGCGCGCGATGGCGACACGGTGCAGATTGAAGCCACGGTCACCCACTGCGAAGTGCAGCTGCGCCCGCGCCGCATGCTCAAAGTCACGGTGGATGATGGCACAGGCACTTGCGTGCTGACCTTTTTCAGCTTCTACCCCTCGCAGCAAAAAAGCATGGCCGTGGGTACGACGCTGCGCATTCGCGGCGAGGTCAAAGGGGGCTTCTGGGGCAGACAGATGATGCACCCTGTGGTCAAGACCGCAGGGGGCGATCTGCCCCAGGCGCTCACGCCCGTCTACCCCGCTACGGCAGGCTTGCCGCAGGCCTATCTGCGGCGCGCCATTGCCAGCGCCATGCAGCGCGTGCAGCTGCCGGAGACCCTGCCGCCCGATGCACAGCCGCCGATTGAAAACTATTGGGGTGAAAATGGCCTCCAGCCCTTGATGGGACTGCGTGAGGCGCTTCAATTTCTGCACCACCCCACGCCCGATGTGGCACTGGCTACGCTGGAAGATCACACCCACCCCGCGTGGCAGCGCCTGAAGGCGGAAGAGCTGCTGGCCCAGCAGCTGTCGCAATACCAGGCACGGCAGGAGCGTGCCGCGCTCAAGGCCCCCGTGCTGCAGGTGCCCCAGCCCGCAGCGGGCACGCTGACACTGGTGGAGCAGTTTCTGCAGCAGCTGCCGTTTGGCCTGACGGGTGCGCAGCAGCGTGTGTGCCGCGAGATTGCGCAGGACCTGGCGCGTGCTATTCCCATGCACCGCCTGCTGCAGGGTGATGTGGGCTCGGGCAAAACCGTGGTGGCGGCCATGTCCGCCATGGTGTGTATTGCGGCCGGCTGGCAGTGTGCGCTGATGGCTCCCACGGAAATTCTGGCGGAGCAGCACTTTGCCAAGCTCGTGGGCTGGCTGGAGCCGCTGCTGGCGCCGATTGGCAAAAAGGTCGCCTGGCTGTCGGGTGCGCAGAAGAAAAAAGAACGCACGGCCATGCTGGAGCTGGTGGCCAGTGGCGAGGCTGCGCTGGTGGTCGGCACGCATGCCGTGATTCAGGAGCAAGTGCAGTTCCACAACCTGGCCTTGGCGGTGATTGACGAGCAGCACCGCTTTGGCGTGGCGCAGCGCCTGGCCTTGCGCCAGAAGCTCGCCCACAAGGGGCTGGAGCCGCACATGCTGATGATGAGTGCCACGCCCATTCCACGCACACTGGCCATGAGCTATTACGCGGACCTGGACGTCTCCGTGATCGACGAGCTGCCACCGGGGCGCACGCCCATCGTGACCAAGGTGATTTCCGACAGCCGCAAGGACGAAGTCATCGCCCGCATTGGCGCGCAGATTGCACAGGGGCGGCAGGTCTACTGGGTCTGCCCCTTGATTGAAGAGAGTGAGGCGCTGGACCTGTCCAATGCCACGGCCACACACGTGGAGCTGAGCGAGGCACTGCCTGGCGTCATGGTGGGACTGCTGCACTCACGCATGCCGCAGGCTGAGAAGAAAGCGGTGATGGAGCTGTTCACGTCCGGAAAGATGGGCGTGCTGGTGTCCACCACGGTGATTGAGGTGGGGGTGGATGTGCCCAATGCCTCGCTGATGGTGATTGAGCATGCCGAGCGCTTTGGCCTGTCCCAGCTGCACCAGCTGCGCGGCCGTGTGGGGCGTGGCGCGGCAGCGTCGGCCTGCGTGCTGCTGTACTCCGTGGGGGACAACGGCAAGCTGTCTGAAACGGGCAAGGAACGCCTGCGTGCCATGGCCGAGACCAATGATGGCTTTGAGATTGCGCGGCGTGATCTGGAAATCCGTGGGCCGGGTGAATTTCTGGGCGCGCGCCAGTCGGGCGATGCGCTGCTGCGTTTTGCCGATCTGGACAAGGACGTGGCGCTGCTGGAGTGGGCACGCGAGCTGGCACCACGCATGCTCAGTCAGTACCCGCATCTGGCGCAGGCGCATATCCAGCGTTGGTTGGGCGCCAAATCTGAGTTCCTGAAGGCGTAGGACAAGACCAAAATTCGTCTGGATATTGGTTACAAAGCGCATGCATGCGCTGACATGAATGCACAATAGGTGATTGATTCTTCACCTCGATAGGCAATCTCAAAAGCTTATGACGCTTACAGAACTCAAATACATCGTGGCAGTTGCGCGCGAAAAGCACTTTGGACGCGCCGCAGACGCGTGCTACGTGTCACAGCCTACGCTGTCGGTGGCGATCAAGAAGCTGGAAGAGGAGCTGGACGTCAAGATTTTTGAGCGCAGCGCCGGTGAAGTTTCGGTGACCCCGCTGGGTGAAGCCATCGTGCGTCAGGCACAGAGCGTGCTGGAGCAGGCGGCAGAGATCAAGGAAATTGCCAAGCGTGGCAAAGACCCGCTGTCTGGCGCGCTGACGCTGGGCGTGATCTACACCATCGGCCCCTATCTGCTGCCTGAGCTGGTGCGCAACTCCATCAAGATGACGCCGCAGATGCCGCTGATGCTGCAGGAGAACTTCACCGTCAAGCTGCTGGAGATGCTGCGCACCGGTGAAATTGACTGCGCCATCGTGGCTGAGCCTTTTCCTGAAACCGGTCTGGCCATGGCGCCGCTGTATGACGAGCCTTTCATGGCTGCCGTGCCCAGCAACCACCCGCTGGCGCAGCAGGATGCCGTCACCACCACCGATCTGAAGAACGAGACCATGCTGCTGCTGGGCTCGGGCCACTGCTTTCGCGACCATGTGCTGGAAGTCTGCCCTGAGTTCGCACGCTACGCCAGCAATGCCGAAGGCATTCGCCGCACCTTTGAAGGCTCTTCGCTGGAGACCATCAAGCACATGGTGGCCGCCGGCATGGGCGTGACGCTGGTGCCCCGACTGTCTGTGCCCAAGGAAGCGCTGGAGTCACCACGCCGCCGTGCCACCGATGCTCCACACATCCGCTATCTGCCCATTCATAACGAAGACGGGCACGAACCTCCATCGCGCCGTGTGGTGCTGGTGTGGCGACGCAGCTTTACGCGCTACGAGGCGATTGCAGCGCTGCGCAATGCCGTCTATGCCTGCGAACTGTCAGGCGCCAAGCTGCTGACCTGAGCCAGGGTTCGGCTCATTGCAAACTGTGAATGCCACCCCATGTACAGGGTTGAGCTACAGTAGAAAACATCTTCCATCTGACGCAGTGGCATGCTGCTGCGCCGGGCTACATGATTGAGGAGTACATCATGGCAAAAGAAACCAAGAAGCAAACCACCAAGGCTGTTGCAGCCCCTGAGGCCAAGGCCACCAAGGGCATGCCCATCAAGATTGGCATCAGCACCAAGGACCGTGAAGAAATCGCCGTGGGCCTGTCGCGCCTGCTGGCTGATACCTACACCCTGTATCTGACCACGCACAACTTCCACTGGAATGTGACGGGGCCCATGTTCAACACGCTGCACACCATGTTCATGCAGCAGTACACCGAGCTGTGGAACGCCGTGGACCCCATCGCCGAGCGCATCCGCTCGCTGGGCCACTATGCACCAGGCTCCTACGCACAGTTTGGCAAGCTGACCAGCCTGCCGGATGTGCCTGTCACACCACCCAAGGCCAGCGAGATGATTCGCACCCTGGTCGAAGGCAACGAAGCTGTAGCCCGCACGGCACGCGAACTGTTCCCGCTGGCAGACAAGGCCAATGATGAGCCTACGGCTGACCTGCTGACACAGCGCCTGACCGTGCACGAGCAAAACGCATGGATGCTGCGCTCGCTGCTGGAAGAGTAAGCATGTGGTCGACGCACTGCCACGCATGATGCAGTGGATTGACCAGGCAGCGGCACCGTTACTGGCGCTGCTGCTGATAGCCGCCGCTGGCGGCTTTTTTTTGCATGAACGCTGGCGCCTGCCAGTGCGGGACATGCACGCACAGCGCACGCTGCGTGCGGCGTATGGCTGGTGCGCGCTGGGCCTGCTGGCGGCACTGCCGCTGGCATGGATGGTCTGGAACATGGCGCAGGGCGGTGGCACGGCCTCCTGTGCGGGCTGTGTGGACTGGCTGTCCATCGATGGTCGCGTGGCTGCCTGGGTGCAGGCGCAGGAAGGTGCTCCCTGGCTGGGTGCCGTCAAGCTGCTGACACAGTTTGGCCACATCGTCTGGATGGCTGCGCTGGGCGCCATGGCCAGCTTCTGGCTGTTGTGGCGCAGGGCATGGCTGCAGCTGGGGGCATGGGTGGTTGGTGTGGCCGGTGTGGGTCTGTGCGTGCGTCTGATCAAGCACAGCGTGGGCCGCGAGCGCCCCGAAGTGCGCTGGGTGCTGGAGCAGGGCTACAGTTTCCCCAGCGGGCACAGTGCCGGTACGCTGGTGTGCTATGGCCTGCTGGCCTGGCTGTGGCTGAGCATGTCTCGCCATGCACCGCCCCGGGGCGTGGTGCCACTGACCGTGGCTGTGGTGCTGTCGGTCGGCATGAGCCGCGTGGTGCTGGGTGCCCACTATGTGAGTGATGTGCTGGCAGGCTGGCTGCTGGGGCTGGCATGGCTGTCGCTGGTGATTGCCGCCGCAGACATGGCGCGCCATGTGGCTGCGCATCGCCGCCAGGCTGGTTAGAGTATGGCGACTCCCCAATTTGTGAACCGAGGTGTATGACTTCTCCAAGCTCTCCTGAGGTGCAGCGCAGCAAGCTGTCGCTGTATCTGGATTTGATTCGCTTCAACCGCCCGGCTGGCTGGCTGGTGCTGATATGGCCTACCTTGGCGGCCCTGTGGATTGCGGCCGATGGCTTTCCGGGCTGGCACCTGCTGCTGGTGTTTGCGCTGGGCACGGTGCTGATGCGCAGTGCAGGCTGCACCATCAATGACATTGCCGACCGCGACTTTGACAAGCACGTCAAGCGCACCACGCAGCGCCCCATTACCAGCGGGCAGGTCAGCGTGAAGGAAGCTGCTATGGTGGGCCTGGTGCTCACGCTGGTGTCTTTCTTTCTGGTGCTTTCCACGCGCTGGGAGGCTGTGGCCTGGTCTGTGCCAGCGGTGCTGTTCACGATTCTTTACCCGTTTACCAAGCGTTTTTTTGCCATGCCGCAGGCCTTTTTAGGCATTGCGTTTAACTTCGGCATACTGATTGCCTTTGCGGCGGTGGTGGGTACGGTGGGCACTACGGCCTGGGTGCTGTGGTTGGCCAATATGTGCCTGGTGCTGGCCTATGACACCGAATACGCCATGGTGGACCGCGATGACGACCTGAAAATCGGCGTCAAGACCTCGGCCATTACGCTGGGGCGCTTTGATGTGCTGGGGGTCATGGGCTTTTTTGTGCTGTGCCTGGGGCTGACCATCTGGGCGGTGCTGCCCTATGGTCTGGGCTGGCCGTTCTGGCTGGGCATGGCTGTGGCCGCGGCGCAGGTGATCTGGCATTTCACGTTGATCCGAAACCGCTCACGCGAAGGCTGCTTTGTGGCGTTCAGCAAGAGCCACTACATCGGCATGGCCATTTTTGCGGGCGTGGCGCTGGGTTTTGCGCTGCGTTAAGCCTCGTCAGCCCTTGTGAGGCCGTGCGGAGGGCATGTCATCTGCGCGCGGCTTGACTTAGATCCAGAAGCGTGTCGCTTTTTGTCACGAATGCGGCATTTTCTGGCAGTTGTGCAGGCATGCTGTATGCACACTGTTCAAGTTGTGGGGCTGCTAGCCCTTTCGCCGGATTGCAATCAAGGAACTTGCCATGGACCAAAACGTTGTCGTACTGAGCTTTGCCGAAGAAAGCCGCGCCTTTGAGGCGCTGTCACTCCTGAAGAATGCCGTGGGCCCGCAGCTGAAGCTGCACAACGCTGTGGTGGTGCAGCGCGATGCGCAGGGCATGCTGAACATTCGGGACCAGGCCTCGGATGGTGCCGTAGCCCGTGTGGCCCTGAACAGCACGCTGATTGGTGCCCTGGTGGGCATGCTGGCAGGCCCGCTGGGTATTTTGCTGGGCGGCGTGTATGGCGCGGTGTTTGGTGACGCCGTGGCGCTGGACCGTGCGGAAGACCGCGCCAGCGTGGTGGATCAGATTGGCACCGTGATTCCTCAGGGCAGCACAGCCCTGATTGCCCAGGTGGATGAAGCCGATGTGGCAGCGGTGGATGCCATTGCCAAACAGCTGGAAGCCACTTTGCTGCGCCGTCCGCTGGAGGCTGTGCAGTCGGAAGTACGTGCACAAAAAGAAGCCCATGACGTTGCGGCCCAGGCCGCCGTGCGTGCGCTGCGACTGCAGCATCTGGACAAGTGGGAGCACAAGGTGGAGGACTGGAAAAACGAGGTCAAGGCCTCTGTCGCACACCTGAAAGCGCGCATCAGCAGCAAGTCGTAAAACGCAGCTGCCATACATGCAACAAGGGGCCCTCGTGGCCCCTTGGTTTTGGTGGTGCAGTGCGGCTTATTTGCCAAATTCTGCGGCCAGCTCCTTGGCTCGGGTCTCGGCCTTGCGCATGGCAGCGATAAAGTGCTCGGGCACCTGATTCGCCTGCATGTGGGTGAGGGCAGCATAGGTGGTGCCGCCCTTGCTGGTGACGCGCTCGCGCAGCACGGAGGCGGGCTCCTCCGAACGTGCAGCCAGTTCCGATGCGCCCTGAAAGGTCGCTACCGCCAGCTGGTAGGCCTGCTCGGCGCTCAGGCCCATGTCCACACCCGCCTGGGTCATGGCTTCCAGGAACAGAAAGACATAGGCGGGGCCGGAGCCAGACAGGGCTGTGACGGCATCCAGCTTGTCTTCCGCATCCACCCACACAAACTGACCGGTGGTGCCGATGACGCGCTCGATCAGCGCCTTGCCTTCGGCGTTCACTTCTGCGCGTGCAAACAGGCCCGTCATGCCCTTGCCCACCAGGGCAGGGGTGTTGGGCATGGCGCGCACGATGCGGCCCGTGCCCAGCCACAGGGCAATGCTGTCGGTGGTAATGCCAGCGGCCACGCTCAGGTGCAGGGCATTGGCGGTGTAGGCCGCTACGGGCGCTGCCGCGTCCTTGAAGGTCTGGGGCTTGACGGCCCAGACCACCAGATCCACGCCAGCCAGCGCATCGCTGGCAGCGGGCAGGGCGTCAATGCCGAACTTGGCCTTCAGCGCAGTGCGCGCGGCTTCAAAAGGTTCGACCACGGTGATCTGCGCCGCAGGCAGGCCGCGTGCAATCAGCCCGCCGATGATGGCGCTGGCCATATTGCCGCCGCCGATAAAGGCAATCCGTGTAGAAGATGTCTGGCTCATATCAGTGCTTTCTAAAAAACAAGAGCTGCCAGCGCTTGTATTGCTTGGTTTTCAAATACTTTTTGCTTTGAAAAGTCCATTGCGTCAGCGCTGGCAGCTCTTTTTTGTGTAGTGGTTGCAGGGCTTACTGGGCAGTGGTCTGGCGCACGGCGCGCTCCCAGCGTGCCATCAGCTCATCGGCGCGGGCCTTGTCCATGGTGGGTACAAAGCGGCGCTCGGCCTTCCACAGCTGCGAGAGTTCTTCCGTGCTCTGGTACACATCCGACGATAAACCCGCCAGATAGGCCGCGCCCAGGGCCGTGGTTTCCACGCAGGCGGGGCGCACCACGGGAATGCCCAGCAGATCGGCCTGGAACTGCATCAGCAAGTTGTTCACACAGGCCCCGCCGTCCACACGCAGCTCACTCACGGCTGCGCCGCCGTTGGCCACGGCATCGCGGCTCATGGCCAGCAGCAGGGCAGCGCTCTGGTAGGCAATGGATTCCAGCGCAGCGCGGGCAATGTGGGCCAGCGTGGTGCCGCGTGTCAGGCCCGTGATGGAGCCGCGTGCATCGGCATCCCAGTAGGGCGCGCCCAGGCCGGTAAAGGCGGGCACCAGCATGACGCCGCCGGAGTCGGGCACGCTTTCCGCCAGCTGCTGCACCTGGCCGCTGTGCTCAATGGCGCGCAGCCCGTCGCGCAGCCACTGCACGACGGCACCGCCCACAAACACGCTGCCTTCCAGCGCAAACTGGGGCGTGCCGCTGGGCTGGGCGGCACTGGTGGTCAGCAGGCCGTTGGCTGAGGTCTGGAACTGCTGGCCCGTGTGCATCAGCATGAAGCAGCCCGTGCCGTAGGTGTTCTTGGCCATGCCAGCTTCAAAGCAGGCCTGACCGAACAGCGCACTTTGCTGGTCGCCCGCCACACCGCCAATGTGGATGGCGCCGCCCAGCACGTCTTCTGCCGTGTGGCCGTAGTCGGCAGCGGAGGGCAGCACTTCAGGCATCAGGCTGGCGGGAATGTCCAGCAGGGCCAGCAGGTCGGCATCCCACTGGTTGGTGTGCACGTTAAACAGCATGGTGCGGCTGGCGTTGGACACATCGGTCACATGGCGCTTGCCGCCGGTGAGCTGCCAGATCAGCCAGCTGTCCACCGTGCCAAAGGCTAGCTCACCGTGCTCGGCCGCAGCGCGGGCGCCGGGGATGTGGTCCAGCAGCCACTTGAGCTTGGTGCCGGAGAAGTAGGCATCAATGCGCAGGCCGGTCTTTTGCAGGATGGCGTCGCTGTGTCCGGCTTCGCGCAGCTGCTGGCAGGTGGGCTCGGCGCGACGGTCCTGCCAGACGATGCCGTGGTGAATCGGCGTGCCGGTGGCGCGGTTCCAGACGATGGTGGTTTCACGCTGGTTGGTAATGCCTACGGAGCGGATATCGCTGGCCTTCAGGCCAGCCTTGGTCAGCGCTTCACGGGCGGTGCTCAGCTGTGTGCGCCAGATCTCGCGCGGATCATGCTCCACCCAGCCGGGGCGGGGGTAGATCTGCGGGAGTTCCTGCTGTGCCGAGGCCACGATGCGGCCCTGTGCGTCAAACACAATGGAGCGGGAGCTGGAAGTGCCTTGGTCTAAGGCGAGCAAATAGGTGGTCATAAGCAGTAGGTGCAAGTCACAGGGGCAGCACAAAGCGCGCCGCTTGCGGCTGCTCCTGCCAGCCCTGCCGGGCATAAAAACCCCGGAGGTAGGAATCTCGGTCTCGATTGTTCACCAGCCAGATGCGGCTGCAGCCCTTCTTGCGTGCAGCAGCCACTGCCTGATCCAGCAGTTTGGCGCCCTCCCCCATGCCGCGTGCCGATGCATGCACAAACAGCTCGCTCACATAGGCGTCCATGCGCTGCAGGATGGCCGTAGGCAGCCAGTGGGTGGCGCAGTAGCCGAGCACCTGGCCTTGTGCGTCCACAGCCAGCAGCTGCAGCTGGCGCTCACAAGGCTTCAGCAGCGGGGCAATGGCTGCGGCATGGTCTTCGGGGCAGCCAGTCTCAAAACTGGCAAACCAGCCAATGCTTTGCAGCAGCCGGGCCAGGGCGGGGGCATCCTCAGGCTGGGCTGTGCGGATGGTAAAGCTGCTCATTGCGCCACCACGCACTGCACTTCGGCATCTTCCAGCAGCCGGTCAAAAGGCTTGGGCGGCGGAGCATCGGTAAACAACCGGTCAATCTGGCTCAGGCTGGCGAGTTCCACCATGGCCTGGCGGTGGAATTTGCTGTGGTCGGCAGCCAGCCACACTTCGCGCGACTGCTCGATGATGGTCTGGGCCACTTTCACCTCGCGCAGGTCGTAGTCGCGCAGCGTGCCGTCGGCTTCAATGGCAGAAATGCCAATCAGGGCAATGTCCACCTTGAACTGGCGCATGAAGTCCACGGCCGTCTCGCCGATGATGCCGCGGTCACGTGTGCGCACCACACCGCCAGCGACGATGACTTCACACTCGGCATTGCTGCTCAGAATGGCTGCCACGTTCAGGTTGTTGGTAATCACGCGCAGGCCGCGGTGGTGCAGCAGGGCTTTGGCAATGGCTTCGGTGGTGGTGCCGATGTTCAGAATCAGTGAACAGCCATTGGGTACCGCCTGAGCCACGGCCTTGGCAATGCGTGCCTTGCCTTCGGCATTGAGCGTTTCACGGCGCGTGTGCGCGAGATTTTCTACCGTGGCACTGGGCACGCGCACACCACCGTGAAAGCGCACCAGCAGGCCCGAGGCCGCGAGCTTTTGCACGTCACGGCGCACGGTCTGCAGCGTCACGCCCAGCGTTTCCGCCAGTTGTTCCACCGTGGCAGATTGTTGGTTACGGACTTCTTCCAGCAGCCGCAGCTGGCGGGGATTGTTATTGCTGATCACGGTAGAACAAAGATGAACGAAAAAGCGACGTTGCGATCGTAAAACCGAACATGAAACGCCGGAAATCGAAAAAAACCAATCACAAACGAACAGAAAGCATGACAATATGGCATGAATGCACAGTATCGGTGTGTGGCTGACGCTGGTACGGCCGTTTTTTTGATTACCCTTCAGCCCCTTTGCCCAGTTTTGTAGCGCCATGACGATTGCTTCTACGCCCCTGACCACTGACCGTGCCGAGCTGCTGGCACGCTTGGCTCAGCCAGAAACCTACGATTTGCTGATTATTGGCGGCGGTGCCACCGGTCTGGGTACTGCAGTAGATGCCGTGGCGCGCGGCTTCAAGGTCTGTCTGCTGGAGTCGCACGACTTTGCCAAGGGTACATCCTCGCGTGCCACCAAACTGGTGCATGGCGGCGTGCGCTATCTGGCACAGGGCAATATCTCGCTGGTGCGCGAAGCGCTGCACGAGCGCACCACGCTGCTGAACAATGCGCCCCACCTGGCGCAACCTCTGCCATTCGTTATGCCCTCGTACAGGCTGCTGGACACGCCCTTCTACGGCGCCGGTCTGAAGATGTATGACGCGCTGGCAGGCAAGGATGGGTTGGGACGCACCGAATTTCTGAGCAAGGACAAGACCCTGCGCCTGCTGCCCACCGTGCGTACCGACCACCTCAAGGGTGGCGTGAAGTACTGGGACGGTCAGTTCGACGATGCACGCCTGGCGCTGGCGCTGGCCCGTACGGCCGCCGCCAAGGGCGCTCTGCTGGTGAACTACTGCCCCGCCAAGGAGTTGCTGCACACGGATGGCAAGGTGTCGGGCGTGGTCTGTGAAGACGCAGAAACCGGCACTCGCTACGAAGTGCATGCCAAGTGTGTGGTCAACGCAACAGGCCCCTGGGTGGACCTGTTCCGTCAGCAGGACGCCGAAATGCTGGGCAAGCCCGTCAAGCCCATGGTCGCGCCCAGCCAGGGCGTGCACGTGGTGGTGGACCGCGAATTCCTGCCGACCGACCACGCCCTGCTGGTGCCCAAGACCGCCGATGGTCGCGTGCTGTTTGCCGTGCCATGGCTGGGCAAGGTCATTCTGGGCACGACCGACACCCCCCGCCACGACCTGGCGCGTGAGCCCGAAGCCTTCGAGCAGGAAATCGAATTCATCCTCAAGGAAGCAGGTAACTACCTGTGCCGCCGTCCGACCCGCGCCGATGTGCGCAGCATCTGGGTGGGTATGCGTCCGCTGGTCAAGCCACAGGACGATGATGGCGAGAACACCAAGAAGATCAGCCGCGAGCACACGGTGATGACCAGCAAGTCCGGCCTCGTCACCGTGACCGGCGGCAAGTGGACCACCTACCGCGCCATGGCCGAAGACGTGCTCAAGGAATGCTTTGAGCAAAAGCTCCTGCCCGCACGTGCCGGTGGCGTTACCGTCAAGATGCCGCTGGTGGGTGCACCCCAGCCAGCGCAGGTCAAGCACCGCATGAATGCGGCCCAGGGTGAGCACATCTACGGCACAGAGGCCGAAGCCGTGCGCATACTCAAGGGTGCAGACCAGTGGCTGGTCGATGGTCTGTCAGAGGCCATGGTCCGCTTTGCGGCGCGCTACGAATACGCCCGCACCGTGGAAGACGTGCTGGCCCGCCGCTGCCGCCTGCTGTTCCTGGATGCGCGCCAGGCCGCTGCCGTAGCGCCGCGCGTGGCCGACATTCTGGCTCAGGAGCTGCCCGGTGCTGATGTCAAGCTGGGGGACTTTTTGGCCCTGGCACAACAATACACCCTGTTGCCCAAGAAGTAATTTGGGCACGGAAGTTGCATGATGAAGCGCTGGATAGCTCCTGAAAAAGAAGCTGCCAGCGCTTTATTTTTGTGGATTTCAGATAAAAACTTATTTGAAATCAATATCTAGCAAGCGCTATTAGCTATCCTTTTCGTAAGCACTTAAGACGGAATGGCATTCCCTGTGGATGCTGCGGTTTTCATGGTCTAAGCGGTTGACATGCAAGGAATTTCTTGCGACAATTGCCTGCTTCACGTATTAAAGCGTGAAAGTTTCTGCCCAGCGGGAAGCCTTTCGGAATGGTCCGGGAGGTGGACGACGGGCCCAAGACTGACCGGCTGTCTTAAGTCAGCCCTTGAGAAGTTCTCTGGGGCTGTCCGGGTCTGCTGGAGCAAGTTGGGAATATTGAAATGATCCAAACAGAATCTCGTTTAGAGGTTGCCGACAACACGGGCGCGAAGTCTGTTCAGTGCATTAAGGTACTGGGCGGTTCTCATCGTCGCTACGCGAGCGTTGGTGACATCATCAAAGTGAGCATCAAAGAGGCGGCCCCCCGTGGTCGCGTCAAGAAGGGCGATGTTTACAGTGCTGTGGTGGTTCGCACTGCCAAGGGTATCCGTCGTGCAGACGGCTCCCTGGTGAAGTTCGACACCAACGCCGCTGTGCTGCTCAACGCCAAGCTCGAGCCTATCGGCACACGTATTTTTGGCCCTGTGACACGTGAACTGCGTACTGAAAAGTTCATGAAGATCGTGTCCCTGGCACCTGAAGTTATCTAAAGGAAGCGCAATGAACAAGATTCGCAAGGGCGACGAAGTCATCGTGCTGACTGGCCGTGACAAGGGTAAGCGTGGCATCGTTACTGCGCGTAAGGATGACTCCCACCTGGTGATCGAAGGTATCAACCTGGTGAAGAAGCACGTGAAGCCAAACCCCATGAAGGGCACCACTGGCGGCATCGTGGAAAAGGCTATGCCTATCCACCAATCCAACGTGGCTATCTTCAACGCAGCGACAGGCAAGGCCGATCGCGTGGGCATCAAGGTGAACGCCGACGGCACACGTGTTCGCGTGTTCAAGTCCAATGGCGCTGAAATCAAGGCCGCCTAAGGAGTAACACATGGCACGACTGCAAAAACTCTATCGCGAAAAGATCGCGGCTGAACTGAAAGAAAAGTTCGGCTACCAATCCGTCATGGAAGTGCCCCGTCTGACCAAGATCACCCTGAACATGGGTGTGGGTGAGGCAGTGGCCGACAAGAAGGTGTTGGACAACGCTGTGGCTGACCTGACCAAGATTGCTGGTCAAAAGCCCGTGGTGACCAAGGCCAAGAAGGCTATCGCTGGTTTCAAGATCCGCGAAGGCCAGGCTATCGGTTGCATGGTGACCCTGCGCGGTGTTCGCATGTACGAATTCCTGGACCGCTTCGTGACGATCGCTCTGCCTCGCGTGCGTGACTTCCGTGGTATCTCTGGTCGTTCGTTCGACGGTCGCGGCAACTACAACGTTGGCGTAAAAGAACAGATCATTTTCCCCGAAATCGAATACGACAAGGTGGATGCTCTGCGTGGTCTGAATATCAGCATCACAACGACCGCCAAGACTGACGACGAGTGCAAGGCACTGCTCGCAGCGTTCAAATTCCCCTTCAAGAACTGAGGTGGCGCATGGCTAAGAAAGCTTTGATCGAGCGCGAACTGAAGCGCGAAAAGCTGGCAGCTAAGTACGCTGCCAAGTACGCAGAACTGAAGGCAATCGCCGGCGACGCAAAGCGCACCGACGAAGAACGTGATGCAGCCCGTCTGGGTCTGCAGAAGTTGCCTCGCAACGCCAACCCTACTCGCCAACGTAACCGTTGCGAAATCACTGGTCGTCCACGTGGCACATTCCGTCAATTCGGTCTGGGCCGCGCCAAGATCCGTGAACTGGCCTTTGCTGGTGACATCCCCGGTGTGACCAAGGCTAGCTGGTAAGCAAGCAGGAGAGATACAAGATGAGCATGAGTGATCCTATCGCCGACTTGCTGACCCGTATTCGCAACGCCCAACTGGTGTCCAAGGCCACCGTGTCGGCTCCTTCCTCTAAGGTGAAGGTTGCCATCGCACAAGTGCTGAAAGACGAGGGCTATATCGACGGTTTTGAAGTCAAAACCGAAGGCGGCAAATCTGAACTCGTTATTACCCTGAAGTACTACGCCGGTCGCGGCGTGATCGAGCGCATCGAGCGTGTAAGCCGTCCTGGCCTGCGCGTGTACAAGGGCTGTAACGCAATTCCTCAAGTCCAAAACGGCTTGGGTGTGGCCATTGTTACTACACCTAAGGGTGTGATGACCGATCGCAAGGCGCGTGCTACCGGTGTTGGTGGCGAAGTGCTGTGCTATGTGGCCTAACGGACATTGAAGGAGAAATACTGAAATGTCTCGCGTAGCTAAAGCAAATGTGACCATCCCCGCTGGCGTGGATGTGTCTATCACTGCTGACTCCATCAAGGTCAAGGGCAAGGGCGGCGAACTGTCCCAAGCTCTGAACGCCCTGGTGACCATCAGCAACAACGAAGGCAAGCTGTCGTTTGCCCCCGCTAACGATTCCCGTGAAGCTGACGCTTTGGCCGGTACTTTCCGCCAGCTGGTCAACAACATGGTGAAGGGCGTGACCGAAGGCTTCGAAAAGAAGCTGAGCCTGATCGGCGTTGGTTACAAGGCCGCTGTGCAGGGCAGCAAGCTGAACCTGAATGTGGGCTTCTCGCACCCCGTGCACTTTGAAGCTCCTCAGGGCATCACCATCACTACCCCCACGCCTACTGAAGTCGTGATCAAGGGTGCTGACCGCCAAGTGGTGGGTCAGCTGGCCGCTGAGATCCGTGCCGTTCGTCCCCCAGAGCCCTACAAGGGTAAGGGCATCCGTTACTCGGATGAGAAGGTCGTGATCAAAGAGACCAAGAAGAAGTAAGGAGCTGCATATGTTGACCAAGAAAGAGCAGCGTCTGCGTCGTGCACGCCAAACACGTATCCGCATTGCACAGCAAGGCGTGGCACGTCTGAGCGTGAACCGTACGAACCTCCACATCTACGCCAGCGTTTTCTCCGAAGACGGCACCAAGGTGCTGGCTACTGCTTCTACTGCAGAAGCCGAAGTGCGCGCACAACTGGGCGCCGCTGGCAAGGGTGGCAACGTGGCTGCAGCCGCACTGATCGGCAAGCGTATTGCTGAAAAGGCTAAGGCAGCTGGCGTTGAGAAAGTGGCTTTCGACCGCGCCGGTTTTGCATACCATGGCCGTGTGAAGGCTTTGGCAGAAGCCGCTCGTGAAGCGGGCCTGCAGTTCTAAGCGGAGCGGACAAAATGGCAAAAGTATCCCCCAAGGTGCAAGACGAAGGTCGTGACGACGGTCTGCGCGAAAAAATGATCGCGGTCAACCGCGTCACCAAGGTTGTGAAGGGTGGCCGTATCCTCGGCTTCGCTGCACTGACCGTGGTTGGCGACGGTGACGGCCGCGTTGGCATGGGTAAGGGCAAGTCCAAGGAAGTGCCTGCAGCTGTGCAAAAGGGCATGGAAGAGTCTCGCCGCAACATGATGAAGGTTTCGCTCAAGAGCGGCACCATCCACCACTCTGTGGTGGGTCACCATGGCGCTTCGCGCGTGGAACTGCACCCCGCCCCCAAGGGTACCGGTATCATCGCCGGCGGCCCAATGCGCGCTGTGTTCGAAGTGGTTGGTATTACCGACATCGTGGCCAAGAGCCATGGCTCTTCGAATCCCTACAACATGGTTCGCGCCACTTTCGACGCGCTGAAGAACGTCACTACTCCTGCAGAAGTGGCTGCTAAGCGCGGCAAGTCGGTTGAAGACCTGTTCGCCTGATCGGAGTCCAGCACATGTCTACACAACAAACCATCAAGGTTCAGCTGGTTCGTAGCCCCATCGGCACCAAAGAGTCGCACCGCGCGACTGTGCGTGGCCTGGGTCTGCGTAAGCTGAACAGCGTCAGCGAACTGCAGGACACTCCTGCAGTGCGCGGCATGATTAACAAGATCGCCTACCTGGTGAAGGTACTCTGAGAGGATTGATGATGGAACTCAATAGCATCAAGCCCGCAGAAGGCGCCAAGCACGCCAAGCGTCGCGTTGGTCGCGGTATCGGTTCCGGTCTGGGTAAGACCGCCGGTCGTGGTCACAAGGGTCAGAAGTCGCGTTCGGGTGGCTACCACAAGGTAGGCTTCGAAGGCGGTCAGATGCCTCTGCAGCGCCGTCTGCCCAAGCGTGGTTTCAAGTCTGCGTCGCTGAAGTTCAACGCTGAAGTGACTCTGAAGACTCTGGAACAGCTGGGTCTGGCCGAAGTCGATGTTGCCGCTCTGAAGCAGGCTGGCCTGGTGCCCGCCAACGCTCAAGTGGTGAAGGTCATCAAGAATGGTGAAATCACCAAGGCTGTGAAGCTGAACGGTATCGGTGCTACTGCCGGTGCTAAGGCAGCTATCGAAGCCGCTGGTGGCAGCATCGCCTGATTAACTGAAAGAAGACATCCGTGGCTACTAGCGCAGCTCAAATTGCAAAAACCGGCAAGTTTGGTGACTTGCGTCACCGACTGGTTTTTCTGTTGCTTGCGCTGGTCGTATACCGCATCGGGGCTCATATCCCGGTGCCGGGCATCGACCCAGCGCAGCTGCAGCAGCTGTTCAATGGCCAGCAGGGCATTCTCAACCTGTTCAACATGTTCTCGGGTGGAGCGCTGGAGCGCTTCACGGTGTTTGCACTGGGGATCATGCCGTACATCTCGGCATCGATCATCATGCAACTGATGACGTATGTTGTCCCAACATTTGAGCAACTGAAGAAGGAAGGTGAAGCGGGTCGTCGCAAGATTACCCAGTTCACCCGCTATGGCACATTGGGCCTGGCAATCTTCCAGTCGTTGGGTATTGCCGTGGCTCTGGAAAGCTCTCCAGGTCTGGTGCTGGACCCAGGTTTCGGCTTCCGCATGACTGCGGTGGTGAGCCTGACCGCTGGCACTATGTTCCTGATGTGGCTGGGCGAACAGATCACTGAACGTGGTCTGGGTAACGGTATTTCCATTCTGATTTTTGCTGGTATTGCCGCAGGCTTGCCCAGCTCGATCGGTGGACTGCTGGAGCTGGTTCGCACTGGCGCCATGAGCATTCTGGTCGCGATCTTTATCGTTCTCGTTGTAGCAGCCGTGACGTACTTCGTCGTGTTTGTTGAACGAGGCCAGCGAAAGATCCTTGTCAATTACGCACGCCGCCAAGTCGGCAACAAGGTGTATGGTGGTCAGTCTTCGCACTTGCCACTGAAGCTCAACATGGCGGGTGTGATTCCTCCCATCTTTGCTTCCTCGATCATCTTGCTGCCAGCAACCGTGGTGAATTGGTTCAGTGCAGGGGAATCCATGCGCTGGCTGAAGGACATTGCATCGACACTGACCCCCGGTCAGCCGATTTATGTAATGCTCTACGCAGCCGCCATCATTTTCTTCTGTTTCTTCTATACAGCCCTCGTGTTCAACAGCCGCGAGACCGCTGATAATCTGAAGAAAAGCGGTGCTTTCATTCCCGGCATTCGTCCTGGAGACCAGACAGCACGCTACATTGACAAGATTTTGGTGCGCTTGACACTGGCTGGTGCGATCTACATCACGTTTGTCTGTCTGTTGCCCGAGTTCCTGATCCTGAAATACAACGTTCCGTTCTATTTCGGCGGTACATCACTGCTGATTATTGTGGTGGTGACCATGGACTTCATGGCGCAGGTACAGAACTACATGATGTCGCAGCAGTATGAGTCTCTGCTGAAGAAGGCCAACTTCAAGGCATCAGCTCGCTGAGATATATGAACCGGATTCCTCCTGGGGTGTCCCAGGAGGAATTTAACAACAGGCAAGAATGAGTGCTCTACGCTTTTTCGCGGTCACAGGCAGTGCCCAGGTCGAAGAAGTGTTACGGATGCAAGTTTTAGGAGAATGAAATGAGAGTTTCGGCTTCGGTCAAGAAAATCTGCCGCAACTGCAAGATCATCCGCCGCAAGGGTGTGGTGCGCGTGATCTGCACAGACCAGCGCCATAAGCAGCGCCAGGGCTGATTGAAAGTATTAGAGGACTAATATGGCACGTATTGCTGGTATTAACATCCCGCCCCACAAGCATGCTGAAATCGGCCTGACCGCCATTTATGGCATTGGTCGTTCGACTGCTCGCAAGATTTGCGAAGCTTGCGGCATCGAGTACTCCAAGAAGATCAAGGATCTGACGGACGCTGATCTGGATAAGATCCGTGACTTCCTGAATCCTATGACTCTGGAAGGCGATCTGCGTCGTGAAACAACCATGAACATCAAGCGTTTGATGGACATCGGTTGCTACCGCGGTTTCCGTCACCGTCGTGGTCTGCCCATGCGCGGTCAACGTACACGTACCAATGCGCGTACCCGTAAGGGTCCCCGTAAAGGTGCAGCTGCACTGAAGAAATAAGGGATTGAGAGATCACTATGGCTAAGGCACAAAACAACGCTGCAGCACGTGTACGTAAGAAGGTTCGCAAGAACATTTCTGACGGTATTGCACACGTGCACGCTTCGTTCAACAACACGATCATCACCATCACCGACCGTCAAGGCAATGCTCTGTCTTGGGCTTCGTCGGGTGGCCAGGGCTTCAAGGGTTCGCGTAAGTCGACTCCTTTTGCAGCTCAGGTTGCTTCGGAAGTGGCCGGTCGTGCTGCTATCGAACAGGGCATCAAGAACCTGGACGTGGAAATCAAGGGTCCCGGTCCCGGCCGTGAATCTTCGGTTCGCGCTCTGGGCGCCCTGGGTATCCGTATCACTTCCATCTCGGACGTGACTCCGGTTCCCCACAACGGTTGCCGCCCTCAAAAGCGTCGTCGTATCTAATCTGTTATAAGCCCACCGCCACCTGTGGTGTCATTGACACCGCAGGTGGCTCCCGTGTTTCAACACGGTAGATGAATAAAGGAAACTCAAGTGGCACGTTATATCGGCCCCAAGGCCAAACTCTCCCGCCGTGAAGGCACCGACCTGTTCCTGAAGTCTGCTCGTCGCTCGATCGCTGACAAGGCCAAATTCGACACCAAGCCCGGTCAGCACGGCCGCACTTCCGGTCAGCGCACTTCTGACTACGGTCTGCAACTGCGTGAAAAGCAGAAGGTCAAGCGCATGTACGGCGTGCTGGAAAAGCAATTCCGCCGTTACTTCGAAGAAGCAGACCGTCGCCGTGGCAACACTGGCGCGAACCTGCTGGGTCTGCTGGAAAGCCGTCTGGACAACGTGGTGTACCGCATGGGCTTCGGCTCTACACGTGCGGAAGCTCGTCAGCTGGTGTCCCACAAGGCCATCACTGTGAATGGTCAGAGCGTGAACATTCCTTCCTACATGGTGAAGGTAGGCGACGTGATCGCTGTTCGCGAAAAGTCCAAGAAGCAAGCCCGTATCGTTGAAGCCCTGCAACTGGCTCAACAAGTTGGCTTCCCTGCTTGGGTGGAAGTGAGCATCGACAAGGTAGAAGGTACCTTCAAGCAAGTGCCTGACCGCGATCAATTCGGCGCCGACATCAACGAATCTCTGATCGTTGAGTTGTACTCGCGTTAATCGTAGTAAAGGTTGAGCAATCAACCATCTCGTTCCTAAACCGCGAGGCATCGCGGTTTAGGTGCTTCACCAGCCTTACCGGTGTAACGAGCCGGGGGTATTGAGAGGAAGTCTGCATGCAAACAAATCTGCTGAAACCCAAGACGATTAATGTCGAGCAGCTTGGTCACAATCGTGCCAAGGTGACGCTGGAGCCTTTTGAGCGTGGCTATGGTCATACGCTGGGCAATGCATTGCGCCGCGTACTGCTGTCGTCCATGGTGGGTTACGCAGCGACGGAAGTCACGATTGCTGGCGTTCTGCATGAGTACTCGTCCATCGATGGCGTGCAAGAAGATGTGGTGAACATCCTCCTGAACCTGAAGGGCGTGGTGTTCAAGCTGCACAACCGTGACGAAGTAACACTGAGCCTGCGCAAGGATGGCGAAGGTGTAGTGACTGCGCGTGACATCCAGACTCCCCATGACGTTGAGATCATCAATCCTGACCACGTGATCGCCAACCTGTCGCAAGGCGGCAAGCTGGATATGCAGATCAAGGTGGAAAAGGGCCGTGGCTATGTGCCCGGTAACCTGCGTCGCTACAGCGATGAGTCGACCAAGTCGATTGGCCGCATCGTTCTGGACGCATCGTTCTCGCCCGTTCGTCGCGTGAGCTATACCGTCGAATCTGCTCGTGTGGAGCAGCGTACCGACCTGGACAAGCTGGTTGTCGAAATCGAAACCAACGGTGCTATCGGTGCAGAAGATGCAGTGCGCGCATCTGCCAAGATCTTGGTGGAACAACTGGCTGTATTCGCACAACTGGATGGCGAATTCGCCGAAGGTGGCATCCTGCAGGCTGGCGGCAGCCGTTCGAGCGCCCAGACCTTCGATCCTATCCTGCTGCGTCCTGTGGACGAGCTGGAACTGACCGTCCGTTCTGCAAACTGCCTGAAGGCAGAAAACATCTACTACATCGGTGATCTGATTCAGCGCACCGAGAACGAGCTGCTCAAGACACCTAACCTGGGTCGCAAGTCGCTCAACGAAATCAAGGAAGTGCTGGCTTCCCGCGGTCTGACTCTGGGCATGAAGCTCGAGAACTGGCCACCAGCAGGTCTGGAAAAGCGTTAATTCGCACTTTCAGACTATAATCTCTGGTTCTTTGCACAACGGGCAAAGAACCAGTTGGTTTTTACACCAGTGCACCGGGCGGTACCTGATACGGCCACCCGACCAAACTATTTGAAAAGGAAAGCACCATGCGTCACGGAAATGGCCTGCGTAAACTGAACCGTACTTCTGCACACCGCAAGGCTCTGCTGCAGAACCTGATGAACGCTCTGATCGAGCACGAAGCCATCAAGACCACTCTGCCCAAGGCGAAGGAACTGCGCCGCGTGGTCGAGCCCATGATCACTCTGGCCAAGGTGGATACCGTGGCTAACCGCCGCCTGGCATTCGACCGTCTGCGTGACCGCGACAGCGTGACCAAGCTGTTCAACGTGCTGGGCCCCCGCTTTGCAAAGCGCCCCGGTGGTTACACACGTATCCTGAAGATGGGTTTCCGCGTGGGTGACAACGCTCCTATGGCTTACGTTGAGCTGGTTGAGCGCACAGAAGTTGCTGCTGAAGCTCCTGCTGCAGAATAAGTCTGCTATAATTTTGGAATACCGCGAGGTGGAGCAGTCTGGTAGCTCGTTGGGCTCATAACCCAAAGGTCGTTGGTTCAAATCCAGCCCTCGCAACCAAATTAAAAACCCTGCTGAATGCAAATTCAGCAGGGTTTTTTGTTTTTGCCGCCCGTCTCACGCGGCAAAAGATGCAGGGTTTCAGCGCAGGGAATTGATCAGGTCGATGTACTGCTGCTTGGCTTCATCCTGCGACTGGCCCTTGAGCTTTTCCCAGGCATCCCACTTGGCGCGGCCAACCATGTCGGTAAAGCTGGGTTTCTTGGCTTCGTTGTCACCTTCTGTGGCCTGCTTGTACAGGGCGTAGATTTTCAGCAGTGTGGCGTTGTCGGGGCGCTCGCTCAGCGTGGTGGAATTCTTGACGGCTTCTTCGAACGTTGCATTCAGGTCGGACATAGACCAAGTCTCCTTATAGTTAAGTGCGCTGGCAGTGTAGCCAAAAAAGTCCAGAAAAGCACGAGCGTTCTAACGCGGCGGCCTGTGTACGGGTTGCGATGGTGTACAGCCCTTGAGTGAGCAAGCTGAACGCACCAGGCCCATTTCGTACATGTTTAAATGCAAGCCTCCAATGCCTGCGATGAGACGGTTTGCAATGCACGAAAAGACTGTTCTGGGCGCTTGCCCGCATGATTGTCCAGATACCTGCTCCCTGGTCACCACGGTGGTGAATGGTGTAGCGACCAGGGTGCAAGGCAATGCACAGCACCCTATGACCGGCGGTGTGCTGTGCGCCAAAGTCAGCAAATACACCGAGCGCACCTACCACCCCGAGCGTGTGCTGACGCCTTTGCGCCGCAGCGGCCCCAAAGGCAGCGGCCAGTTTGAGCCTGTGAGCTGGGATGAAGCACTGGCAGACATTGCCCAGCGCCTGCACCACATTGCTCAGCGCAACCCAGAAGCCATCCTGCCTTATAGCTATGCAGGCACCATGGGGCGCGTGCAGGGGGAAAGCATGGACCGGCGCTTTTTCCACCAGCTTGGTGCCAGCCTGCTGGACCGTACCATCTGCGCCAGCGCGGGCAGCACGGCGCTGCAGCACACCTATGGCGGCAAGCTGGGCATGCGTGTGGAGTTCTTTGCGGAAAGCAAGCTCATTCTGATCTGGGGCAGCAACAGCATTGGCAGCAATCTGCATTTCTGGCGCATTGCGCAGGAGGCCAAGCGCAACGGCGTCAAGCTCATCTGCATTGACCCCCGTAAAAGCGAGACGGCGGACAAGTGCCATGCGCACCTGCAGCTGCTGCCGGGCACGGACGCAGCACTGGCGCTGGCGCTGATGCATGAGCTGATTCGCAACGACTGGCTCGACCATGACTACATCGCCGAGCACACCCTGGGCTGGGAGCAACTCAAGGCCAAGGCGCTGGAGTGGCCGCCTGAGCGCGCCGCCCAGGTCTGTGGCTTGCCGGTGGAGCAGATTGTGCAACTGGCACGTGACTATGGGACGACAAAGCCAGCCGCCATTCGCCTGAACTACGGCGTGCAACGCACGCGCGGTGGTGGCAATGCCGTGCGTGCCATCGCCTGCCTGCCTGCGTTGGTAGGTGCGTGGCGACACCGCGCTGGGGGATTGCTGCTGTCATCTTCATCGCATGCGCCGCTGAACGCCGCACGCCTGCACATGCCGCAGCTGCTGGGAGAGCGCCGCCCGCGCATCATTAATATGAGCACGATGGGCGATGCCCTGCTGCAGGCGCAGCCTGCCATTGAGGCTTTGGTGGTCTATAACAGCAACCCGGTGGCGGTGGCGCCAGATTCGGCCAAGGTGGCGAAGGGCTTTGCGCGCGAAGACCTGTTTACCGTGGTGCTGGAGCACTTCATGACCGACACGGCGGATTACGCTGACTATGTGCTGCCCGCGACCACGCAGCTGGAGCACTGGGACATTCACAGCAGCTACGGCCACACCGATGTGTTGCTCAACCAGCCAGCGATTGCGCCACTGGGCCAGGCCAAGAGCAATGCACAGATCTTCCGGGAACTGGCGGCACACATGGCGGCTTGGGATCCGGCCTTTGCAGCCCCACATTTTCAGGACAGTGATGAAGCCCTGTGCCACCAGGCGCTGGAGGGCAGTTGCATCAGCTTTGATGATTTGCTCATGCAAGGCTTTGCGCAGCAGGATTTGCCGGATGCACCGTTTGCCGAAGGTGGCTTTCCTACGCCATCAGGGAAGTGCGAGTTTGTGAGCAGCGCGCTGGAGCAAATGGGTATCAGCGCCTTGCCGGACTACCTGCCCAACTACGAGCAGCCCAGTGCGGACTATCCGCTGGCCATGATTTCGCCGCCAGCGCGTAACTTCCTCAATTCCACCTTTGTGAACGTGAAAACGCTGCGCCATATCGAAGGACGGCCGGTGCTGGAAATGCACCCGCAGGATGCTGCCGCACGTGGCATTGCCGATGGTGATGCGGTGCGCGTCCTCAATGCCCGTGGGGAATATCTGTGCCACGCCAGCATCAACGGCCGCGCCCGTGCAGGCGTGGTTGTGGGCCTGGGTATCTGGTGGCGCAAGGATGGCATGAACGGTACGAATGTGAATGAACTCACGCACCAGCAGCTGACGGACATGGGCCGTGCTCCCGCCTTTTATGACTGTGCCGTGCAAGTGGCGCGCCACGGCTGAGTGCAGCCTGCGCCTTGCCTGATTTTTGGAGATAGACGATGAAAGCCATGCAACTCAACGCCCCCGGTGGGCTGCAGCACCTGCAACTGGTCGAGATGCCAGAGGCCGCCGCACCGCAAGCCGGGGAAATTCAGGTGCGCATCCATGCCACCTCTTTGAACTACCACGATCTGCTGGTTTGCTCACGCCCCGGTGCTGCGGCAGACAAGCGCATTCCCATGGCTGATGGCGCGGGCGTGGTGACAGCCGTGGGCGAAGGCGTCACGGAATTCGCCGTGGGGGATGCCGTGGTCTCCACCTTTTTCCCGCAGTGGCTGTCTGGCCGACAGGTGCCCACGCATTTCCGTACCGTGCCTGGCGATGGCGTGGACGGCTTTGCGCGCGAGGCCATTACCTTGCCTGCCACGGCCTTTACCCGTGCGCCGAAGGGATGGACGCATGCGCAGGCCGCCACACTGACGACTGCAGGCCTGACCGCATGGCGTGCGCTGGTGGTGGATGGGCAGATCCAGGCTGGTGACACGGTGCTGGTGCTGGGCACGGGCGGTGTTTCCATTTTTGCGCTGCAAATGGCCAAAAGCATGGGCGCACGCGTCATTGCGACGACCAGCAGTGCTGACAAGGCAGAGCGTCTGCGCGCGCTGGGTGCAGACGTGGTGATCAATTACCGGGAGGCCCCGGATTGGGGCGATGCCGTGCTGGCTGCCACGCAAGGTCAGGGGGCAGACATCGTGGTGGAGGTCGGCGGCCCTGGCACCTTGCCGCAGTCGATCCGTGCCTGTGCCGCTGGCGGCCATATTGCACTGATTGGCGTGCTGACTGGTTTTGCAGGTTCGGTGCCCACGGCCGAGCTGATGAGCAAGCAGGCCAGCATCAAGGGACTGATTGTGGGCTGCCGCGAGCAGCAGCAGGACATGGTGCGCGCGCTGGATCTGATGCCGTGCAAGCCCGTGATTGACCGCAGCTATGCGCTGGAGCAGCTGGCTGAGGCCTTTGTCCACCAGCAAAGCGGCCAGCACTTCGGCAAGATTGTGGTCGAGTACTGAGGCCGCATGTCTTGCACCATGAGCACCATCGGGTCATCTGATCACTGGCACGGGAGCATGTGAGCTGCATGCGCGTGCGTACGGTGGTGGGCATTGCGGCAGCAGTGGCTGTGGTGCACTGGTGCATGATCTGGGGGCCGGTCTCCTGGGGTGTGCCAGCGCTGGTGTTGGCTCCAGCGCAGCCAGCACCTATGCAGGCTGTGTGGGTGGCCATGCCTTCACCTGAGCCTGAGCCTTCCATCCCGCAGGAGGTTAAGCCCGCGGCAGAGCCTGCCTCACCACGGCCACCATCGCGCAGGCGGATTGCGCCTGTTGCACCGCCTGCACCGGAACCCTTGCCTTCCATCACAGTGCCTGCTGCTGATGCAGTCACCGTGCAGGAGGGGGAGGTGGTGGACGCTGCAGAGGCTGTGCAGCCGCAGGAGCTAGAACATTTGCCTGCAACCCCTGTCGCGCCACAGCACCCCGCAGGGCCCACGCTGCAGGTGCGTGATGCCCAAGGCGCTGCGGTGACGCTGGCACTGCCCGATGATGGTTCTGCCCTGCAGCAGCACATGCTGCTGCGCTACAAAGTGCATGGCTTTGTGAAGCAGCAGGAATACCACGCGCATGCGGAGCTGGAGTGGCAGGTCGGCGGGGGCCAGTATCAGGCGCGCCAGTCCATCAGCGCCTTCTTGCTGGGGTCCATGGAGCAGCACAGCACCGGGCTGATGTCTGAGCAAGGCCTGCAGCCTCTGGACTTCAGCGACCGCCGGTTTTTCAAAACCCGATTCGTGCACTTTGACTGGGCTGCTGGCCAGGCACTGTTTACCCCAGAGCGCCCAGCTGCACGCATTGGCACGGGTGCGCAGGACCGATTGAGTGTGTTCATGCAGCTGGCCACCATGCTGCAGGCCATGCCCCAGCTGCACCAGCCCGGGGTGCGCATTGAAACTCCTGTACTGGGTTCACGCAGCCTGCAGATGTGGACTTTTGTGGTGGAAGGGGATGAGCTGCTGGAATTGCCCGCAGGGGCGGTGCAGACGCTGCGCCTGCACCGTCAGCCCAAGGCGGATGAGGCAGAAACCGCACAGCTCTGGGTGGACCCTGCTCGGGGCTTTGTGCCGGTGCGCATTCACATGCAGGAGGTCAATGGAGATGAGATGGACCTGTCGCTCAAGCGCTGATGGGTGAATGGCTGCTTGAGAATTGATAGCTTCTAGCGCTTATGGGATAAGCGCTAGAGGCCAATTTCTTTATGCATCGCTGCTGCCATCCCCCTGCGGTGACACGATGGTGTGGTCGATCGCACCAAAAATGCTGGCACCGTCTTTGCCTTTCATCTCGATGCGTACGTTGTCCCCAAACTGCAGGTAGCCGGTGCTGGCGCTGCCATGCAGCTGCTGCTCCATGGCACGCTTTTCAGCAATGCTGTGTGCCCCTTTGGGCCACTCCAGATGCTTGTCCTTGCCACGGCCTGTGGTCTCGCCTGCATTGCTGACTACGCCCGTGCCAATCACGCTGCCTGCGTGGATGGAGCGGGTTCTGGCCACATGGGCAATCAGCTGTCCAAAGTGAAACGCCATGTCCTGTCCGGCATCGCACATGCCCAGCTTGCGGCCATTGCAGCTGCTGTGCAGGGGCAGCTGCACGTGGCCACCGCGCCAGGCATCACCCAGCTCATCCACGGTCACCGCTACAGGGCTCATGCCTGTGCCGGGCCAGCAGGGCAGGTGGCTCAGCGCCATGCCCTGTGCTTCAGGCATCAGCTGGCGCAGGCACAGGGTGTTGCTCAGCATCAGCAGGCGTACGCCATACAGCGCCTGCTCTGCGGTGCAGCCCATGGGCAGGTCGCCGGTGATGGCTGCCAGCCCAGCGCCAAAGTCAATGCCCATGGCGGCGCTGGGAATCACGATTTCGTCACAGGCGCCAAAGAAATGGTCGCTGCTGCCCTGGCGCAGCAGGGGCTCGGTGGTGCTGGTGCTCCAGTCAGGCTGCGTCAGTGCCAGGTGGGTGGGATAGGCCGCAGCTTCTACCCATTGCATGGCCCGGGGCAGCGGGGCTAGGCATTGCATGGGGTCAAAGGCAAAGGCATGGGGTGCACGGCCGCTGTTGAGCTGCTGGTACAGGTCCTGCAGCTGCGGGGCCATGAAGCTCCAGTCATCCAGCACCTGCTGCAGGCGTGATGCGATGCCCGTTGCATAGTGCGCAAACCGCAGGTCGCGTGAGACCACAACCAGCTGTCCGTCGCGGGAACCGTCTCTGTAAGTAGCAAGTTTCATGGAAGGTGAATAGAAAGGCATGTGCAGCAGCTGCCCGGCGCTGCTGCCACAATGGAAAGACTGGAATGCGAGGGTTGGCACAACAAGCGGCCCCCGCGGTGTATCCCACAAATTCTAAGGTTCACCCATGCCATTACGTTCTCTGGTGCCTGCCGTATGCACTGCCAAGCACACCCGCACGCTGGCTGCTGCAGGCCTGCTCACCATCTGCGCGTTCACGGCCAGTGCCCAGCCTGCTGCATCTGGATCGCCGATTGAAGTGCGCAACCCTCAGGGGCAGCTGGTACAGGGCCAGTGGGCCTGGAAAGCGCCCGCCGCAGCGCGCATGCAGTTTGCTGTGCAGGGCAAGTACAAGAACCTGCCTTACCAGACCAAGGCGCAGATGGACTGGTTGCCGCAAGGCCAGCGCTACGAAGCCTCGCAGCAGGTGCAGGTGCCGCTGGTAGGCATTCGCCGCCAGGCCAGTGTGGGCAGCATAGTGCCCCAGGGCCTGCAGCCGGAAATCTTCATCGATCGTGGCCGCAAGGAATACAGCACTACCTTTGATGCGCAGACCGGGCAGATTGTGTTCAGCCGTGGCTCAGCCGCCGCTCCGCTGGTGGCTGGCACACAGGACCGCCTGAGTGTGTTCTTTCAGGTGGCGGGCATGATTGCTGCCGCACCCCAAAAATATCCCGCAGGCAGCAGCATTACCGTGCAGGCTGCCAGCAGCAGCCGTGTTGCGGCATGGACATTTACCGTGCGCGGCAGCGAAACGCTGAAGCTGCCTGCAGGCAGCATGACGGCGCTCAAGCTCGAACATGCCTCTGACGGTGGTGATAGCGATCTGCAATCTACCCTGTGGCTGGCACCTGGCATGCAGTATCTGCCGGTGCGCATCCGCATGCTGGAAGACGGTGGCCGTGACGAGCTGGATCTGAAGCTGCAGTCGCACGCAAAGCCCTAAATTCCGTGCGTGAACGCAGGTGCCGCAGCTTCATGAAATACTGTGTGTACCGGTCTGCCGGGCAGGCCTCTTGAAACTGTATACGACGTCCTTATTTGGCTCTCGGTATTCACATATGGACACGCAGACAAGAAAGGAGGGCGCCATGAAAATGCTGTATGACTCGGATTCTTTTGTGGTGCTCCATCTGAGGCCTGATCTGGGCATGCCCACGGAAGTCCCGCGCGCTGATGGCATGGGTTCGGTGCCTGCGCTGCCCCGCCATGGTTTTGAAATCGTGGACAAGCGCTCTGGCAAAGAGGTGTATCTCGATGGCTCCTGGGCTGAGCTGTTCCAGCAGGTCATACAGGACTGGCAGCGTGAAGCACCGGACGAAGACGAGGTTGAAGCCACGCTGGAGCGCTATGCACAGCTGGCGCAGAACCCGGTGCTTATCCATTGAGATTTCCCCCCCATAAAAAGCAAAGAGGCGCTGATGCACAGCGCCTCTTTTTTTGCGGGTATCTGGCGGAAGCTCAGATATCGAAGGAGTGGTTGCTTTCGTTGGGCCGCTGCATGTCTTCGCGCAGCAGGGCGGCAAACTCTGCTGCAGGCAGGGGCTTGCTGCAGTAATAGCCCTGGTAGAGCTGGCAGCCATGCTGGCGCAGAAACTCCAGCTGTGCGGCCGTTTCCACGCCTTCGGCCAGCACCTGCATGTCCATGCTCTGGCCCATGGCGATGACGGCATGGCTGATGGCCATGTCTTCCTTGCTGTGGGGAATATCCTGCACAAAGCTGCGGTCGATCTTGAGCAGGTCAATCGGAAAGCGCTTGAGGTGGGCCAGTGACGAGTAGCCTGTGCCAAAGTCATCAATGGCCAGGCGCACGCCCAGGGCCTTGAGCTTGCGCAGCACCTGCAGGGCTTCTTCGGGGCGCTCGGCCAGTGCGCTTTCGGTAATTTCCAGCTCCAGCTGCGAGGCAGGCCACTGGGAGCTGCCTAGCGCATCACGCACACCGCCCACGATGTCAGTCAGCAGAAACTGGTGCATGGAGATGTTCACTGCCATCGAGATGGCAGGCAGCCCCTGGCGTGTCCAGGCCTGTGCCTGGTTGCAGGCGGCTTCCAGCACCCAGGTACCGAGCGGGCCGATGAGGCCAGACGTCTCTGCCACCGGGATAAAGCGCGCGGGGGAAATCATGCCCTCCACGGGGTCAAACCAGCGGATCAGCGCCTCGCAGCCCACGATGCGGTTGCTGGCAATGTCCACCTGTGGCTGGTAGTACAGCTGCAGGTGCCCCTGTACCAGCGCATTGCGCAGGCGTGCTTCCAGCGCAATGCGCTCGTGCGCGGCCTGGGGCATGGCGTCATCGAAAAAGCACCAGTATTTGCTGCCGCCCTTGCCCTGCTTGGCACCATAGACGGCGGCGTGGGCGCCCTGCACCAGGCTGGCAGCCGTCTGTGCGTGCTGGGGGTAGCAGCAGATGCCTGCACGCACGCTGACAACCACTTCAAACCCGTCGGGAGACTTCCAGGGCTGGGCGGCGGCCTGAATGAGCTGCTCGGCCATGTCCGAAGCCTCCTCAAGGCTGCTAAGCGCACGGGCCAGCACCACGATTTCATCGCCCGCCATGCGGGCAATCAGATCACCGGGGCGCAGCGCAGACTGCACCTGGCGTGCGATGTGGCGCAGCACTTCGTCGCCCACGGCATGGCCATAGCTGTCGTTCACATCCTTGAAGCGATCCAGATTGAGCAAGATGGCTGCCATGGGCTGCTGGGTGTGTGGGGCCGCAGTGTCCGTGATGCACGTGAGTTCCTGCATGAACCAGGCGCGGTTGGGCAGCCCGGTCAATGCATCGCGGTGCGCCAGAAACTCCAGCTGCTTCTCGCGCCGCTTTTCCTCGGAAATGTCTGTGAACATGCACACATAGTGCGTGGTCTTGCCGCTGGCATCCTTGACGGCGCTGAGCGACATGCGCTCTGGAAAGATTTCACCGCTCTTGCGCTTGTTCCAGATCTCTCCGCTCCAGTGGCCGGTGCGGTTGAGCGTGTCCCACAGTGCGTCGTAAAAGTCCTTGCCGTGACGGCCGGACTTGAATACAGAAGGGCGTTTGCCAATCAGCTCGTTGGCTTCATAGCCCATCAGACGGGAAAAAGCTGGGTTGGTGGACAGAATCTGGCTGTTCGCATCCGTGACCACAATGCCTTCGGAGGTGTTGTCCACCACAGTCGCAGCCAGGCGCAGGCGATCTTCTTCCTCGCGCTGCTGCGTCTTGTCGGCCACGATGCCGCACAGGCGAATGGGTTTGCCCTGTTCATTCAGATAGCGGTTGCCACGTGCTTCGAACCAGCGGTACTGCCCGTCAAAGCACAGCACACGCACGATCATGACAAAGGGCAGGCCCTTGTGCAAAGCATCAAAGGCCTGCTGCCGCACCAGATTGGCATCCTTGGGGTGCAGGCGCAGCAGCAGCTGAAAGTCCTTGTCAAAGTCGCTGCCCTGGTAGCGCAGCATGGCCGGCACATTGGGTGAGAAGGTGTGGCGGCCCTGCACCAGATCCCAGTCCCACATGCCGCTGCCACTGCCTTCCAGGGCCAGGCGCAGGCGCTCTTCACTCTTGGCCAGCGCTTCACCCACGCTGGCGCGGTGCTTTTCGCCGCGGTGAATGCGCCACATCAGCCAGGCCGCGTAGCAGCCAGACAGCAACACAAAGATGTAGTCCTGTGAACGCTGCAGCAGGACATACATTTCACGGTCTTGCACGAGCCATGGCAGGCCGATGTCACCAGCGCCGAACCACACCAGCCCGGCGACCAGATAGAGCGTAAAAGCACGCCCCGGTGCCATGTGTGCAACGGTGTCAACGCCCTCTTGTTGCATGTATTTCCTCAATTCATTATTGGCTGCAGCCATGCTGCGACAATTGCAGGGCTATGACCCAAGCCTATATTCTTACTCTTTCCTGCCCAGACCGACGCGGTCTGGTGCACGCCGTCTCCGGCTTCTTGCTGGAGCAGGGCGCCAATATCGAAGAAGCCTCCCAGTACAACGACAATGCGACCGGCCTTTTCTTCATGCGTGTGCAGTTTGCCTGTGAGAACACAGACATCGCCGCATTGAAAGAGGCCACGGCGCAGCTGGCTCAGACCTATGAGATGAAGTGGAGCCTGCACTCCCAGGAAGAGCGCATGAAGACCGTCCTCATGGTCAGTCGCCAAGGCCACTGCCTTAACGACCTGCTGTTCCGCTGGAGTTCGGGTCAGCTGCCGATCGACATTCGCGCCATCATCAGCAACCACCGCGACTTCTATCAGCTCGCAGCCAGCTACAACATCCCCTTCCACCACATCCCCGTGACGGCTGCCACCAAGGCACAGGCCGAGGCCAAGCAGTACGAGATTATCGAGGCGGAAGGCGCTGAGCTGGTCGTTCTGGCGCGTTATATGCAGGTGCTTTCGAATGACCTGTGTCAAAAGCTGGCGGGCAAGGCCATCAACATCCACCACAGCTTTCTGCCCAGCTTCAAGGGCGCCAAGCCTTACTACCAGGCCCACGAACGCGGCGTGAAGCTCATTGGTGCGACCGCCCACTACGTGACCGCCGATCTGGACGAAGGCCCCATCATCGAGCAGGACGTGGCCCGTGCCGACCACACCGACACTGTGGAAGACCTGACCACACGCGGTCAGGATACTGAAAGCCAGGTGCTGGCCCGTGCCGTGAAGTGGCACAGCGAGCGTCGCGTGATTCTGAACGGCCACAAGACCGTCGTCTTCCGCTAAGCACGGCTGCTCTTTTATTAAAAGCGTCTAGCGCTTGTTGTCTCTGGCTTTGTGAATGATTACATTTGCAAAACCAGATGACACAAGCGCTACGTGCTTTTAAAAGCATAGAGATGGCGCAGATATTCACTCAGACACAGCGTGTGCCTTCATGTCCACATCACGTCACAGCGGTCAGCGACCCTCGCGCTTTTTTGACAGCCGTCTGGCGCGGCGCATTCCGCCCATCCAGTGTCTGCTGACCTTTGAGGCACTGGCGCGCCTGCGCAGCGTCACGCTCACAGCGGAAGAGCTCAGCGTCACCCCCAGCGCGGTCAGCCACCGCGTGCGCCAGCTGGAGCAGACGCTGGGCACCCAGCTGTTCGGGCGGGCGGATTTTTCCCTCACCACCGAAGGCCAGGCCTATCTGCAGCAGGTGCGTGAAGGGCTGAGTGCGCTGCAGTGCTTCCCTAACCACCCGGTGGCGCCGGGCCGTGCGCGACTGAAGATTGCCGTCACGCCCACGTTTGCGCGCTGCATGCTGATTCCGCGGCTGGCGCAGTTCACCGAGGCTTATCCCGAAATCGACATTGCTCTGCAGGTGGCCATACCGCTGCTGGATGTGGTGGCCGAAGATGCCGACCTCATGGTGCGCTATGGCATGGGCCACTACGCCGATGTAGAGCACATGGAAATCGCGCGCGATGTCTACACCCCGCTGGCTTCCCCCGGCTTTCTGCGCCGCTATGGCCCGATCCAGCACCCTGAAGACCTGCGCGATCTGCCGCTGCTGCGCAGCCCGCTGGAGTCCTGGCGGCCATGGTTCCAGGCTGCAGGGCTGGACTGGGCAGAGCCCTCGGAAGGCTCGCAGTTCAACGACATTGGCCTGCTGTGTGACGCCGCTGCCGCCGGTCTGGGCGTGGCCCCGGTGCGGCTGAAGCTGGGCGCGCCATGGCTGGACAACGGCGCGCTGGTACGCCTGTTTGATCTGAATGCCCCCAGCCCCCACGCCCACTATCTGTGCTGGCGCACCGGCACCATGGACCGCTGGGAATGCCAGGCTTTTGCGGAGTGGATGGCCAAGGCCATGTAGTGGCGCTGCAGGGAAGTGCTAGTGTCCTGTCCTGTTAATTTATGGCATTAATCGTGCATGCCAATACGGTAT
>ENA-UOJC01000158-UOJC01000158.1-human-gut-metagenome-genome-assembly--contig:-C104-NODE-158-length-121095-cov-26.937839_pt1 | contig 121095 bp, 112 predicted proteins | sample MGYA00242339_ERZ723886 | MGnify/ENA metagenome assembly ERZ723886 | reverse complement strand
CAGGCGATGCCTTCCTGATTAAAATTAAGATTTTAATCAGGAAATAGTATCAGAGAAAGAAGATTCGGGTTGGCGAATATGACTACAGTCAATGCGGCGCGTATTTCGTGACCATATGCACCCAAAATCGAAGGCCAATCTTGTCCGCCATCGGGGGCGGTATCTATATTAGCCAGAGAAATGTATAAACAGGACAGGCTATATGAAATGGGGAAGCGAACGAAGGTAGCTGTAGTACCCATTTCATATAGCCTGTCTATAAGTTTTTAGAGCATAGCGCTAGGATAATTCATTTAGTAGCTGCTGTATTATCTTCTTTCGTTTGTCTGGAAGAGCTCTATATTTCTGTAGAATAATGCTCTCTTCAGGAGACATTTGATCGTTTTCAAGTGGCAGTGGCGATAAATTTGAAGTGTGCCCGACGAGATAATCAACCGAGGTGTGAAAATAGTCAGCTATGCGGACAAGTGTAGCAATATCTGGCTCAATATTGTGGTTTTCATATTTATTAATCGACTGTTGACTAAGGCCAATATCATCCGCAAGCGCTTTTTGAGAAATGCCTGATGCGGACCGTAAATACTTTAGATTTTTAAGCATAGAACAGTTCTCCTTTACCTTAATCATAACTAATGAATTGAAAATATGAAAACATCTATAAGTTGTTATTGACAACAACTAAAGAGAGTGATACAATCGAAGAGAAGTAAGGTGACAGTTGCATAATGTCTGGTTCGTTTGCTGGCAACAAATATCTACGGTGCGCGAAATTAAAATTGCAACATCATCGTTGCAAATAAAAGGAGGAAATATTTATGACCCAGGATGATCTGGAGGGGTTGGAAGCTTACCTGGAAAGGTATAGTGGAATGTCGGATGCAGTACGGGATCTGATAAGTGATGCGCTTTGGGCTGGAGCAGGTACATATCGCTGCGAATCTGATCTGCGTGCGTTGGCTGGAACATTGAAGGCTGAGGGACATTCGGACTTGGTTCCTGCGGTAGAAAGATTATTGTAAGGCCTTGGGGTCAATTTGCGGATGGCAGGAGGGTGTTAGATGATTCCGGAGAAGTTTTTGAGAAGTTGCGAGAATATCAGAGGCGTTTATGAACGTGTCCAGGCAAACGGGACTGGCGGCTTACAACCGTTGATTCAGCTACTTGAAAAATCCATGGCGGCCGAGAGGCAAAACATCAAGCTGATTAACACGCAAATTCAATTTGGTTCTTTCTTCAATAAGAGCTATGAAGACTGTGTTGTTATGCAAAATGCAGAGCATGGCAGTAATTACTATCAATTTGTATTTTCCTACAGAGTATCCAAAAACGGAAATGAATATTATTATATTTATTCCATGGGCAACAGCCACAATTTCAGTATGCGTGATACCGCCCAGGAAATAGAAGCGGGGGGTGGCCTTCTAAATGGAGTCATGGCAAAACTTAGCAAACCCAAAAAGGACGATATCTTGGAAGAAGAGGAGTACTACGAAGCCGTAAATAAAACGCTCCGGTTGATTTGCGGCGGCTGAGAAGCAATTGAGGAGAGAATAAAAGTGGCGGTAATTAAGTGTCCTATATGTGGCTTTACGGCACATCAGGTGTTCCTGGACGGCAACAAATGTCGGTGCATATGTGAGCGTCCGAGTTGTAAATGTGTGTTTGATATTGAAATTTGACCTCATAATAGGTGCTATTTTCACAGATTGAGGTTGGTACTTTACGAGTAAATAAGAACCGCCACAGCGCATTTAAGTGCTGCGGCGGTTCTTGTGCTCTTGTGGGGCTGTTGATTATCGAATCCTGAAGTTTGGATAAGCAGTATATACCCTTAGCCGTTCGGGCGTGGGTACAGTATAACGTAGCTTTTTAGGCATCGACCCCTACGAACGGTGAATCGGCCTGTGCATTTTTTATTGACAACCCCATACATTTCCCGTTATAATAAAACAAAAACCCATAAGGAGGCATCCCTATGAGCGACCCGATCCCCCACTCTGATGATCCCAAGATTCAGGCCAAAATCGACAAGGCCGTCCACCACAACAGCCTGGTGGATTATACCCTGCGCTGGCTGCTGCACTATATCGAGCGGCTCATTGCGGTGATGACCATTCTGGCACTGCTGGGTGCCCTGGGTATGGAGATTTATCACATGATAGCCTCCGGCGCAGCCTATTTTGCCGATGTGGAGACCATGCTCCACCACATTCTGAACATCGTGGTGGGTCTGGAATTTGTCCGGATGCTCATCGACACCACCCCCGCCAATATTCTGGAGGTGCTCACCGTGGCGATCACCCGGCATGTGGTGCTCAGCCATGACGACCCCTGGAGCAATGTGGCCTGCATTGCCTGTATTGCCGGGCTCTTTGCCATCCGCCGGTTCCTGGTTCGCAGAAGCGAGCTGAAAGAAGAAATGGTGGAAGATCAGGTGTGAATTACGCCAAAACCCCGCCGCGTTCCGCGGCGGGGTTTTGGCGTTTAGCCCTCTGTACAGGCGCTGAAGATGCCCTGAGCTGTGGCCTTTTCCAGAGCCTGAACGGCGGACATGATGGCCTCCAAATCCTTGTCCTCTGGGGAAAGGCCGAATCGGCAGCACAGATTCTCCCGTGCGGACAGAATGTTCTGGTAGGCCTGATCGTAGGCACTGCCCTCCCCGGTCACGTCCTTCACGCCGGGAAGCTGGTTCTCCGGCGTGAGATATCCGAAAACCGTACCGTAAAGCTGCTCAAATGGTGTCATAGTGGTTCCTCCTGAAATAAAATGCTTATGTATACAAAGAATACAATGCAAACGTAGCTTTGTCAACTGCAAACGTATACGATGTATACATGAGGTGATTGTGTGTTGAAGAAGACAGAATCCGTGACCTATCGGACGGATAAGAAGGTAAAATCCGTACTCCAGCAGATTGCGGCGGAAAAGAAATGGAGCATCTCCCAGCTGTCGGAGGAAATCATCAGACAGTGGCTGGAAGAAAAGCACCTGGAGCTGATGGGGGAAGGGTAAAATGGGGCCGTCTCGAAACGAGGCGGCCCTGCCTGTTATGTTTTGCGGATAAACTTCTCCCGACACCTGGGGCAGGTGATGGAAATTTTTCCCTTGCCCCGTGGCACGCGTACCAGCTGATGGCATTTGGGACAGTCGAAGTACCGGTTCTGCCGATCCTTCAGCCGCCCTACAATTTGCAAAAACTTCCGATTTTCCTGATACCGCTTGTAGGTGTTCCGGGAAAGCCCCCGGAAAATGGCCCAGATCATCATGCCATAGCTCAGCACAAAGAGCACCAGATTCACGGACGGCACCCGAATCCACATGGAAAGCAGGCTGGCCACCAGCCCGATTCCCAGAATCAGCATATTCAGTTTGTCCGTGCCGTACCGTCCGGCCATGAAGCCGCGCAGTCCCGCGCCCATCCGGGCGGAGAATTGCCTGAGCCAGTTTTGAATGCTATTCATGCGCCAATCACCTTTGCTAAAAATAACGTCTGTGCCTATTATATTGGAAATAAAACAGAATGCAACACGGGAAAGGGAAAGTTTACGGATTGTTTAAGATTTATTTAAGGGGAAAATGCCTCTTGGCGTGGCTCTAAAAATATGGTATACTGTATCGAAAAGAGTCCAGAGAGGGGGCAAGTCCATGGAAATCCCAAACCCCACGGAAGAGAAAGCGGAAGAAAAGCCCATTGAGCAGACAGAGAAACCGGCTGAGAAGCCCCCGGAAGAGCCCGGTGAAAAGCTGTCGAGTAAAATCGGAAACTTGGGGCCTGTGGAGCGGCTCATGACCGCCCTGGCCTGCGTGGCGGCGGTGGCGCTGGTGCTGGCCATTGTGGTGAGTCTTCCCTACATGCACCGGCCCAAGGTGGATGACGACCCGGAAATCTACCGGGACTACGGGGAAGAGATCAGCCTGCCCACCCCGGAGGAGACGGCCATCCAGGAGCCCACCCCGGAGGAAACCGCTCCGGGCAGCCGGAACGCAACCCTTGACCGGAATCCCTACAGCCGCTTTGATTTTCAGTTTACCCGGCACAACTATTTGAAGCTGCAAAACGTGCCCAGCAGCGTGGGGGTGGACGTGAGCCAGTACCAGGGAGAAATCGACTGGAACAAGGTGCGCTCATCCGGCGTGGAGTTTGCCATGATTCGCTTGGGTCTTCGGGGCTACGGCCAGGAGGGCAGAATGCGGGAGGACACCTGCGCCCGGCAGAATCTGGCCGGAGCCAAGGCCGCGGGGCTGAAAATCGGCGTTTATTTCTTCTCCCAGGCGCTGAGCATCCAGGAGGTTGACGAGGAGATTCAGTTTATCCTGGACATTCTTTCGGATACCGGCACGGAGCCGGATATGCCGGTCGTCCTGGACTGGGAGATTCCCGCCGCGGACAATCCCCGGACGAAAAACATGGACGGTCGGACGCTGACGGACATCCAGCTCCATTTCTGCGGGCAGATGAAGAAAATGGGCTATCAGCCCATGGTGTATTTCAACTGGCATCAGTCGGAAAACCTGTATTACCTGGCCGATCTGGAGGACTATCCCTTCTGGCTGGCTCTGTATCAGGAGCAGATGACCTACCCCTGGCGGGTGGAAATGTGGCAGTGGACCCACACAGGCCGGGTGCCCGGCATCTCCGGCGACGTGGATATCAACGTGTATATGCCCTACTAAATCTTACTGCCCGCCGAAAGACGCATGTCATTGCGAACCAGTGGTGCTCCGCGCAGCGAATCTAAAATAACAATGACTGCCAGTGGCAGTCATACCTTAGTGTAGTTCACACTGGTGTGGCCCCCTCCGGGGATTCCCACCGGTCACAATCCGTTTCCCCCTGCCTTCCCCGGAGGGGAAGGCCAGCGTGTCAAAAAAGTCCGAAATATACGTTGTCATTCCGAACCAGTCCGCAGACTGGTGTGGGAATCCCACGGTTGAACGTAAAAACTGATGGTTTAGGGGCGAAAATGTTTGAATATCGGGAGGATTGCCACGCCAGTGTGAGCACTGGCTCGCAATGACATGGTTTTTTGACAGTCTCACCTTCCCCGGAGGGGAAGGCTTTGAAATGCGGAGCGCAGTGACGTACCCTTCAATATGCGCAGCAACCCCCGGTTCCTTCCGAACCGGGGGTTGCTCGTTTCTCTTTGCCTGTTTTTGCGCTTACTCGACGGTGAATTCCCCGACGGTATACCACTGAACATCGTAGAAATTCCGGGACAGAGGCGGCACATCCGCCTCGTCGTAGCAATCAACGATTTTCAGGCTGATTTTGTATTCTCCCGCAGTCAGCCGCCCGAACATGGCTTCCAAATCGTAAGTAATTTCCTTCGTCCCGCCCATGGCCAGATCATCCTCCGGCTTCGGGGTGATCTCCGAATAGGCCTTGTAGATATTCGCGCCGATGCTCGCATCCAGGGGTTCCACCCGCTCCCAGTCCTGAGTGTCCGGATTCTTCCGGGAGAGCATCAGCCCGGCCACATTCAGCCTGCCGAACTGCTGGCCGCCGGACTGAGCGCATTCCAGGGTGACGCCGGAGGGGCTGAGCTGTGTGACCGTGAAGGTCAGTCCCCAGTCCTCGTAGTCGATGGGGTCTCCCGTTTCCTCGTCCCAGCCGATGAAATAGCCGGGGTCGCGCCCGATTCCGTAAACACTGAAATCCGTGATTCTGTGCCGCCAGCCGTCGGGGGTTTCGTAGATGTCATAGAGGGATTGCAGGTTAAACGCCGGATAATGGTAGCGGAACACCGCCAGACCGTTTTTGGACTGGGAGGATTCCTTGCACCGGCCGACGGCCGCATCCTCCCGGGCACTGGCAATCACATCGTCCACAGTAACCAGCCCCTCGCGAAGGGCATCCTCCAACGGCATACGGGTGCCGTCCAGCTGGACGGTCACGTCCTTCACGCTCCAGTAGTGTGCTTCCGGGAAATTCCCCTGCTCCAGCGGGATGACCTTGTCCGGCTCGTTCCGGTCGGTGGTGGCAGAAAGCCGCAGATTCCGCTTTGAGAGGCCGTCTTCCGCCGCTGTTTCCCCTGAACCCAGGCTCCTGCCCAGGAAGAACGCACTGAGGACAAGCAGACAAACCAGCAGAATGCCAATTGCTTTTTTCATGGAGTACAGCCTCCTTTGACTTTTAATTTCTGGTTATATCCTATCACAGGAAATTCGGAAAGACAATAACAAAAATGAAAAAGTGATTCTACCTGGCTCCCTTTGAAAGACGAAAAATGCCGCCCCTTCCAGATGGAAAGGACGGCAATTCTTTGATTTTTCCCGGAACTCAGGTTCCTAAGTAAGCGGCCTTGACGGCCTCGTTGGTCAGAAGCTCCGCGCCGGTGCCCGTCAGGGTGATCCGGCCGGTCTCCATCACATAGCCCAGATCGGCGGTTTTCAGAGCCATGTTGGCGTTCTGCTCGATGAGCAGCACCGTCACGCCCTGCTTGTTGATCTCCTTGATGATGTCGAAAATGCCCCGGACGATGATGGGCGCCAGACCCAGAGAAGGCTCGTCCATCATAATGACCTTGGGACGGCTCATGAGCGCCCGCCCTACGGCCAGCATCTGCTGCTCGCCGCCGGACAGAGTGCCGCCGGCCTGCCAGGAACGCTCCTTCAGCCGGGGGAACAGGTCGTAAACCCAGTTCAAGTCCTCGGTCAGGTCGTCCTTGCGTAGATACGCGCCGATTTTCAGATTTTCCAGCACCGTCATGTCCGGGAAAATCCGCCGTCCCTCAGGCACCAGGGTGATGCCCCGGGAGACGATCAGGTTGGAATCCTTGCCGGTGATGTCCTCCCCCTGGAAGGTGATGGTGCCCGCGCTGGGCTTGACGAGACCGGCAATTGCCCGCAGTGTGGAGCTTTTGCCCGCGCCGTTGGCGCCGATCAGGGTGACGATCTGCCCCTGGGGCACGTCCAGGGAAATGCCCTTGACGGCCTCAATGCCGCCGTAATGAACCTGTAAGTCCCGGATTTCCAGAATATTACTCATCTTCCGATACCCCCAAATAGGCCTCGATGACCCGCTTGTTGTGCTGCACGTCCTTGGGCACGCCCCGGGCAATCTCGCTGCCGAAGTCAATGACATAAATATAGTCGGAAATCTTCATGACCAGATCCATGTGGTGCTCAATGAGCAGCACCGTCAGGTTGTGCTTATCCCGGATTTCCCGAATGTAATCCGCCAGCTCCTGGGTCTCCTGGGGGTTCATGCCCGCGGCAGGCTCATCCAGCAGCAGCAGCTTCGGCTCCGTGGCCAGAGCCCGGGCAATTTCCAGCCGACGCTGAAGGCCATAGGGCAGGCTGGTGGCGATTTCGTCCTTGTACTGCTCCAGACCCTGCTCCTTCAGAAGCTCCATGGTCTGCTCCCGCATCCGGGCTTCTTCCTTGGCGTTCAGCCGGAAAATGGCGGAAAACACGTTCTGCTTTGCCCGCATGTGCTTGGCAACCAGCACGTTTTCAAAGACCGTCATGCTCTTCCACAGCCGGATGTTCTGGAAGGTTCGGGCGATGCCCAGCTGTACCACATGGTCGGGGGTGGGGTTCACGATTTTCTCGGAGGCGAATTTGTCCTTGTCGGAGCCAAGGTAGGTTTTCTTCATTTTGCCTGTGGGATGGCTGCAAATCATGGTCTGACCCATGAATTCCACCCGGCCGTTGGTGGGCTGATAGACGCCGGTGATGCAGTTGAAGGCGGTGGTTTTGCCTGCGCCGTTGGGGCCGATGAGGGCTACGATCTGCCCCTGGGGCACGTCCAGAGAAAGATTGTTTACGGCCACCACGCCGCCGAACTGCATGGTGATGTTTTCCATCCGGAGAACCATTTTCTCTTCCATGGCTCAGCCCTCCTTTTCCGCCGGAACCGGCTTGGGTTTCTTGTGCTTTTTCAGCCAGCCGCCGATGCCCTCGATTTTCAGCTCCTTATCGCCCATAATGCCCTGGGAGAAGAACAGGACGATGATCATGATGACCACGGAGAAGACCACCATCCGGAAGCCGCTGCGAAGCAGAGGCACCTTGAAGGAGCCGATGTAGGTCTCCGCGTCCAGGAACCGGAGCCACCACTCGGAACAGGCCACATACAGGAACGCGCCGATGATGGAGCCGGACACGGAGCCGATGCCGCCGATGACCACGATGAGCAGAATCTCATAGGTCATGGTGGAGGTGAAGACCTTGGCCTGGGCGTTGGCGACGTACATGGCAAAGAGGGCGCCGCCGACTCCGGCGAAGAAGCTGGAAATGACGAAGGAGAGCATCTTGTGCTTGAACAGGCTGATGCCCATGGCCTCGGCGGCCACCTCGTCGTCCCGGATGGCCTTGAAGGCCCGGCCGTAGGAGGAGTGAATCAGCAGCACGATGACGGCAATCGACAAAATCGCCAGCAGGAAGGGCACGAAGGTGCTCAGCCGGAGCACCACTTCTCCGGAGGCGTTTTTAATATTGAAGTCGGCGAAGGTGGGGAAGCTCTTGAGCATGTTGGCGCCGTTGGTGATGGGACCAAGGGTCTGCCACTGGAACAGAGCCCGCAGAATTTCCGCAAAGCCCAGGGTGGCGATGGCCAGGTAGTCGCTCTTCAGCCGCAGCACCGGGGTGCCGATGGCGGCGGCGAACAGGGCGGCCACCAGACCGGCGCAAAGGATGCCCACCAGCACGGCAAGAATCAGGGCAACGGCTCCGCCGGCGCCGGCGGCACCGAAAATGCCCTGGAACAGGTCAACCAGGGAGAATTTCACCGCGCTGCCGCCGTACAGGTAGTAGACCTGCTCCTTGGCGGCCATGGGAACGGTGAGAATGGCGTAGGTGTAAGCGCCCAGAAGCATGAAGCCCGCCTGCCCCAGAGAGAACAGGCCGGTAAAGCCGTTCAACAGGTTCATGGACACGGCCACCAGGGAGTAAACCGCGCCCTTTTTCAGCACGGTGAACAGCTGGCTGGTGGGGAGGAAAACCGCAGGCATTCCGGGAATCCAGGCGCTGATGTTCTCCAGAACGATCATCAGCGCCAGCAGGGCGGTAACGCACAGCACCGCTCGGAAGTCCTTTGCGTGATTGGATTTGTTCATAACTTCTCCCTCCTTAAACCTTGTCGGTGGCTTTCTCGCCGAACAGACCCGTGGGCTTGCAGGTGAGAATGACGATCAGCAGCGCGAAGGTGAAGGCATCGGAGAACACAGACACATTCCAGCTGGAGGGCAGACCCTTGATGATGGTCTCGCAGATGCCGATGAGGAAGGCGCCGATGACGGCTCCGGGAATGGAGCCGATGCCGCCGAACACTGCGGCCACGAAGGATTTTAATCCCGGCATGGCACCGGCGGTGGGGGTAATGGCGGGGTAGGTGGTGAAGTACAGGATGGAGCCCACCACCGCCAGAGCGGAGCCGATGACGAAGGTCATGGAAATGACGCTGTTGATCTTGATGCCCATGAGCCGGGCAGTCTCAAAGTCCTTGGAAACCGCCCGCATGGCCATGCCGATTTTGGTGTGGTTGATGAGGGTGGTCAGAGCCACGATGAGCACCAGCACCAGAATGGGGGTCAGGATGACCACCAGCTTGGTGGAAGTGCCGAGGATATTCACCGTCCGGCTGAGCAGCTCGATGGTGGGATAGGTCATGGGCTGACCGCCGGTGACGTAAGTGGCGGTGTTTTCCAGCAGATAGCTGACGCCGATGGCGGAGATCATAACGGACATTCTGGGCGCGCTGCGCAGGGGCTTGTAGGCGGCCCGCTCAATGAAAAAGCCCAGCCCGATGGTCAGCACAATTACGACGGGAATTGCGATGTACATCGGCAGGGCGGCGGAAATATAAATGCCCAGCAGACCGGCCACCATAAATACATCGCCGTGGGCGAAGTTAATCAGGCGCAGGATGCCGTAAACCATGGTATAGCCGATGGCAATCAGTGCCAGCTGGCCGCCCAGGGAAATGCCGCTGAGCAGAATGGATACAATATATTCCGTGGATAGCAGTTGATCCATGGGGAACCCTCCAGTTCTTCTACATTTTTGACTGGCGACTGCTCCCGGAGGAAGGCCGTGCAGGTGTTGGACGGCTTTCCTCCGGAAACAGGAAAATACGACCTTAGGCGGGGGTAGAAACCCCCGCCGTAGGAAGTGTAAGGAGAAGGGAAACGCTTATTTGCTGGCGGTCTGGACAGTCTCCAGAGCCCAGGTGCCGTCGGCGGTGTTGGCGGTCTTGATGTAGGCGGTGTCACGGACGGCGTCGCCCACCTCGTCGAAGGCGATGGAGCCGGAAACGCCGGTATAGGTGACCTCAGGCAGAGCCTTCATGATGGCGGCCTTGTCGCCGGAGTCGGCCTTCTTCATGGCCTCCAGCGCCACATAGTAGGCATCGTAGCCCATGGCGGTGACGGCGGAGATGGTGTCGTTGCCGCCGTTGGCAGCCAGAGCCTCGCTGCTGCCGTTGATGTAGGCCTTGATGCCCTCATCAAACTCGGCGGAGCCGCCCTCCTGATAGAAGGTGGAGACGTACAGCTTCAGGTCGGTGCCCTTGATGGCTTCCAGAACCATGTTGTCGTCCAGGGTGTCGGAGCCCAGGAAGGGAGCGGTGATGCCCAGAGAGGCGGCCTGCTTGACGATCTGCACGGCGTAGGCAATGGACACGGGGGTGAAGATCACGTCAGCGCCTTCGCTCTTGGCTTTGTTCAGGTAGGAGCCGAAGTCGGAGTTGCCGGTGGGGAAGGAGTCGGTGATGACCTTGCCGCCGGCAGCCTCAAAGACCTGCTTGAAGAAGGCAATCAGACCCTGGTCATATTCGTTGCCGGTTTCACCCAGGCAGTAGGCAGTCTTGGCGCTGAACTTATCCATAGCGAAGCTTGCCAGAACCTCGGCCTGGAAGTTATCCAGGAAGCAGATACGGAAGTAGTAGCTGTTGCCGGCGGTGACGTTGGGGTTGGTGCAGGTCACGCCGATGGCGGGAATGCCGGCCTCTTCAAACTTGGGGCCGCCGGCAATGGAAACGCCGGAACCGTAGGAGCCAAGCACCACGCTGACGCCCGCGCTGACCAGAGAAGAGGCAGCGGAAGGAGCCTTGTCGGTGGAGGAGCCGTTGTCGCCGTAGACCAGCTCGACCTTGTAAGTCTCGCCGCCCAGAGTGACCTCGGGGGTCTGGCTGTTGGCGTACTGCATACCCAGAATCTCCTTCTTGCCGCCGGAGGCGGAGTCGCCGGAGGAGGGCTCAAACACGCCGATCTTGATGACCTTCTCGCCGGAGGCGGAACCGCTGCCGGAGCCGCCGCAGGCGGTCAGGGACAGAAGCATACATACGGTCAAAAGGACTGCTAGGATTTTTTTCATATTCTTTTCCTCCCATCTGAACGGATATCCATGTCAAGCGGACATCTGTCTTCATGGAAGCAATTATAGCGGATGAATTCTGAAATTGCAATTGTGAATTCTTACGCCAATGTGAAAAAATCTCGACCGTTTTTAGGCAATCAGCACAATGATGTGCAAGAAAAGACCGGAAATCCTGCAAAACGGGCGGGCAGCATAGCCGGAAAATATGGCTGTCATATCTTCCGGCTATGCCATGCCCGGACAGGCGGGAATGTCCGGCACCGGAACCGGGAGAAGACCGGCTTCCTTGCGGAGGGAGAAGGCTTGTTACAGAAAGGAAATGGCCTCTTTTCAAAAACGCAATATGAAGCAAAGCCTGTAACGAATGAGACGAAAAGGATACGGATTTTCCGGAAACCGGCAAGACCACCGAAAATTCACGCTTGATTTGTCGGGCACATAATGGTATGATAAAATATGGTTTTGTAGAAAAATCCGAGGAAAAGTCGAAGGCTGCCGCCATGCCGGCGCAGCGGAACGGGAGATGAGACAATGGGGCGGAAACAGATTCTGGTCGTTGAGGACAACGAACTGAACCGGGAGATTCTGTGCGCGATTCTGAAGGAAAGTTATCAGGTCTTGCAGGCGGAGAACGGCCAGGCTGCGCTTGCGCTGCTCCGGCGGCAGGGAGAGGAAATCTCTCTGATCCTGTTGGACGTCGTGATGCCGAAAATGGACGGCTATGCCCTGCTGGACATTCTCCGGGGGGATCCGGTGCTGTCGTCGATCCCCGTAATCGTCACCACCCAGTCCAACAGTGAGGAGGACGAGGTGACGGCTCTTTCCCACGGTGCCACGGACTTCGTACCCAAGCCCTACCGGCCGCAGGTGATTCTGCACCGGGTGGCCAGCCTGATTAATCTGCGGGAAAACGCGGCCATTGTAAATCTTTTGCAGTACGACCGGCTTACCGGGGTCTATACCAGGGAGTTTTTCTACCGCAAGCTCCGGGAGCGTCTGGATGCCAATCCGGACAAGTCCTATTGTATCGTTTGCGCAAACGTAGAAAATTTCAAGCTGTTCAACGACACCTTCGGTGTCCGGGAGGGCGACCGGCTGCTCCGGGCGATTGCTGACATCCTCCGGAAAATGGCGGGAAAAGAGAACTTCTGCGGGCGGTTCCGCGCGGATCGGTTCCTGTTCCTCCAGGAGGCCGACCCCCGGTGGCTCACCGGCGAGGGAAAAGAGCTGGAGCCGGAGGTGCTGAACCACAAGGTGACGTTCCGCTGGGGCGTTTACGAGATCACCGACCGCAACGTCCAGGTGGAGCAGATGTGCGATCGGGTGCTTCTGGCGGCGCACAGCATCAAGGGAAAATACAATCAGTTTCTGGCGGTTTACGATGATGCCCTGCGGGCAAAGCTTCTGTGGGAGCAGGCCATCAGCGATGCCATGGAGCCGGCTCTGGCAAATGGGGAATTCCTGGTGTATCTTCAGCCCAAGTACAGCCTGAAGCGGGGCTGCATCGCCGGTGCCGAGGCACTGGTGCGCTGGATTCATCCCCAGTGGGGCTTTATGTCCCCGGGCGAGTTCATTCCCCTGTTTGAAAAGAACGGCTTCATTCCCAGGCTTGACCGGTATATGTGGGACAAGGTCTGCCGCCTGCTGGGGCAGTGGAAGCGGGAGGGGCATCCCATGATTCCCATTTCCGTGAATGTCTCCCGGGCGGATATTTTTCAGCAGGATCTGGTGAAGACCCTGACGGGACTGACCGAAAAGTACGGCGTGGAGCCAAAGTATCTTCAACTGGAAATCACGGAAAGCGCCTATGTGGACAATGCCAGCCGGATCGTGGAGAAGCTGAAGGAGCTGCGCCAGCTGGGCTTTCCCATCGAGATGGACGACTTTGGCAGCGGCTACTCTTCCCTGAATATGCTGGGGCAGCTGCGGATGGACGTTCTGAAGCTGGACATGCAGTTCGTCCGGAACGAAACCGGCAAGCCCGAGGACAGAAGCATTCTTCGGGACATCGTGACCATGGGTCATCGGCTGGGTCTGGGAATCGTGGCCGAGGGCGCGGAAACCCAGCAGCAGGTGGAGCGGCTGAAGGCCGCGGGCTGCGATTACGTCCAGGGCTATTTCTTCGCGAAGCCCATGCCGCTGGATCAGTTCGAGGAACACTGGAAGGCCCAGAACTATGCCCATGTTCTGCCGGAGGAAAACTGATACTATTTCCTGATTAAAATCTTGATTTTAATCAGGAAGGCATCGCCTGAGGGCGCTGCCTGTTTTGTGATTTATAAGGAAAGAAATCACAAAACAAGTCTCATATGAACTCCATGCCTTTCAGGCAATTAAAATCTTTTTTAAAGATTTTAATTGGAGTTCAGTATGAAAAGACATAGCCGCCGCCATGGGAAAATTTCCCGATGGCGGCGGTTTCTTTGCCGAAAACAGTTGCGCCTCCGGAAAATTGCCGCTATAATGAGACCATCGAAAAAGAATAAGGGCAGCACTGTGCAATTGTGCGGTGTTGCCCAAGAATAAGGAGAAAACCATATGGAAGAAAAAAAGCTGTCCCCGGAGGACATCAAGCGGGTCAAGGGTCTGGGATTTTTGCGGGACAAGCGGTATCCCGATGTGTTCAACGCCCGAGTCATCACCCGCAACGGCCGAATTACCACCGACGAGCATCGGGCCATTGCCGAGGCCGCCGATCGGTTCGGCTCCGGTCAGGTGGCCATGACCACCCGACTGACCATGGAGATTCAGGGCGTCCGATATGAAAACATCCAGCCTTTGACGGATTTTCTGAGCGCCTACGGCCTGACCACCGGCGGCACCGGGGCACTGGTTCGCCCGGTGGTTTCCTGCAAGGGAACCACCTGCCAGTACGGCCTGATCGATACCTATGCCCTTTCCGAGAAAATCCACGAGCGGTTCTATGTGGGCTATCACAATATGCCCCTGCCCCATAAATTCAAGATTGCCGTAGGCGGCTGCCCCAATAACTGCGTCAAGCCCGATCTGAACGACCTGGGCGTGGTGGGTCAGCGGGTGCCGGTGCCGGACACCGAAAAATGCCGGGGCTGCAAGAAATGTCAGATTGAGACGAACTGCCCCATCCACGCGGCCAAGCTGGAAGACGGCAAGATTTCCATCGACCCCGATGCCTGCAACCACTGCGGCCGGTGCAAGGGCAAGTGCCCCTTCGGCGCGGTGGAGGAATACCGGGAGGGCTACAAAATTCTCATCGGCGGCCGCTGGGGCAAGAAAACCGCCTGCGGTCGACCTCTGCCCCGGCTGTTCCCCACGGAAGAGGAGGTCATGACGGTTATCGACCGGGCAATCCTCCTGTTCCGGGAGGAAGGCATCGCCGGAGAGCGGTTTGCCGACACGGTGGCACGGCTGGGCTTTGACTATGTAAGCGGAAAGCTTCTGGGAGAATAATATGGAAAACAAAACCGAAGAAAAAGAACTGTCCCAGGATATGCAGAGCTTTTCTCAGATGGAGCAGCTGGGGGAGGAATTCCGGGACGTAGCCCAGCGGCTGGAAGAAAACGTCCAGCAGATTTATCGGGAAATCCCCGAAACCGACGACCTGGACGGCCTGGAGAAGCTGGCAGGGGAGCTGAAGGACATGGGCGTGCGCATCGGCAAGGCCGGGGCAAGACTTCTGAGCGTTGCGGACGAGCTGGCCGCTCGGTGCCGGGACATGCGCAACCAGCGCAAAAAGCGGGGTCTCATCTCTGCCGCTCCCGCCAACGGCACCATCGACCTGGAGGAAATGGCAGGGGATCATTTTGCCAGAGGCCTGGGAATTTACAAGCTGCTGCTGGTGTGCTTCCTCGGAAGCTTCGCCGGTGTGGTGGTGGAGCTGGGCTGGTGCCTGATTCGCAACGGCTACCTCGAAAGCCGCTCCGGCCTGGTCTACGGCCCCTTTAACCTGCTCTACGGTGCGGGCGCGGTGGCGCTGACGGTGTGCCTGTACCGGTTCCGGAACCGGGGGAACTGGCTTTCCTTCCTGGGCGGTATGCTTGTGGGCACGGTGGTGGAGTACCTGTGCTCCTGGGGGCAGGAGGTACTCTTTGGCTCCCGCTCCTGGGACTACAGCTACATGCCCTTCAACCTGAACGGCCGGGTGTGCCTGCTGTACTCCGTGTTCTGGGGCATTCTGGGGGTGCTGTGGATCAAGGATCTGTACCCCAGAATGGCCCAGCTGATTCTGAAACTGCCCAACAAATTGGGGAAAATTCTTACCGTGGCGGTGACGGTGTTCCTGATTTTCGACAGCCTGGTGTCCCTGGCCGCCGTGGCCCGGTGGGCGGAGCGGGTTCACGGTCAACCGGCTTCCAGCGCGGTGGAGACGCTGCTGGATGAGCGGTTCCCCAATGACCGGATGGAGAAAATCTACGCCAATATGGATTTTTAGCCTATGAAAGCCTGGAAAACGGAAAAAAGTGAGCAGGTTTTGGACACTCCCTGGGTGCGGGTGCGAAAGGACACGGTTTCCCTGCCCAACGGAAAACGGATGGACGACTTTTACGCCGTTACCATCCGGGATGCCGCCGCCATTGTTGCCCTGGACGAAGGGGGCAATGTGCTTCTCAAGCGGGAGTACCGGCACTGCTACGGTCGGGAGCTGATCGAGATTCCCGCCGGAGCCTTCGAGCCCGGGGAAACGGACGCTCTGGCGGTTGCCAAGCGGGAGCTGTTGGAGGAAACGGGCTATGTGTCCGAGCACTGGCAATACCTGGGTTCCACCATTGACAGCTCCGCGAAACTGACGAACTACATGCACCTGTTCCTGGCAACGAACTGCCGCCATGTGGCGGGCCAACACTTGGATGCCACGGAGATTCTTACCGTGGAGGCCGTGCCGCTAAAAAAAGCCGTGGACATGGTGATGACGAATGAAATTTGCTGCAACAGCTCTGCCAACGGCATTTTGCGGGCGGCGCGGCTGCTTGGCAAATAGGAGGAAAGAGAATGAATTACAAGGAAGAATATAGCCGCTGGCTGGAAAAGGTAACGGATACGGAACTTTTACAGGCTTTGCGGGAAATGGACGACAAGGCCGTGGAGGATGCCTTTTATCGGGACTTGGCTTTCGGCACCGGAGGCCTGCGGGGGGTTCTGGGCGCGGGAACCAACCGGATGAATGTGTACACCGTGGCCAAGGCCTCCCAGGGTCTGGCAAACTACCTGAAAACACACGCTGCCGCCCCTACGGTGGTCATCGGCTATGATTCCCGGCTGAAATCCGATGTGTTCGCAAAGACAGCGGCGGCGGTGTTCGCCGCTTCCGGCGTTGGGGTTCGGCTGTGGCCCCGGCTGAATCCAGTGCCTACCGTGTCCTTTGCCACCCGGTATCTGGGAGCCAACGCGGGTGTTATGGTAACTGCTTCCCACAATCCCAGCAAATACAACGGCTACAAGGTCTACGGAGCCGACGGCTGCCAGATTACAAGCCAGGTCGCTTCTGAGGTGCTGGGGGAAATCGAGAAGCTGGATATTTTTGCCGACGTAAACCGGGGGGATTTTGACGCTTCCCTGGAAAACGGCACCATTCAGTACATCCCGGACGAGGTGCTCACCGCCTTTCTGGAGGCGGTAAAGGGACAGTCCGTGCTCTTCGGCGAGGAAGCCGGACGGGACGCGGCCATTGTCTACAGCCCTCTGAACGGTACGGGCTATGTGCCGGTGACCCGGATTCTGGCGGAATGCGGCTATCGGAACGTGACGGTGGTGGAGGAGCAGCGGCTGCCCGACGGCCACTTCCCCACCTGCCCCTACCCCAACCCGGAAATCCGGGAGGCCATGGCCTTGGGGATGGAGTATGCCCGCCGGTGCAATGCCGACCTGTTGCTGGCGACTGACCCGGACTGCGACCGGGTGGGCATCGCCGTGAAGGACGACAAGGGGGAGTTCACCCTTCTGTCCGGCAACGAAACAGGCCTTCTGCTGCTGGACTACATCTGCTCTCAGCGGAAAAAGCATGGGAAAATGCCCGCCGACCCGGTGATGGTCAAGACCATCGTCACCATGGACTTGGCCGAGCGGATCGCCGCCGACTACGGCGTGAGGACGTTGAACGTCCTCACGGGCTTTAAGTACATCGGCGAGCAGATTGGCTTGCTGGAAAGCCGGGGCAAGGCGGATTCCTATATTTTCGGCTTCGAGGAATCCTACGGATATCTGTCCGGCAGCTACGTCCGGGACAAGGACGGTGTGGACGGAGCCTTCCTGATCTGCGAAATGTTCGGCTATTATGCCGCCCGGGGAATCTCCCTCTGGGAAAAGCTGGGTCAGCTGTATAAAAAGTACGGCTACTGCCTGAACACCCTGCACAGCTATGAATTTGACGGTTCCGCCGGTTTCCGGAAAATGCAGGCGTTGATGGCCTCCTTCCGCGCCGACGTGACCGTAGGTACGACCCTCGGCGGAAAGAAAGTCCAAAAAGTGCTGGATTACAGCGCGGGGCTGGACGGCCTGCCCAAGGCGGACGTGCTCAAGTATCTGCTGAAAGGAAACTGCTCGGTGGTTGTCCGTCCCTCGGGAACGGAGCCGAAGCTGAAAACCTACATCAGCGTCTGCGCTTCCACCCGGGAGGAGGCTCAGACCCTGGAGGCGGCCATTTCCCGCCAGCTGGACGGCCTTCTTCGCTGAGAGCACCGCCGAAAAGCGCAAGTAACGATTATCATGTCATTGCCCCGCCAGGGATTCCCACCGGTCACAATCCGTAAACCTTGCCTCTCCCTTTGGGAGAGGTGCCGGAGGCGGAGAGGGCTTATCGAACCCTCTCAGTCGGCTTCGCCGCCAGCTCCCCCAGAGGGGGAGCCAAGGGAAATGATACAGGCTTTCGACAGACGGATGCCCCTGAGCTTATTGCCCAGGGGCATCTTTTTGCATCTTCCAACAAAAAAAGTTGCAAAATCGATTCTTGTCTGCTATAATGTCCCGTAACGACTTTACTGCGGCGGCGTGATGCCGTCGGGAAAGAGGCAAAATATGTGCGGTATTGTTGGCTACACCGGTAAAAAACAGGCGGCTCCCATTCTCCTGGATGGTCTGAGCAAGCTGGAATACAGAGGCTATGATTCCGCCGGACTGGCCGTCCGGGACGGGGAAAAGCTGGCGGAGGTGGTCAAGGCCACCGGCCGGCTGAAAAATCTCATGGAGATGACCGACGAGGGGCGGGCTCTGCCCGGCACCTGCGGTATCGGCCACACCCGCTGGGCCACCCACGGAGTGCCCTCCCAGACCAACGCCCATCCCCACGTTTCCGGCAACTGCACCGGCTCCGGTTCCGGCCCGGTGGAATCCGAGGTGGTGGGTGTCCACAACGGCATCATCGAAAACTACCAGGAGCTGAAGGAGAAGCTGCTGAAAAAGGGCTATACCTTCTACAGCCAGACCGACACCGAGGTGGTGGTCAAGCTGGTGGACTACTACTACAAAAAGTACAACATCGGCCCCATCGACGCCATTGCCAAGACCATGGTGCGGGTGCGGGGCTCCTATGCCCTGGAGCTGATGTTCCGGGATTACCCCGGGGAAATCTGGATTGCCCGGAAGGAAAGCCCTATGATCGTGGGCATTGCCGACGGGGAGACCTTTGTGGCCTCGGACGTGCCTGCCATTCTGAAATACACCCGACAGGTGTACTATGTGGGGAACCTGGAATTTGCCCGGCTGCTGCCCGGTCAGGCGCACTTCTACAACCTGGACGGCGAGGAGATTCAGAAGGAGCCAAGTACCATCGAGTGGGACGCGGCGGCGGCAGAGAAGGCCGGCTACGAGCACTTCATGATCAAGGAAATTCACGAGCAGCCCAAGGCTGTGGCGGATACCCTGCACAGCGTCATTCATGACGGAATCATCGACTTTACCGAGGTGGGGCTTACCGAGGAGGAAATGAAGGAAACCAGCCAGATCGTCATCGCCGCCTGCGGCTCTGCCTGGCATGTGGGCATGGCCTCCCAGTATATCATCGAAGACTTGACGGGGGTTCCCGTCCGGGTGGAGCTGGCCTCGGAATTCCGCTACCGCAAGCCCCCTCTGGATAAAAACGCCCTGGTCATCGTCATCAGCCAGTCCGGCGAGACCGCGGACACCCTGGCCGCCCTGCGGCTGGCCAAGGAGAAGGGACTGCGCACTCTGGCGGTGGTGAACGTGGTGGGCAGCAGCATTGCCCGGGAAGCGGACAAGGTGTTCTATACCCTGGCCGGGCCGGAAATCTCCGTGGCCACCACCAAGGCCTACAGTGCCCAGCTGGCAGCCATGTACTGCCTGGCGGTGGAATTCGGCCGGGTGCGGGGCACGATGGATGGTGAAAAATATACTTACTACTTAAACGAGCTGGAGACCATCCCCGGAAAGATCGAGCGGGTGCTGGAGGACAAGGAGCGCATTCAGTGGTTCGCCGCCAAGTATTCCGGTGCCCATGACGTGTTCTTCATCGGCCGGGGCGTGGACTACGCCGTGTGTCTGGAGGGCAGCCTGAAGCTGAAGGAAATTTCCTATGTCCACTCCGAGGCCTACGCCGCGGGGGAACTGAAGCACGGAACCATCAGCCTCATCGAGCCGGGCACGCTGGTCATCGGCGTGCTGACCCAGAGCGACCTTTACGAGAAGACCGTCAGCAACATGGTCGAGTGCAAGAGCCGGGGAGCCTACCTGATGGGTCTGACCACCTACGGCAAGTACGAAACCGAGGATCGGGCGGACTTTACGGTCTATGTGCCCCGGGTGGATGAGCACTTTGCGGCCAGTCTCGCGGTGGTGCCCTTGCAGTTGCTGGGCTACTATGTCAGCGTAGCCAAGGGTCTGGACGTGGATAAGCCCAGAAATCTGGCAAAGAGCGTGACCGTGGAGTAAATTTCTGACGGAAAACAGCAATTCACCCAAAGCGCACCGGATTAGCGGTGCGCTTTTTTCCGGCTTTTTCCGGAATTGTCAGAACCTTGTGGAAGGTTTAAGGAAACCTTAATCATTATCCGGTTGATTCTTCGGAGAAAATCCGTATAATAGTAAGAAAGAAGCTATCAATTCCGGAGGAAAGATTTATGAAACGGAAAGCAATTTTGGCATTTGTCCTGTGCCTGGCTCTGGCAGGCTGCGGCACAAAGCAGGATGCGGTTTATGTACAGTCTGTGGAAAGACTGGCCTCTGCCGGGGGCATTGCCCCGGGAGACCGGTTCCTGGGACTGGTGGTGTCTGAGCACACCGCCGAGATCACCCGGGATTCGGAAAAGACCATCCGGGAGCTGATGGTCAAGGAGGGTGACGATGTAAAGAAGGGTCAGGCTCTTTTCAGCTACGACACCGAGGAGCTTCAGCTGAGTCTGGACAAGAAAAATCTGGAGGCTGCCCAGCTGCAAAGCACCATTGAAAGCAGCCAGGAGAAAATCAGAACTCTGGAGCGGGAGCGGCAGAGCGTCACCGGCACCGCCCGGCTTCAGTACACCGTGGAGATTCAGTCTGCCCAGGTGGATATGAAGGAGGCGGAGCTGAAGCTGAAAACCAAGCAGGACGAGGTGAAGAAGGCGGAGGAGCTGCTGAACAACTCCACCGTGACCTCCCCCATTAACGGCCGGGTGCAGAAGATCAACGAGAGCGGCACCACCGATAACAGCGGCAAGCCCGCGGCCTATATCGTCATCCAGCAGTCCGGCTCCTACCGGGTCAAGGGCGTGCTGGGAGAATTGCAGCGGGGCAGCCTCCGGGAGGGCGACCGGGTGAAGATGACCCCCCGTACCGGGGGCGATGGCTCCTGGACGGGCAAGATAACCCTGGTAGACTACGAAAATCCCTCCCAAGGCAGCGACACCGACCGGTACATGGGCACCTCCTCCGATGAGATGACCAGTGCCAGCAAGTATCCTTTCTATGTTTCCCTGGATTCCACCGACGGCCTGCTGCTGGGTCAGCATCTGTATATCGAGCGGAACACCGATGACGATACCCCCGGGGTGGGGGTCAGCGGCGCGTTCCTGTGCTATAACGAGGACGGCTCCGCCTATGTCTGGGCAGAGAAGAACGGGAAGCTGGAAAAGCGGGCAGTTACCCTGGGAACCTACAATCCGGATACGGATGTGCAGAAGATCACCGAGGGCCTGAGCTACGATGACTACATCGCCTATCCGGATCCCGACCTGTGCAAGCCCGGCGCGCCGACCACCCATGACATGCCGGTGGAGGACACAGATTCCGGCATGGACGGCGGCATGGACGGTGGTATGGATTCCGGCATGGACGGCGGCATGGACTCCGGTATGGACGGCGGCATGGATTCCGGCATGGATTCCGGCATGGACGGCGGCATGGATTCCGGCATGGACGGCGGCATGGATTCCGGCATGGACGGCGGTATGGATTCCGGCATGGACGGCGGTATGGATTCCGGCATGGACGGCGGTATGGATTCCGATATGGACTCCGGCATGGATTCGGCGGATACGCCGGCAACGGAAGGCCTGGAAGGCGGTGGAGCCTGATGGCAATTCTGGAACTGACGGACATCTGCAAGGACTACCAGCAGGGCAAGGAGCCTGTGCGGGTGCTGAAAAACATCAATATGACCGTGGAAAAGGGTGACTACCTGGCCATTATGGGCCCTTCCGGCTCCGGCAAGACCACCCTGATGAACATCATCGGCTGCCTGGACGTGCCCACCTCCGGCAGCTATACCCTGGAAGGCCGGGCACTGAAGGATTTGTCTGACGACGAACTGGCGGAGGTGCGCAACAAGCATATCGGCTTCGTGTTCCAGCGGTTCTATCTGCTGCCCAAAATGGATGCTCTGGACAATGTGGCACTGCCGCTGCTGTATGCGGACGTGCCCCTGAAGGAGCGGCGAGAGCGGGCGGAGGAAGCCCTGAAGGCCGTAGGCCTGGGAGAGCGGATCCATTTTCTGCCCAACCAGCTGTCCGGCGGTCAGTGCCAGCGGGTGGCCATTGCCCGGGCCATTGTGGGAAAGCCCCAGCTGCTGCTGGCGGATGAGCCCACCGGCGCGCTGGACACCAAGGCGGGCAATCAGATTATGGAGATTTTTCGCCGCCTCAGCGATGAGGGCATGACCATCATTATGATTACCCACGAGCCGTCCATTGCCGCCTGCGCGGATAAGACCTATCGGATTCTGGACGGCGAGCTGCATACCCGGGAGGAACCCCATGAAGAAGATTAACTGGAAAGAAATCCAGATTTGGAAGAAAATCCCCAAGTGGAAAGGCATTCCTAAGTGGAAAGGCGTTCCCAAGGGAAAGGGCAAGAAGGTTCTGGTCTGCACCGGAGCCGGCATTGCCGCCGTGGCCATTGTGGCGGGGATTGTGCTGGGCACTCGCGGAAACGGAAAGACGGTGGATGTGTATCCTTTCGCCATGGTGGGCATGACGGAATACTGGGGCGATAACCAGGAGAGCTCTGGCCCGGTGACCACGGACAAGATTCAGACCGTGTTTTTAAGCGACACCCAGATCATCACCGGCATCCCGGTGGAGGTGGGCGCCCATGTGAAAAAGGGCGATGTGCTGATGACCTACGACACCACCCTGTCCGAGTTGGAGCTGGAGCGCAAGCGCCTGGACGTGGAGAAGGCCAAGCTCCAGGTCACTGAGGCCGAGGAGGAGCTGCGCCGGATCAATCAGCTGAAGCCCTCCAGCGGCGGTGGCGGAAGCGCACCGGACTATGGCGACCAGCTGGGTGAAAGCAAGTATAAGGTCGTCACCGACGCCTCCTATGACGGAAGCGAACGGGAAAAGGCATTGGTCTGCTGGATTGCCTCGGACATTCCGGTGAACAACTCCGTGCTTCAGGCTCTTTATTACCAGGCTCTGAACAATCAGGAGCTGATGAACACCCTGTCCCGGACAAAATCCAGTGCTTCGGAAACGCCGGACACGACGACTCCTTCGGAAGACCCTGAGCCTTCCACCGCACCCAGCGAACCCTCTGCCCCCTCCGAGCCTACGACCCCTGCCACGGAAGCTCCCACGGAGCCGCCCAAGCAGCCCTTGGAGGAGCCGGAACCATCGGAACCGGAGACTCCGGCTCCCGTCATTACCAGCCCCAATGTGAAAAACGGCGGCACCTTTACCGTGGATAAGGGTATGGCGGTTGACCTGACCTTTGTCAACAAGACCAAGCAGAAAACCGAGTGGAGCGTAGAGCCTGCCGCGGGAGAGCTGCTGGCCTACCGGGGCGAGCAGACCTGCGCCCTGTCCGGCCGGGTCAGTCAGACGGGAAAAACGGAGTATACGCTGACGGCCACCGTGGGCGATAAGACGGATACCTTCCGCTTTACCCTGGAGGTGGTGGAGCCGTCCGTCCCCTCCAAGGTCATCAATGATTTCTATGTTGTCCTGAAAAAGACCGACGGCGACCGGGAGAAGGCTCCCACCAGCCTGTGGCAGGGCGTTCATGTCTATGTCTACAACGGCAACGACTACGGCTTCTCTCTGTTTGATGCCCCGGCGGAAAGCGAATTCTTCGGGGGCTCTGACGACGACGGCGGCTTCAGCCCCGACTTCGGCAGCGGCATGACCTCTGCGGAAATTGCCAAGATGCGCCGGGAGCAGACCAAGAAGGTGCGGGATCTCTACGAAGCAGCTCAGATGGCCGAGTCCGAATATAACCTCATGGAGCGGGAATTCAACGACGGCAACGTTCGGGCAGACCTGGACGGCGAGGTGGTTTCCGTGCTCACCGAGGACGAAGCCCGGCAGAACAAGCAGCCCATTATCAAGGTTTCCGGCGGCGGCGGCTTCTATGTGACAGGCAGCGTCAGCGAGCTGGAAAAGGACAATCTGAAAATCGGCCAGTCCGTCACCGTCAACGACTGGAATACCGGCAATATCTATGACGGGCAGGTGGTGTCCATCGGCGACTTCCCCGTGGACGGCAACGGCTGGAACGGCTTGGGAAATCCCAATGCCTCCTACTATCCCTTCCAGGTCTTCATCGACGGCAGCGCGGACTTGCAGGAGAATAACTATGTCAGCATAACCTATTCCGCCGCCCAGGCGCAAAACGGCGTGTACCTGGAAAATCCCTATCTGAGAACCGACGATGGGGAGCCTTACGTCTACGTCCGGGGTGCCCACAATAAGCTGGAAAAGCGGTATGTTACCACCGGCAAGTCCCTCTGGGGCACCTATACGGAAATCCGCAGCGGCCTGACTGCCGACGACTATGTGGCCTTCCCCTACGGCAAGAACGTGAAGCCCGGGGCAGGCACCCAGGAGGGGGATCCCTCCACCCTGTATAATTTCTAAGGAGGCGGGTATATGCGGGAAAATATCGGACTTGCCTTCCAGGGCATCTGGGGGCACAAAATGCGTTCGGTGCTGACCATGCTGGGCATTATCATCGGCATTGCCTCCATCATTACCATCGTCTCCACCATTCAGGGCACCAACGAGCAGATCAAGGAAAACCTCATCGGCGCGGGCAACAACGTTGTCACCGTGGAGCCCTATCAGAACGGTCAGCAGATGGATTTCAGCTGGAACTCCGTGCCCCAGGGTATCCGCCAGATTACCGAGGATACCCGGCAGGAGTTGGAGAAAATCAGCGGCGTGGAGAAGGTTTCTCTCTATTATAGCCGCAGCTACAGCCAGACCCTGTTCTACCAGAATACCCAGTTCAACGGAAAGCTCTACGGCATCGACGAGAACTTCCTCAGCGTTTACGGCTATCAGGTGAAATCCGGCCGGGGCTTTACCCAGGGGGATTTCGACAACTGCCGGAAGGTGGCGCTGGTGGATACCACCGCGGGCACCAGCCTCTTCGGCGGCCTGGATCCGGTGGGGAAGAGCCTGGAAATCCAGAACGACGTGTATATCGTGACGGGAGTGGTGGCGCAGTCCAAGGAGTTTGCCCCGGTGATCAACTCCATGAAGGACTACCAGCTCTATGCCAATACCTCTGCCGGAAGCGTGTATGTGCCCAGCAGCGTGTGGCCCACGGTGTACCAGTTTGAGGAGCCTCAGAGTGTGGCCATCAAGGTGGAAAACACCGACGCCATGACCATGGCCGGCAAGGAGGCCGCGGATATTCTGACGGAAAAGCAGATTGTGAACACGGAAAGCAAGCTGGATTATCGGAGCCAGGATATGCTGGAACAGGCTCAGCAGCTGCAAAAAATGTCCCAGTCCACCAACAGTCAGCTGATCTGGATTGCCAGCATTTCCCTGCTTGTGGGCGGCATCGGCGTTATGAATATCATGCTGGTGTCCGTCACTGAGCGAACCAGCGAAATCGGCCTGAAGAAGGCCATCGGCGCCAAGAAAAAACGGATTCTGCTGCAATTTCTGACGGAGTCCGCGGTGCTCACCAGCCTGGGCGGCATCATCGGGGTCATCAGCGGCATTGTCTTAGCCCAGCTGATCTCCAAGATGATGCAGATTCCGGTGTCCATCAGCGTTCCGGCCATCGGCGTGGCGGTGGTGTTCTCCACCCTCATCGGCGTGATTTTCGGAATGCTGCCGGCCTATCAGGCGGCGAACCTGAACCCCATCGAGGCACTGCGCCGGGAGTAAGGAGCGAAAAATGGAAGAAAAATTCATTGCCGCCTGGGCTGCCGCCCGGGAAAAGGCGGCGGCTCTGGGCGTGAGAATCCGCCCGGCGGCGGATAGCGAAGCCCTGAAAACGGCCAGGCGTGTTCTTGCCGGTCGTCGGCTCAGCGACGGGTTCAATGACCTGCGGAAGCAGGGTCATCTGGAGCTGAGCCTGGAGGCGCTGGCTGTCGACAAACGCTTCACCGGCCTGTTCACTGACGAAGAGGCCAACGAGGCTCTGACTCGACTGCTGGAAGCGGGGTATCGTTTCTAAGAATAGAAGTTGTCATTGCGAACCAGCGTCGCAACGCTGGTGTGGCAATCCGTTCTCCTTGGCTCCCCCTCAGGGGGAGCTGGCGGCGAAGCCGACTGAGAGGGTAAATACGCCCTCTCCGCCCCTTCTAGGGGCACCTCTCCCATAGGGAGAGGCAAGTGGTTCTCATACGCCCGCTGCGGCGGGCATCTATACATTATTGTGCAATTGCCACCGGCAATTGTTTGAGTTGAATTCGCTGCGCGGAGCACCACTGGTTCGCAATGACATGCGCGATACGATGGCGCGCCAAAAAAAGAAAACGCCCAAGGCTGACGGTGTCAGCCTTGGGCGTACTTTTTATGCTTATATTTCGTAGGTACGAACCACTTCCGTGGGGCCTTCCAGCAGAAGGGAGGTAACGACACCGTTCCCGCCGGAGACGGTGTATTTCAGGGTGCCCCCACGGCTATGGGCGGTGAGGGTGCTCTCGGGAAGCTTCCCTTCCAGCCACAGCACACAGGCCACGGAGCCGCCGCCGGTGCCGCAGGCCAGGGTAAAGTCCTCCACGCCCCGCTCGAAGGTGAGAATCCGCACCACTCCCGGCTCCAGAGGCTGGTAGTAATTTACATTGGCTCCCTTGGGGAAGGCCGGGTCAAAGCGCAGAGCCCGCATTTCCTCCCGGAGAGAATCCGCATCCGCCCACAGGTCGCCTTTGTACGCAGCTACGGCGTGGGGCACGCCGGGATTTCCCAGCTCCACATAGGCAATGTCGCCCTTCCGGTGCAAATCCAGAACGCCGGGATTATTCAGCTGCACCCGGTAGGTGTTCTCGTCCAGCCGCTCCCCCGGCACCAGACCGGCATCGGTTTCCACCACCATGGTCTTTCCGGCAATGCCGTGGTCATAAGCGTAGCGGCAGATGCACCGGGCACCGTTGCCGCACATTTCGCCACGGGAGCCGTCGGCATTGTAAAAATGAAGCCGAAAATCGGCTTTCTCGGAGTCATCCACTGCCATAAAGCCATCAGCGTTGGTAAGTTTACATAACTCGACAGCCAGCTTGGCAAAGTCCGGCTGCTGTCCCCGGGCATCCATGACCATGAAATCATTGCCCGCGCCGTTCATATAGGTTACTTGCATGGTTCTCGCTCCTTTACTGGTTCAGAATGCTTTCCATGTTGTAAAGCCCCGTGGGCTTTCCCAGCAGGAATCGGGCGGCATCCACCGCACCGTCTGCCAGCATGGCTCGGGTGACGGCCTCATGCCGCAGGGTCAGCTGCTGGGTGCCGGTGTGAAGAATTACCTCGTGCATTCCCACCACGCTTCCCATGCGCAGGGCGGAAATGCCGATTTCCTCCTTGGTTCGTTTGCCCTCGCCGGAGCGGCCGCAGTTGGCCCAGGCGTTGGGCCGTACCTCCTTGATGGCGCCCAACAGCATCAGCGCCGTGCCGCTGGGGGCATCCACCTTCCGATTATGGTGAGCCTCCACAATTTCAATGTCCGCGTCGGGGAAATACCGGGCGGCGTCTTTTGCCAGGCGGCAGAGCACCGCAATGCCCAGGCTCATATTGCCGCTGTAGAATACGGGAATTTCCCTGGCGGCGGCAAAAATCAGAGCCTTCTCTTCCTCGGTGTGGCCGGTGGTGCCGATGACGGCAGCCGCCCGGATTTTTTTGGCGTAGTCCAGCACGGAGGAAATGGCGGTGTGGTGGGAAAAATCAATGACCATATCCGCATCCAGAGTTCCCAGTTCGTCAAAGGTTCTGGCGGCTCCGTTTCCTCCGTCAATGCTGACCCGGCCTACCACTTCCTCTTTCAGAATGCCGCACAGCAGAGTGCCCATGGCGCCGTTGGCGCCGCAGATCACCGCTCTCATACGGCAATCCCCAGCTTTCTCATTTCCGCGAAGAGCACTGCCCGGTTCTGCTCTTCCATGGAAGTCAGAGGCATGCGCAGCGCATCCGCGCCGAAGCCCATGGCGGCGGTGGCGGCCTTTGCGGGAATGGGATTGACCTCGCTGAACAGGGCGTTGATGAGGGGCAGCAGATCACACTGCATTTTTGCCGCGGCGGCGTAGTCGCCCCGCAGGCAGGCATCGGTCATGGCCACGGACTGCCGGGGGGCCACGTTGCTGAGGACGCTGATGGTGCCCTTGGCTCCCATGGCCATCATGGGCACGGTGAGCCCGTCCTCGCCGGAGTAGACATCAATTTTGTCCCCGCACAGGTGCATGATCTCAATCATCTGAGCCAGGCTTCCGGTGGCCTCCTTGATGGCGGCAATGTTGGGATGCTCGGAAAGCTTTGCCACGGTCTTGGGCAGCAGATTGCAGCCGGTACGGCCGGGCACATTGTAGAGAATGACGGGCAGGGTGCTCTCGTCAGCCACGGCGGTGAAATGGGTGATAAGACCGTTCTGGGTGGCCTTATTGTAGTAGGGAGTGACCACCAGAACGGCATCCGCCCCCACCTGACAGGCGTTGCGGGTGTTGTGCAAAACGTGCTCGGTGTTGTTGGTGCCGGTACCGGCGATGACGGGAACCCGTCCGGCCACCTTCTCTACGGTGTAGGCGATGACCTTCTTCTGATCCTCCGGCTCGATGGTGGCGTTTTCGCCGGTGGTGCCCATGACCACCAGACCGTTGATGCCGGAGCCAATCTGGAATTCCACAAAGCGGCCCAGAGCCTCATAGTCGATGGAACCGTCGGTGTGCATGGGGGTGACGATGGCAGTGGCCATTCCGGTAAAAATGGTGTTTTTCATAGCGTTTCTCCAAGTGTCACAGGGTGAATTGATTGAAATATTCGTACAGCGGGGTCAGAGCCTCAAAGAAGCCGGAAACCTCCTCTTCCAGCTGAGAGCCGAACAGCCTGTCTCCGGGGGCGATTTCCCGGGTGCAGCCGATCTGCCCCTTCCAGGCGAAGTAGGGGATAAGCGCCGGATTGTCCGTGGGCTTTGGCCGCTTGTAGCACTCGGCCGTGACGGGCTGGCCTACGGCGGCCTCGGTGTCGGAAATCAGCTTCAGAAAATCGTCGGGCTTTGCGGAAATGTTCCGGCGGAAATCCTCCAGCATCGACGTCCGGGGCTTCCAGTAAAAGAAGCCATAGTTGGCTCCCTCGGGATTCAGCTCGAAGTACAGGCAGGGGTTCTCCGCCCACCAGTCCACGTCCTGGCGGATGCACAGCCACAGGCTCTCCTTGTAGGGGGTGGGCGGGTGCATCCGGGCATCCCGGTAAATGCGGCTGACCTTCAGCAGGTTTCCGGGGCGCTCCAGAAAGGGCTGGAATACCGCCTGACCCAGCTCCTTCATAGGCTCGTACAGGGTGCGGACGTAGTCACCCTTGTGCTGGGTGAACCAGTCCCGGTTGTTGTTCATGCGGATTCCCCAGAGGAAATCCATGGTTTCGGGGGTAAAGCCGGTAAACATAGGGTTGCGTTCCTTTCAGCGCAGAATCATGCTGGTATGAGATTCTGCCGGTCTGCGGGTTTTGTAAATCACCTGATACATCTGCTTCAGGGGAATTTCTCGGTCGGGAATCTCAAAGACATACCTCTGGCAAGCGTTGAGAATTTTGGTATCCTGGTATTGAATCTCCCGGGGAAGGCGGTGGTCATAGGAGGTATGGACGTGGCCGTGCACCAGGTAGGCCGGGTGATATTCATCCAGCAGTTTCACCAGAGCTTCAAAGCCCCAGTGAGCCGGATCCTCCGCGTCTCCCAGTCCTGCCGGTGGGGCGTGGGTGACTACGATATCCACGCCGCCCAGCCGCTTCAGCTTCCAGGAGAGCTTCTGAATCCGGCGGTGCATTTCCCGCTCGGTGTACTGATGGGCGCCGGGGTGATACCGGCGGCAGCCCCCCAGTCCCAGAATACGGATGCCGTTATAGACCACGATGTGGTCGTCGATGCAGTCGCAGCCCTCCGGCGGATGTCGGTCATAGCTTGTGTCGTGATTGCCGTGGACATACAGCACCGGGCACTTTGCCATGGTGACAAGAAAGCTCAGGTAGCTGGCCTTCAAATCTCCGCAGGACAGAATCAGGTCGTAGCCGCTGAGCCTGCCCGGGGTGTAGTAATCCCAGAGGGCAGGGCATTCCTCATCGGAGATGGCCAGTATCTTCATGGCTCGGGGCCTCCTTTTCCGGCGGGATAGAATCCCGGTAAATGCCCAGCTGGCGCACCATCCGCTGGGAGACGGGAAGAATATCCTCAAAGGGCGGGATGGAGCCGGCGATGTTGCTGCAAAGCCAGTCCATATGCAGCACCTCCGTGGGGGTGAAACGCTTGGTGCCGTCGTTTTTCACGGTTCCGTCCTGGGCGATGATCTTGCGGGCGAAGGGGTCGATGAAGCCCTGCTCCATGCCGGTTTTCAGCAGGTTTGCCAGCTGCCGGACACCCTCCGGAAGCTTGTCGGACAGGCCAACGCCGATGACACCGCTGTCCATGCCCAGCCAGTAGTTCAGGGCGGTGGTGTCCGCCTTGTCCCGCTTCCAGCCGCCGGAGAGAATGCTGCGGATGACGAACTCATAGAACTTGCCCCAGACCCACACGGGACTTGCCAGGGGCACCAGGTCTCCCCGACTGTCCATGAGATAAGTGCCGTAGCTGCAAAAATCCAGGTACATTTTCGACTTTGTGGGGGTGTCCCGGTTGGATACCACCCGGATGCCGTCGGCCAGGAAATCCGCCTGGGGCATTCCGGCCACGCAGGACCAGCGCAGCTCAATCTGGGCACGGGGATTGGTCATCTGGGCACCCAGGGCGAAGGCGTTGATGGAGGCAGGCACGCCGAAGATGGGATAGGAGGCAATGTAGCCGATCCGGTCGTCTCCTGCCATGGCACCGGCAATGGCGCCGGTGATGAACTTGGCCTCATAAATTCGCCCATAGTAGGTGCGGATGCTGGAATAGGCCTGATCCACGGAGCAGTTCAGGAACCGAACCTTGGGATATTTCACCGCGGCCTTCAGGGTGGCGGTGCACAGGGGAGGCGCGGTGGTGAAGACCACCTGAGCCCCTTCGGCCACAGCCTGCTCGATTTTCTGCTCGGCGATCTCCGTGGTGTTGGCGTCGTAATAGCTGCGCACCAGAATCCGGTCTCCAAAGACGGACTCAATATGGTTCCGGCCGTCCTCGTGGCCCAGCACCCAGGCGCTCTGGGCCGGGTTCAGCTGGTGGATAAGGGCCACATGCAGCACGTCGATACCGGAAACCAGCCGGCTGACGATGCTGGCCTTGGTCTCGTCCTCGGCCTTGGTCTGCACCTTCACCCCGTCATCCTTGGAGGAGGCAACCATGTCCTCCCACAGCTCGGCGATGCTCTTGCGCAGATCACCGGTGGTGAGCCGACCCAGATCCTTGTAGGGGTACAGTGCCAGCCACAGAAGCAGGGCCTCACATGGGAGCACGTCCTCCTGCCGGGTGTTCAGGGAGAGGAACGCGTCCCGGAAATAGTGGAAGTAGGCGTTGAAGGTACGCCGCTCGTCCTCGGTCCATACCTCGTCCCCCTTCTTGCCCAGGTAGCCCAGAAGCTTGGCGTAGTCCCCCGGACGGCGGAACTGGACGGTGTACAGATGGGATACCTTGTAAAAGTCCAGAAATTCGTAGTAGGCCCGGATTCGGGGATCCTCAGAGGGGGCGGGCATGACCCGGCGCACCTGTCCGGGAATCCGGGGAGCACCGAAGCAGCGCAGGACGCTGACCCGCTTGTTCCCCTCCTGGACGTAGAAATTGCCCAGGTATTCGTAGCAGACAATGGGGTCGGTGATGCCGGTTTCCCCCAGATGGGCGGCGCACAGGTTGATCCACTTGGCGGCAAATTCCGACTTGGGATCCAGCAGCGGGTGGAAAGAGGGGGTGAAGGCGGCGATTCGCCCGGCGGATTTGGTACCGATGATCCGCTCGGAGGGAATCTCTATGAGCCCTACGTCCACCACCGTGTGGGCACCGTTTTCCGGCAGCAGTTCGTCCAGAACCGCCGGATGGGTGGGCTTCCCGGCGGCGGTCAGCTCCCGGAATTCCTTCTGTCCGGCCCGCAGTGCCTGGTTGTATTCATCGGTTGCAAATTGGATATTCATGGCAGCCTCCTGTTGTTCCGGATTGACTTCCTTATGTATTCTATATCATATCGCATTTTCGGGATTTTTTCAATCCATTTCCGCTTTTGAACGGAAAATGTTCAAAAAGAAAGTGAGACTGCCGAAAAATGATCTGCGACAGTCCCACAATGTGTATTTTTGCCCCTGGATGTTACCAGGACAGCATGTTCCGGAACAGCTCCATATACCGAGCTGCGGGAACGTCCCAGCTGAAGTCGGTTTCCATTTCCTTCTTCTGCAAAGCCCGCCAGGCCTCCCGATCTGTGTTGTACAGATGCAAAGCCCGCTGGATGGAGGCGAAGAAATCGTCGGCGTTGTAGCTCTGGAAGGTGAAGCCCAGGCCGCCCTTACCGTCTGCGTCGCAGGGGGGCACGGTGTCCTTCAGACCGCCGGTGGCGTGAACCACGGGCACGGTGCCGTAACGCATGGCGTTCATCTGGCTCAGGCCGCAGGGCTCACTCTTGGAGGGCATCAGATAGATGTCGCCGCCGGCATAGATCCGGTCAGCCAGTCCCAGGTTGAAGGTAATCTGAGCGGAAACCTGCTCCGGCAGCTGCTTGGCCAGATCCCGGAAGAAGTTCTCGTACTGGGGCTCGCCGGTGCCCAGAATCAGCAGCTGGGCATTTTCCTCCCACATGAGCCGCCGGGCGATGTAGCACAGCAGATCCAGGCCCTTGTGTCCGGCAAGTCTCGTGACCATGACCATCAGGGGAACGTCCGGGGCTTCGGGCAGACCGACCTCCTTTTGCAGGGCGGCCTTGCACTTGGCCTTGCCATCTACAAAGGTTTCGGAATTGAAGTGGGCAGGCAGAGACTTGGAAGTTTCAGGATTGAAGGTGTTCACGTCAATGCCGTTGGTGATGCCGGTGAGCTTCCAGGCGTTGCTGGCCAGAATCCCGTCCAGCCCGTGGGCGTAATAGGGATACATCAGCTCCCGGGCATAGGTCTCGGACACGGTGGTGACGAGATCGGCGGTTTCAATAGCGCCCTTCATCACGTTGACGGAGTTGTTCATGTCCAGGGTGGGACGGTACTCCCAGGGCAGCGCCAGCATATCGTCGAAGAAGGAGCTGTTGGCCCAGCCCTGATACTCGATGTTGTGGATGGTGTACATGCACCGGGTTTTGTCCAGCCGGTCATGATAGACCGCCTTCAGGTACACGGGAATCAGACCGCACTGCCAGTCGTTGCACTGGATGATCTCCGGGACAAATTCGATGGCCAGCATGGCGTCCAGACAGGCCCGGGAGAAGAAGGCGAAGCGTTCGCCGTCGTCCATGTCGCCGTAGATGGCACCGGTACGGGCACCGAAATAGTATTCGCTGTCCAGGAAATAGACCTGAACCTTATCCGCCCGGTTCGTCAGCTTCATGACGGCGCAGTACTGCTGCCGCCAGCCCAGGGACACCCGGAACTCGGCAATCTTTTCGGTGATGTAGGCGGTGTTGGATTTGATTTTGTGGTAATAGGGCAAAAACAGGGCGACTTCATTGCCCTCGATCCGGGACAGGGCGGCGGGCAGCGCCTCCATCACGTCTCCCAGACCGCCGGATTTGCAGTAGGGCGCGCCCTCGGAGGCGCAGATAGCAATTCTCATACAGTTTCTCCTCGCTTGACGATGACGGGGTTCTTCTTGGTGCCGATGAGCTTGGCACCGGGGGTAACGGTGACGTTCTTATCCAGAATGGCATACTTCAGCTCCGCACCCTCGCCGATGACGGCATCGTTGAAGAGGATGCAGTTTTCTACCTGGGCATCCTTGCAGACGGTGACGTTGCGGAACAGAACGGAGTCCTTGACCTCGCCCTCCAGCATACAGCCGTCGGCTACCAGGGAGTTGTCAATCCGGCTGTCCTCACCATAGTAGGTGGGAACACGGAAGCGCACCTTGGTATAGATGGGGTGACGGCCGTTGAAGATATCCGCACGGATATCGCCGTTCAGCAGGGACAGAGAATGATTGAAGTATTCTTCTACGGACTCGTTGTACATGGCCACGCCCTCGAAGGGGAAGGTGTTCACGGTGACCACATTGCGCTGCCAGCCGCCCATGACCAGATCCCGGTCCATGTGGAACTTGTCCCGGGCGATCATCTCCTTGACGGAGCGGATCAGGAAGGCCTTGTCCAGGACGAAAATATCCATGGAGGAAACGTAGTCCGCGGGAGCGGCGTAGTCTACCATCATGTCGGTGACCTCACCCTTGTCGTCCACCTTCAGAGCCAGGTCAATGACCTTCTCGCCGTTGCAGATGCCGGCCTTGGTGACCACCGTCACATCCTTGCCGGAGGCGACGTGAGCACTGAGCACCGGGTTCAGGTCGATGTTGGACAGGATGGCGGAGTCGGTCATGACCACCAGCTCATCCCCGGCACCGCACTCCAGGAAGTCCATGGCGTTGGACAGGGACTCCAGCTTGCCCCGGTAGGTGTGGGTGGAGGACTGGGCATAGGGAGTCAGAAATTCCAGACCGCCCTCCTCCAGCTCCAGACCCCATTCCTCACCGTCGCCGATGTGGTTCATCAGGGACTGGTAATTGTGCCGGGAGATCACGCCCACATGGCGCACGCCGGCGTTGCTCAGATTGGACAGGGCGAAGTCCACCTGGCGGTAGCGTCCGCCGAAGGGAAGAGAGGCCATGGTGCGCTTGTCCGTCAGCTCACCCATGTCCGCATCGTTGGTAAAGATAATACCCATTACGTTCATTGTGGTATCCTCCTATTTACAGCATGTCGCCGGGCCTCAGCACGGCATTGGCTTCGACCACAGCGCCCTTGGAGGTAACGCTGATCCGCTTCTTTTCGTTGGGGGCGAAGGCGCCGCCTACCACCGCGTTCCGGCAGACCCGGGAATTTTCCCCCAGGATGGCGTTGCGGACGATGGCACCGGCCTCGATGACCACACCGGGCATGACCACCGCGTCCTCAATCTGGGCACCCTCGCCGATGGTGCAGCCCACGGAGATGACGGAATGCTTTACCTTGCCGTAGACCTCGCAGCCCTCGGCCACGAAGGAGTCGGAAATGACGGCCTTGGTGTCAATGTAGGAAGAGGGCAGCGCGGAGTTCCGGGCGTAGATGGTGGAACGCTTATTGCCCCGGAGCTGGAAGGCAGGCTCCTTGCCCAGAAGCTCCATGTTGGCCTCCCACAGAGAGTCGATGGTTCCCACGTCCTTCCAGTAACCGTCGAAGGGATAGGCCATCAGCTTGTGGCCGGAGGTCAGCAGCATGGGAATGATGTTCTTGCCGAAGTCGTTGGCGGAATTGGGGTCATCCTCGTCGAACAACAGCGCGTCCCTCAGAACGCTCCAGGTGAAGCAGTAGATGCCCATGGAGGCGTTGGTGGACTTGGGATGGGCGGGCTTTTCCTCAAATTCGTAGATGGAGTTGTCCGGATTGGTGTTCAGAATGCCGAACCGGGAGGCCTCCGCCAGGGGCACACTGCGCACGGCGATGGTGCAGGAAGCGCCGTGCTTCTCGTGATACTCCACCATAGCGCTGTAGTCCATTTTATAGATATGGTCGCCGGAGAGGATGACCACATAATCCGGGTTGAAGCGATCCACGAAATCGATGTTCTGATAGATGGCGTTGGCGGTGCCCTTGTACCAGCCGGACTTCTTGTCATGCCGCTCGTAGGGAGGCAGAACCTGGGCGCAGGAGTGGGTCTTGTTCAGACCCCAGGGCTGGCCGTTGCCGATGTACTCGTTGAGCTCCAGAGGCTGATACTGGGTGAGAATACCTACGGTGTCGATACCGGAATTGACGCAGTTGGACAGAGGAAAGTCGATGATGCGGTACTTGCCGCCGAAGGGGACGGCAGGCTTGGCGGTTTTCTCCGTCAGAACCTTCAAACGGCTGCCCTGGCCACCGGCCAGCAGCATGGCGATTACACGTTTTTTCTGAAAATACATGGTCACAGCTCCTTATATGATTTGATGAACGCCGCGGGTGGTCGTGTTTTCAAAACGCGGCATGCACATTTCTTCGCACCCATAACATATCATACTTTTTGCGATTCGCAAATGGACAATTTATCTAAAATATTTTCGAGACTTTCGGTATTTTGCACAATTTCTGTCCATTTACATGGGGGAGCACTGGGGATGTTTGCTATTTCCGTCCGTTTTTCCAACCATAACATATCCAACCACCGGCCCAGCTTAAAGCCCTGCCGGGGAAATTCCGCCCGGATGCGATAGCCGTTTTTCTCGTGAAAGCGGATGGACGGTATATTTTCCCCGCAGACCAGGCTGTAGAGCACCTGATAGCCCTGGGAAAAGAGGATTTCCTCCAGCACGGCGTAGAGCTTTCGGGCAATGTCCTTGCCCTGAGCCTCCCGGCGCAGATAGATGGTCGGCTCGGCGCACCACTGATAGGCCTCCCGGGTGAAGGGGGCGCTGGCATAGGCGTAGCCCAGAATCCGATTCCCTTCCTCCCAGACCAGCCAGGGGAACTGCTTGGTGTACTCGGTGAACCGACGGCGGAATTCCGCCGGGGAGGGGGGCGCGTACTCAAAGCTTACGGTGGTGTTCAGCACATAGGGGGCGTAGATTTCCAGCATTTCCGGAAGATCCGCTTCCCGGGCGAAACGAAGCATCAGAATGACCTCACTTTGACGATTGGGTGTAGGGCCGGGGAGGGAAACTCCGACACCTTCATTTTACGTCACAAAAAAGCCTTCGTCAAGGTTGACATTTGGGGCCTGAGTGGGTAGAATAAGATTAAATATTCAATGAAGGAGGTACCACCATGGATGCTGGCGGCAGCGGCAATATACCTGGTCGAAGTAGCGCAGGCTCTCTGGTGAGCCTTCTTACTTCGACCAGATAAATTGCCTCTTATTGGGGAAGCTCTGATTCTATTGACAAGAGCTGGGGGCGAGAGATTTTTCACTGGATGAAAGCATCAAAAATGGAGGAATACTTTGTGTATTTCCCATTTTGGATGCTGCACAGCCAGAGGAAAAGATCCGCACCCAGCCGCAGGCGATAGATTCAGAGTTTCCCCCACAAATAAAATAGGAGGGAAATCATGGCTGAACGTTTTGAAATTGTAGAAAAAGCAGTCCTCACCATGCTGGAGGAGAAGAAGTACCCGACTTTGCGGGACATTCTCGTGACCATGAATCCCAGCGACGTGGCGGGACTGTTTGACTGTCTGGAGGAAAAGCAGATTCCGCTGATGTTCCGGCTGCTTCCCAAGGAGCTGGCGGCGGAAACCTTTGTAGAGATGGAGCCGGAGGCTCAGGAGCTGCTGATTCGCAGCTTCTCCGATAACGAGCTGAAGGAAGTCCTGGACGAATTGTATGTGGACGATGCGGCGGATATCGTGGAGGAAATGCCCGCCAACGTGGTGCGCCGGATTCTGTGCCACGCGGATCCGGAAATGCGCCACTCCATCAACCAGATTCTGCGCTATCCCGAAAACTCCGCCGGTTCCATTATGACCACGGAGTACGTCTCCCTGCGGCCGGAAATGACCGTGGGCGAGGCCATCCTGCGGATCCGTCGTCAGGGCGTGGACAAGGAGACCATTTACACCTGTTACGTCACCGCCAGTGACCGGAAGCTCCTGGGCATTGTCACCGTGAAGGATCTGCTTCTGGCGGAGGATGACGACGATAAAATTGAAGAGCTGATGATCACAAACCTGATCTGCGTCACCACCCAGACCGACCAGGAGGAAGTGGCCCGGATGTTCAGCAAGTACAACTTCCTGGCTCTGCCTGTGGTGGACGGGGAGCACCGGATGGTGGGCATCGTCACCTTCGACGACGCCATGGACGTCATGGAAGAAGAGGCCACCGAGGATATGGAGATCATGGCGGCTATGACGCCTTCCGAGAAGACCTATCTGAAGAGCTCGCCTTTTGATCTGTACAAGCACCGGATTCCCTGGCTGATGCTGCTGATGGTGTCGGCAACCTTCACGGGAATGATCATTTCGTCCTTTGAAAGCGCCCTGGCCCTGCTGCCTGCCCTGACTGCTTTCATCCCTATGCTGATGGATACCGGCGGTAACTGCGGCTCCCAGTCCTCCGTGACGGTGATTCGTTCCCTGAGTCTGGATGAGCTGAAATTCGAGGATATTTTCCGGGTCATGTGGAAGGAGCTCCAGACGGCCGTTCTCTGCGGCGTTACCCTGGCGGCACTGTGCTTCGTGAAGGTGCTGGTGGTGGATCGGATGCTCATGGGCAACGCCAGCATCAGCCTGCTGGTGGCGGGGGTCGTGAGCCTGACCCTGGGGGTGACGGTGATTATGGCCAAGTTCGTGGGCTGCACCCTGCCTCTGCTTGCCAAGCGTCTGGGCTTTGACCCGGCGGTGATGGCTTCGCCTTTCATCACCACCATTGTGGATGCCCTGAGCCTTCTGGTGTACTTCATGTTCGCCAAGTCCATTCTGGGACTGTAAGACGGCTCCGATTCGACAAAAAGGGATTGATTTTTTGGCCGGGGTCTGTTATAATGACCCCACAACGCAGGGTTAGTTCATCGGTAGAACGGTCGCTTCCCAAGCCACAGAGGCGGGTTCGATTCCCGTACCCTGCTCCATACAAGAAAAGCACCCCACTAGGGGTGCTTTTCTTGTATCTTGAGGACGGACGGGAATCGAACCAATCAAAATGCAAATGTCCGGTGGACATTTGCCAAGTGCCAGCTGGATGGCACTTGCTCCTTACGATTTGCTCCGGCAAATCGGCAATCGACTCCCGTACCCTGCTCCATAACAAGAAGGAGCTGTCTCAAAATAGCAAAGTGCCCAAATAGAACAATGTCATTGCGAGCCAGTGCTCACACTGGCGTGGCAATCCCCCCGATTTTCAAACATCTACGTTAGGAAATCTTGGATTTTACGCCTATCCGGGGGATTGCCACACCAGTGACATCGGTCACTGGTTCGCAATGACATTGTATATTTTGGCTATTTTGACCCATAGAGGCACTTAACGAGACAACCCCTTCTTGAGGAAAAAGCAGACGGAAAATCGGCAATCGACTCCCGTACCCTGCTCTGTCGAATCCTCGGAAGGATTGCCATGACATGCGTGGTTTGCAAGCCTTCTTACTGGCAGAACAGCTCCTCCAGGGTGCCGAAGCGGTAGCCCATGGCTTTCCACTTGTCAATCAGCTCCCCCAGGATTTCCGCGTTGGTTTTGGAGGTGGAGTGAAGCAGCACCACCGCGCCGTTGTGGGTTCTGGGCAGAAGCTTGGCAAAGGCCGCCTCCCGGGTGGGCTGGGCGTCGTTGTTCCAGTCCACATAGGCAAGGCTCCAGAACAGGGTCTTATATCCCAATTCCTGGGCCATTTTCAAGTTTTCCTCGCTGTAAATGCCCTGGGGCGGCCGGTAATATTTGGGAAGCTCCTGGCCGACGGTTTCCTTGTAAAGCGCTTCCAGGTCGGTCAGCTCCTTGGAAAAGGCCGCCTTGTCCGAAAGCCTGCTCATGTCGTAGTGGTGCATGGTGTGGTTGCCTACGGTGTGCCCCTCGGCGACCATCCGCCGCACCAAATCCGGGCTTTGCCGGATATAATTTCCCACCAGGAAGAAAGCGGCGGGAACCTGCTTCTCCTTCAGGGTGTCCAGAATTTTGGCGGTGCAGCCGTTTTCGTATCCGGCGTCAAAGGTCAGATACAGCACCTTTTCGCCTACGTTGCCGATGTAGGCCGCCTGATACTGGCGCAGCTGATCCTTCCCCGCATTGCCGATGGGCGGCGCGCCCTCCTGACGGAAGCTCAGTCCCCAGGAGCCGGTGCTCAGGGCGCTGGAAGCAAACACGCTGACGCTCACCGCCAGGGCAATGACAACAGCGATGAGCAGAATCAGCAGATCCCGTTTTTTCATACCATCCCTCCTGAAGACAGGGTATGTACCGCCGGAGGGAATATGCCTCTTCCCCTTTATCCCCGGGTGTGGTACAATGAAAAAATCCAGGAGGTGGACATAATGAGAGAATGCGTGATTTTCTGCGCGGCGGATTTTGCGGGACTGGCTCGACCCATGGCAGAGGGAACGCTGGTCATCGCGGCGGACGGGGGACTGCGGCATACCCAGGCTCTGGGGCTCCACCCGGATGTGGTGCTGGGGGACTTTGATTCCCTGGGCTATACCCCCCAGGGGGCCAACGTGTTCCCGGTGGAAAAGGACGATACCGATTCCATGCTGGCCGTCCGGCTGGGGCTGAAAGAGGGCTGCACGGAGTTTTTGCTCTACGGCAGCCTGGACGGCCCCCGGCTTGACCACACGGTGGCGAATTTCCAGACCCTGCAATATCTGGCAGACCGTGGGGCAACCGGGTATCTGGTAGGCAATACCACCCTGGTTACGGTGGTGAAAAACGGAAAAATCACGTTCCCCGCCGGAAGCGAGGGAACTGTCTCCGTCTTCTGCATGGGCTCCGATGCAACGGGCGTTACCGAGCGGGGACTCTACTACAAGCTGGAAAACGGGACGCTGACCAGCGGCTTTCCCCTGGGGGTGAGCAACCACTTTACCGGGGAGAAAGCGGAAATCGAAGTGAAAGACGGCAGCCTTCTGGTGCTCTGGGAGCGAAAGTGCGGCTTTCCCACCCGAAATTGAGGCATGTTATGGTAACCTATGAACTGAAAAAAGCCCCGGGCGTGCCCCTGTACGAGGCTCTGTACCGACATCTGCGGGAGGACATTCTCACCGGGAAGCTGGCACCCGGGGAAAAGCTGCCCTCCAAGCGAGCCCTGGCGCAGAACCTGGAGGTCAGCAAGATCACCGTGGAGACTGCCTATAATCAGCTTCTCTCCGAGGGCTACCTGTATGCCCGGGAGAAGGTGGGCTACTTTGTGGAGCAGGTGGAGCGGCGTCCCCGGGAGGTATCTTCGCAGCCGGCGGCTCCGGCGCAGAGCAGTCCCGATTGGCTGCTGGATCTGACGGAAAACGGCACCGAGGGTTTCCCCTTTTCCGTGTGGATGAAGCTTCAGCGGGAGGTGATGCTGGACTACGGCCAGACCCTTCTGCGCCCCCTGCCCAACCGGGGGATTCCGGAGCTGCGCCGAGCCATCGCCCGGCACTTAGGGCAGTTCCGGGGGATGCGGGTTGACCCGGAGAATATCATCCTGGGAGCGGGAACGGATTTTCTCTACAATCTGCTGATTCAGCTGTTGGGTCGGGAGAAAATCTACGCCGTGGAGGAGCCGGGCTACGGCAAAATCCGGAAAATTTACGCCGCCGGCGGTGTCCGGTGCGTCAGCGCCTATCTGGACAGCCTGGGGGTGATTCCGGAGAGCCTGGAGCAGGCTCAGGTGCTCCACTGCTCCCCTTCCCACCACTACCCTACGGGGCTGGTAACTCCGGTGAACCGGCGGTTGGAGCTGCTTGACTGGGCCGGGACGGACAAGTGGATTATCGAGGACGACTACGACTCGGAATTCCGGTTCGATGCCCATCCGGTGCCTGCCATGCAGGCTTTGGACGGCCGGGGGCGGGTGATCTACATGAACACCTTCACCAAAACCCTGGCTCCCTCCATCCGTATCAGCTATATGGTGCTGCCCGGAGAGCTGATGCGTGTCTTTCAGAAGCGGCTGGGGTTTTACAGCTGCACGGTGCCCTCCTTTGAGCAGTACACCCTGGCTCGGTTTCTCGACCGGGGGTATTTTGAAAAGCACATCAACCGGATGCGAAAATCCTACAAAAGCCGCCGGAACACGGTAATTTCCCTGCTCAGGCAGTGCGCCTTTTCGGAGAAGCTCACCATTTTGGAGCAGGACGCGGGGCTGCATTTCCTCCTGCGGGTGGATACGCCCCTGTCCGACGGAGAGCTGACTGCCCGGCTGGCTCAGGCGGGGATCCGGGTGCGGGCACTGAGCGAATTCTACCAGGAGGGTACGGCCCAGCGGGGGTATCTGGTGGTCAATTACTCCGGCATTCAGGAGGAAGACCTGAGAAGGGCTTTGAAGGCCATAGAGAATCGGATGGAACCCTGAACAGATTCTCCCCCTTGCCTTTTTTCGGCGAAACAGGTATAATAGAAGAAAAAACCGGGGAAAGGGGGAAAAAGCATGGCTGCAAGTCGGCAATCGGCCTATCGGGGCTGTTTACTGGGTCTGGCGGTGGGGGATGCCATGGGCTATACCGTGGACAACCGAAGCTGGCAGGAAATCCGGGAAGACTACGGCCCCAACGGACTTCTTGGCTATGACCTGGTCAACGGCTATGCGGACGTGACCTCCTACACCCAGCTGGCGGCCTTCACCTGCAATGGCCTGCTCTTCGGCATGACCCGGGGGCAGCTCAGCGGGAAAATGGCTCCCTACATCAAGTATATCGAAATGAGCAGCCGGGAATGGGCGGCTTCCCAGCGTTCCTGGGGGCGGCCGAAAAGCTGCTACTGCTGGCTGCTGCGCCGACCCGATCTGTGCCGCCGGCACTGCATGGACACCCGGATGCTGGACACCCTGAGCCGGGAAGCCCCCAACTCCCTGGAAAGCCCGGTGAATAACTTCTCCGACCCGGCGGGGCTGACCGCCGCTATCGGCGTGGGGCTTTTTTACCACAAGGATCGGATGGACTGGCGGGAAATGGCCCGGCTGGGAGCGGAGGCGGTGGCCCTGACCCACGGAAGCCCTACGGCTTTCCTGACGGGCACGGTGCTGACCCACATCATCAGCCTCCTGATTCGCCACCCCGGCGCGCCCCTGAAAAAGGTGTTTCTGGCCGCGGTGGATGCCATGAAGGATCAGTTCGGCCACCAGTATTCCCAGGCCTTTGACATTGCCACCCTGGTGCGCCATGCGGTGACCTACGCCTCCGCCCCGGATATCCGGCCGGTGGAGGTCATGGAGCAGCTGAAATGCGAAAACGCGGCGCAGGTGCTGGCGGGAGCCGTGTATACCTGCCTGATTGCGGAGAATGATTTCGACCGAGCCATGATTGTGGCGGTGAATCACTCCGGACGAAGCGCGGCGGTGGGGGCTCTGGTGGGAGCCATCCTGGGTCTGCGGCTGGGCGAAGAGGCTCTGCCGGAATTTTATATCGAGTGCCTGGAACCGGCGGATACCCTTCGGGAGCTGGCGGACGATATGGACACCGGCTGCCCCATGGTTCAGGGAAACAAGCTGTTCGATTTGGACTGGGATTATAAGTACCGCAGCGGCGGACAATGATGGAAAAGCAGTGCCGAACCCGGCTGGGTTCGGCACTGCTTGCTTTGTTGGTTTTGAATGACATCGGCTATTCGGAAAATTCACCGTTTTTCTTGTAGGGGCGGCCATTGGCCGCCCGCTTTTTCCTAGCATTTCCATAGAACACGGGCGGCCAATGGCCGCCCCTACATGCTCTTTTGGAACTTTTTACGATGTTTTCCCTCATCCGTCACGGCTGCGCCGTGCCACCTTCCCCGTGGGGGAAGGCTTTGGGTGTGCATTGTCCACCACGACCCGTGGTTAACCGGCCTGGTTTTCAAAGGCGGTGACTTCGCTGGCAGCGTCCATTTCGTAGTAGTTCAGCAGAATCTGCTCGGCAACGGGAGCCAGCCAGGAACCGTGAGCCACCTTCTCGCCGTACAGGGCGATGGCAATGTCCGGGGCGGCGGCATCCTTCTTCTGGGCAAAGCAGATGAACGCACCGTGGTCGGAACCCAGGGAGGCGTGCTCGGCGGTGCCGGTCTTGGCGTAGACCAGAACCTCGTCCTTCAGAGGCCACACACCGTCGCCTTCGCCGTAGAGATCCTTGGGGCCGCCGAAGTAGGCGGTGGCGGTGCCGCCCATCTGGGTGATGACCTTGCGCATACCCGTCCAGTAGCTCTCAATGGTGGTGGAGGCCATTTCCAGACGGTTGGCAATCTCCGGCTGGTTTTCCTTGATCAGAGTCCGATAGTCAGAAGACACCACCCGGCTCAGGAAGGTGGCCTTCATCCGGGTGCCCTTGTTGGCAAGGGTGGAGGCGTAGACGCACAGCTGCAAGGGAGTGAACCGATATTCGCCCTGGCCGATGGCGCCCAGAACACGGTCGCCTGCGGAGAAGTTGCCGTTAACGCCGGAGCCGTAGACCTTTCGCTTGACCTCGGCGGTGTTCAGACGGCCGGTCTTTTCCACCAGCTCAATGCCGGTGGGCACGCCCAGACCCAGCTCCTTACAGGTCTCGGACATGTTTTCCTCGTTGTTCAGGTCGCCCAGAACGTAGAAGAAGTAGTTGCAGGAATAGCACAGGGCGTCGGTGGCGTCGATGCCGCCGGGGCTGCCGTCAAAGGCGGTATGGACGAAGTGACCGGAGGTCCAGGCCAGACAGGTAGGGGCGAAGCCTTCGTACTTGGTGAATACGCCCTTATCCTCGATCCGGGTGCCATAGGGATGAATGAACTCACCTTTTTTATTCCGGTGCTCCATGGCGGAGATCAGGGTGCACATTTTGAAGGAAGAGCCGGGAGGATACTCGGCGCCGAAGGCCCGATTGAAGAAGGGCTTCAGAGGATCGGCCTCGATGTCCGCCCAGTCCTCGTACATGGTTGCCAGGTTAAAGGTGGGGTAGCTGGCGCAGGCCAGAATCTTGCCGGTCTGGCACTCCATGACGATGACGGCGGCGCCCTCCGCGTCCAGGCCTTCACCGGCGGTGGAGGTGTTCTGCTCCGGATCCTTGATTTTGGTCATGACGCTGTCCAGCGCCTTCTCCGCCACCTCCTGAATTTTGATGTCGATGGTGGTCTCCACGCTGTTTCCGGCCACAGGCTCCTTGGTGTAGTAGGACTTGGTGGTAGCGCCGGACTTGTTGACTTCGTCATAGCGGGTGCCGTCGATGCCGTGGAGGTACTCCTCGAAGGCCAGCTCAAAGCCGGTTTGACCGACTTTCGCGTCCATGGTGTAGCCCTGATCCTTGTATTCCGACCACTGGCTGTCGTTCATGCCGCCAAGGTAGCCCAGGATGTGGGCGGCGTACTTGGTGTGGTATTCCCGGACGGTGGAGGCCTCAACGTTCAGACCCGGGGTGTTCAGCTCCAGAATGGCGGACAGCTGCTGGTCGGTGACGTCCTCCAGGAAGGTGTAGGTAGGCAGGTTGGTGATACCGCGCAGGTCAAACTCATAGCGGAAGCCGATGACCGCCCGGGCATCCTCATCGGACCAGCTGGCGGGAATGTCGTAGCGGGAACGCATCTTCTCCACCAGAAGGGGGGCGGTGATGTCCGAGTCCAGACCCCGGTCTACCATGAACAGCTGGAAGTTATTCTGCCAGGTGGTGGTGAAATCTGTCAGGGTATAGACGAAGGGGCGGCTGGTGGACACGGGGAAGTGGTCGGAGTAGGGAATGCCCAGCTCCCGGCACTTCTGCACCAGGGTGTAAAGAGCCTGGTTGCAGTTGGGGTTGGACTTGGTGACGTAGTGGTTGAACACCAGGTTGTAGGAAGCCCGGTTGCCCACCAGCACATTGCCGTTGCGGTCGAGAATATCGCCCCGGGCGGCACGGACGGTGGTGATGGTACTGTAAACCTGGGTATTGTCGGTGTTGCCTTTGGTATCAATAATCTGAAGCTTGTAGAGCCTGAAAGAGTAAAGAAGCAGGATAAACGCGAACAATCCCAGAAACATACCAGCACGGAAGCGGCTTATTCTTTCCATGTATTACCTCCAATGAGACCGGTTTTGTTGATCAGGGAATAAAGAGGAATCATAATCAGACAGGTGTACAGACAGGTGAGCAGGAAGTACCGGAGCCGTCCCCAGTAGGTCAGACCCATGAGAAGGCCTGTGACAAACAGCCCCAGCTCATAGCACACAAGCGCCAGCATGGCGCTGATGGTCAGGCTGCCCCGGCTCCGGTGCCAGTACATCTGCCGCACCATAGTGGCGAAGATGCCGAAGACGGACATCAGGCCGATGCAGTAGGGGCCGGGAGCGGTGCCGGAAAAGTAGTAAAGGACGGAGGCAATCAGTATAAAAAGGCTTCCCACATCCGTGCCCTCGGTGACGGTGATGAGCAGAATGGCTGCCACCGGCAGATCGGTGGTGGCACCGAGGAGGGGCAGACGGCACATCACCGTGTCCTGAATGACGAGACACAGCACGATGATGACCACATACAGCACCCACTTTGTCAGTCGGAGCTGCTGCTGCTGGGTCAGCTTCCGGGTTTTGAACAGAGTGGCGGTGGGGGCATCGGGCTTGAATTCGTTTGCTTTTTGCCTTTTGTGCCGGCGGAACAGGTCGGTCAGGCTGCGCTGCCGGGGCCGCCGGGAGGACTTGCGCTTTTTCTTTTCAGCCATGGGCGTTCCCTCTTAGCCGAAGCCACCGTCGGGAGAGGTCTCCGTCGAGGCGGTGGGCTCGGTGGCGGCAGTGGTTTCACCGGCAGTGCCGGAAGAAGCGGTAGAAGTGCCGGAGGAGGCCACGGCCTCGGTGGTGTACTCGGTGATGATGAACACCTGCTCCAGGGAGTTGACTTCCGCGGCGGGATCCAGCAGGGCGTACTTGGCGATGCCGGTTTCCTCAAAGCCGGCGTCCACAATGTTGCCCATAATCAGTCCCCGGGGGTACACGGTAGAGCCGGAGGTCACCACCTGCTCCTTGTTCCGGATAATGGCGGCGGAGGGCAGATAGTTCATTTGCAGCAGGGTCTGATGGCCGTTGATGTAGCCGCCCTTGACCATGCCGTTGTAGCCGGAGGAGGCGATGGTGCCGGAAATTTCCAGGGTGGAGTCCAGGATGGTAGTAACTACCGCATAGTTCAGACCCACCTCCGTGACCAGGCCTACCACTTCGCCGTTTTCCGTAATGGCACACATATTCACCTGAATGCCGGAGTTGGTGCCCCGGTTGATGGTCAGGGTATTCTCCCAGTCCGAGGAGCTCCAGCCGATGATGTAGGCATCCACCAGCTTGTAGTCCTCGTGGGTTTCCAGCAAATTCAGACCCTTGCGCAGACGCTGGTTTTCACGGGAGACGGACTCGGCCTGCCGGGCGGTGTCTTCCATTTCCGAAAGCTGCTTTTTCAGCACCTCGTTTTCCGCGGCCAGTGCCTCATAGCGGAACATATAACCGTAGTACTTCTGCGCCATAGAGGTCAGGGCGGTGGAAGCGGCACGGAAGGGAGCCAGCGCACCCTTCACCGCCAAGTCCACCACCGAGGTGTTGGAAACGCCGCTGGCAATGGCCAGAGCGACGGACAGCAGGATGGCAAGCACCACAAGCACCTTTACCTTGGTGCTGAAGAGATTTCTCATTGCGTATCCTCCATGATTTCCGGGGCGATTTTCCGCAGCACCTGACCCAGGCGGCAGACGGGCAGCCCCATAACGTTATAGTAATCGCCTACCATCCGCTCACAGAACAGAGCGGCTCCGCCCTGAATGCCGTAGGCACCGGCTTTGTCCATAGGCTCGCCGGTGGCGATGTAGCGGTCGATTTCGTTTCGGGAGAGGGGACGGAAGTGCAGATCGGTGACTTCGGTGAAAGTCTCGGCAATGCTCCCCCGAAGCACGGTGCAGCCGGTCATCACCTGATGATCCCGGCCGGAAAGCAGGGTGAGCATTTCTCTGGCTTCCTCGGTTGAGTGGGGTTTTCCCAGCACTTTCCCTTCGCAGACTACGATGGTGTCCGCGGCGATGACCAGATCATCCTTTTCCCGGGGAACGGCCAAAGCCTTCTCCCGGCTGAGCCGGGCCACCTCGTCAAAGGCAGACCAGTCAGGATCCATGGTTTCATCGATATCTGCCGGGTGCACGGTGAAAGGAACACCGAAAAGCCCCAGCAGTTCCTTTCTCCGGGGAGACCCGGAGGCTAAAATCAGTCGCATAAGATTCCTTTCAGGTAAATGCAAAATGCAGAATGCAAAATGCAAAGTGAACGTTTTCGGAAAACTCAGTAGGGGTCGATGCCCACATCGACCCGCCCTACATGCAGTCGGGTTTTATCAACGGGTCGATGTGCACAATCGACCCCTACGAAACGACGTAACGCAGAAAACAAATTTTGCATTTTGCATTCTGCATTTTGCATTTCCATCACTCCACGCCGCGCAGGTACAACCCTCTCGTACAGGCGCCGGGGTCAAAGGGGGCGGGATTCAGGTAATCCTCCAGAACCCGATCAACCTCCCGGGCGTTTTCCGTGGTGAAGTACAGCCGGATGGCCCAGACCCCCAGCTTTGCCAGGTCGTCCTGCCGATCCAGCCAGCTGAGCTTCTTGCCGTTGAACAGCACGCTGCGGCAGCTGTCCCCGTCCTTGAGGATGGGGAACTCCGCGCCGGTTTTGTCGGTCAGCTTGGTGCTGCCTAAGTGGCAGGTGCACTCGCCGGTGCGCCCCTGAATGAGGCACTGCTCGGTGATCATCAGGGGCATTCTGCCGTAGGCCAGAATCTCCGCGTTCACCGCCTTGCTCAAATCCCGGATCTGGGGCAGGGTCATCTCGAAGCTGACGAGAGCCGAGCAGACCTCCAAAGAGCGCAGCACGTTCATGGATACGGAATTGTAGATGTTCAGGCCGAAGTCTCCGTGAATCCGCATTCCCGCCTCCCGGGCAGGCGCCAGCAGACCCAGATTGCCAACCAAAGCGTTCTTCACGCCGATGCTCTGAAGCAATGCCAGATCCTTTTTCAGCTTCGGCATTTCCCCATCGTGAACGATCCGGGGCAGCACCACCGCCAGCCGTCCCCGCTGAACCAGAAGACCGGTCATTTCCGGGTCGGCGGCCAGAATGTGCAGGGGCACATAGAGCATGGCGGTTTCGGAATTGAGCAGATTTGGGGTCAGCTGCTCCCGGGTGGTGACCTGGACGGTCAGACCGGGCAGGTCTTTTGGCCCCCGATAGTCGGGGACGCTTTTGGGCGGGTTGATGGGGAAATCCGCCCGCCGGGCTCGCAGGGCGGTAAGCTGATTGAGCACATCCCGGCGCATGGCGTTGACGGCGGCGGCGGAGATGATAAGGCCTGGGTCAACCCGGGTGCGCACCTCCACGCAGCGGTAGGGCGTGCCGCCGGTTTTGGCTACCCGTTGGGCAAGCATTTCCCCGGTCAGGGCAATATTCCGAGCCAGCTCCGGCCGGGGGCCGTTGACGGTACAGGTGCGGCCTTCCGGGTCGGTGGCGGTCAGGGAACTGCCGTCCACAGTGACCACAGCCCGGAACTTCAGGTCAACCAGCGGGGTTTCCCCTGCCTCAAAGGACTGCCTTGCCGCCTGGAGCCACTGGGGATCGTCCCGGGTGTCCTGGCGGATGCCGAACATTTTCCGGTTGACCCGGCTGGTGTAATAGCCGTCGGTGAAGCCCTGACGGTTGAAGGCGGTCATGAGGGCGTCCATCATGGATTTCGTGACCACGCCCTCGTCGATGGCCTTCCGGTACACGGCGGTGACGGTGGCCACATACTCGGGCTTTTTCATCCGACCTTCCAGCTTCACGGAGGCCACGCCCATGCTTTCCAGTTCGCCTAAGTAGTGCACCAGGCAGTTGTCCTTCAGACTCAGGGGATATTTTTCCTCCCAGCGGCCATAGCCGTAGCTCTGGCGGCAGGGCTGGGCGCACCGGCCTCGGTTGCCGGAGCGGCCGCCGATGGCAGCGGACAGGTAGCACTGGCCGCTGTAGCTCATGCACAGAGCCCCGTGGGCGAACACCTCAATTTCGATGGGGGAATTTGCGCAGATGTATCGAATTTCCTCCCGGCTCAGCTCCCGGCTGAGCACCACCCGCTTCATGCCCATAGCGGCGCACAGCTGCACCCCGGGCAGGGAATGGATGGTCATCTGGGTGGAGCCGTGGATAGGAATGTGGGGCGCAATCTGGCGGCACAGCTGCACGACCCCCAAGTCCTGGACGATAAAGGCGTCGATATTGTACTGGGCGGCGTGGCGGATCAGCTCCGCCGCCTCCTTCATTTCCCGGTCGGAGACCAGGGTGTTCAGAGTCAGGTGCACATCCACGCCCCGGACGTGGCAGTATTTCACCGCGTCCACCAGAGTCTGGGGGGTGAAATTCTTGGCGCTCTGGCGGGCGTTCAGATTCCCCACGCCCAGGTACACCGCGTTGGCACCGTTCTGCACCGCGGCCCGCAGGGCCTCCATGGAACCGGCGGGGGACAGTAATTCCAGCATAGTCTTCTCTCCGTTCAAAGGTTTTGCATACTTCCGCATCCTATAATTGCCCACAGTATACCACAAATGCCGGGAAACTTCCACCCCTGCCGGGGAGAATTCAAGAAAAATTCAAGGGCTGTTCAGATTTATTTCCGCCCAAAATGCACAAAAAGAGGAAGCAAACCGAAATTTGCTTCCTCTTTTTGGCTATTTCCCCAGCCAGAGATTGACGACCGGGCGGCCAGCCTGATCGGGATAATGGGTGCGCACCCAGGCGGAAACCGCCGGGGACTGCGTGCCGTAAATCAGCAGGAAATTGGCATCGTCCGCTGACAGACTTCCCAAATCGTCCTCGGTCAGAACCTGAACGGAATTGCTTCGGAAGGTGTAGCGGGTCAGAACGTAGGTGTAGCCGTGGTCGTTGGCTGCCTCGGCGGGCAGCAGAACGCGGTAGGATTCTCCTTCCGGCAGACCGTATTCCACTCGCACCGATTCCAGCCATTGCCGCTTGGCCGGATCCTCCCGCCCCTGGAAAATGGCCTCCAGAGAGCTGAGATTCAGATAGAGGAAGGCAAACAGTGTCACCAGGAATCCTGCGGTGAGGGCCAGCGCGCGAGATTTAACAGGTGTGTCGGAAATCAGCCGGAGCATCGGAAGCATGTTCAGATAGAGAATGGCCAGAAGGACGGTTTTGGTGTACCGTTCCACGCCGCCCAGACGCAGAGCCTGCACGGTGGGCATGGAGAGCAGGTACATGCCCAGATTTCCCAGTTGATAGACAAGGTACAGCCCGGCGGAGAACAGGACAATTCGGATAAAATCCTTGCGCATAGGCCGGTTCAAAAGGAAGACCAGCCCGCCCAGTATCCCGCAGAAGACTACGGTCAGCCAAAGCCCCCGATAGGTAAGGGCAAAGGTCAGAAAGGAGCGGCAGATGGTGAAAATCTCCTCGGCGGATTTTCCCTGGAGGGTGGCCTGATAGTTAGACAGAGTCATGGCGTGGGTGGTGGAGGCGGCCGCCGGGAAGACGTAGGCGCAGTGCTTATGCCACAGCACCAGGGAAACCAGGGGAGCCAGGAGAACCGAAGCACAGGCTCCCCAGGCTTTTTGCCGATGGGCATAAGGTACAATGACCAGGACAATGGGAAGGAGGAAGAAAATGCCGGAGTTTTTGATCTGAACCAGCCAGATAGAATAGCAGGCGGCGCAGAAAAGCTCAAATTTTCCGCACCCTTCTTTGCAGTGGGTCACGGCAAAGAGCAGGGCGCACATTCCCACCATGGGAAGCAGGGTATCCACCAGCAGATCGGTAATGGCTGTGTTGTAGTCAAACACAAACCAGGCAAAGCCCAGCAGAGCGGCACAGCAAAGGGGCTTCCGCCCGGTTACCCGGGAAAACAGCGGCAGGATCGCCGCGGCGATGGCATAGGCCTGAGCGAGCATTTGCAGCGGCTCGGTGGTTCCCACCCAATGGGCGAAGTAGTAGATGTAGGCGGCACTGCCCAGGGGATATTCCTGGAAGTGAATCAGCGTGTCCGCAAAATTGGGGAATCGATCAAAGCGGAGCATTTCCCGGACTACCAGTGCCCAGTGGGAGAAATTGTCGTATTGCAGGAACATTTTGCCTTTCACCGCCAGGGCGCAGGCAAGGAGTAGAATTGCCAGGGCGGCATAGCCGAAATCCGCGTATTTCCGAAGAAAATCCAGGGATTTTTCCCGAAGGACCAACAGAAAAAGCCCAGAGAAGCCGAGAAGGTACAGAATTCCGGCGGCCTCCGGCAGCAGATTCCACAGTCCGGCAAGAAACAGCACGCTTACCTGCGCCGCAATGGTCAGGCTGGGCAGAAAGTGCGTTTGAATTCTGTCCCGACCCGCCAGACGCAGCAGCTCGAAGGAACCCAGGGTGGAAAGCGCATAGAAGAACAGCTTGACCAGTGTCATTGCAGCACCCCATCTTCGTATAACAAGATACCTGTATCATACCCGGATTTCCCCGTACTGTCAATCATACTATTTCTTAGGGTCTATCTGAAAACTCGTATAAAAAACAGGGAACCGTTTGCACGGTTCCCTGAAGTACTTATTCCGCGGGGGAGAACTGATCCTTTCCCACGCCGCACAGGGGGCATTCGAAATCCTCGGGCAGATCCTCAAACTTGACGCCGGTTTCTTCCTCGTCATAGACCCAGCCGCAGACATCGCAGACATATTTCATAGGTGCTTCTCCTTTGACTTATTCTGGCAGCTTCGATTACTTCTTGAAGATGTCGCCCAGCTTGGAGGCTACGTCGGCGGCTGCGTCAACGGCCTTCTCAGCGACCTTGTTGGCCTTGGCGGCGGCCTTCTCCAGAGCGATCTCCTTGGCGAAGTACCGATCCAGCATACCCTTCAGCGCACGGCCGTGGCGGGCCTCGTCACGAGCCATTTCGTGGACGGTGTCGTGGATGGCATCCAGACCGTTGCGCTTGGCGCAGGAGGCCAGATCAAACTTACCCTGGGTGGCACCGAACTCGCAGTCCACACGCCAGGCAAGGTTTGCCCGGGTGGAGGCCTTCATGTTGGGCTCCAGATCCTCGCCCAGCATTTCGGCGAACTTGGCGGCGTGCTCGGCTTCCTCGTAGGCGGCCTTCTCCCAGTACAGGCCGATTTCCGGATAGCCCTCCCGATGGGCGATCCGAGCCATGCACAGGTACATACCCACTTCGCTGCACTCGCCCTGGAAGTTGGCCTTCAGCTGCTCAAAGATGAACTTCTTGTCCTCCTCGGAGATGTCGGGGTTGTTCTTAACGGTCTTGGCGTAGATGCCGTACTCGTGCTCGGCAGCCAGCTTACCCTCTTCCATTTCCTTGAACTTGGAGCCGTCCACATGGCACACGGGGCACTTGAAGCCTTCGGGGATGGAGTCTCCTTCGTAGACGTAGCCGCAGACGGGGCAAACAAATTTCTTCATAATAATATCCTCCCTAAATTGATTTTAATTTGTGTATCCTTTTCTGAGTTTCGCGCAGTTCCGGCAAAGACCCGTGAAGGTCAGCCGGCAGTCCTGAACCAAGCAGCCGGAGGCTTGCTCCGCTCCATTGCTCAGGCTTTGGGGTACTTCCATCTCCGGAAGATCCAGCACCGCATCGCATTGATTGCAGATGAAATGCACATGAGGCTCCGTGTTGGCGTCGAACCGCTCGATACCCCGGACGGTGGCTACACTGGTCACAAGTCCCTGGTTCTTGAACCAGGTCAGGTTCCGGTAAACCGTCGCCAGGGAAATATCCGGATGCTCCGTTCTGAGCATTTCGTGCACCATTTCCGCAGATGGATGGCTTTTGGTGGAGCGCAGGCAGGTGAGAATGGCGTTGCGCTTTTTGAATTGCTTTGCGCCGACTTCCATAGGCACCTCCGTAAGCTCTGTTTGCAAGTGATTCTTGTTTACGAGCTGAGTATATCACGGAAGCTGCTGTTTGTCAATATGTAAATAAGAATTATTTGCAAATAAATTTTGAATGGATGCCGGCTCCCAAACCTGGGAGCCGGTGGGGCATTCAGAGTGCAAACGCAGGCAATACGCCGTAGGGGCCGATGCCCTCATCGGCCCTTGGGTGAGCACTATCCTATCACGCACTGGTGCGGGAGCACCCCGGCTCCCTTGTGTAAAGGGAGCTGTCACGAAGTGACTGAGGGATTGTCAAAAGAGGAAAGTTCTGATCCCCTCAGCCCCAGTGTGCGCACTGGGGCAGCTCCCCTTGGTCAGCAAGGGGAGCCTTTGCGCTTCACCGTTAGTTCTTGGAAGTACCGGGGCGAATCTGTGGAAATGGGCACACCATTTCCTTCATCGCAATGACAACCTCTATCAAAGCACATCGCAAGACGACACCGGGCTTAGACAGCAGCTTCCTTGATGACGGCCACCCCGTCCACCAGGTTTGCCATTTCCAGAGTCCCCTCCACGGCCATCTGACGCTCCATCAGGTCGGTGAGGATCACCATGCCGTCCTTGCACTCAATGCGCATGACGTTCTTCATCATAATGGTCTCCGGGGTCAGCTTATTCTTGTAAACAGTAGACAGGCACATACAAAAGCCTCCTTATTCGTGCTCCAGGCTGGTCAGGACAACGCTCAGACGCATATTGCCCTTTTCAAAATCGGAAACGGCGGTCATCACCTGCTCATAGGCGGTGTGGTTGCCGGCCTTGTCCAGCTGACCGGCCAGGTCTGCCAGCTCCTTGGCGTGGGCGGCGTTGTGACCCACCATATACTTCATCAGGGCGGTCAGCTCCTCCATGGGGGTGTGCTCGCACTGGGAAGGGCAGGTGCCGCAGCTGCCCTGGCAGTCGTGGTCGTGGTGATGGGCGTGCTCGTGATCGTGGACGTGCTCATGGGTATGGGTCACACCGTCATGGGTGTGCTCGTGGGTGTGAGGATGGTCATGAGGAAGACCAGTATGATCGTGATCGAGATGCATAGAAATCAATCTCCTTTCAATGTTTTCTATATTAATGTCCGCTGAATAAGCCGCTTTGCGGCTTATTCACGCACCGTCAGGTGCGTAATTCCATAAAAACGGCTCTTTGAAACCGTTTTTATGGAATTCAGACAGAAATCAATGGGTATCCGAATTGCATGGCGTTCCATGCAATTCGGCAGGTGCAAGGGTTTTACACTTTTTAGCGCAAAACCCTTGCACCAGAACAACGCAAAAAATGCCTGAACGCCTTGACGTTCAAGGCGCTTTGCGTTGTTCCGTACGCATTCTATTATAATACCGAATAAAGCCGGTGTCAAAACATTTATTTTTCACCGGAAATCCCCCAGGGGGGCTTGCCTTTGAGGGCTGTCCCGTGTATAATAAAACGATAGGAGTAAGAAAGGAGGGGGCGCAATGTCCGATTTTCACGAGGAAGCCCAGAAACCGGAGCACGATCACGCCTACCTCCATGCCCATGGTATCGCCCACAGCCACGGCCATGTCCATGAGAATCAGCGGGCGGTGATCAACCGTCTGAGCCGGGCCATCGGCCACCTGGAGAAGGTGAAGCGGATGGTGGAGGAGGGCTACGATTGCTCCGAGGTGCTGATTCAGCTGGCGGCGGTGCGCTCCGCTCTGGACAACACCGGCAAGGTAATTCTGAAAGATCACCTGCGCCACTGTATGGTGGACGCGGTGGCGGCAGGGGATACCGAGGCCATCGATGATCTGTGCCAGGCCATTGACAAGTTTATGAAATAGTCGGCCCGGTGCCCGGGCGGGCAATCCGTTTCCCGCAGGCTTCCTTGGCTCCCACTTTGGAGGAGCTGTCAGCGAAGCTGACTGAGAGGGTAAAACAAACCCTCTCCGCCCCTGCGGGGCACCTCTCCCATAGGGAGAGGCGAGGCCCTCATTCGTCACGGCTTCGCCGTGGGGGGAGGCTTTTAGGGTCTATCTGAAAACCGTCAACACGCCCAAACAGCGGGTCTTTTCCATCTGCTGGGCACCATTTTTTCTTGCAATACGCAGAGTATTCCTGCAAAAAAATGGCTTCATCAGGCGGAAAATCCCTCGCCGCCTCTCATATTTCCGGTTTTCAGATAGACCCTAGATTTCAAATACATATCTTCCCCCGATGCAGCCGCGTCGGGGGATTTTTTTCTGCGAATCCGGGCGGATTTCTTCGGTTATCGTTCGATAGCGGAATGAGCAGCCCACCGTTACAATGACCTTACGGTATCAAAGAAAACTCTGAACCGAAAATAAGGAGGTTACGCGCATGAATACGATGATTCCATTGTACGGTTTTGGCGGCGGAGGCGGCATCGGAGCGGTTTTGACGGTGAGTGCCCCGGCGGGGGCGACGGTTACCGTTGCCAAGGGCGACAAAACGAAAACAAAAACGGCTTCTGACGGCAGGGCGGTTTTCCGGGGCCTGGAAAGCGGTATCTGGACCGTCACCATCACCAACGGCACGGACACAGCCAGCAAGACCATGGAGATCCGTGCGGATTACGAAACGGAAATTTCCTTCTTTACGGCAACCCTTCAGATTGCCTATCCGGCGGGCCTGACCTGCACGGCGGTGTGCGGCGACACCCGGCTGACGGCTCCGGATACCTCCGGCAGCTGGGCCTGTACCGTGGACGGCCCGGGGATCTGGACGGTAACGGCAGGGGCCTGGAGCGCAGAGGCGGAGCTTACCGTCAGCGGCCAGACGGAGACGCTGCGGCTTGCCCAGTGGATTGTACGAAAGGGTGCGCTGACAGATGTGGGGCTGTCCAATCCGCTGATTTCCGGCAGAACGCTGACACCCACCCAGGAGAACGGGTATCTTCAGATTCACAACACCCTGTCGAATCAGACGGCGGGCATTCTCTCCGGGGAGAAGCTGGATCTGACAAACGCGGCGAGGGTGACGGCGGATCTGGAGGTTCTTACCACCGGCGCCAATTCGTCGGCAGCCAAGTTCAGCGGCATCGGCCTGGTGCTGACCCAGGCCGCAAGCTACAGCAGCCAGGCCAACGCGTCCACGGGCATTGCCCACGAGGATATTTCCAAGTCCACCGGCAGACTGACCCTGACCATCGACGCGTCGGGTATTACCGGTCAGTGGTATGTGGGCTTTGCCATGGGCACGGCCGGAAATATCAAGGTGTACAACCTGTGCCTGGAGGTGTAAGGGGATGACCAACCGGCAGAAGCAGAATCTGCTCCAATATCTGGGGTACTACCTGTCCGCCCCGGACGGCATCTGGGGCGAAAAATCCCGAGCCGCAACCAGAGCCTTTCAGCTGGCCTGGGGCCTTCCCGCCAGCGGGGTCTTCGATGAACAGACGGAGACAAAAATCCGGCAGGTCATCGGAGAAGGCCGGGAGCCGGAGCCTCCTGACTGGTGGCAGGAAATCCCCCATTTCCGGCGGGCGGAATTTCGCTGTCCCTGCGGACGGTGCGGCGGTTTTCCCGCGGAGCCGGAAGAAAAGCTGGTTCGGCTTGCCGAGCGGGTGCGCACGGCTTTTGACGCACCGGTGCTGATTTCCAGCGGAGTGCGGTGCCCGGCGCACAACGCCGCCGTAGGCGGGGTGCAGAACAGCCGTCACCTGCTGGGCAAGGCCATGGACTTCCGGGTGAAAAATGTGTCCGGCGAGAAGCTGCTGGTCTATGTCCGGACGCTTCCCGTTCGCTACGCCTACCGGATTGACGGCAGCTTCGTCCACATGGACGTAGCCTAGGGGGTGAATCGTTGGAAGCGATTCTCACAGCCCTCATCGGCGGGGGCGTGACGCTGGTGGGGGTGCTGATTGCCAATTCCCGAACCCAGGCCGTCACGGAAACCAAGCTGGACGAGCTGACCCGGGAGGTTCGGGAGCACAACAATTTCGCCCGGCGAATGCCGGTGGTGGAGGAGCAGATCAAGGTCATCAATCACAGAATTGAGGACCTGGAGGAATTTCACAAGCCAAATTAAGGAGGAAAATATGGAAAACATCACAATGCTCAATACCTGGATCAACCCCACGATTCTCGCCGTCTGCCTGGTGGTGGGCTACGCGGTCAAGCATCTGCTGCCTAAGGTCAGCAACCGGCTCATTCCTGTGACCGTAGTCGTCGTGGGAATCGTCACTGCTCTCTGGATGAACCAGTGGGGCGTTCTGACACCGGACATCTTGTTGTCCGGTGCTCTCAGCGGCCTGGCATCCACCGGGCTGCATCAGCTGTTCAAGCAGTGGATCGAGGGAAAGGCGGAATAATGCAAAAGGGTGCGGTGCTGAGCACCGCGCCCTCAATATTTTTTACAGTTCGGGTTTGGAGGCCTCGTCGAAGAGAGCCTCCACCTGCGCGCCGGGGCCTTTCTTGTCCAGAGCGGACACCAGCCAGGCGGCCAGCAGCCCCGCGAAGAAGCCGGGGACGATTTCGTAAATCCCGGTGGCGGACTTGGCCAGAATCAGCCACAGCACATCCACACCGGCACCCACGGCAATACCGGCTACAGTGCCGCCGAAGGTCAGTTTCTTCCAGAACAGGCTCAGCAGAATCACCGGGCCGAAGGCCGCGCCGAACACGCCCCAGGCGTTCTCCACCAGACCCATGATGGAGCCGGAATTGGGATTGGAGGCGATCAGCAGCGCCACCACCGAAATGGCCATGACCACCAGACGACTGGCCCAGAGCATTTCCTTATCGGAGGCATTCTTGCGAATCAGGGGCTTGTAAACGTCGCTGGCAAAAGCGGAAGAAGCGGCCAGCAGCTGAGAGTCGGCGGTGGACATGGCGGCGGAGAGAATGGCGGACAGCAGCAGTCCGGACACCAGAGCCGGGAAAATCCGCCGAACCATGGTGATGAACACCGTGGAGGAATCCTGGATTTCGCCCAGGTACAGCCGGCCGGCCACGGCGGTCAGGGCGGACATGACCAGAATAATTACCGTCCAGGAAATGCCGATGACGCTGGACTTGCGCAGCTCCTTCTCGCTCTTGATGGACATGAAGCGGATGATGATGTGGGGCATTCCGAAATAGCCCAGCCCCCAGCCCAGACCGGAAATCACGTCCTGGGGGGTGGTGAACAGATGGAAGAAGCCCTCGGGCAGCTGACCGCCTACGGCGCCCTCCCCCTGGCCTACCAGTGCCAGGGCGAAAATGGGAGCCAGCAGCAGCGCCGCCAGCATGATCATGCCCTGGAAGAAGTCCGTCCAGCACACGGCGGAGAAGCCGCCCAGGAAGGTGTAGGAAATGATGATGAAGGCGGCCAGATACATGGCGGCGGTGGCATCCATGTTCATTACCGTGTTGAACAGGGTGCCGCAGGCCTTGATGGAGGAGGCGGCATAGACCGTGTAGGCCACCAGGAAAATCACCGCGCACAGCACTTGCAGGGTTTTCTTCTCCTCCAGGAACCGGTTGGTCAGGTACTGGGGGATGGTGATGGAGTCCTTGGCGGCGATGGAGAACCGGCGCAGCCGGGGGGCCTCAAAAATCCAGCTCAGGGCGTAGCCGATGCCCAGGCCGATGGCAATCCAGGTCTGGCCGATGCCAAAGGCGTAAATGGAGGCGGGCAGACCCATGAGCACCCAGGCGCTCATGTCGGAAGCACCGGCGGACAGGGCGGACACCCAGGCACCCATGTTCCGGCCTCCCAGGAAATAGTCCTTCTCGCCGGCGTCCTTGGATTTCAGGAAGAAAAACACGCCGATGCCCAACATAAACAGGAAGTAGGCAACGAATACCAGCATTTCGACAATATTCATAGAATTCCCTCTCTTCTGATACATGAAAAAATGTCATGTATCTATGCTATATTTATGATGAAATTATTATAATGCCTGATTCGACATTTTGCAATCAAAAACTGCCCGGTCAGATTCACAAAAAACAGTTGCGATTCTGTGAAATATATGATAATATCAACAAGAAACTATGAAAAATCAGCATAGTAGAGAGGGATGGCGCATGAGTCTGAAAAAATACGAAGCCTTTGTCCGCACGGTGGATCTGGGCAGCCTGACCAAAGCCGCTCAGGACTTGGGCTCGACCCAGTCCCGGATCAGCCATATTTTAAGCGATCTGGAATCGGAATACGGCTTCTGCCTGATGCGCAGAAGCCGGGGCGGCATTGAGCTGACCGAGGCCGGCCGGCTGCTGCTGCCGAAAATGCGGGAGATTCTGCACCGGGAGCAGGAGCTTTCCGAGTGCATTCAGGAGATCCGCAATGCCAACGCCGGAACCGTCCGGATTGGGGTGTTCACCAGTGTGGCGGTTCACTGGCTGCCCGGGATGATTCGCAGATTCCAGGCCGAGCACCCCGGAGCCAAGCTGGAAATGCGCAGCGGAGACTATCACGATGTGGATCAGTGGCTCCGGGAGGGCAGCGTGGATCTGGGTTTTGTGACCCTGCCCGGCCCGGAGGATATGCGGATCATTCCCCTGGCGGAGGATCCCTTGGTCGCCATTCTGCCGAAAGATCACCGGCTGGCAAAGCTGGACAAAATCCCCACCCGGGAGCTGGCGGGAGACCCCTTCATCAGTCTGCTCCAAAGCTCTGCCCACGACATCCATCGTGCCCTGGACAACGCGGGCATTCACCCGGATATCCGGTTTACCACCAAGGACGATTACGCCATCCTTGCCATGGTGGAGCAGGGGCTGGGAATTTCCATTGTGCCCAGCCTTTTAATTCGGGGTCGTGCTCAGAATCTGGCGGTGCGGCCTCTGGTACCCCAGGCCAGCCGAACCATTGCCCTGGCCATCCCCCAGGGGGAGGCTCTGCCGGTAGTCAATGCCTTCGCCCAGACTGCCATCGATTGGCTGAAGGAGAATTGGGAGCCTGCGCTATAGTCGGCAACAGTGTCTTACCCGTGTCATTATTGTGAACCAGCTTCCGGAAGAACCGTGTCATTGCGAACCAGTGGTGCTCCGCGCAGCGAATCAAAATACTAATGACTGCCAGTGGCAGTCATACCCCAATGTAGCGCAGACTGGTGTGGCAATCCGTTTCTCCTTCTATTGCAATGGAACACCCCGGAAGTTACTAGCTTCCGGGGTGCAATACTGTCTATAAATTCAACAGCTGTCGTTTCTTTGCGTCAAACTCCTCCTGGGTAATGGCACCCATGTCGAGAAGTTCCTTGTACTTTTTGATTTCGTCGGCAGGACTGAATGCGGGGGCGGCATCAACCGTTTCCTCCGGACTTATTTCCACCTCGCCCAGTAGGCCGTGTCCTTCCCGCATTCTCTGGCGGAGTTCTTCTTTGCGTTCCTCGGAAAACTGCTGCCACTTGTCTGATAAAAAAACAGTTTCAATCAACGGCAATTTGCAGTCCGGGCAGATCAGCCTCGACATCCGTGCGCTGTTGTAGGTGGAGTTGCAGTTGGGACAATAGAAGACACGGGGAATGTCGGTGTATGTGACTTCCGGGATGCCCGCATTTGAGATATACGGAATATAGGGGGATACATTTGGCCCCTTTTCCACCTTTGCAGGTTTGGCGCAAACCGCAATTAAGGCGAAAACACCGAACAAAAATCCCCAAATAAGCCATGCCACACCATCGCGATAGCCCTTGTTTTTCTCAATAGTACAGCATGTAAAACCAAAAATAACGCTATAAACCAGCACATAATTCCAGAATTCATCGGACATAGAGATACCTCCCGTGTGAAAGAATATCAAAAGGTACACATTTAATGTAGCACACAGCCGTTTCCATGTCAATGTTGTTTTGGCCGGAATACCAAAACAATTCATAGCCCAATTTGCCCTTCCGGGGGCACCAGTTGAGGGCAGAGGATGAGGGATTCGATTGCCGTTCCGCCAAGGGCGGAACGTAAGGAGCATCCGGCGGGGACGCCGGATGGCAACAGTCCACCGGACTGTTGCATTTAGATAGGTTCGAATCCCTCACGACTGGATAAAAAAATCAGGATACCCGAAAGGGTATCCTGATTTTTTGGCAGAGGATGAGGGATTCGAACCCCCGCAAACGGAGTCAGAGTCCGGTGTGCTACCGTTACACAAATCCTCTATATGTGACCCGGGGCCACATGGTGGAGACAACAGGACTCGAACCTGTGACCTCATGCGTGTGAAGCATGCGCTCTAACCAGCTGAGCTATGCCTCCATGTCGGAACAGGATGTATTATACCACGTTTTTCGGAAAAGTCAACAGGATTTTTGAAAATTCTAGGAAAACGGAAAGAAGCACTTGATTTCTGCCTGATTTCTGTTATGCTAACCCGGAAGGGTGGTGGATTTATGAAGTATTCCCATATGTTTCCGGGAATTTTCCGGAGCCGCCCCAATCGGTTCATTGCCCAGGTGGAAATCGGCGGTCAGACGGAGACTGTCCATGTGAAAAACACAGGTAGATGTCGGGAGCTGCTGGTTCCGGGGGCGGCGGTCTGGTGTCAGAAGTCAGATAACCCGGCGAGAAAGACCCAATATGACCTGATCTCCGTGAAAAAAGGGGAGAAGTGGATCAATATGGACTCCCAGGCGCCGAACGTTGCCGCCCGGGAGTGGCTGGCCGCAGGTGGACTGGGGGAGCTGCATGACCTTCGCTGGGAGACGGTTCACGGGGATTCCCGGTTCGATTTCGCCTTTACCAGCGACGGAAAGCCCTGCTTTCTGGAGGTCAAGGGCGTAACCTTGGAGGATGGCGGCGTCTGCGCCTTCCCGGACGCACCCACAGAGCGGGGCACCAAGCACCTGCATGGGCTGACCCGGCTGGTTCAGGAGGGGTACGGAGCCTATGTGCTCTTCGTCATTCAGATTGAGGACGTTGTGTCCATGCACCCCAATGACGCAACCGACCCGGCCTTCGGCGCGGCGCTCCGGGAGGCGGCGGCAAACGGGGTGCGGGTGCTGGCTGTGCGCTGCCGGGTGAGGCCGGAAAGTATGGAAATCATCGGCTTTGTGCCGGTTATTATGGAGGAAGATAGATGAATCACAGTGAATACGCGGCGGAATTGTTTCTGAACGGGCGCAGCTGTTCCCAGGCGGTGGCGGTGGCTTTCTGCGACGTAACCGGGCTGACTCCGGAATTTTCGGCAAAAATGGCCTCCTCCTTTGGCGGCGGCATGGGTCGGATGCGGGAGGTCTGCGGGGCGGTCAGCGGAATGCTGATGGTGCTGGGGCTTCTGTACGGCTACGATGACAACGGGGAAAAGGATCGGGCGAAAAAGGCTCACTACGCCCTGGTTCAGGAGCTGGCCGGGAAATTCCGGGAGAAAAACGGCAGCATCATCTGCCGGGAAATTCTGAAAAATCCCCCCAGCGATCCGGCGCCCACTCCCCGGACGGCGGAATTCTACAAAAATCGCCCCTGTGCCCGGATGGTGTACTGCGCGGCGGAAATTCTGGACGACTACATCGCCGCCCATCCGCTGGAGAACCGGACGTGAAAGGTCTGATTTACAACCAGCAGACCTGCCGGGAGATTCCCTACGGCCTGCGCTCCTCGGCCCAGGTGGGCTGCGGATGGATTGCCACCTGGAACGCCCTGAAAATCCTGGGCTATACCACGGATCGGGAGGCTTTGGTTCGGTATTTTACCTGGATGCTTCCGGTTATTCACGGCAATCTGGGCACGGCCTTCTGGGCTCCGGAACGGTGCTTCCGCCAGTGGGGCTTTGAAACCAGGCTGGTGTTTGACCGAAAAAAGTTCGACAAAGCCCTGGACTGCGCGGACGCGGCCATTGTTTTCTACCACTGGGCAGGGAAAAAGGGGCTGGGAGCCCACTTCGTGGCTCTGGAAAAAACGGACAACGGCATTCGGGGCTACAACACCTATCGGGATTCCGGCGGCCCGGACGACTGGGGGCGCAGTCTGGAGACGTTCCTCCGAAAGCGGGGCTATTTCGGCTGTGTGCTTCTGGCAATCCGGAAGAAAGGCGGAGAAAACATTGAAATTGGATAAAAAATACCGGATTCTGCTTCAGGGCGCGCTGATATTCGTATGGCTGACGGATTTATCTCCTCTGACGCAGACGGACACCTATTACAGCGTGTACCTGCTGTGCGGACTGGCAGGGCTTGCCTGCTTGCTTGCCAACCGGCGGCAGGAAAAGCAGCCTTTGGCGGTGAAAATCTTCGCAGGACTGTTTTCCCTGGCGGTGGTCATGGGAAATTTTGAGCTGTACCAGCCCTTTTACGCCCTGCAAAGCAAGCTGAACCTGGTGCTGGATCTGGCGGGGGGCTACTGCGTGGGCTTTCAGGTGCTTTCCGCCATGCTTTGCCGTCTGCCTCTGCGCCGGGATGCCCGGGAGCGGAAGCACCCGGCGGCGGTATTCTGGGGCGTGTTTGCCGTGATTGCGGTCATTGACCTACTGTACCTGTTCGGTGCCCGGTATCCCGGGGTGCTTACCACGGACTCCTACTCCACCGTCTCCCAGATTCTGAAGGTCAACTACAACAACACCATGCCCTTCTGGCACACCATGCTGGTGCAGGTGTTCGTGAAAATCGGGCTGACCCTCTTCGGGGAGATCAACCGGGCGGTGGCATTTTACCATGTGTTCCAGATTTTCTTTCTGGCGGCGGTGTTCGCCTATGCGATTATGACCCTCTACCAGATCGGCGTGCCCTGGCTTTGCCTGGGGGCGGTGTTCTTTGTCTATGGACTGCTGCCCTACAATATCGTCTACAGCGTAACACTGTGGAAGGACATTCCCTTCGGGGCATCGGCTCTCCTGCTGGCCACTGCCTTTTACCGACTGCTGAAAAGCGTAGGCAAACCCCTGCCAAACTGGGTGACTTTCGTCCTTGGCGCTTTGGGGGTGAGCTTGCTTCGCACCAACGGCTGGTTTGCCATGCTGGCAGTGCTGGTGCTGCTGGCCGTCCTTATGCACAAGGAACACAAGAAGCTTTTGTGGGTTCTGACGGGAGTGCTGGCGGTTTCCTGGGTGATGATCAACCCGGTGCTGTGGCTTCTGAAGGTGCCGAAAACCAACATCGTGGAGGCCTTTGCCGTGCCCATGCAGCAGATCGCCCGGGTGGTGACCCAGGAGCGGGAGCTGAAACCAGAGGAAGAAGCTTTGCTTTCGGAAATTTTCAACCTGGAGAAAATGAAGGAGGTCTATGACCCCCAGACCGTGGATCCGGTGAAATTCGAAACCTTCCAATACGGAAAAACCGACTATATTCAGACCCACAAGTGGGAATATCTGCGGCTTTATCTGTCCCTGGGTGCCCGGTACCCGGCGGATTACGGGAAGGCCTGGGTGGAGGAAACCCGGGGCTACTGGAACGGAGGCTACTTCTACTGGATTTACCCCGCCCGCTCCTCCCAGACCCCGGTGATGGGCATTGTCCACAGCGGAGAAAACCGGATTGTAACGGCGGCCTTCGGAGCCTGGTTCCGGGCACTGGAAAAGCCCGCGGCACTGGAACCTCTGTACAGCATCGGTTTGCAGGTTTGGATTCTCGCCGCCTGCTGTCTGATCAACGCCCTGAAAAAGAACCGGCAGTGGCTTATCGGGGTTCCGGTGCTGGTGCTGGTGGTGGGATTGTGGCTGGGAACTCCGGTGTACAGCGAATTCCGGTACGCCTACCCCATTATCCTGACCGCACCCCTGGTTCTGATGACAACCTTGTATTCCCCGGAAAAGTAAGAAATGCCCCGGTGCCGTGCGGCACCGGGGCATTTCATGTCGAATTCTGCTTGCTTTTCCGAAGGAAATCCGTTACTATAGTTGTGGTGCTGCCAGCACCCCGGCAGGCGGTTCCCCCCTTTTCGGGGGTAATCCACTTCTTTTGCCCCCAATCCATTGTGAGAGGGGCGGTGCGTCGCGCAGCGAATCGAATAAACCGATTGCCGGTGGCAATCGCTCCTTAATTTATGGCGTACATGGTCACATGGCAGGATTTATTCCAATTCGGCCTGTTTCTTGTCGCTCTTATCGCCTTGGTTCTCCAGGAGCACGATAATAAAAAGAAGTAACCGCCCAGCCTCCAAGCAAGCGGTTACTTCCTAACCAAAACCTTGGGGGAACCGTCTGTTGGCAGCACCCCTGTCTATATGAATTATAGTTCAGAGTTGTATTTTTGTCAATCCCCCGGTGCCGTGCGGCACCGGGGGGTGCTTTGTGTTTAGCGGCTTCCCTTGTCGTAGGGAATGCCCTCGGCCTTGGGAGCCCGGGACTTCTTGGAGGTGAAGGCCAGCACGATCAGCGTCACCAGGTACGGGAGCATCCGGTACAGGTGGGAGGAAATGCCGATTTCCGCCAGCATATACACGCCGTCTCCGTTGATGTCGATGCTGGAATAGGCGGCGGCAATGCACTTGAAGAGGCCAAAGAGCAGGGAGGCACCGGCAATGTTCAGCGGCTTCCAGTTGCCGAAGATCATAACCGCCAGAGCCAGGAAGCCAAAGCCTGCCACGTCGCCGTTGCTGGTGCAGTTGGTGGTGGTCAGGGCGTAGACAAAGCCGCCCATGCCCGCCAGAGCACCGGAGATGGTGGTGCCGGCGTAACGCATCTTGTAGACATTGATGCCCAGACTGTCTGCTGCCTGAGGATTCTCGCCGCAGGCCCGGAGCCGCAGACCGAAGCGGGTCTTGTAGAGCAGAATGGACATAATGAGGAAGAGCAGAATGCAGATATAGGTGGCGAGGTAGACCTTATTCAGGAAGGTCTCCCCCAGAAAGCCGATGTCCTGGCTCTTGGGAATGCCGAAGGTGGATTTTTTCAGCATGAACCAGGTGGCGGAATCGCCGGTCTTCATATCCAGGATGTTCTGACCGTCGATGATCCGGATGAGGAACAGCACCATAGCGGGAGCCATCAGGTTCAGAGCCGTGCCGCCGATGGTCTGATCCGCCTTCAGGTTGATGGAGGCGAAGCTCAGAAGCAGGCTGAAAAGCGCACCCAGGGCGGCGGACACCAGCATGGCCAGAATCTCCAGCCCCTGCAGGGTCAGCCAGGAGCCTTGCCGGGCGGCGTTCACGAACACATCCAGATCCTGCATGGAGCGGACAAAGAGGACGCCGATGAACGCGCCGAAAATCATGATGCCTTCCAGAGCCAGGTTGATGATGCCGCTTCGCTCGGCGAACACACCGGCCAGAGCCACAATCATCAGAGGAACCGCGTAAAGCAGAGTCTGCTGAATGATGAATGTCATTTCTTGGCCCCTCCTTTCTCAGCGTTTGCGTCATTGGCGGGCTTTGCCTTTTTCTTCTTGCCTTCCAGCCACATGCGGATGACCAGAGAGAAGGCGCTGAGGTAGACAATGACGCCGATGATTACGTCGGTGATGTACTCGTTGTAGGCGGTGTAGCCCGTCAGGTTCTGGCCGACAATCTTCAGCATAGCCATGAAGATGCCGGTGAAAATCACCGCGATGGGGTTGTTCACCGCCAGCAGCGCCACGGGAATGCCGTTGAAGCCCTCCCCGGGCAGGCTCTGATAGGTGGACCAGTAGAACTCCGTATTGCCGGAGAGCCAGTAGAGGGCAGCGCCCGCACCGGCCAGACCTCCGGCGATGGCCATGGACAGAACAATGTTCCGCTTGTCGTTGATACCGGCGTACCGGGCAGCGTGCCGGTTGGAGCCGCAGGTCTTCAGCTCATAGCCCAGGGTGGTCTTGTTGATGAAGACGTACATCACAATGGCGAAGACAATGGCAATCAGAATGCCGGCGTTGACCTGGGAGTTGGGGAACAGCTTGTCGAGACCCAGCTTGGGGGTCGCCACGCCATTGAAGGTGGTCTTGTAGACATAGGCGGTCTTGGTGCCCTCGGTGACGTTCTTGAAATTGGACATATCGAAGGCCCAGGTGACGATGTTGGCTGCCAGCCAGTTGGTCATAATGCAGGCCAGAACCTCGTTGATGTTGAGGAAGGCCTTCAGAATTCCGGGGATGGCACCCCACAGAGCGCCTGCCAGAATGCCGCCAACAAATGCCAGAACCCAGATGAGCCCCGCGGGCATGGCGCTGCTGGGAATGCCAAGGGCAATCATCAAAGAAGCCATGGTGCCCATCAGGTACTGACCGGGCGCGCCGATGTTAAACAGGCCGGTCTTGTAGGACACGGCGACGGACAGGCCGGTCATGATGATGGGGGTGGCCCGGAAAAGCATATTGCCTACGGTTCGGCCGTTAAAGCCCCACTCCAGGGCACCGGCAGCGTCACGACCCTTGCAGAAAATGCCCACAAAGACAATCCGGATGCCGTCCCACAGACCCGCAAGGCCAATGGTCTTTTTGGTCAGGCCTACGACGGTGACCACCACCGCGCCTACCAGCAGGCCAATGAGGATGGAAATCAAAGAAGCCAGCACCTTTTTGGTTGCTTCCTTTTCATAGAGGCTTGCCAAGCTGTTTTTCATGCCTGCGCTCCTCCTTTCGTATTGCGTTTTGCGCCGGACATGTAGAGGCCCAGCTCCTGCACGTTGGTCTTCTTGGGATCCAGCTCTCCCACGATCTCGCCCTCATACATGACAAGGATCCGATCCGCCAGATTCATAACTTCATCCAGCTCCAGGGAGACCAGCAACACTGCCTTTCCGGCGTCCCGCTGGGCAACCAGCTGGCTGTGGATATACTCGATGGCGCCCACATCCAGACCCCGGGTGGGCTGCACGGCAATGAGGAAGGGGTTATCCCGGTCGATTTCCCGCCCGATGATGGCCTTCTGCTGGTTGCCGCCGGACATGCTCCGGGCAATGGTCACCGGCCCCTGACCGGAGCGGACATCGTACTGCTCGATGATCTTTTCGGCGTAGGCTCGCACCGCGTCCTTTTTGATGAAGCCGCTGTGCTGGAACTGGGGTTCCCGATAGCGCTGGAGGACGATGTTGTTTTCCAGCGTGTCGTCCAGCACCAGGCCGTGCTTATGCCGATCCTCGGGAATGTGGCTCATGCCCGCCTCGCTGCGCTTGCGGACGGACAGATGGGTAATATCCTTGCCGCAAAGGGTAATCCTGCCGCCGGAGACCTTCTCCAGGCCGGACAGGCCGTAGACAAGCTCTGTCTGACCGTTGCCGTCGATACCGGCGATACAGACGATCTCCCCGGAATGAACCTGGAAGGAGACGTTCTTCACGGCATTGTTCTTGTGGAGCTTGGAGGGCACCGTCATATCTTCCACGTCCAGAACCACCTGGCCGGGCTCCGCCGGAGCCTTCTGAACCTCCAGCTGAACCGGACGGCCTACCATCATGTTGGACAGCTCCTGCTTGTTGGTGTCCTTGATGTTGACGGTGCCGATGCACTTGCCCTTGCGCAGGACGGTGCAGCGGTCTGCCACAGCCATGATCTCGTTGAGCTTGTGGGTGATGAAGAGGATGGACTTTCCCTCCTTGGCAAAGCCCCGCATGATCTCCATGAGCTCGTCAATCTCCTGGGGGGTCAGCACGGCGGTGGGCTCGTCGAAGATCAGAATCTCATTGTCCCGGTAGAGCATCTTCAGGATCTCGGTTCGCTGCTGCATACCAACGGTGATGTCCTCCACCTTGGCATCCAGATCCACATGGAGCTTGTACTTATCCGACAGCTCCTGAACCTTTCTGCGGGCTTCCTTCTTCTGAAGGAACCCAAGCTTGGTATCCTCCGCGCCCAGAATGATGTTGTCCAGCACCGTAAACACGTCCACCAGCTTGAAGTGCTGGTGCACCATGCCGATGTTCAGCGCCGTGGCATCGTTGGGGTTGTTGATGTGAACGACCTGACCGTTCTTCTTGATGACGCCTGCCTCCGGCTGGTAAAGGCCGAAGAGGACGCTCATAAGGGTGGACTTACCGGCACCGTTCTCACCCAGCAGGGCGTGGATTTCTCCCCGGCGCAGCTGCAAGGTGATGTCGTCGTTGGCAACGATGCCGGGAAACTCCTTCCTGATGTTGAGCATTTCGATTATGTATTGGGACTCCATAACCTGTTGCCCTCCTTCCTATGTGGTTAACACAAATGTCACAACTATTCTAACATTCCGGACGGTAAAATACAACATTATTTTCAAAGGATATTTCGCGGAATGCAAAAAAAGAGGAAGGCCGAAGCCTTCCCCTTTTCGAAAAACGAGTTACTTGACCACATTCACGGTCACGTTGTCAGTGCTGGCGGGCTCGGAGACCAGCTCGGAAGAGATCTCCACCTTGCCGGCAGCAATGTCGGCGAGCAGTGCGTTGTAGTCGTCAACGCTCCAGTTCTGCAGAGACCAGGTAGCGGTGGGCAGACCCACGGCGTTGTCCTTGGCACCCAGAGAGGTGGAGGTGCCGCCGATGGCGTCCCAGCTGCCTGCGTAGTGCTGACCGATGGCCCACTGAGTGGCGTCAGCCAGACCCTTCATGGCAGAGGTGATGACGGAGCTGGACTCGAAGGACTGGTCAACGTCAACACCGATGACCTTGCCGTCTTCCGCACCGGCAGCCGCCGCCACGGAGGAGAACATACCGCCGCCGCAGCAGAAGATGACCTCGGTGCCGTTGGTGTACCAGCCGGTGGCCATGGTCTGCAGCTCATTGGAAGCGGAGAAGGAAGAGCCGTACAGCCAGGAGTAGTTCATGTCGACCTTGACGCCCTTGGCAGCGGCAGCCGCGTCGGCGCCCTGGACAAAGCCGTAGCCGAAGCGGACACAGGCGGGGTTGTCTCCGCCGCCGCCGCCGGTGAAGCCCAGCTTGGTGTAGCCTTCCATAACGGCGGCGTAACCGGCCAGGTAGCCGGACTGCTGCTCGTCGAAGGCGATACCGGCCACGTTCTTCAGAACATTGCCGTCGTCACCGGCGACAGGGTAGCCATCGATGAAGATGAAGTGAACATCGGGATACTTGGTAGCGGTAGCCTTCAGAGCGGCTTCCTGCATGAAACCGGCGGCCACGACCACCTCGGCGCCGTTCTCACAGGCCAGGGTAGCGGCATCGATCCGGTCGTCATCGGTAGCGTTGCTGCCGTTGGCGGGCTGATAGTACTTGTAGGCCTTGCCATTGGCGTTGGCGTACAGCTTCACGCCGTCATAGGTGCCCTGGTTGAAGGACTTGTCCTTCAGGGTGCCCACGTCGGTGACGAAAGCCACCTGATACTTGCCGTCGGCAGAGGTCATCTCATCGGGGATGTCATCCGCGGAAACAGCAGCGCTGTCAGCGGCAGGGGCGTTGGCAGCGGGTGCTTCGGTAGCGGCAGGCTCGGTCTTTGCGCCGCAGGCAGCCATGCCCAGGGCCAGAGCCAGAACCAGCAGCAGTGCCAGAATCTTTTTCATATTGCATTCCTCCATAAATTGTAGGTATCGGTATCGGAGATACCAGCCCTATTGTCGCATATTTTTCCGAAAAAATCAACACCCAATCCATCATAAGAGCGATTTTCAACAAAAAATATGCTTCTTCAGCGGGAGCCTTTGGTTATTTCATATGCGCCCCGGCGGAAAAACTGTAGGGCAGCAGCTGAGAAAGGGTCACGGCCTCGAAGCCGGTGTCATGGATCAGGTAGATTACAAAGTCATCGGCGCAGAATTCCCGCATCACCTGGCGGCAGACGCCGCAGGGAGGGAAGGCGCCGGTGATGATTCCGTCCTTGCCGCCGCAGACGGCGATGGCGGTAAAATCCCGGTGGCCGTCGTAGACCGCCTTGAAGAAGGCGGTGCGTTCGGCGCAGACCGTGGGGGTGTAGGAAGCGTTTTCCATGTTGCAGCCCTGATAGACGGTGCCGTCGGCGCAGAGCAGGGCGGCTCCCACCTTGTAGCCGGAGTAGGGCGCGTAGGCGTGGGTCATGGCCTCCTTGGCAAGGTTACATAATTCGGAAGGTTCCATCGGTTTCCTCCTGTTTTGGTTTCCTGACAATCGGGAATTGTGTTTTGTAGGGGACGGTGAATCAGTTCTCGGATGTTCTGAGAATGATCGTATTTTGCATGTCATTGCGAACCAGTGTCGCAACACTGGTGTGGCAATCCCTCGGTTATTCCGAGAACTCCCGTACAACGGTACTGGTGCGGAAGCACCCCCGGCTCCCTTGTGTAAAGGGAGCTGGCAAAAATCTCTGATTTTTGACTGAGGGATTGTAAAACTGCGTCAATGAGAGCACACAAAAAGATGGGAGTTCTGATCCCCTCAGCCCCAGTGTGCGCACTGGGGCAGCTCCCCTTGATCAGCAAGGGGAGCCTTTACCCTCATCCGTCACGGCTGTGCCGTGCCACCAGATTATGCGAAATTGTACGTCCGTGTATGTAGGGGCGGCCATTGGCCGCCCGTAAACAGGCAGGGCTGCGTGAGGATCAATTTCGAACTTTGCGGGCGGCCAATGGCCGCCCCTACATTGAATTCCGTAGTTTTATAGGAGAATTTCCCCCGCAAAGCTCTTGCCCGGGGTTTCGAAGGGCACGCCCAACAGCTCGGTGACGGTGGCGGCAATGTCCGCAAAGCTGCCGCGAGTGCCCAGATTCACGGGCTTCACGGCCTTGCCCAGCACCAGAAGAGGCACATACTCCCGGGTGTGGTCGGTGGTGGCGGTGTAGGAAGGGTCGCAGCCGTGGTCGGCGGTGATCATCAGAATATCCTCATCCCCCAGCTTGGGCAGGAAAGCACCCAGCCACCGGTCAAACTCCGTCAGAGCCCTGGCATAGCCGTCAATGTCTCTGCGGTGACCGTAGAGCATATCAAAATCCACCAGATTCACAAAGCACAGGCCGTGGAAGTCTCTTGCGGCATAGTCGTCGGTGTGCGCCATGCCGTCGGCATTGCTCTTGTTAAAGACGTGCTCCGTGTCTCCCTGACCGGCGAAAATGTCGTGAATTTTGCCTACGGCCAGGCAGTCCAGCCCGGCTTCGGAAATGGCATCCAGCATGGTTTTCGCCGGAGGCTCCAGGGAGAAGTCATGGCGGTTGGGGGTGCGGGTGAAGCCGGCTTCCGGAGTGCCCACAAAGGGACGGGCAATGACCCGGCCTACGCCGTGATCTCCCCGGAGAATTTTCCGGGCCTTCCGGCAGGCATCGTACAGCTCCTCAAGGGGCACCACATCCTCATGGGCCGCCACCTGGAACACGGAGTCGGCGGAGGTGTAGACGATCCATTTGCCCGTTTCCATGTGCTCCTTGCCGTAATCCCGGATTACGTCGGTACCGGAATAGGGGAGGTTACATAACACGCCCCGGCCGGTGGCCTGCTCGAAGGCATCCAGCGCCTCTTTCGGGAAGCCCTGGGGATAGGTGGGCAGGGGCTTGGGGGAGACGATACCGGAAATCTCCCAGTGACCGATGGTGGTGTCCTTGCCCATGGAGGCTTCCGTCAGCCGGGCGCAGGCACCTGTCTGGGGCTCGGCCTTGGGCAGGCAGGTAACGCCGTCGATACTGCCCAGCCCTGCGGCGGTCATGTTGGGAATGTCCAGAAACCGGGAGGTGGCGCAGGCACCCAGGGTGTTCACGCCAATGTCCCCGAATTTTTCGCAGTCCGGCATCTGACCGATGCCGAAGGAATCCAGAACGATGAGAAATACCCGTTTCATATTACCTACTCTCCATGGCGGCGGCCACATCCAGGGCAACCTTCATCATTTCGGTGAAGGCGCTCTGACGCTCTTCGGAGGTGGTTTCCACGCCGCTGAGCACATGGTCGGAAATGGTGCAGATGCACAGGGCCCGCTTGCCGTACCGGGCGGCATTCATGTAGAGAGCCGCGGCCTCCATTTCCAGAGCCATGACGCCCATCTTCTTCAGACCGTACACGCTGTCTAAGCCCTCGGGCACGCCGATGTGGTCGCCGTAGAACACATCGGAGGAATTCACGTTGCCCACATGATAGGTGGCGCCCCGGGCCTCGGCGGCCTTCACGGCTTCGCTGAGCAGTTCCCAGCTGGCGATGGGGGCGAAGGTGCCGGGCAGATGGAACTGGGCGGCGTAGTTGGAATCGGTGCAGGCACCCTGGGCAATGACCAGGTCATAGAGGTGAATATTCTCCTGAATGGAACCGGCGGAGCCTACCCGGATGATGTTCTCCACGCCGTAGCCGTTGAACAGCTCATGGGAGTAGATGCCCATGGCGGGCATACCCATGCCGGTGGCCATGACGGAGACCTTCACGCCTTTGTAGATGCCGGTGTAGCCCTGAACGCCCCGGACGTTGTTGACCAGCACCGGATTTTCCAGGAAAGTTTCCGCAATGAATTTGGAGCGCAGGGGATCGCCGGGCATGAGCACGGTTTTGCCGAAGTCCCCGGGCTTGGCGGAAATATGAGGGGTGGGAGTGGTAAGCATAGGTGTTTCTCCTTTCATTAGTAGCTGCCGTCGTCGGGCAGGCTTTTGGCAATCTTCACGATCCGGGAGGTTCCCAGCCGGGAGGCTCCCAGTTCAATGAACTTCTGAGCGTCCTCCAGAGAGGAAATGCCCCCGGCGGCCTTGATTTTCACATGGGGGGCAACGTGGGCGGCGAAGAGCGCCACGTCGTGGAAGGTAGCGCCGGCCTTGGAGAAGCCTGTGGAGGTCTTGATATAGTCCGCGCCGGAGTCGGAGACGCACTTGCACAGGGCAATCTTCTCCTCGTCGGTGAGCAGGCAGGTTTCGATGATGACCTTCAGAAGCTTTCCCTTGCAGGCGCGCTTCACCGCGGCGATTTCGGCGGTGATGTCGTCCCATTTGGCTTCCTTGGCCCAGCCGATGTTGATGACCATGTCTACCTCATCGGCTCCGTTGTCCACGGCGTCGGAGGCCATGAAGCACTTGGCGGCGGTGGTGTCGTAGCCGTTGGGGAAGCCGATGACGGTGCAGATGGGCAGCTTGTCCCCCACATAGGCCTTCGCCTGCTTGACAAAGGAGGCGGGGATGCAGACGGAGGCGGTGTGGTACTTCATGCCGTCGTCGCAGATGCCCCGGATGTCCGCCCAGGTGGCGGTCTGGGTCAGCAGAGTGTGGTCGCACTTGGCGAGAATTTCACGCAGTTCCATAATAAAATATCCTTCCTTTTGATGAATTCAATTAACCTCTTACCAGGAATTTCAGCCTGGGCACTTTTCCTTCCTCATAGGCTCCCCTTCTGGCCGTGGAGACGGATGACCCGGTTTTCCCGGATGCCCCGGACGTAGCACTTGTGGCACATTGCGATGTAGCTGTCGTTGCCTCCCAGCACCACCTGGGCACCCTGGGTAATAATGTGACCGCTGCCGTCGATTCGGGCGTTTACCGTGGCCTTGGCTCCGCAGTCGCAGATGGTCTTGATCTCCTGGATGGTGTCCGCCACCTCCATGAGCCGCCGGGAGCCGGGGAACAGCCGGGTCTGGAAATCCGTGCGCAGGCCGAAGCACATGACCGGAATGTTGTGCTCGTCCACGATGGCCCGGAGCTGGTCAATCTGAGCCTCGGTCAGGAATTGGCACTCGTCTACGATGATTACGTCGCAGTTTAATTCCCGAACCCCCAGGTACCGGGCGTAGATGTCCGTCTCCGGCGGAATCACCTCCACCGCCGCCTCCAGGCCGATGCGGCTGCGCAGAATCTGCTCTCCGTCCCGGGTGTCGGCACTGGGCTTGATGAGCCAGACCTTCAGGTCGTTTTCCTCGTAGTTGTATTTGGTGATCAAGGCCTGGGCGGTTTTGCTGGAGCCCATGGCGCCGTATTTGAAGTAAAGTTTTGCCATTGTACAGTTCCTCTCTTTCTGGCTTCCATTATACCGAAAGAAGCCCGCCTTCGCAACCCTTTTTTTATGCGGTTTTCACAAGGGAGCCCTTGCGTCCTGCCAGGAATCATGATAAGATAAAGAAAAAAGATTTTTTCCAGATTTTTGCAACCTGAGCCGTCCGTTATCGACTATAGGGGTGAACAACAAAAAAGGAGGAAACTTCCATGAAAAAGTATTTGTCGATTTTTTTGAGCATCGGGCTGCTGATTGCCCTGCTCACCGGCTGCGGCGCTGCCAGCAAGACCGCTTCCAACATGGAAATGATGGACTATGCCGCAGACGTTGCGGAAGCGCCTATGGCGGCGGAAGCCGCTTCCGGCGCTATGGACAACGGCGGCTCTGCTGCGGACATAACCCTGCCGGAAAGCCGGAAGTGGATTATCACCATGCACATCAGCGCGGAAACTGACGATCTGGATGCGCTGAGTGTAGCTTTGAATGAAAAAATCGGGTCGCTGGGCGGCTATGTGGAGGATCAGAATGTCTACAATGGCAGCGGCACCGGCCGCCGTTACCGCAGCGCCAGCCTCACCGTCCGGATTCCCGCCGACCAGGTGGATGCCTTTACCCAGGATGTGGGCGGCCTTGCGAATCTGGTGAGCCAGAGCAAAAGCGTGGAGGACGTGACCCTTTCCTATGTGGCTACAGAGAGCCGGATGAAGGCCCTGGAAACCGAGGAGACTCGGCTGCTGGAGCTGTTAAGTCAGGCGGAGAATATGGAGGATCTGCTGGCCATCGAGGATCGGCTCACCGAGGTGCGCTACGAGCTGGAAAACGTTACCTCCCAGAAGCGGCTGTACGACAATCAGATCGACTACGCCACGGTGTACCTGTCCATTGACGAGGTGCAGGAGTACACCCCGGTGGAGGAGCCCGGCGTGTGGGAGCGGATTTCCAAGGGCTTCCGGGATAACCTGAAGGGCGTGGGCGAGACCATCGTGAATGTGCTGGTGTGGCTGATCAGTTCCCTGCCTTCCCTGGTTGTGCTGGCGGTGATTGCGGCGGTTGCCGTGCTGGTCACCCGTCCTCTGCGCCGCCGGAGAAAGGCAAAGAAGGAAGCAAAGGAAAAGGAACAGTAAGCTGCCGAAAAACGCACTGGTGCGGGAGCGCCCTGGCTCCCTTGTGTAAAGGGAGCTGGCAAAAATCTTTGATTTTTGACTGAGGGATTGTAAAGCTACATCTACGAGAGTGCTCGGAAAGGTAAAAGTTCTGATCCCCTCAGTCACTTCGTGACAGTATGAATTATGGTATGACTGCCACAGGCAGTCATACCATAATTTGGATTCGCTGCGCAGAGCACCACCCTTGGTCAGTGAGGGGAGCCTCGGGCGGCCAGTGGCCGCCCCTACTGACTTTTTTGGAAAATTCCCATAAATGGAACCCCCGTTCCGGCGCTGCGCACCGGAACGGGGGTGTTTCGTTATATGCTTACTTAAAATACTTGACCGCGGCCTCGAACATCCGGATATCGTACTGTCCGGGCACGTTCCGGTAGAGTTCCTTGCCGATACGCTCGCTGTGACCCATTTTGCCGAAGACCCGGCCATCAGGAGAAGTAATGCCCTCGATGGCGCACACGGAGCCGTTGGGGTTGAAGGCGGCGTCCATGGTGGGGTTGCCCGCCAGGTCAACATACTGGGTGGCAATCTGACCGTTTTCCGCCAGCTGCTTTACCAGAGCCTCGCTTGCCAGGAACTTGCCCTCGCCGTGGGAAATGGGCACATTGTAGATATCGCCCACCTGGGTCAGGCTCAGCCAGGGGCTCTTGTTGGAAGCCACCCGGGTTCTTACAATCCGGCTCTGGTGGCGGCCGATGGTGTTGAAGGTCAGGGTGGGGCAGGTGTCATCGGTGTCGATGATCTTGCCGTAGGGCACCAGACCCAGCTTGATGAGGGCCTGGAAGCCGTTGCAGATGCCGCACATCAGGCCGTCCCGGTCATTCAGGAGCTTCATCACCTGCTCCTTGACGGCAGGATTCCGGAAGAAGGCGGTGATGAACTTGGCGGAGCCGTCGGGCTCGTCGCCGCCGGAGAAGCCGCCGGGCAGGAAAATCATCTGGCTGTCTCTGATTTTTCCGACGGCCTGCTCCACGCTTCTTGCCACGTCCTCGGCGGTCAGGTTCCGGATCACCAGAATCTCCGCCTGAGCGCCCGCCGCCTCCACCGCCCGGGCGGAGTCGTACTCGCAGTTGGTGCCGGGGAACACGGGAATCAGCACCTTGGGCTTGGCGCACTTCATCGCCGGGGCGGGGTAAGAAGCGGCCTGGTAGTCAAAGGTGGGAATGGGCTTGTCCGTCTCCACAGTCTTGGTGGGATAGACCTTCTCCAGCACGGAAGCGTTGATGGCATCAAGTTCGGCAATGGAAGCGGTGTCGCCGTGGTAGCGGATCACCGGCTCGGCGGTGGTTACGCCGATCTTCTCGCCGAAATCGCAGTCCTCGGTGAGCTCGGCGATGAGACAGCCGTACCGGGGGCCGTCGTACCGGACGGCACCTTCGGTCTCGGCAAAGCCGATGTCATTGCCGAAGGACATCTTCATCACCGCCTCGGCAACGCCGCCGGCATCCACCGCATAGGCGGCCTTCACCTTACCGGCAAGGCACAGGCCGTGGAACTTCTCCCAGGTGGTCTTCATGGCATCGTAGCTGCCGCAGTCGAAGAAGTACACCGGGTGTCCGGCTTCCTTGAATTCCCCCGAAATGACCTCGTTTGCCTTCAGGGGGGCGATGGCGAAGGAAATCAGGGTGGGGGGCACGTCCTTATCGAGGAATGTGCCGGACATGGAGTCCTTGCCGCCGATGGCCGCGGCGCCCAGGTGGAGCTGGGCATCCAGCGCGCCAAGCAATGCCTGGAAGGGCTTGCCCCAACGCTGAGGTTCATTTCTCAGCTTTTCGAAGAACTCCTGCAAGGTCAGGTAGGCCTTTTTATAGTCCGCACCGGCGGCCACAATCTTGGCCATGGAGGAAATCACCGCGGCCTTGGCTCCCAGATAGGGGTCGGCGTTCAGCAGGTCGGGATCACAGCCCCAGGCCATGACGCTGGCGGCGTCGGTGTCCTCACCAGGCAGCACTGGCAGCTTGGCGGCCATGGCCTGAGCCGGGGTAGCCTGGTTCTTGCCGCCGAAGGGCATGAGAAGGCTTCCCGCGCCGATGGTGGCGTCGAACCGCTCCACGAGGCCTCTCTGGGAGGCGAATTTCAGCTGACCGGCCAAAGCCCGCAGGTCAATGGGGTCGTCGTAAACAAGGCCGAAGGGACGGTTCCCGTCGGGAACCTCCACGCCGGCGTGCTTCACCGCTCCGTTGGTATTCAGGAAATCCCGGGAAAGGTTCGCAATTTCGTGACCCTTCCAGGACATAACCATCCGGGCTTCCTCCGTGACCAGAGCCACCCGATAGGCCTCCAGGTTTTCTTCCTGGGCAGCGGCGATGAAGGCATCCGCGTCCTCCGGGGCAACCACCACCGCCATCCGCTCCTGGGACTCGGAAATGGCCAGCTCCGTGCCGTCCAGACCCTCATACTTCTTGCGCACCGCGTCCAGATCAATGCGCAGGCCGTCGGCCAGCTCGCCGATGGCCACGGACACGCCGCCGGCACCGAAGTCGTTGCAGCGTTTGATGAGCCGGGTGACCTTGCTGTTGCGGAAGAGTCTCTGAATCTTCCGCTCCTCAGGGGCGTTGCCCTTCTGAACCTCGGAAGCCATGGTGGTCAGGGATTTCAGGTTGTGGCTCTTGGAGGAGCCGGTAGCGCCGCCAATGCCGTCCCGACCGGTGCGGCCGCCCAGCAGGATGACCACGTCACCGGGAGCGGGGCACTCCCGGCGGACATTTTCCGCGGGAGCGGCGGCAACCACCGCGCCGCACTCCAGCCGCTTGGCGATGAAGCCCTCGTGATAAAGCTCCGCCACATGGCCGGTGGCAAGGCCGATCTGGTTGCCGTAGGAAGAATAGCCCGCGGCGGCGGTCTGACAGAGCTTCCGCTGAGGGAGCTTGCCGGGCAGGGTATCCTTCAGGGAAGCCCGGGGGTCGCCCGCACCGGTGACACGCATGGCCTGGTGGACATAGGCCCGACCGGACAGAGGATCCCGGATGCAGCCGCCGATGCAGGTGGCGGCACCGCCGAAGGGCTCGATTTCCGTGGGATGGTTGTGGGTCTCGTTCTTGAACATCAACAGCCAGTCCTGATCCTCGCCGTTTACCGTGGCGGTGACGTGGATGGAGCAGGCGTTGATTTCCTCGCTCTCGTCCAGCTCAGGAAGCTTGCCCTGTTTTTTCAGGTATTTTGCGCCGATGGTGGCAATGTCCATGAGGGTCTGGGGCCGCTTGGCGGCCTTTTCCTCGCCGTAGACGGCCACCCGGGCGGCCAGGTACTGCTCATAAGCCGCCTGCACTCCGGCATCGTGAATGGTGATGCTGTCCAGGTGGGTGGAGAAGGTGGTGTGACGGCAATGGTCGGACCAGTAGGTGTCCACCACCCGAATCTCGGTGATGGTGGGATCCCGGTGCTCGGTGTCCCGGAAGTAGGCCTGGAGGAATTTCAGATCGTCCAAATCCATGGCAAGCCCCAGCTTGTCGAGGAGCGCGGCCAATGCGCTCTCATCCATGGCGGTGAAGCCCTCCACGGTGGCAACGGTTTCCGGGGCCTCATAGTGAACCGCCAGGGTTTCCGGCATGTCCAGAGAAGCCTCCCGGCTTTCCACGGCGTTGATGACGTATTTCTTGATGGCAGCCAGCTCTTCGCCGGAAATATCTCCGGTGAGCACATAGACCTTGGCGGTGCGGATGACAGGCCGGTTGCCCTGGGAAATGATCTGGATGCACTGGGCGGCGGAGTCTGCCCGCTGGTCATACTGACCGGGCAGAGGCTCCACGGCGAAGACGATCTGCCCCTGGGGAGCCTGGAAGCTCACGTTATCCACCTGGGGCTCGGAGAACACGGTGTTCACCGCGTAACGGAAGAGCTGCTCATCGATGTTTTCCGCATCGTACCGATTCAGAATCCGAAGCGCTTTCAGCCCCTTGATCTGCAAAAAGTCCCGGATCTGGCCAAGAAGACCCTGAGCCTCCTGGGTCTGTCCCGGCTTTTTCTCTACATAAACCCGATATACCATATGGTGTCCTCCCTTATTTTCCGGCCTGCAGGGCTCGCTGACCGATGTCGCTTCTGCGGTAGGCTCCCTCGAATTTCACCCCATCGGACAGCCGGTAAGCTTCCCGGATGGCTTCCGCCAAAGAATCCGACACGGCGGTGGTGCCGGTGACCCGGCCGCCGGAGGTGACGAGCTGCCCGTTTTCCAGCTTGGCTCCGGCCACATAGGTGTGGGCGGCGGCCTCGGCGGTCATGGTGATGGGGAAGCCCTTCTTGTAGGAGACGGGATATCCGGCGGATGCCAGAATCACGCAGCAGGCGTGCTTATCAGAAAATTTGACCTCGGTGTTCTCCAAAGTGCCCTCGGTGCAGGCCCGCATGACGGTGAGCAGGTCGCTTTCCAGCAGGGGCAGCACCACCTGAGTCTCGGGGTCGCCGAACCGGCAGTTGTACTCAATGACCTTGGGGCCTTTGGGGGTCAGCATGAGACCGAAGTACAGGCAGCCCCGGAAGGTACGGCCTTCGGCGTTCATGGCGGCGATGGTGGGCAGGAAAATCTCTTCCATGCACTGCGCCGCGATTTCTTCCGTGTAGTAGGGGTTGGGAGCCACGGTGCCCATGCCGCCGGTGTTCAGACCCTGGTCATGGTCGCCGATACGCTTGTGATCCATGGAGGAAACCATGGGCTTTACCACCTTGCCGTCGGTAAAGGCCAGCACGCTGACCTCCGGGCCGGTTAAGAATTCCTCGATAACGATGTGATCGCCGCTGTGGCCGAAGACCTTGTCGGCCATCATGGATTTGACGGCATCCTTGGCTTCCTGACGGGTCTGGGCGATGATGACGCCCTTGCCCAGAGCCAGACCGTCGGCCTTGATGACCGTGGGGATGGGGGCGGCGTCCAGATACCGAAGGGCGGCATCCATATCGTCGAAGACCGCATAGCCGGCGGTGGGGATATGGTACTTCTTCATGAGATTTTTGGAGAAGACCTTGCTGCCTTCAATGATGGCGGCGTTTGCCCGGGGGCCGAAGCAGGGAACGCCCACCTTTTCCAGGGCATCCACACAGCCCAAGACCAGGGGATCGTCCGGAGCCACCACGGCGTAGTCAATTTTGTTCTCCACGGCAAATTTCACAATGCCGTCAATATCCGTAGCCCCGATGGGAACGCAGGCCGCGTCCGCGGCGATGCCTCCGTTTCCGGGCAGGGCAAAAATCTCGGTAACTTCCGGGTTCTTTTTCAGGCAGCGGATAATGGCGTGCTCCCGCCCGCCGCCGCCAACGACCATAAGCTTCATAATGTCCACCTTTCTCGATACCCGGCGGGAAACCTTGGGAACCTCTGAATAAATCGTCTGCGGCTGGATAACGGATCTTTTGCCCCCAGTCTGCGGTTTGAAAAAAGGGAAATACATACAGTATTCCTCCATTTTTCAAACCTTGCCTGAGAACAAAATCTCTCGCTACCAGCTCTTGCCGATTTATTCAGAGCTTCCCTTGTAGGGGCGGCCATTGGCCGCCCGCAATGCTGCCGGGTTAGATACCCCTTTTTATACGAGTTTTTAATAAAACGCTTAAAAGCGTTTTATTAGGCCGCAGGATTGCGGCCAGCGGCTACTGCCGCTAAAAAACGAAGTCAATACTTTTCTTACCGCAGCCCAGGCGGTCTGCCGTGAAACGGCAGAATAAAATGATGAAATCATTTTATTTAAGAAATAGTATTATGGCTCGGTTTCGGCGGGCGGCCAATGGCCGCCCCTACATGCCTGACACCGAGGTTTTTCTCAATGATGGAACAATCTCATTCCGGTAAAGGCCATGACGATGCCGTCGCGGTTGCACTCTTCGATGACCAGATCGTCCCGAATGGAGCCGCCGGGCTGGGCGATGTAGCGAACACCGGAAGCCTTGGCCCGCTTGATGTTGTCCGGGAAGGGGAAGAAGGCGTCGGAACCCAGAGCCACCCCGTCGAAACCGGCAAGGAATGCTTTTTTGTCTTCCTCGGTCAGCCGCTCCGGCTGCCGGGTGAAGTAATTCTGCCAGATGCCCTCGGCGCACACGTCCTCTTCGTTGCCGTTGATGTAGCCGTCGATGACGTTGTCCCGACCGGGACGACCCAGATCCTCCCGGAAGGGCAGGTTCAGGGTCTTGGGGTGCTGGCGCAGGAAGAAGGTGTCTGCCTTGGAGCCTGCCAGCCGGGTGCAGTGAATCCGGGACTGCTGTCCGGCGCCCACGCCCACGGCCTGACCGTCATAGGCAAAGCAGACGGAGTTGGACTGGGTATATTTCAGGGTAATCAGCGCCACGATCAGGTCGATTTTGGCGGACTCGGTCAGCTTTTTGTTCTCGGTGACAATGTTATTCAGCAGGTCGGCGTTGATCTTGAAATTGTTTCTTCCCTGCTGGAAGGTGATGCCGAAAACCTGCTTGGTCTCCTGCTCGGCGGGGACATAGCCCGGGTCAATGGCCACCACATTGTAGCCGCCCTTGCGCTTGGCTTTGAGGATCGCCAGCGCTTCCTCGGTATAGCCCGGGGCAATGACGCCGTCGGAAACCTCCCGGGCGATGAGCTTCGCCGTGGTCACGTCACACACATCGGAAAGAGCCACCCAGTCGCCGAAGGAGCACATCCGGTCGGTGCCCCGGGCACGGGCGTAGGCGCAGGCCAGGGGGCTGTCGTCCAGCTCCGGCACGTCGTCTACAAAGCAGGCCTTTTTCAGGCTGTCGGGCAGGGGCTTGCCTACGGCGGCGGAGGTGGGGGAGACGTGCTTGAAGGAGGTGACGGATGCCATGCCGGTGGCCTCCTTCAGTTCCTTCACCAGCTGCCAGGAGTTCAGGGCATCCAGGAAATTGATGTAGCCGGGACGGCCGTTGAGGATGGTGATGGGCAGGTCGGAGCCGTCCGCCATGTAGATGGAGGCAGGCTTCTGGTTGGGGTTGCAGCCGTATTTCAACGCAAATTCTTTCATTTTGTGCCCTCCAGGTGCTTATTGCGGATTCTCTGCTGAATTTCGCCGGTTTTCAGGTCGGTAAACCGGACGAACAGGGAGATTTTGTTGTCTTCATTCAGATTGCTCCACAGCTCGTCGGTGAAGTCGTCAATGTCGTCGGGAATGGCGGTGCGCTCCGGCTCCCCCTGGAAGGTGGGAATCACAGGATTGCCGTCGCAGACGTAGGTGTGCAGGAAATGCCCCAGGCCAGGCTCGGCGGGATACTCATAGAAGTACCGGGCGCATTCTTTTCCTTCCGGATCGGCGGCTTTCAGAATGGACATTTTATAGCTGCCGTCCCCTGCCTGAAGGCCGGAGATCCGGGGCGTCCAGTTGGGGCCGTCGTCCTCAAACTGACGGGTGCGAAGGGCGGCTTCCCAGCTCTCGCCCTTGGCAAGATATTCCCAGACGGTGTCGGTCTGGTCGCCGTTGGTGACGATGAGACCCTGTCCCACTTCCCGGACGGGATGATAGATAATGAGGTGAGGGTCTTTCATGAGACTGGGGTCGTGGGCTTCCGTGCGGATGCCGTCGGGCTCCCGGACAAACACCCGGTTCCGGGAGTTGACGCTGCGGCCCATAATGAAGTAGGCGGCCACGGCCTGGGTGCCGTCCGGGGTCACTCCCAGGACGATGCCCCGACCGGGGTAGGTATTTCCTGCCAGACGCTCAGCCATAGTCTTGATTTCGTAGACGTTCATATGCAACCTCCCTTATTTCCTCTGCAAACCGGCGCAGACGGTTTCCGCCGCCTGGGGCAGAAGCACCCATTCGGCCTGCTCCATCACCCGCTTTTGCAGGACTTCCGGCGTATCGCCGGGCTCAATGCAGACGGCCTTCTGGGCGATGATCTCGCCGCCGTCGGGAATCTCGTTGACGAAGTGCACCGTGGCGCCGGTGACCTTCACGCCGTAGCGAAGGGCCGCCTCGTGCACCCGGAGACCATAGAAGCCTTCCCCGCAGAAGGCAGGAATCAGGCTGGGATGGACGTTCAGAATCCGCTTGGGGTAGCAGGAGGTGAACTTCTCGGTGAGAATGGTCATGAAGCCCGCCAGAATGATGACCTCAATGCCATGCTCAGTCAGAACTTCCTTGAGCCTTTCCTCAAAGGCTGCCTGAGAGCCGCATTCTTTTTTCAGGACAACGGCGGTGGGAATCCCCGCCTTTTTCGCCCGTTCCAGGGCATAGGCCTCGGCGTTATTGGATACCACCAGGGCAATTTCGCCGCTTTGCAGCACCTTGCCCTGGGCGTCGATCAGGGCCTGGAGATTGGTGCCGCCGCCGGAGACAAAAACCGCGATTCTGGTTTTCACTGGAGAACCACCTTTTCCTCACCCTTGACGATGACGCCCATGGTGTAGGCCTCCACGCCGTTTGCTTTCAGAATGTCCAGAGCCTCCTGCTCCTGAGCCTTGGGAACCACAACGCTCATGCCCACGCCCATGTTGTAGGTGTTGAACATGTCCCGCTCCGGAATATTGCCCCACTTGGCGATCACGTCGAAGATGGGCAGAACGTTGATGCTGGCTTTGTCAATCCGGGCGCACAGGCCGTCGGGAATGGAACGGGGGATGTTTTCGTAGAAGCCGCCGCCGGTGATGTGGCTGATGCCCTTTACGTCTACCTTCTCCAGAAGAGCCAGCACGGGCTTGACGTAGATCTTGGTGGGAACCAGCAGGGCCTCGGCAATGGTCTGTCCGCCCAGCTCAGCCCGGGGCACATACAGCTCCGGATTGTTGTTGTCGATGTCGAAGACCTTCCGGCACAGGGAGAAGCCGTTGGAGTGGATGCCGGTGGAGGGCAGGGCAATGACCACGTCCCCTTCCGCCATCCGGGTGTTGTCGAGAATCTTCTTCTTATCCACAATGCCCACGGCGAAGCCCGCCAGATCGTAATCCTCCACAGGCATCATGCCCGGATGCTCGGCAGTCTCGCCGCCGATGAGAGCCGCTCCGGACTGGACGCAGCCCTCTGCCACGCCGCCGACGATCTCGGCGATTTTCTCGGGCACGTTTTTGCCGCAGGCGATGTAGTCCAGGAAAAAGAGAGGCTTCGCGCCCACGCAGATGATGTCGTTGACGCACATGGCCACGCAGTCAATGCCGATGGTGTCGTGCTTGTCCATGAGAATGGCCAGCTTGACCTTGGTGCCGCAGCCGTCGGTGCCGGAAACCAGCACCGGCTCTTCCATGCCGGTGGGCAGACCGAAGCAGCCGCCGAAGCCGCCTACGTCGTCCAGGCAGCCCTCGTTGCGGGTTCGGGCTACATGCTTTTTCATCAGCTCCACCGCCCGGTAGCCGGCGGTGATGTCCACGCCGGCGGCGGCGTAGCTGGCGGAGAAGGAATTCTTGTGATCCATAATGCTGCTCCTTTTTTATTGATAACTGAAAATATACTGTGTCATTGTGAGCCAGTGCGCACACTGGTGTGGCCCCTTCCAGGAATTTCCTCCGGTCACAATCCCCCGGTACTTCCGAGAACTCCGAACAACGCATGTCATTGCGAACCAGTGCGCACACTGGTGTGGCAATCCGTTCTCAATGTACATGCACCTTCAAAGCATAAATCCTGTGGACCGATTATTCTTTTCCTGTCCAGCAGTAGGTGCAGACCTTGTCCCGATCCAGACCGATGGCTTCCAGCAGTCCGTCCAGGGTCTGGTAGCCCAGGGAATCAAAGCCCATTTCCTTGCAGATGGAATCCAGCATGGACTTGCCCCGCTCGGTGGTGGGGTCGGCGTACTCGTCCAGGTGATGCTGACCTGCGTTGCCCTCCAGATTCTGGATGGTTTTCCGGGTGAGCAGCTCCATTTCCGATTTGCTGCTGGAGAAATTCAGGTATTTGCAGCTGTACATGATAGGCGGGCAGGCAGAGCGCATGTGTACTTCCTTGGCACCGCTTTTGTACAGAAAATCCACGGTTTCCCGAAGCTGGGTGCCCCGGACGATGGAGTCGTCCACCAGCAGCAGCTTCTTGCCCTCGATAAGCTCCGGCACGGGAATCTGCTTCATCTCCGCCACCAGATTCCGCATTTCCTGATTGGAGGGCATGAAGGAGCGGGCCCAGGTGGGGGTATACTTGACGAAGGGCCGGGCGAAGGGCTTGTGGGAGAAGTTGGCGTAGCCGATGCCGTGGGGCAGACCGGAGTCCGGAACGCCGGCCACATAGTCCACATCCGGCATGGTGCCGGCTTCCTGTTCGTTTCGCGCCATAATTTCGCCGTTCCGGTTGCGCATGACCTCTACATTGACTCCTTCGTAATTGGAGTTGGGATAGCCGTAGTAGCTCCACAGGAAGGCACAGATCCGCATTTTCTCCCCGGGGGCGGACAGCTGCTGCCAGCCGTCAGGGGTGACGCGGACGATTTCTCCCGGCCCCAGATTATAACAGGGTTGGTATCCCAGCTTCTGGCAGGCGAAGGATTCCATGGCGGCGCAGCAGCCCTTTTCGCTCTGTCCGATGACGATGGGAAGCCGCCCCATGGAGTCTCTGGCGGCGATGAGGCCGTCCTGGTTCAGAATCAGGATGGTGCGGGAGCCTTCAATGGCTGCCTGGGCATAGCGGATGCCGTCGATGAGATTGTCGCAGCGGTTGATGAGGGCGGCGGTGAGCTCCGTGGCATTGACTTTGCCGGAGGACATGGCCATGAACTGATAGCCCGGGCCGGAGAAGGTCTTTTCCACCAGCTCCTCGGCGTTGGTGATGATGCCCACGGTGGAGATGGCGAAGAGTCCCAGGTGACTGCGCACGAGAAGAGGCTGAGGGTCGGTGTCGGAAATGCAGCCCAGGCCGTAGCAGCCGGAGAACTTTTCCAGATCGGACTCGAATTTTGTCCGGAAGGGGGTATTTTCGATGTTGTGAATCTGGCGCTGGAACCCCTTGTCCGGGTCGTAGAAGGCCAGGCCTCCCCGCTTGGTGCCCAGGTGGGAGTGGTAGTCCGTGCCAAAGAAAACGTCGTATTTGCAGCTTTTACGGGAGGCTGCCCCGAAGAATCCACCCATATGGAATCCTCCTTATTTGATGTCGCAGAAATCTGCGGAAAAGGAAAAGTGGGAAGGCGGCGCACCGCCTTCCGATTCGCTGACAGTTCAGCGGAAGAAAGAATCGTTCCGGGGTTATCGGTTCAGCTCGGTCTGAAGGGCGGCGTCCTTTTCCAGGACCTTTGCGCTGTCGGCCGCCCGCTTGGCATCCAGCCGGGCGGCAAGCTCGGCATCGGACACAGCCAGAATCTGAGCGCATAACAAAGCGGCATTCACGCCTCCGTTGATGGCTACCGTGGCCACGGGGATACCGGAGGGCATCATTACGGTAGAAAGGAGGGCATCAATGCCGTCGAGACAGGTGGATTTGCAGGGAATGCCGATAACAGGAAGAGTGGTGTTCGCGGCGATGGCACCGGCCAGATGGGCGGCCATACCGGCGGCGGCGATGATGGCACCGAAGCCATTTGCCCGGGCGTTCAGAGCAAACTGCCGGGCTTCCTCCGGCGTCCGGTGGGCAGAATAGATGTGACACTCATAGGGAATGCCCAAGGATTCCAGAGTGTCCATTGCCTTTCGCAGGATGGGAAGATCGCTGTCGCTGCCCATGATGATTCCAACTTTTTTCATGTGTAACCTCCAAAATCGCAACAAAAAATGGGCACACTTCTTCCCGGGAAAGGAATCAGTGAGCCCAGACGGTCGGCAGAAAACATATGCCCTTACTCCATGTGGTGCTCCACGAATCCGTCAGTCATAAGGGTTTGCGTTTGTGACAAGCAAATTATAACATGGGGAAATTTTTGCGTCAAGGTATCATCCAAGACAATTTATGACGAAGTTTGCGTCGGCTTCATGTGGATTTTGACAAAGGAAACTCTGAATAAATCGTCGGCGGCTGGATAGCGGATCTTTTGCCCCCAGGCTGCAGTTTGAAAAATTGGAAATATAGCACAGCCGTTGCCAGCGAAGCTGGCTTACGGATGTGGCATACCCCTTGCGGGTGCATACAGTATTCCTCCATTTTCCAAACCTTGCCTGAGAACAAAATCTCTCGCTCCCAGCTCTTGCCGATTTATTCATACTGAACTCCAATAAAAATCTTTAAAAAAGATTTTAATTGCCTGAAGGGCATGGAGTTCATATGAGACTTGTTTTGTGATTTCTTTCCTTATAAATCACAAAACAGGCAGCGCCTTCAGGCGATGCCTTCCTGATTAAAATTAAGATTTTAATCAGGAAATAGTATCAGAGCTTCCCAAAATAAAACAACGAATTTCGCAAGTTGCGGTTGACAAAGCGAAAAAGCTTTCGTACAATAAAAATACGACCCCGCATGACTGACGGATTTCGTGGCTGACCACGGTGGAGTGCGGGTGTAAATATGCCGACCGTCTGGGCAATTCAGTTTGGGGCTGGATTGCCCTATTTCTTACGGAGGTGTCTGGAATGAAAAAAATCAATTCTATGCGAGAGGGCGACTTTCTGAAGCTGTTTTTCGGCTGTTTCGCCACGTTTTTCCTGGTTGCGGCATTTTTTATGCCGGATAGGGGAAGTATGCTTTCCGGCCTGTGGCAGATTCTCAGTCAGCCCAGTAAGCTGTCCACCAACTATTTCGCCGTAGGCGGCTATGCGGCTACCTTCCTGAATATGGCTCTGGTGGGCTATCTGTGCCTGCTGCTGTACATTGTCTTCGGCGGCACGCCTAACAACGTGTCCAACCTGGCCTTTATTCTGACTCTGGGCTTCGCCTCCTGGGGCATCAACATTCTGAACGTCTGGCCCACCTTCTTCGGCGTGATGATTTACTGCCTGGTGCGCCGGGAGAAGTTCGGCCCCAACGTCAACGCCATGCTCTTCTCCACGGGCATTGCCCCCCTGATTACCGACCTGATGATCCGCTATCCCAACGCGGATGCGGTGGGCTTCAACCCGGAGGGAATTCTGATCGCCCTGGTGGTGGGCTTCTGCATCGGCTTCTTCCTGCCCGCGGGGCTTGCCCATTCGCCTAAGGTGCACAAGGGCTTTGACCTGTACTCCGCCGCTCTGCCGGTGGGCATGATGGCCTTTTTCCTGAACGCTACCCTGCACAATACTCTGGGGGTTCAGCTCCCCGCCGGAGCGGACGCGGCACTGCTGAAGATCGCCTCCCGGGCAACGGTGAATACCTTCTGCCTGATTCTCTTCGGCGCCTGTGTGCTCTGCGCCTTCGCCATGGGTTGCCGCCCCAAAGACTACTGGCGTCTGATGACGAACCCGGAGTATGTGAACAACTTCTCCGGCACCTACGGCAATGCCGTATTTCTGATGAACGTGGGCGTGTTCGGCCTGTTTATCCTGGGCTACTATAATCTCATCGGCGCAACCTTCAACGGCGTGACCTTCGGTATTATCTTCTGTATGCTCTCCACCTGCAATTCCGGCTCCCACCCGGGGAACGTGCTGCCCATTATGCTGGGCTACGCCGTGGCCTCCTGGGTCTGCGGTTTGCTGTCTGCCTTGTTGGGCGGTACTTTCAGCTATGTGATCAACGCCCAGGCCATCTGCGTGGGCCTGTGCTACGCCAACGGTCTGAGTCCGGTGACGGATAAGTACGGCTGGCAGTGGGGCTTCGTGGCGGCAATGATGCACTATCTGCTGGTAACTTCTGTGCCCTCCCTCCACGGCGGCTACTGCCTGTATAACGGCGGCTTCACCGCGGCGCTGGTGTGTATCATCCTGGTTCCCAATTTGGAGCGGCATGTGAAGGACAGACAGTCCCGGAAAGCGCTGAAAGTAAATAAAGGATAAATAAAATAAACAAGAAATCGGGTGCGGTTTACAGGAATCGCACCCGATTTTGCTGTTAAGGTCTCCTGACCCCTTGCCTCTCCCTCTGGGAGAGGTGCCGAAGGCGAAGAGGGTCGTTTTGCCCTCTCAGTCGGCTTCGCCGCCAGCTCCCCCACAGGGGGAGCCAAGGGGGATTTGCGAGATTTACCGATAAATCTCCGCGGTGACGGAAATGGCCGCAGTGGGCTTTTCCTCCAGACAGGTGAAAACCAGCCCGGTATCCGTGCGCTTGGCAAAGCTCACGTTCCCCGCCGCTTCCCGGATGGCCAGATTTCCGTTCTGGTCGGTGCCGTAAACCGGATAGACCATCAGACGCTGACCGGCCTCCAGTCCGGAAATGGTGACCGCCTGGGTGTAAGGAGCGGCGCTGCCCTGCCAGCCGGTGGGAGACAGCAGGAAGGAGACAATTCTGGTTTTGGCAAAGTCCTCGGTGTAGGTTTTGGCTCCCGACAGGGCGGCAGCGGCCTGCTTTTCCGTGAAGGCCCGGGTGGCGGCATCCTGAGCCGCCTCCGGGTCGGACAGACCGGTGATTTTGCCGCCGTTCATCTGGATGTCCCCCTGAACGGCGCCTCCGACACAGGCCAGCGCGCCTACGTCCGCCGCTGTCAGAGGAACGTTCCCCTGGTCGTCCGCGGCTACCCCGCAGACGCTGGACACGGTACCCAGCCCATCGGCACCGTTCCGGCTGACGCTGTAGGTGATGACATCCCCGGAATCGTAGTGGGCGACGGTACGGCTCCAGACGTAGGTTTTCGGCGCGGGCTTCGGCACCTGAGACAGCCAGACGCCCGTGGGCACCGTCCGGTAATCCGGACTGACCTGGAAGGAAACCTCTTGCCCCAGAAGCTTGGGCGCCGGGCCGGTTTCGCCGGTAAAGCGGCCGCTTTCCTTGGCCTGGGTCAGATATTCCTCCAGCTTCTCTTCCAGCCATTTCAGCCGATCCTGAGCCTCCTCGTCCGGAGCCTGGGCCGCCGGGTTTACCTGAACCAGCAGCCGGAAGGGAAAGGTGGTCAGCCGGTTCTGAGCGGCATCCCGGAATACGAGACAGGCCAGAACCGTGCCCGGCGTGCTGAGCATCTGGGGCGGCAGCAGAACCGATGCCACATTGCCCTCCAGGGTCACGGCGTCGGTGCCGTCGGGCATCCGGTCATAGAGCCCCCGGGTTCGGTCGGGCTTTTCGTAGCCCACCGCCGGGGTGACTCCTTCCGGGGGCTGCCAGCTCTCCCCGCCGGAAAGCAGGGTGACAAGCAGTCGGCGGGTGAGCCCGTCGTGCTGCATGACGGGTACCGCCGTACCCTCCGGGATTTGCAGATCCGCCTGAATTTGGGTTTGTACTTCCATAGATTACCTCCTGAAAATATAGATTCGGACAGCTATCATTTTAACGGAGGTTCCTGGGGCTGTCGTGAAAAAAATAGAGGAAGGAAACCGTTGACGTTCTCCCCGGGGACTGATATAATTCCCTCATACTGAGCAAGTCGGTGCTTCCCGGACGGAAGCGGCGCGGGTGCCTTGCCGGAATGCCGGAAAAGGCCGGGACAGACAAAGGAGACCATTGTGAAAAGAAAGACAAAAATCCTGATTTTGCTGGGTGCGGGGATCGGGCTCTGCCTGGTCACCGGCGGTTTTTTGAAGATATTCCTGGGAGCGCTGCCTCAGGAGCCACAGCTACTCGGCCCCGGAGAGACGGTGTATTACGCGGCTCTGGACACCCAGCCGGAAACGGAGCCGACGGTCACTTTGCCGCCGGAAACCACGGCGGAGCCGGAGACCACCGCCGCGCCGGAAACTACGGCCGCTCCCACGGAAGCTTCCGAAGAGACTGCCCCCGCAACGACCGCGGAAACCACCCCGGAAACCACAGCGGCCGCAATTCAGGAGACGAAGCCCCAGGAGACGAAGCCTCAGGAGACGAAGCCCCAGAAGACAGAAAAGCCCCTGGCTCAGACCGCCTCGGAGACCACCGGGGAGACGGTTCCCCAGACCACCGAGCCGGAACTGGTGATTCCCACCAAGGATCGGAAACAGTACGACAAGGTTCCCAATTATTATGAGACGGACTACCCGGATATCCGCTTCGGCCAGGGCAGTTTTGCCGACTACGGCAGCGGCGTGACCAGCATGGCCATGGTAGCCAGCTACCTGACGGGCTACGACTACCGTCCGGACACCCTGGCGCATTGGTTTTCCAGCTACACCGGCAACCAGATTCAGCTGCTGGAATATATGTCCGACACCTTGCAGCTGCCCTGGAAGCGGGCACTGAATGTCCGGGTGGCCCTGGAAGCCCTGAAGGAGGGGAAAGTGGTCATCGCCATGGTCAATGCCAAGTCCGGCTTCACCACCGGCCAGCACTTCCTTGTTCTCACCGGCATCAATGACGCGGGCCTTGTCACGGTCAACGACCCCAATAAGAATAACTACGAAAAATGGAATCTGAAAACCGGCTTTGAAAGCGGCTTCCGGGAGGGCATTCTCATCGGCGGTTACAGCGGCTCCTGGATCTACGATCCGGCCAAGGTTCCCGACGATCCCTTCCTTTACATCGACCCCAGCAGCGAAGAGGTGGAATGCCGGTATCCCGATCTGAGCCTGAGCGATCAGGATGTAGAGCTGATTGCCAAGCTGGTGTACGCCGAGGCTGATGGGGAGCCCTTCGAGGGTCAGCAGGCTGTGGCGGAGGTGATCCTCAACCGGATGGCGGCCTCCAACTTCCCCAGCACGGTGTCCGGGGTCATCCATGCTCCGGATCAGTTCCGGGCGGCCAGCCAGCTCTACCGGGCCAAGCCCACCCACGTCCAGTATGAGGCGGTGCGCCGGGCCTGGAAAGGCCCCTATGTTCTGGACAAGGATGTGGTATTCTTCTCCGCGGGTGCGGTGAACGGGGATATCTGGGGCACCATCGGAAATCACACCTTCTGCCGGCAGTATTCCTGAGGGGGGGAAGGCGGAAATTGGGGCCCGATCGGAAAATCGCCATCGGCCGTTTCAAAAAAGAATCCAAATCCCAAGGAATTGTTTGCGGAATTGGCAAAAGAGTGATATAATGTAGACGGATTTCCGGGAATATGTTAATATCACAGGCTTTCCTCCGTAATATCGCTGCAAAACGCGGCCAGGGGGGGAAGCGATTGCGTCTTCCCGGCATCCGGCCGGGCATTGTCTCCGGTTTCCGGGAGTGCCTGAAGAGCGGAAAGAACGCTCTGCCGTTTCTCCTGAGGAGAAATGCCGGAGCTTTCCAAAAAAGAATATGAAATGAGGAAGTGATTGCGTTGACCCCCAATGAAAAGAAGCAATTGCGGATGACTGCCTGCAAGGTGCGCATGGGTATCATCGAAGCGACCCATGGTGCCAAATCCGGCCATCCCGGCGGCAGCCTGTCCGCGGCAGATATGTTCACCTATCTGTATTTCAAGGAAATGAACGTAGATCCCAAAAATCCCAAATGGGAGGGTCGGGATCGTTTCGTGCTGAGCAAGGGCCATACCGCCCCTGGCCTGTATTCTGCCCTGGCACTGCGGGGCTTTTTCCCGGTGGAGGATCTGCCCACCCTGCGGCACATCGACTCCTATCTCCAGGGCCATCCCAATATGAACACCGTCCCCGGTGTGGATATGTCCACCGGCTCTCTGGGTCAGGGCATTTCCTGCGCCGCCGGTATGGCACTGGGCTTCAAGCATCAGGGTATGCCCAACCGGGTCTACACCCTGCTGGGCGACGGCGAAATTCAGGAGGGTCAGGTCTGGGAGGCCTGTATGCTCTCCGCTCACTACAAGCTGGATAATTTGTGCGTCATCGTGGACAACAACGGTTTGCAGATCGACGGCAATGTTGCCGACGTGATGAGCCCCTATCCCATCGTGGACAAGTTGGAGGCCTTCGGCTTCAAGGTGGTAGCCATTGACGGTCATGACTTCGATCAGATCGAGGCCGCTCTGAATACCGCCCGGCAGACCAAGGGACAGCCCACCGCCATCGTCATGAAGACGGTGAAGGGCAAGGACGTTTCCTTCATGGAGAATCAGGCAGGCTGGCACGGCAAGGCACCGAATGATGCCGAGTACGAGCAGGCCATGAGCGAGCTGAAGGCGATCCTGGCAGAACTGGAGGGCAAGTAATATGGCAGACGTAAAGAAAATCGCAACCCGTGACAGCTATGGAAACGCCCTGGCGGAGCTGGGTGCCGAGCACGAAAACCTGGTAGTCCTGGATGCCGACCTGGCCGGCGCTACCAAGACCGGCATTTTCAAGAAGGCCTTCCCCGACCGTCACTTTGACTGCGGCATTGCCGAGGCGGATATGATCTGCGTGGCTGCCGGTATGTCCACCACCGGCCTGGTGCCTTTTGCTTCCTCCTTCGCCATGTTCGCCGCCGGACGGGCCTTTGAGCAGGTGCGCAACTCCATCGGCTATCCCCACCTGAATGTGAAGATCGGCGCCACCCACGGCGGCATTTCCGTAGGTGAGGACGGCGCCAGCCACCAGTGCTGCGAGGATTTCGCCCTGATGCGCACCATCCCCGGCATGGTGGTCATGAGCCCCGCCGATGATGTGGAGGCCAAGGCTATGGTGAGAGCCGCCTACGAATATGTGGGCCCGGTGTATATGCGCTTCGGCCGGTCGGCGGTGCCCGTCTTCCATGAGGAAGGCTACCAGTTCGAAATTGGCAAGGGCGAGGTTGTGCGCGACGGCTCCGACGTTGCCATCATCGCCAACGGCCTGATGGTCTATGAAGCCATCGTGGCCGCCCAGGAGCTGGCGGCTCAGGGCATCAGTGCCATGGTCATCAACATGGCCACCATCAAGCCTCTGGACGAGGAGCTGGTGCTCTCTGCCGCCAAAAAGTGCGGCAAGGTCATCACCTGCGAGGAGCACTCCGTCATCGGCGGTCTGGGCGAGGCGGTCTGCGGCCTGCTCAGCGAGAAGCTGCCCACCAAGGTGGTTCGTATCGGTGTCAACGACGAGTTCGGCCATTCCGGCCCCGCCGCGGCTCTGCTCAAGCAGTTCGGCCTGAGCGCGGAGCATATCGTGGAAGTGGCCACGAAGCTTTGCAAGTAAAAGAATACCAAAAAACAGGGGTGCTGCCGTCCGGCAGCACCTCTGTTTACATCTTAGAGGCTTCCCCATTGGGGAAGGCGGCTCATGCGTCTGCGGCAAGCATAAGGCGCATGAGGGCGTTTCATACGAGTTTTTAATAAAACGCTTAAAAGCGTTTTATTAGGCCGCAGGATTGCGGCCAGCGGCCACTGCCGCTAAAAAATGAAGTCAATACATTTCTTGCCGCCGCCCAGGTGGTCTGCCGTGAAACGACAGAATAAAATGATGAAATCATTTTATTAAGAAATAGTATTAAAAGCTGGGGCGCTCTATCCCCCATAAATTACAATCCCAATCACCGCCGACAGGGCGATGAGCATCATCGGGGACAGCTTTTTCCCAAACCTGGGCAGCCCGAAGGCCCCGGCCAGCAGAATCCCCGTCGTGACCAGTGCCCGCCAGTCCGCCCCGGCAGCGGAAAAGCCACAGCCGCCGGCAATCAGCGTCAGGCCGGTGGCCAGAATGATGCCGGTGACGGCGGAGCGCATTCCCCCCAGAATTGCCTGCATCCAGGGCTTTTCCAGAAGGGTTTTCAGCAGAGCGGTGACGAGAATCGTGATGAAGAAAGCAGGGAGCACCACGGCAACCGTGGCGACCAGACCGCCGAGAAGCCCTGCCTGGGTGCACCCGGCGTAGGTGGCCAGGTTTACCATAATCGGCCCCGGGGTGCTTTCACTGACGGCGATCATGTAGGACAGAGCCTCGTCGTCCAGCCAGCCGTAGGCGGTGACGACTTCCCGGATCAGGGGGATGGCACCGTAGCCCCCGCCGAAGGCGAAGCAGCCCACCTTCAGAAAGCCCCAGAACAGCTCCAGATAGATCATTTGCCCCCACGCTCCTTCCCCAGATAGACCGCCAGACTCACAGCCCCGCCCAGCAGCATCAGCATGATGGAGGAGATATTCCGGGCAAAGAGATTCCCCAGAAGCAGTGCCAGACAGGCGCAGACCCAGATCCCCTGGGTCAGGGGCTTCCGGGGCATTTTTTGGAGCATGGTCACGGCAGCATTCAGGATCAGAACCCCTACGCCGATCTGAATGCCCCGGAAGGCATTGGCAATGATTTTGATTTCCAGAAAATTGTCCAGGAACAGGGAAATCAGGAAAATCACCAGAAAGGAGGGGACGATCATGCCCAGGGTGGCCGCAACGGCTCCCGGAAAGCCGGCGCGCTTGTAGCCGGTGTAGGTGGCGCAGTTGATGGCAATGGGCCCGGGGGTGGACTCGGCGATGACCGTAATGTCCATCATTTCCTCATGGGTAATCCAGTGCTTTCCTTCTACGCAGGTGTCCTCCAGAATGGCAAGCATTGCGTAGCCTCCGCCGAAGGTGAAAAGACCAATGCGGAAGAAAGTAAAAAACAGGTCAAGGTAAAGATTCATAGATATCCTCTCAGGAAAAGCCAGGGAGCAGCCGGACTGCTCCCTGGCTTTCTGACTGACTTGTGGAAACTCTGAATCAATCGTCTGCGGCTGGATAGCGGATCTTTTCCTCTATCCGTGCGGGTTCAAAAGCGGGAAATATAGCGCAGCCGTTGCCAGCGCAAGCTGGCTTACGGATGCGGCATACCCCTTGCGGGTACATACAGTATTCCTCCGCTTTTGAACCCTTCGGCTAGCGAAAAATCTCTCGCTCCCAGCTCTTGCCGATTGAATCAGAGGTTCCTTAGTAGTTTTCTGCCCGGACTTCAAAATAGCTCTGGGGATGATTGCAGGTAGGGCAGACAGCGGGGGCCTTTTCCCCCACCACGATATGGCCGCAGTTCCGGCACTCCCAGACCTTGACCTGACTCTTGGCGAAAACCTGGGCCGTTTCCACATTCTGAAGCAGGGCGCGGTAACGCTCCTCATGGTGCTTTTCAATGGCGGCCACCAGACGGAACCGGGCGGCCAGCTCCGGGAAGCCCTCTTCCTCGGCGGTCTTGGCAAAGCCCTCGTACATATCCGTCCACTCGTAGTTCTCACCGTCGGCGGCGGCTGCCAGATTCTCGGCGGTGGTGCCGATGCCGCACAGCTCCTTGAACCAGAGCTTGGCGTGCTCCTTCTCATTGTCGGCGGTCTTCAGAAACAGATCGGCGATCTGCTCATAGCCGTCCTTCTTGGCCTTGGAGGCAAAGTAGGTGTATTTGTTCCGGGCCTGGGACTCGCCGGCAAAGGCGGCCATCAGATTTTTCTCTGTCTGGGTACCGGTGTACTTATTCTGACTCATGGAATAGACTCCTTTCGAATTTTTCATAATTTGTGACACCAGGTCACAGTTCCATTTTACCCCAACAGGGAGGGATAGTCAACCGAAGAAGGGAAAAATTTGGGGCTTTCGCCAAACCGGAGAAAGCCCCAAAAAAGAATTATTTGACCATGGCCCGCAGCTTTTGGCCGTTGTCCGTCCACCAATTACGCAGAATTTTCACCTGATCGCCCAGGCAGAAATGCTTGACGCCCAAATCCAGATAGTACCGGGCATCCTCGGGCTTTTCAATTTCGCACCGGGGCTGCACGCCGTGCTCCAGGGCAACCCGGATACAGTGCCGCTCGGCTTCCTTCCGTACCTCAATCCAGCCGGGCTCCGCGGCATTGTGACCGCAGCTCATGGAGTAGTCCGAGGGGCCGAACTGGATCATATCCACTCCGGGAATCCGGCAGATTTCCTCGATGCTGTCCACGGCTTCCTTCTTTTCGATCATGAAAATCCGCACGGAATCGGCCACCATTTTGGCGTAATCCAGCTGAGGCTTGTTGGGGTGATAGCCGATCCACCGATAGCTGGGGTAACCGAACCGGCCGCCGTACTCCGGGGTGTCGGGCATGGTGACGTAAACGCACTCTTCTACGTCCTTGGGGGTCTTGCAGTCGGTGAAGAGAATGCCCTGGATGCCCACGGCCAGGGCCTTCTGAGCCACCCAGGCATGATTCTGGAAATCAACCTTCAGGATGGAGCCCATGCCGTGAAGCTCGCAGGCCCGGGCCAGGTTCTCTAAGTCCTCCACCTGCAAGGGGGCGTACTCCGCCAGATACTCGATGTAGTCGTAGCATCCGCCGTAGGCCGCCAGTTCGGTGATCAGCCCCCACCGGCTGGAAATGCGGGTGCAGATGGAGCTGCCGCCGCCGCGCAGGATTTCCCGAAGCTTGTTTTCCGTCATGGTGATTCTCCTTTTATTTTAATTTTTCAATGGCCTCCACCAGACGGTTCGCTGCCAGCAGCACATTGTCCCGGGAAGCGGCCACATTGATACGGATGTGGGTATCTCCGGCGGGCACCTGCCCTTCCGGCCAGAACCAGAAACCGAAGTCCACCGCGAGCCGTGCCTGATTCTGAACCACTTCCACCACCTGCTCGGGTTTGACATAGGCGGACAGATCGACCCAGATCATGTAGGTGCTCTCCAAGGGGTCAATGTGAATCTCCGGCAGGGCGTCGGTGAGCGTTTTCTTCAGTAGGTCATAGTTGCCCTTCAGATATGCCAGCACCTCCTCCAGCCAGGGAGCGCCCTCCCGGAAGCCGGCCTCGGCGGCGATATAGCCCAGGGAAACGCCCTTTTTGATGCGCACGGTTTTGACATAGGCGTCAAATTTCTTGCCCAGGGTGTCGTTGGGGATGACGGCGAAGGAATTTTGCAGACCCGCGATGTTGAAGGTCTTGGAGCCGGAGGTCAGCAGAATCGTCCGATCCAGATATTCGGGGAAGCGCAGGCAGGACAGGTGCTCGTTGCCGTTGAAGACGATGTCCTGGTGAATCTCGTCGCTGACCACCAGCACGTCATACCGGCGGCACAGCTCCAGAATGCCCAGAAGCTCCGCTTCCTTCCAGACGTGACCCACGGGGTTGTGAGGGGAGCACAGCAGCAGCATTTTCACATGTTCGGCCTGGAACTTTGCCTCCAGATCGGAAAGATTCACGGTGTAGCCGTGCTCCGTGTGAACAAGGTCGCTGCAAACCAGGCTGCGTCCGGTGTCCTTCACCGCGTCCATGAAGGGGTAGTAGCAGGGGGTGAGGATGGCTACGCTATCGCCGGGGGCGGTTAGGGAGCTGATGGCCCAGTAAATGCCCGTAACCACGCCGGGGGTGAAGCGAAGCCACTCCCGCTTGGGGCTTACACCGTGGCGGGTCTGCTCCCAGGCGATGAAGGCATCCTGATAGGACGCGGGGGGCGCGAAGTAGCCGTAAACGCCAAAGTCCACGGCCTTGCGCAGCGCCTCCTGGATGCAGGGCGGGGAGGGGTAGTCCATGTCCGCCACCCACAGGGGGATCAGATCCTCCCGGCCATATTTGCTTGCCATGGTGTCCCACTTGACGCTCCGGCTGCCCCGGCGCTCCGGAAGATGGGCGGTATCAAATCCATTGTTTGCCATATTGTCCTCCAATTCCGCGCGGCATCCTTGCCGCGCTTTTTGTTCTCTATCACAAACCTAACAAAAACGGCTTGTGAATTCAACGAAAATCGGAGAAGCAGACAGAAAATAATGGAACAGTTTTCACAAAGGGTGTATCAGAATAAAACATCTTACTTCAGCATCCGCCACAGAGTGCTTCGGCTGATGCCCAGACGCTTGGCGGTGTGGGTCTGGTTCATGTTTTCCTCCTCATAGACCCGCATGACCACCTCGTGGATGATCTCTTCCAAGGGCCGGTTCAGATCCAGGCCGCTTTCCGGGGCGGCAGGGGTCTGCCGCTTTTCCCGGTTCAGCAGAGCCAGCACCTGTTCCTCGGAAATGTAGGAGGACTTGGCGTTGATGACCAGCTCGCCGATGGCCTGGTACAGTTGGTCGGCGTTCCGGGGCCAGACCCGGTTTTGCAGGGTCAGCATGGCTCCGTGGGTCAGGCCGATGACCCGGGTGCCGTTGCGCACGTTGGCGGCGTTGATGTACAGCCCCACCAGGGTGGGAATGTCCTCGGGCCGCTGAGAAAGGGGCGGAAGCCGCAGCTGTAAGCAGTGGACGGTTTCAGTCAGGTACAGATACAGCTCGTCCTGGGGGACGCTGCCGTTTTCCTCGGTGTAGGAGAAAATCAGCCGGTTGGTCTGCATGACCCGGGAGTTTTTCAGATAGAGCCGGAATTCCTTTTGCTGCTCCGGGGGAATGGCCTGCATCCGGATGAAGGAAATGGTAAGCCCGGAGTCGGTCAGAGGGGAGCTGTCGCTTTTTAGCAGAAAGTCCCAGCCCTTTTTGTCCAGCAGGCTGGCGTCGATGACCACGAAGGAATTCTGCTTGAACTTGCTGTGGGAATACAGGTAGTGGGCGAACCGATCCTTGCCGGTTCCCCGCTCGCCCTCAATGAGCACCGGGGCGTTCATGGCGGCATACCGCTGGCAGGCGGCATGGGCGGCGGAGATTTCCTCGCTGCTGCCTAAGTAAAATTCAATGGGCTTGGAATCCTGGAGATCCTCATCGGCGGAGAAGCAGCGGATGGTGTATTTGTCGAAAGCCGCCGTATTTGCCAGCTGGGACAGAATATAAACGCAGTAATCCTCGCCGTCGGACTGGAGAAGCTTGCCCTTGATGGAGAGCATGGTGCTGCCTAAGTTTCGGATCAGCTTCAGGCTGCCCTGGGCGATGACGTTGGAAACCTTCTGGCGAAGGAGCAGCTGAATTTCCTGGGGCAGATCGGAGGCGGTGGAGTAATACTGCTGACCGCCGGAGGTGTAGATGACGATGTCCGCGTCCAGGAAGGACAGCAGGTCGGAAAATAGGTCGGCCCGCTTCCGGACGGCGGCGTCGTGTCGGCAGATTTCCACCGCACTGTCGATGGCGGCTTCCACGCTCTCAATGCCGGAGAGAATCAGAAGGCCGTTCATGCCCAGCTTCTGGGCACAGGTCACGGAGATCATGTCTCCCGCGATGACCTGAATGCCTTCGTCCCGGAGCTGACGCAGACAGGCCTCGCATTCGGCGCCGCTGCGGATGGTGCGCACCTTGAAATCGTACTGCATAATGTCCCGGAGCATATCCGCGGGCTTGGTGATGCTGGGAAAGCCCACCACCGCCAGCTTGTCGGACATACTCTGGGCCAGCCGGATGGTGCGCAGAACGTCATAGACCGATGGGATGATGTCGCAGGCCGGGATGTCCGAACAGTGAGCCCGGATGGTTTCGGCGGTGCCGCCCCGGGAAATGACGGCGTCAATGTTGTTGTCCCGGTTTTCCAGGACGGCACGAAGGCCGTCCTCCAGGTTGCCCATGTGGATGATGAGCTCCACGTCGCTGCGCTGGGCAGCAATATTGGTCATCAGGTTGTACATCCCCTCATAGGGCGGGATGCACAGCAGACGCAGCTTCTTCATAAAAGACGCTCCTTTCCCGGATTTCGGTGATGAAAAGGCCAAAATCGCCTGTAACTTTTCCAAAACAAACACTGCCTTTGCAACCAGTATACCAGGAAGCTGTTCAAAAAACAAGTAACGGCGAGAAGAAAGTGATTCAATTTGAAACATTTCTGAGGGAGATTTCCATTGAGGCCTTTGTAGAAAGTATTTAAGATAAAAGAAATTCCCGGAAGGATTTTATGGGAAACCTACAATTTCCATCCGGAGACCGAAAAACGGGGTGTGCAAATATGAAGCTTTTGACTTGTATCTATCAGGGCCGGGAGACGGTGGCGGTTCTGACCGGCGAGGACAGCCGGGTAGTACCCCTGTCTGCCCTTGGCTGGGACGTTGCGGACATGAACGACCTGATCCGCCGGACGGATCGGGCCAGCCTGGCGGCCATTGGGGCAGCCGCCGAGAAGGCCGCTCAGTGGATTCCTCTGGCGGATGTGCGGCTGACGGCGCCCATTCCCCACCCGGTGCGGGATGTGGTGTGTATAGGGCTTAACTACAAGGCGCATGCCGATGAGATGGCGGATGCTCTGAAGGAGCAGCGGACGGAGCGGGTCTGGCCGATTTTCTTCGGCAAGGCGGTGGATCGGTGCCGGGGTACTGGCGAGGCCATTCCCTCCCATTCGGATTTTATCTCTACGCTGGATTACGAGTGCGAGCTGGGCGTGATTCTGGGGAAGGATGCCTATCAGGTACCCCGGGAGCAGGTGGCGGACTATATTTTTGGCTACACCGTTCTGAACGATGTGACTGCCCGGGAGCTGAGCCGTCACAAGCAGAACTATTTTATGAAGAGCCTGGATGGCACCTGCCCGATTGGCCCCTGGATTGTCACGGCGGAGGAGATCGCCTATCCGCCCCGGCTGGATATCCGGCTCTGGGTCAACGGAGAACTTCGGCAGCACGGCAATACCCGGGACATGATTTTCGATGTTACGGACATTGTCAGCCAGCTGAGCCGGGGGGTTACCCTGCCCGCGGGCACGATCATCGCCACCGGAAGCCCCACGGGCATCGGCTTCGGCATGAATCCGCCGGTGTTTTTGAAGGACGGGGACGTGGTCACCTGCCGGATTGAGAAAATCGGTGAATTGACGAACACCGTCCGGGACAGAACCTGAGGGCTTTCCGGGGCAGGGAGCGTACCCAAATGGAACAGATTTGTTGATATTCAACAAAAACGGTATCGTAATTTTCACCTGTGTTCGGAATTGCCATTCTTGAATTGCGAAATTGTCTCATTTGGAAACAGCAAAGAAAGACGGCTCCCTTGTGGAAAATCCAGCAAACTATATAATGATGGCAAAGAACAAAGAAACGGAAATAGGCAAACTGCACAGCACGGTTTGCGGAATATTTTGGAGGTGTCTCAATATGAAAGAACTGTATCCCATGCACGGAATCATCACCACGGTGATTACCCCCTTTAAGTCCGAAGACAAGTCCATCGACTGGCCTTCCTTCCGCCGGGAGATTCAGCTTTGCATGGATGCCGGCGTGGCCGGCTTCCTGGTGCCCTGCATGGCCAGCGAGATGAATATGCTGACCCACGACGAGATCATTCAGGAGGTCAGAGAGACCGTTGCCCTGGCTCACACCAAGGAAGGCTGCATTGTCATTCCCAGCATCACTGCCAACGACGAGGAAACCCGGCTGAAGCAGTGCCGGGAGTACCTGGCGCTGGGCGTGGACGGCCTGAACCTGAATATGACTTACACCACCGACGACGAGTACTGCGCCATGGTCAAGAAGATCGACGACATGAAGCCCCCCTTCCTGTGCATCCAGGACGTGTCCATGACCGACGACGGACTGCCCGATCGGCTGCTGCTGCGGCTGTTCGACGAGTTTGAGAGCGTCCGCTGCGCCAAGATCGAGGTCAAGGATCCGGGCCCCAAGTACACCCGTATCCTGAAGGCCACCGACGGCCGGATGAACATCAGCGGTGCCTGGGGCTCCAGCCAGTCCATCGAGGCCTATGACCGGGGCATTCACGCCCTGATGCCCTCCGGTATGCCGGAGCTGTTCGTAAACGTCTATGAGCTGTATCACCACGGCAAGCGGGACAAGGCTATGGAGCTGTTCTTCGCCATGCTGCCGGTCATCAGCTTCACCCGTCAGAGCCAGCCTCTGAACCGTTACTTCCACAAGCTGTACTTCAAGCGCATTGGTGTCTTCACCGAGGCCGTCAGCCGGGAAGAGGTGTTCTTCGATGAATACCATCAGCGGTACGCCCATGATCTGATTGAGTACGCCATCAAGCTGCGCGACAGCATTCCCTCCTACTGGGAGTAAGATATGAAAGAACTGTATCCCATGCGCGGTGTAATCACCACGGTGAACACCCCCTTCAATGAGGATTTGACCATCAACTGGTCGGATTTGCGCCGGACGGCAGAGGCAGCCCTGGAGGCCGGGGTTTCCGGTTTCCTTGCCCCCTGCTTTGCCAGCGAAATCGACGAGCTGACCAATGAGGAGCGCTACCGGATGGTCACGGAGCTTCTGGCAGTGACCCATCAGGCCGGCCACGGCATCGTGATGCCCAACGTCCGGGGAAAAACCAAGGACGACTGTGTGGAGCAGGCCAAACGGTATCTGGATCTGGGCGTGGACGGCGTGAACATCTTCATGCCCACGGTCACGGAGGAAAGCTACCGGGAGCTGGTGGCGGCGGTGGACGACCTCCATCCTCCCTTCCTGTGCCTGCAGGATACCAAGGACAACGAGCTGCGCGCTCCCTTCGTCAAGTCCATGTTCGATGAATTCGAAAGCTTCCGGTGCATCAAAATCGAGACTGCCAATCCGGGGCCGGATTACACCGCCATTCTGAAGGCCACCGACGGTCGGCTGAACGTCAGCGGCTCCTGGGGCAGCGATCAGATGATCGAGGCCTTCGATCGTGGCATTCACGCACTGATGCCCTCGGGTCTGTTTGAGCTGTTTGTGAATGTGTACCGGCTGTACCACGAGAAGAGCCGGGAGGCGGCCATGAAGCTGTTCTTCGACATTCTGCCCATCATCGTTTTCACCCGCCAGTCGGACAGCGCGAACCTGAGCCTGCATAAGCGGTATTTCCAGCGGCTGGGACTGTACACCACCACAAAATTCCGGGCGCCCTTTGCGGTGGACGCCGTTCAGGCCCATTACATCGAGGAAATGATCGACCGGGCTCTGTACATCCGGGATCATATGGATCAGTACTGGCAGTGAGCCCATTGGAAGACCCAAAAACCTGGATTTGGTGGTTATGATACATGATAAAATTGCTGATCATTTCCGATGACTTCACCGGGGCACTGGACACGGGCGTGAAGTTTTCCGCGGCGGGTGCCAGAACCAGGGTATCCACCGATACCCAGATAGACTTCCGGCAGAGAATCGCCGAGGAGGTTCTGGTACTTTGCGCGCCTACCCGTCACCTGCCCCCCCGGGAGGCCTACGACATGATTCGCTCCATTGCCCAGCGGGCGGTTGCCGCCCACATCGGCTGCGTTTACAAGAAAACCGACTCCGCCCTCCGGGGAAACATCGGCGCGGAACTCAGCGCCGTGCTGGACGGCAGCGGAGAAAAGTGCCTTTCCTTCATTCCGGCGCTGCCGGGCATGAACCGAATCACCGTGGACGGCGTCCATTATATTGACGGGGTTCCGGTGGATCAGAGCGTGTTCGGCCAGGATCCCTTCGAGCCGGTGACGGAAAGCCGGGTTCCGGACTTGCTTCACCTGCAATGCGATGTGCCGGTGAAGGTAATCTCTCCGGAGGAGCTGGATTCCTTTCGCCCCGGGGAAGAGAAGTGTATTTACCTCTTTGACTGCGCCAGCCGAGAGGACATGGAGCGGGAGGCACAGAGGCTGTACCTGCTGGGCTGCCTGAAGCTGCTGGCAGGCTGTGCCGGATTGGCGGAAAGCCTGCCCGGATACCTGGGGCTCCGCATGGGCGAAAAACCCCGATGTCGGATCGAGGCCAACCGTCTGGTGGTTCTGTGCGGCAGCGTGAACCCCATTTCCTGTAGTCAGATGGACTACGGCGAGCAGCGGGGCTACCGCCGGGTGCACATTCCCGCCGACCGGCTTCTCAGCGGCGGCAAGTTCAATACCGGCAGTGACGCCATGATGATGGATTATCTCTGGACGCTTTACTGTCAGACCCCCTACCTGATGATTGACTCCCTGCAAACAGGCCGGGAGCAGGTGCTTCTGGGTACGGAGGAGCTGAGCCTGGAGGACATCCGGCAGAAGATTTCCTGCCAGATGGGCCGGATTCTGAAGGAGCTGATCGACAGAGGGGCAGATGCCTGCTTCATGATCATCGGCGGCGACACCCTGCTTGCCTTCATGGATTCCATCGGCTGCCACGAGCTGACACCGGTGTGCGAATTGCAGCCCGGCGTGGTGCTTTCCCGGATTGCCTATGGAGGCCGGGAATATGAAATCATTTCCAAATCCGGCGGCTTCGGCGAGGAGGATTTGCTGGTGACCCTGAAGGGGGAGACCGAACCTCTGAACCAGGCTCAGTTTGCCGGAGCCTAAGGAAACTCAAAGTTGTTTTTTCAAAGAGAAAGGAGCTTTTCAAATGGCTGTCGAAACCTACAATGTAACATTGCCCCGGACGGTTTACAGCGGCAAAAATGCCCTGAATAACCTGAAAACCGTTGTCGCGGGGGCAAAGAAGGTGGCAATTTTCACCGACAAGGGCATCCTGAGCACCGGCCTGGTGGATCTGCCTCTGGCTCAGCTGAAGGAAGCGGGCGTGGAGAGCATCGTGATCTCCGATCTGCCTCCCGAGCCTACCTACACCCAGGTGCAGACTCTGGTGGATGAGTTCAAGGCCTCCGGCGCGGACTTCATCGTGGCGGTGGGCGGCGGCAGCGCCATGGACGCTGCCAAGCTGGCAAGCCTGCTGGCAACCGAAAGCTACACCGTCAAGGACTTGCTGGACAACCCTGGCCTGGCTGTGAAGACCGTAAAGACCTGCCTGATTCCCACCACCGCCGGTACCGGCTCCGAGGCTACCCCCAATGCCATTGTGGCCGTGCCTGAGAAGGAGCTGAAGGTGGGCATCGTCAACGGCAGCATGGTGCCCGATTACGTCATCCTGGATGCCGTGATGATCAAGAACCTGCCCCGGAAGATTGCTGCCGCCACCGGCGTGGACGCGCTGGCTCACGCCATCGAGTGCTTCACCAGCAACAAGGCCAATCCCTTCAGCGATATGTTCGCCCTTCAGGCCTTCGACCTGATTATGAACAACATCGAGACCGCCTGCGACGACAAGGAAGCCATGGATGCCAAGAACAATATGCAGATCGCGGCCTTCTATGCCGGCGTTGCCATCGCCTGCTCCGGTACCACCGCCGTCCATGCCCTGAGCTATCCTCTGGGCGGCAAGTATCACATCGCCCACGGCGTGTCCAACGCCATGCTGCTGGTTCCCGTCATGGAGTTCAATGAGCCTGTGATTCGGCAGAAGCTGGCGGCGGCCTATGACCGTGCCGTCCACGGCGAGAAGACCTGCGCCACCACGGAAGAGAAGAGCGCCTGGGTGGTAAAGCGCATGGGCGAAATCGTCCGTCATCTGGACATCCCCACCAGCCTGACCGAGTTCAATGTGCCGGTGGAAGACCTGGACGGCCTGGTAGAGGCCGGTATGCAGGTGACCCGTCTGCTGAACAACAATATGCGCACCGTCACTGCCGAGGATGCCCGGGCCATTTATTCACAGATTCTTCATTAAAACAGACTATACTCGCTGAACAGAATTATAGTCGCTGAAATTTATTCCAGGCAATCAGACTGTAAAAAGGTAGGTAGTTCAAATGGAGCAAAAACCGATTCTGGGCATTACCATGGGCGATCCCTTCGGCAACGGCCCGGAGATCACCGTCAAGGCTCTGGCGGACAAAACGGTCTATGACCGGTGCCGTCCTCTGGTCATCGGCGACGTCAGCTGCATGGAGTATGCGGTGAAGGCTGCCAAGGCTGTTTCCGGCATTGACATGAAGGTGCGCCCCATCCACGCGGTGAAGGATGCAAACTTCGAGTATGGCGTCATTGATGTGTACGATATGGGCATTGTAAAGCCCGAGGAGATTCCGGGGGATCCGGAACATCCCAAGCCCTTCAAGCTGGGTGCCACCGCCCTGGGCGGCGAGGCCGCCTTCCGGTATGTGGTGAAGGTCATTGACCTGGCCATGAAGGGAGAGGTGGATGCCACCATTACCAACGCCCTGAGCAAGGAAGCCATCAATATGGCAGGCCACCACTACTCCGGTCACACCGAGATCTACGCCGAGTACACCGGCACCAGCAAGTACACCATGATGCTGGCTCACGAGGATCTGCGGGTGGTGCACGTTTCCACCCATGTTTCCCTCCGGGAGGCCTGCGACCGGGTGAAGAAGGATCGGGTGCTGGACGTGATCCGCATTGCCAATGCCGGCTGCAAGGCCATCGGCATCAAAGAGCCCAAGCTGGCGGTTGCCGGATTGAATCCCCACTGCGGTGAGAACGGCATGTTCGGCCGGGAGGAAATCGAGGAGATTCAGCCCGCCATCGACGAGGCGCTGGCCGAGGGCATCAACATCGTGGAGAAGAAGCCCACGCCTCCGGACACCGTGTTCTCCAAGGCTTTGGGCGGCTGGTACGACATCGTTGTGGTCATGTACCACGACCAGGGACATATCCCGCTGAAGGTCAAGGGCTTTGTGTACAACAAGGCGGAGGGTCACTGGGACGCCGTGGCCGGTGTGAACGTGACCCTGGGTCTGCCCATCATCCGAGCCTCCGTGGATCACGGTACCGGCTTCGGCCACGCGGGCGACGGCCACGCAAATGAGCTGAGCCTGGTCAATGCCATGGACTACGGTATCCGCATGGCAAACGCCAAGGCGCAGAAGTAATTCGTCTTTATCCGGCACAGCCGGTAGAGAAATAAAGAACCTACATTTGAAGGGAGAAGACAACAAATGAAAAAAGCACTCGCCATGATCCTCGCGCTGGCCATGGTCCTGTCTCTGGCCGCCTGCGGCGCCAAGACCGAGACCCCCGCGGCTCAGCCCGCTGCCACCCAGGCCGCTGAGAAGGCGGACGACACCGCTGCCGCCACCGGTCTGACCAAGCCCGTCAATCTGACTCTGCTGAGCCAGGGCGCCGGCACCGACGACTACATCACCCTGGCCTCCGAGGGCAAGGTCCTCCAGGAGAACCTGCCTGCCGGTTCCACCGTTACCCAGGAGACCATCTCCAGCGGCTGCTCCAGCGTGGGCTACCTGATTGAGGCCGGCATGGGCGACTTCGGCACCGGCCAGAACGCCATGAGCGGCACCGTGGGCATGGAGGGCAAGGAGCCCTACTCCAAGGTCCGCGCTCTGTTCGCCACCGTCAAGTACGCTTTCGTTGCCGAGCTGGCTACCCAGAGCTTCGTCGACAAGACCGGCTGCTCCACTCTGGCTGAGGTCTTCGAGAAGAAGATCCCCTGCCGCTTCGTTGCCGAGCCCGTTGGCTCTTCCGACTACGTTTCCTTCATGTACCTGCTGGACATCCACGGTGTCACCGTTGAGGACATCGAGAGCTGGGGCGGCAGCGTTACCTTCACCGACGGCTCCGCCTGCTGCGACATGCTCCAGGACGGCCAGGCCGATATGATGGTTGGCCACACCGTTTCCTCTTCCTCTTCTCTGACCGAGCTGTGCATGAGCGCCAAGATCGTTGTCTCCGGCCTGACTGACGAAGAGATCACCGGTATGTGCGAGCGCGGCTACGCCGAGGCACCCATCCCCGCCGGTTCCTTCGGTCAGACCACCGAGGAGATGAAGTCTGCCTGCCAGGCTTCCTCCAAGATCGTTTCTTCCGACATGGAGGACGACGTGGCCTACGCCATGACCAAGATCCTGGTGGAGAACGCCGACAAGCTGTCTGAGGATGTTGCCGGCTACCGCGGCATCACCTACGCCGACATGGTGGACTTCGACGCTATGGTCGTTCCTATGCACCCCGGTGCCGTGAAGTACTTCCAGGACATCGGTGTTCTGGACGCTGACGGCAACTACACCGGCAAGTAATTCTTTCCCAAAGCGATTTCCGGGGCGGTTTCCCGCCCCGGAAATATCAAAATCCGTTCCCTCTTCCGGACAGGCTTTCTCTTTTCAGAAAATGTAGGTGCTTTTTTCCCTGTGTGAAGCCCCGTGCGGAAAGCGAAATACCCCGGAACTCCAACCCACTAACCCACCCATTTCTCACGGCCCCATCCGGCCGGTACAGAGCGAAAGGAACATCGTTTTATGGGCAATACACTTGAAAAGAAGAGTGTTGGGCAGCAGATCAAGGAGACCCTGATCAAGGACACCCCCCGGGCAACCGCCGCGGTGTGGGTCACCCTGGCATACCTGCTGTTCCAGCTGTACAGAACGTTTATCAACCCCATGGTTCCCATGCTGGTGCGTCCTATCCACGTTTCCAGCATCGGCTTCCTGTGCGTGCTGCTGAACCCCGGCAAGCACACCAGCAAGGCCGGAAAAATCTTTGACACCATCTGCGACTGGTTCGTATTTATTACTTTCTTCTACCACATCTGGTACGCCATCAGCCAGTTTAACCGGCTGGGTCTGCGGGTCAACTACCTGGATCCCGTGAATCCCATCGATATTTTCGAGTGCGTTACCCTGATTCTGCTGGTCCTGCTGGGCATCGCCCGTACCGTGGGCAAGACCCTGGTGATTTTCATCGGCGTATTCATCGTCTATGTGTGGACGGCCCGGTGGCTGCCCGGCATCCTGTTCTACAAGGGCATGAACATCAACAAGTTCACTGACCTGATGGTCATGGGCAGTGAAGGTATCTACGGCACCGCCACCGGCGCGGGCTCCGGCTTCATGTACTGGATCATGATCTTCGGCTCCCTGTTCGGCACCTGCGGCGGCGGCCAGGTTCTTATCGACATCGGCATCAAGTTCGGTGCCCGCTCCAACGACAACTCCGGCCCTGCCAAGGCAGCCGTTATGGCCTCCGGCCTGATGGGCATGATCTCCGGCTCCGCCGCCGCCAACGTGGCCGGCACCGGCGTTATGACCATTCCCATGATGAAGAAGGTGGGCTACGCCCCTGAGGAAGCCGGCGCCATCGAGGCCGCCGCTTCCACCGGCGGTCAGATCATGCCTCCCATTATGGGCACCGGCGCCTTCCTGATGGCGGAAATGCTGGGCATTTCCTACATGGCCATCTGCAAGGCTGCCGCCATCCCCGCAATCATGTACTACCTGGCCATCTTCCTGCTGGTGCATATGCTGGCCAAGAAGCGTGCCAACGCCGGTGAGACCGTGGAAATGGATCTGGAGTGCGAGCCCATCCTGCCCCGTCTGTACCTGCTGAGCCCCATCGTGGTGCTGGTTGCCGCCATCGCCGCAGGCTGCACCCTCCAGCGCTCCGCTCTGTACGGCATCGCCGCCATCCTGGTTCTGAACGTCATCAGCCCCAAGATGCGCTACGGCCCCATCCACATCATTCAGCAGATTCTGAACGCCACCCGTCTGTCCTCCAACACCTCTCAGCCCATCTCCGGCTGCGGCATCATCATCGGTATCGTCTCCATCTCCGGCCTTGCTACCCGGCTGAGCTCCGTGATCTCCTCCATGGGCGGCGACCTGATGTGGATCGGCCTGATCATCACCATGCTGGGCTGCATGCTGCTGGGCATGGCTCTGCCCACCGTGGCGGCTTACCTGACGGCCTACGTTCTGTTCATCCCCACCCTGAAGAGCCTGGGCATCAGCACCCTGGCTGCCAACCTGTTCATCTTCTACTTCGGCATCTTCGCTCAGATCACCCCTCCCGTGTGCATCGCCTCCTACACCGCTGCCGGTATCGCCGAGGCAAAGCCCTGGGATACGGGCTGGCGAGGCATGGTCTACGCATCGGTCGCCTTCTTCGCCCCCTTCGCCTTCGTCTATCAGCCCGGTATCCTGATGGAGGGCGGCCTGCTTGCCGTCATCCATGACTCCGGCATCCTGGCTCTGGGCACTGCCATGCTGGTCTTTGCCGTGGCCGGTTATCTGCTCACCGACATCCCCGTCTGGCAGAGAATTCTGCTGGTTGTGGGCGGCATCTGCACCTGCATCCCCGAGAGCTTCACCGACATCGTGGGCTTGAGCATCGGCGTGGTGATCGTCGTGCTCCAGATCTTCGCCCGGAAGAAGTACATGGCCGCTCACCCCGAGCTGGCAAACGCCACCAAGAAGGTCGTCCATGTGGAGGCCGACACCTCCAAGGTCAATCTGGACGAGGAAGAATAACCGAAATTTACGAAAGGAAGTATTTCTTATGGCAAAGCTTGTGAAAGGCATCATTGCCGCAATGGTCACCTCCATGAACGATGACGAGTCCCTGAATTTTGAGGAAATCAAGAATCAGGTAAACCGTCAGATCGCCGCCGGTGTGGACGGTGTCTTCTGCCTGGGCACCAACGGCGAGGCCTACATTCAGTCCGAGGACGAGAAGCTGCGGGTCATTGAGACCGTGGTCAAGGCCGCCGACGGCCGTGTCCCCGTGTACGCCGGTACCGGTATGCCCGGCACCGCCGACACCATCCGCCTGTCCAGGAAGGCCAAGGAGCTGGGCGTGGACGTGTTGTCCGTCATCAGCCCCTACTTCGCCGCCATCTCCCAGGATGAGCTGTATAACCACTACGCCGAGCTGGCCGGAGCGGTGGATCTGCCCATCGTCATGTACAACATGCCTGCCCGTACCGGCAATAACCTGAACCCGGACACCGTGGCAAAGCTGAGCAAGATCCCCAACATCGTGGGTGTGAAGGACTCCAGCGGCAACTTCGACAACATGAAGCAGTACATCGAGCTGACCGACCCCGAGACCTTCAGCGTCCTGTCCGGCAACGACGCGCTGATTCTGTGGAACCTGCTGGCCGGCGGCGCCGGCGGCATTACCGCCGTGGCGAACATCTACCCCGAGACCATGGTTTCCATCTATCAGTACTTCCTGAAGGGCGACCTGGAAAGCGCCAAGAAGGCCCAGGACAGCATCCGTCCCATCCGGAACTGCTTCAAGTTCGGCAACCCCAACACCGTCACCAAGACCGCTGCCCGGATTGCCGGTAACCCCGTCGGCCCCTGCCGCCGTCCCTTCTGCTACCTGAGCAATGCGGCCATCGCCAAGATCAAGGAGACTGTGGAAGCTGACCACGCCCGCGGCCTGAAGTAATCATACGAAAGTGTGCAATGCCAGTCACCGCGGTGACTGGCATTGTTTGTTCAGGGAAGCTCTGAAGGAACCCCCTGCGGCTGAGAGCGGATCTTTTCTGCTCACTCATCCCTATGAAAAGTGGGAAATACATCCAGTATTCCTCCACTTTCCATAGCTCGATTGAACAAAAAATCTCTCGCTCACAGCTCTTGTGGATTCCTTCAGAGCTTCCCTCAGGTAACTCAGAAAGGAAAACCAAAAATTATGAAAAATACCTTTGAGCTGGTGCATGTGGGCATCAACAACAACAGCCACGAGGAATCCACCCAGCTGGCAAATCTCCTGTGCACCCTGTTTAACCTGACACCCCGGCACGGCGGCAAGTCCGAGTTCGCCGGAAACTACTTTGAGTGCATGAACATGCCCTTCCTGGGCACCCACGGCCATATCGCCATGCAGACCGAGGATTTGGAGGCGGCCGTGGAGGAGCTGAAGGAGAAGGGCTTCTCCTTCAATATGGACACCGCCGCCTACCGGGAGGACGGCAAGCTGAAGAACATCTACCTGGCAGGAGAATTCGGCGGCTTCGCCATTCACATTCTGCGCAAATAAATGACGATGTCACAGGAAAGCGAGCGTTCGGCAAAATATCGGGAGATGGTGGAATCCCCTGTGGAGCCGCTGATTCTCCGGATGGCCATTCCCTCGATCATCTCCCTGCTGATTACCTCCGTGTATAATCTGGCGGATACCTATTTTGTAGGCCGCCTGGGCACCAGCGCCACGGGAGCAGTGGGAATCGTCTATCCCCTGATGACCCTGAATCTGGCTCTGGGTCTCATGTTCGGCAAGGGCACCGGAACGCTTATGGGTCGCCAGCTGGGCAGCCGGGAAATCCGGAAGGCGGAACAGACGGCAGCGCAGGGTCTGGTAAGCGTACTGTGCCTGCTGAGCGTGCTGATGGCTCTGGGGCTGATTTTCATCCACCCATTGGTGGAGCTGCTGGGTGCTACGGACAGTATGCGGGGTTTCACGGTGATCTACGCCAGGTATATTCTCATTTCCATGCCCTTCAAGGCGGCGGCAACCTCCCTAAGCTGCATTCTGCGCTTCCAGGGCTTTGCCAAGCGGTCTATGTACGGCCTTGCCAGCGGCGCGGTGCTGAATATCCTTCTGGATCCGCTGCTGATGTTCGGCCTGGGCATGGGCTTTGCCGGGGCAGGCGCGGCCACCATGATCGGCGAGATCGTCACCTTCTTCGTGCTGCTGTGGCAGTGCACCCGGGGGGACTGCATTTCCATCCGGCTGAATCGGTTTCGGTTCTCCTGGAAGACCCTGAAGGAGATTTTCGGCGGCGGCTTTTCCAGTCTGCTGAAAAACGGCCTGTCCAGCGTGGCCTCGGTGCTGCTGAACCGGGCAGCCCGACCCTATGGCGACGCGGTGATCGCGGCCTTTATCATCGTCAACCGGCTGGTGCACATGTGCCAGCAGATCTACTTTGGCCTGGGCGAGGGCTACCAGACGGTATGCAGCTATAACTACGGCGCAAAGCAGTATCGCCGGGTGCGCCAGGGCTTCTGGTATTGTATTAAGGTGGGCGGGGCACTGCTTGTGATGATTGCCGTTGCCTTCCTGTTTCCGGAGGAGCTCATCGGCTTGTTCCGGAAGGACGACCCGGAGGTCATATACTACGGCTCCCGAATCTTACGGGCCAGTATGGCCACCCTGTCCCTGCTTCCCGTGTGCGCCACGGGCTTCGTGATGCTCCAGGGCATCGGAAGAAACCGGGATGCGGCCATCGTGGGCAGCGGCCGCCAAGGGCTGTTCCTGCTGCCGCTGATTCTGATTCTGCCCAGGCTCTTCGGGGTGAACGGGCTCATCGCCGTCCAGCCCTGCTCGGATGTTCTGTCCACTCTGCTGGGGGCCTGGATTCTCCGGCCCAATCTGCGCAGACTGAAAGCCCTGGAGGAAAACCACCAGGGAATCAAATAAGGAGTGCTTATGTCGAAGAAAAAGAAAAATTCCCAGCCGGTTCAGGAATCGGATTCCGGCAAGGGGCTGAAGCGGAAGGCGGTCACGGCGATCCGTTGGGCTGCCTGGATTCTGGTTTTGTGCTTGCTTTTGACCCAGCTGACCGGAAATGCCCCGGGAGACCTTGCCACCCTGGGTCAGTTCGTCATTGCGGGACTGCTCTATGCCATTTCCGTGGTTCTGGAACAGAAGTATAAGTGGTAGTCAGGAAGGCCTCCGTCTTCGGTTTTTACCGAAGACGGAGGCCGATCTATTTTGGTATGGGCAAAACCACTGGGAGCTCCATATTCTGATTCTTTTTCCGGTGTGTATGTTTGATATATCTTTCCCAAATGGGAAATGAGAAAATCAAAAATTCTTTTCGCCGCTGCAACATTTTCCCTTCCTCGGCTGTATTCTGAGTAGAACGGCAAAGATGCCGGAATATGAAAGGAATGTATTGATTATGAAAAAGCTGATTGCCTGTGTTGTGTGTTTGCTTCTGGTGCTGCTGTCCATGGCGGCCTGCGGCGGAAAAACCGAGGAGCCCCTCATCGGCAACGACCCCAAGACCTGGGGTCCTGCGGATGACGGCGAAACCGTCCAGATTCCCAACCCCTGGGTGGAATGCACCAGCCTGGAGGAGGCCGGCAAGCTGGCAGGCTTCTCCTTCACCGCCCCGGACGCCCTGGAGGGCTACCCTGAGAAGTACATTGCGGCCATTGAGAATAAAACTGCGGAAGTGCTCTTCAACGATGAGGAAGGTACGGAAATTTGCTTCCGCAAGGGCGTGGGCGCCGAAGATATCAGCGGCGACTACAACGACTACGCCGTCACCGAGACCCAGACCGTGGACGGCAAGACCGTGACCTGCAAGGGAAACGACGGCCTTGTGTCCAACGCCACCTGGACGGACGGTACCTATGCCTATTCCATTATGTCCACCGTGGGCATGACCGCCGAGCAGTTGAGCACCTTCATTCAGAGCCTGTCCTGAACCCCTTGCCAAGAGACGAAAAACGAGATATACTCAGCTTAAATTTGAAAAGGAGCCGTAAAAATGGAAGCAGTTCCAATCTCGATGTCTTTTGGGTGGCGGCTATGGCAGACACTCCGGGAATTTGTCCGCCTCGCCGCCCGCCTGCTGCCGAAGACGGAAATACAGATCAGCAGCCGAACCGACCAGATGGCGACGGAAGCCCTGAACACCTATGGCAATGCCATTTTGCGCTGTGCGTACAGCTATCTGCACAACATGGCGGACGCGGAGGAAATTTTGCAGGACACCCTTCTGAAGCTGCTCACCGCCGCTCCCAGATTCGAAAGCGAGGAGCACAAAAAGGCCTGGCTTTTGAAGGTGGCGGCCAACCTGAGCAAGAACCGGATCGAATACAATGCCCTCCGGGATTGCGACGAGCTGGACGACAGCCTGGCGGCGGAGGGGCGGGAAGACCTGTCTTTCGTCTGGGAGGCGGTAAAGCAGCTGCCAACCCAGTATCGGGAGGTCATCCACCTGCACTATTACGAGGGCTATTCCACCGAGGAAATGGCTCAAATTCTGAGCCGCAACCCCTCCACCATCCGCTCCGACCTGCGTCGGGGTCGGGAAAAGCTGAAATCTGTGCTGAAGGAGGCCTACGACTTTGAAGTATGAGGAAATCATGAATCGGGTCACGGTGACCCCGGAAATGCGTCAGCGGGTGCTCCGGAATGTGGAAGCGGCCAGAATTCAGAAGCGGAAGCGACTCATGGGGCAGCTGACGGCGCTGGCGGCCTGTCTTGCCATCGCCCTGTGTAGCTGGCTTGTTTGGCAGCCCAGAGACGTTCAGGAGCCGGATGTGATGGCCATTCCCCAGATTGAGGAGGCGGCTTCCATTGACGAGCTGTCCGCGAAAACCAATATTCCTCTGGCGGAACTGACCGGCATTCCCTTCCCGGTGGAGCGGACAGAATATGTGTCCTATTGGGAAAATCTGGCGGAAATCCAGTATTTCGGCGGAAGCGAGTCCCTGTGCTACCGGAAGTCCCAGGGCACCGAGGACAATTCCGGAGATTGTAATGTATATGACCGGGAGGAAACGACAAAAGTCGGTGAAAATTCCGTGACCCTGAAGGGCACGGACGAGGGCTTTACCCTGGCAGTGTGGACGGACGGCAGCTATGCCTATTCCATTTCCCTGACCACGCCCCTTTCTCAGGACGGCATCCAGGCATTCCTGGAAGAGAACTTTGCGTAGCCGTAAAAAGGGTTCTCCGTTGCATTTTCGCCGGGAGTGTGGTAGGATAAAAATACCAATTTCCGGAAGGGGTGCTTTTATGACCTGCGACTGCTGCGGCGGGAAGAAAAAACTGTTCGAAATATTCTATTCGGAAAAGGAAGGCGCGCAGAAAATCCGTTTCTGCCCAGACTGCTGGGACGTGGTGGAGCGGCTGAAATCCGACCAGGCCAGCGGGGAAAGAGAGCTGTACGGAATCCATCAGCTTCAGCTCCGGAAGCGGGCGAAAAACCCTTCCCCGGCATTTCTCGCCTGGAAGAATGCCCACTATCCCGATTAAGAAATTCCATGAGGCCACGAGGCGGCAAGCCCTCGTGGCCTCATGCTGTATCCGGCGGTTTCCCATGAATATTTCTCTTTTTTGAAGAATTGTGTGACCAGCCCCGTCTCAATTCTGTCTAAATGAAAAACAGATGATGCAAGGAAAAACTTTCTGTGGCGGACAGAAGGAAGCACGGTGTCTGTGTGCGGAAACGGGACTGCGAAAGTTTACTGGGATGCGGTGCTTAACGAATAAAGGACAAGCCCGGCAAGGTTTTGATACCTGCCGGGCTGTGTCTTTGCGTGGGGGACAGAGAGAAAGTGGAATTGAAAGGTATTGACGCATGGGGAAGTGAATTGATACTGAACTCCAATTAAAATCTTTAAAAAAGATTTTAATTGCCTGAAGGGCATGGAGTTCATATGAGACTTGTTTTGTGATTTCTTTCCTTATAAATCACAAAACAGGCAGCGCCTTCAGGCGATGCCTTCCTGATTAAAATTAAGATTTTAATCAGGAAATAGTATCAGTGGCGGAATCCTCGCTTTATTTCTGGTTCAGAAGGGCGTTCATGTCTTCTTCCGGTGTAGTAATAGGCGCAATGCCATAGTTTTCCACCAGGAAGTTCAGAATATTGGGGGACAAAAACGCCGGGAGAGAAGGACCAAGGCGGATGTTTTTAATGCCGAGATGCAGAAGGGTCAGCAGGATACAGACCGCTTTCTGCTCATACCAGGACAGAACGAAGGAGAGCGGAAGTTCATTTACAGAACATCCAAAAGCCTCCGCAAGTGCCACGGCAACCTGAATTGCGCCGTAGGCATCATTACACTGGCCCATATCCATCAGCCGGGGCAGACCGCCGATTTCTCCCAGATCAAGATCGTTGAAACGGAATTTGCCACAGGCCAGGGTGAGGACGATGCTGTCAGAAGGGGTTTGTTTCACGAATTCTGTGTAATAGTTTCGGCCAGGTTTCGCACCGTCACAACCGGCAACCAGGAAGAAATGGCGGATGGCCCCGGATTTTACGGCTTCTACGACAATACCCGCATGGGATAGGATGGCTGCATGACCAAAACCGGTTGTCACTTTCGTGCCGCCATTGATACCGGAGAATTGCCGGTCTTCTTTGTAACCGCCCAGTTCCAGTGCTTTTTTGATAACCGGCGTGAAATCCTTCTGCTCGTCAATATGGACAGCACCCGGGAAAGCAACTACTTCTGTTGTAAATACTCTGTCTGCGTAGCTGTTTTTGGGCGGCATCAGGCAGTTTGTGGTGTAGAGGATCGGAGCGGGAAGATGATCAAATTCCTTTTGCTGATTCTGCCATGCGGTTCCGAAATGTCCTTTCAGTTGAGAGAACTTTTTTAAGAAGGGGTAGGCATGGGCCGGGAGCATTTCACCGTGGGTGTAGATGTTAATCCCTTTTCCCTCGGTCTGCTCCAGCAAAAGCTGAAGGTCCTTCAGATCATGACCGGTCACAACAATAAACGGCCCTTTTTCTACGGCAAGGGTCACAGCGGTCGGTTCCGGTGTCCCATAGGTCTGTGTATTGGCCTTGTCCAGAAGTGCCATGCACTTCAAGTTGATTTCTCCGACTTTCAGCACGGTAGGAAGCAGCCGTTCGACACTTTCTTCATAACCGATTCTAAATAGGGCTTCGCAGAAAAACTGGTCCACTTCGGCATCTTCATAATTCAGAACACTTGCATGATAAGCATAGGCTGCCATTCCGCGAATCCCGAACAGAATAAGCGATTTCAAAGAACGGATATCTTCATCGGCATTCCACAGCTGCCGCATATCGTATTCGTCTGTCTTACCGCAGGGGGACTGACAGCTGCTGCAATCGGGCACCAGCCGCTCTTTCTCGGCTCTGACTTTTTGTATCATCTTTTCAATGGCCGCATTGTCAAAGCTCACGTTTGTAACTGTCGTAAACAGCCCTTCCATGATGATCTGTCCGGTTCTTTTGGAAATGGTTTGCGCACCATCGACTGCCCTTGCCAGACCAATCAACGCACCTGTCAGTTCATCCTGCAATTTTGCGGTGTCTGCCTTTTTCCCACAGACACCGGTACTTCCTGTGCATCCCGTACATCCAAGTGTCTGCTCGCACTGAAAACAAAACATCTTCTGCTCCATAGTTGTATGCTCCTTTTACTCAATGATTTTACCGTCAATACTGATGGTGACGACCTGCCAGGGGATGAATTTCCCGCTGTTTTGAATTGCTTTCTTGGCCGCCATCTCCAGACCGCCGCAGCAGGGAACTTCCATTCTTACGATGGTTACGCTTTGAATGTCATTGTTCTGAATGATTGCGGTCAGCTTTTCACTGTAATCCACCTGGTCCAATTTGGGGCAGCCGATGAGGGTCAGCTTGTTCCGGATAAAATCCTGGTGAAAGCTTGCGTAAGCATAGGCGGTGCAATCGGCGGCGATCAGAAGCTTTGCGCCGTTAAAATAGGGTGCGCTGACCGGTGCCAGCTTGATTTGTACCGGCCAGTTCCGGAGTGCGGACATCTGTGCTGGGTTGGGAGCGGGGATGCCGGTTCCGGGTGCTGCCGGACGCTGGATCTGCATACTTTTCGCTCCGGGACAGCCCATGTGTTTGGATGCTGCCTGGTTTTTCTGCGCTTCTTTCACGGCTTTTTCATCGTATGCGGGCGCTTCTCGTTCTTCAAAGGAAATGGCACCTGTTGGGCATTCCGGGAGACAGTCGCCCAGACCGTCGCAGAAGTGTTCTCTCACCAATTCGGCTTTTCCGTTTATGATCTCAATGGCCCCTTCGTGGCAGGCCTTGGCACAGGCGCCGCATCCGTTGCAGCGTTCCCGGTCGATTCGGATAATTTTTCTTTTCATTTTTTGACCTCCGTCAGTAGCATTTCTTGTTTTTCTGTGAAAATTATAGTATTATAAATACAACTTGTATGTTTGATTTCCAACATGGAGGGATGATTTTGAAAAAATATTTACCCATTCTCAGAAACAGTCCGTTTTTCAAAGGCCTTACGGACCAAGAAATCCTGTCCATCCTGCACTGTGTAAACGCAGCAACCGTATTCAAAGAACGGGATTCTTATATTTTCAGGGCGGGAGACGCCACCGAGGTCATGGGACTGGTGGTGTCAGGCGGTGTTCTCATTATTCAGGAAGATCTTTGGGGGCATCGGAATATTCTGTCCAAGTGCCACGCCGGTGACTTCTTTGGGGAACCCTATGCGGCCAGCCCCGGAGCCATTCTGAATATCAGCGTGGTGGCAGACGAGGATTGTGAGATCATCTTCTTAAACGTCCAGAGGCTGCTGGTCTCCTGCCCGACGGCCTGCGAACACCACCAGAAGCTGATCCGCAACCTGGTCAGCGTGCTGGCCAATAAAATCCTGGTTTTTAACGATAAAATCACCCATGTCGGCAAGCGAACGACCAGGGAGAAACTGCTGTCGTATCTGTCGGCAGAGTCCACCAGACATTCGTCTCTCTCCTTCGATATTCCCTTTGACCGGCAGCAGCTGGCAGACTACCTTTGCATTGACCGTGCGGCAATGTCTACGGAGATTTCCAGGCTGCAAAAAGAAGGGCTTCTAAAAACCAATAGAAATCATTTTGAGTTGACCGTCAGCAGCTCCGTTTCTGAAAAAATATAATATATCAGGCAGCCACGGAAGAAAGCTTGATGACCATCCCACTGTGCTGGATTCAAATGCACTTATACTGAACTCCAATTAAAATCTTAAAAAAAGATTTTAATTGCCTGAAGGGCATG